>Ga0114949_10002415_pt1 | contig 11697 bp, 11 predicted proteins | sample N074metaG_FD_83505 | JGI IMG/M metagenome (GOLD analysis project Ga0114949, IMG submission 83505) | Deep subsurface microbial communities from Kermadec Trench to uncover new lineages of life (NeLLi) - N074 metaG | ecosystem: Environmental > Aquatic > Marine > Ocean trench > Sediment | place... | reverse complement strand
ACCCACAAAGCGGTCCGAATGGACATAAGCCACCCGGGCCCCGGGATTTTTCGCTCGCATCAGGTTGCCGGCGGCATGCATGAGATGGGTCTTACCCAGCCCCGTTCCCCCGTAGATCAACAAGGGGTTATAAGCTCGCCCGGGGTTTTCCCCCACCTGGATAGCGGCCGCGCGGGCCAGTTGATTGGACTGGCCTTCCACGAAATTGTCGAAGGTGAAATATCCCTGCAACCCCGTGTCCGCGGGCGCAAAGGCATCGGCCGGTGGTTGGATGGCCCCGGGCCGCCGGTTCGAGGGTGTGTCGCGGGAGCCCACTTCGAGGCTGACCCCAATGTCGCCGCCCAGGGCACGCTGAATCTGTGGCAGAAACTGCTTGCGGACCGACTCCAGGACATATTGATTGGGTGCAAGCAGGCGTATGTGGCCCTCTTCCTCCACCGCTTGCAGGGGATGGATCCACATGCTCAACTGCTGCGGCGGGACCTCACCGGAGAGCCGTTCGATGCATTTCTGCCACAATCCAGCCACGGGTGAGGCGGTTTCCTGCTCCGGGAGGTCAAAAGGGCGGTTAGTCTATACCCGCATCGCATGGTTATCCACAGGCCAGAATTGAATATTGGCAAGTCCTCGGATTTATTGACAAATCTGTATCCCGACAGCTAACCTTGCGCCCTTTTCCGCGTCCGCATCAGCGAACAAAACAAGGATCGGAATTATGAAGAGGACTTTTCAACCCAGCGTACTCAAACGTAAGCGGACCCACGGGTTTCGCGCGCGGATGCGCACCAAAAGCGGACGCAAGATTATTAACGCCCGGCGCGCCAAAGGCCGGACCCGTTTGACTCCGTGAGTGTTGGCCTTGGAACTTATGTCTGCTGCGCCTTCCGCGCGGCGGGCCCGATTGACCAGCGCCGGGGCGTTTCGCAAGGTATTTGAACAACCCTGGCGTTCCACGGACCGCCGCTTTTCGTTGTTGGCTCGATCGAATGAGCTGGACTATGCACGACTGGGTCTGGCGATTTCCAAGAAATCACTTAGGACGGCTACTGAACGCAACCGCGTGAAACGCGTAGTGCGCGAAAGTTTTCGCGCCTGTGCCGATGAAGTAATTGGTTTCGACGTCGTCGTCGTCGGACGTTCGCTTGCGGGTTGTGACAACGCCTGTTTACGCAAATCATTGGACCAGCACTGGATTCGACTGGCGCGCCATGCGCATCATTGTGACAACAATACCGACAAAAATACTGATAGCGACACTGCAGGCATATAAGTTCCTCGTGAGTCCTTTGCTGGGACCGCGCTGTCGTTTCTATCCCAGTTGTTCACACTACGCCATGGAGGCGTTGAACGCCCACGGTGCTGTGCGCGGTGCATGGCTTGCGTTGAAACGCGTGTCCCGTTGTCACCCCTGGCATCCGGGGGGAATTGACCCGGTGCCGCACCGTGACGAGGTGGAACCGGGTAATGCCTAACCAACGCGTTTTTCTGCTTTTCGCGCTGCTGTTCGTGGCGTTTTTGTTGTGGCAACAGTGGGAACTGGAACAGCGGGACCCGCCGTCAGCCGCTCAGCCAGTCGCCCAGGGAGATAACGACACGTCTGCACGGGTGGAAGATACCGATGTGGCACTGCCCGCCGAGGATGTGCCCGATGTTGACGCGGGGGATATTCCCGCCGCTCCGGCGCAAGTGCAATCAACCGCGCCACTACAATCTGCTGACGAAGAGGAGTCCCGGCACATCACGGTTGTCACGGACGTGCTGAAAGTGGTGATCGATACGCGGGGTGGAACGATCGTGCACCTCGCGTTGCTGGATTATCCCGTGCAACGGAAGGAACCTGACAACCTGGTGCGGCTGATGTATGAGGATGAGTCTGGTATCTCTGTCGTGCAATCGGGATTGCAGGCGACCGAACAGCGCCCGGCCCCGGATCACCGCAGCATGTATTCCAGCGAACGCTTCGAGTATGAGTTGGATGGCCGGCAAGAGGGAGAGCTGCTGGAGGTGCCGCTGATCTGGCAGTCCGATGACGGCGTGCAGGTGATCAAGCGGTATGTTTTTGAGGCCGGCAGCTACGCAATCCAAGTGACGCACCAGGTCCGGAACGAATCCGGCAGCACCTGGACCGGGCGCCAGTACCGGCAGCTGCAACGCACGGGGCCCACCGAAGAAGAAGCAAATCCCGGATACACCGATCCGGCACGCTTCAGTTATCGCGGAGCCGCCTGGTACAGCCCGGAAGAGAAATACTCGAAGTTGTCTTTCGACGACATGATCGAAGACGGCGATCTTGACGTCGAGGTCGCGGGTGGCTGGGTCGCGATGGTGCAGCACTATTTTGTGTCCGCCTGGGTGCCGGAACCGGAGGACGAGAGCCGTTTCTACAGCCTGGTGCGTTCGTCCGAAACCACCCCGCCGCGATTCACCATTGGCGCCGCATCGCCCTTTCTCCAGGTCGCTCCAGGGGAAACCGGCGAGTTCCGGGCGCTGTTGTTCAGTGGGCCCAAGCTTCAGAACCTGTTGCCCGAAATCGCCCCCGGCCTTGTGCTCACTGTGGACTATGGAATATTTACGGTGATCTCCCAGCCCCTGTTCTGGATCTTGAACTGGATTCACCAGGTGGTGGGTAACTGGGGTTGGTCCATCATTCTTTTGACGGTGCTCATCAAGCTCGTTTTCTACAAGTTGTCGGAAACGCAGTATCGGTCGATGGCGCGTATGCGCAAGTTGCAACCCAGGATACAGACGCTGCGTGAGCGTCATGGAGACAACAAACAGAAACTCCAGCAAGCAACGATGGAGCTGTATCGGGAAGAAAAGGTAAATCCCCTGGGCGGCTGTCTGCCGATTCTGGTACAAATCCCGGTGTTTATTGCCTTGTACTGGGTATTGCTGGAAAGCGTGGAACTGCGCCAGGCCCCGTTTGCCCTGTGGCTGCAGGATCTGAGTTCTCCGGACCCGTACTTCATCCTGCCGATCATCATGGGCGTGAGCATGCTGGCCAGCCAAAAACTCTCACCGACACCCAGCGCGGATCCGGTACAGGAAAAAGTCATGATGGCGCTGCCGATCGTTTTCACTGTCATGTTCGCGTTTTTTCAGTCCGGCCTTGTGCTGTACTGGACCACCAACCAGCTGCTGTCGCTGACGCAGCAGTACATCATTACTAAACGCATCGAGCGGAGCGATACAGGCAAACGCTAGGCTCTGCCTTTGCGGCCACGAAATATGGTCGCTGATAGTCACGACACCATCTGCGCGATAGCCACACCCGCCGGGCGCGGCGGTGTGGGCATCGTGCGCGTGTCCGGACCCGCAGCCTCGCGGATCGCCGACAGGGTCCTGGGAAAAAAACCGCCGCCACGGATGGCCCGCTATGGCGCCTTCCGGGATGCCGGGGGCGAGGTCATCGATGAAGGGATTGCCCTGTTTTTTCCGGGGCCCGGCTCCTTTACCGGCGAGGACGTTCTGGAACTGCAGGCCCACGGCGGTCCGGTGTTGTTGGACATGTTGTTGCGTTTGTGCGTTTCTCTCGGTGCGCGCATCGCCGAACCCGGGGAGATTTCGCGCCGCGCCTTTCTCAACGGCAAGCTCGATCTGGCACAGACCGAAGCAGTAGCGGACCTCATCGACAGCGCCACCGAGCAGGCGGTCCGGGCAGCGGCAAGATCGCTCAGCGGCGTGTTCTCAAAACGAGTGCGCGAAATGCTGGACGGGTTGATCGGACTGCGAAGCTACGTGGAAGCGGCGATTGATTTTCCGGAAGAAGAGGTCGATTTCCTGGCTGACGACAGGCTTGCGAACGATCTGGATGATTTGCTGGGATGCGTTGACTCGCTGCTGGACGGGGCCCAGCAGGGGCGGTTGTTGCGCGACGGTTTGACCTTGGTGTTGGCAGGCCGGCCCAACGCGGGCAAATCCAGCCTGCTGAACGCGTTGGCCGGGTACGACGCGGCCATCGTGACCCCTGTGCCCGGCACGACCCGCGACCTGGTGCGTGAGCAATTGAGCCTGGATGGCATGCCGCTGCATATCGTGGACACCGCCGGGCTGACGGAATCTCCGGACATCGTCGAAGCCGAGGGCGTGCGCCGGGCCCGGGCCCAGATGCGAGAAGCCGATCGGGTACTCCTGGTCCTGGATGACACGAAACCCGGGAACATCACGGCGCTGCTGAACGAGTTGCCCGGAGATATCCCTGTCACCACGGTGCGCAACAAGATCGATCTGAGCGGCGCCGAGCCGGGTTTCGAGCACGACGGGTGGGGCGACACCGTTCGTTTGTCGGCGACGACGGGCGCCGGACTGGATGCGTTGCGGGAGCACCTGCGCGCCGTGGCGGGTTTTCACGACACCGGCGAAGGCACTTTCCTGGCACGGACACGACATTTGGATGCGCTCAAGCGCGCGCGAGAGCATCTGGTGAGCGGGAAAACCCAGCTCCGGGAAACACGTTCCGGAGAATTGCTTGCTGAAGATCTTCGTCAGGCCCAGAACGCCCTGGGTGAGATCACTGGCGAATTCACCAGTGACGATCTGCTGGGCAGCATTTTCTCGAGCTTTTGTATCGGCAAGTAAGTCGTCAGGTGGCCGTCAAGTCGATTGGAGCATCTGCTCCCGATCATAGAGTCGTGCCGCGAGGACGGCGAAGATCAGCCCGAGCGCCGTCGTACACAGCACGGAGATGGCAATGTCGACGGTGGGAATCAGCTCGCCGCGCACCACTTTTTCGATCAGCATGGTCTGGGAAAGGATGGGCACGGTCATCATCCAGGTCTTGGCCTTTACGGGCATTATCAATAACACCACGACCGGGATCATGGGGACGAGCATCAGGATCGAAAGATAAGTCTGGGCCTCGCGAAACCCCTTGGCAAAGCTGGCGATGATGGTCTGCAGGCCCGAGGCCAGCAACGCCACCGGCGTGACAATGAGAAACAGCGCGATGACCTTGGTCGCGCTCAGGTCGATGGAGATCCCGAGGCTGTCCGCGGGTACCCACCCGAGACTGAAAGCGAAAGCCACGAGCGTGAGCATCAGCGAAGCCAGGGAAAAAACCACGGTGGCCGCCAGCTTGCCGGACATGATGGCGCCCCGGGAAACCGGGTTGATCAGCAGGGGCTCCATGGAGCCACGTTCCTTTTCGCCGGCGGTCGTGTCGATCGCCAGATACATGCCGCCCACGAACAGCGCCAGCATCACGAAATAGGGCAGCATGCCGAGAATGATCACGGACCGGCTTTCCGCCGTGGACAGATCCACTTCTTCTACCGCCAGCGCACGCGTGATCGCCGGGTTGACGCCCCGGGCCTGCAGCCGCAGCAGGCCGATTTGACGGGAATAGGCGTCGAGCAGGGTGGTGACCCGCCGGATCTTAGTGCCGGATTCGCGTCGCGACTCATCCAGGATCAGCCGCACCGTGGCGGGCTCCCCGGCCCGAAACTGTTCGGCGAAGGTCTCGGGGATCACCAGAACGACTTCTTCGTCCTGGGCGCGTACCGCTGCTTCTGCGTCGGCAGGGGCCGGCTGGATCTGCGCTCCTTGCTGGCGCAGGAAGGTGATCAGGTTCGGCGCGTTGTCCTGGCCGGCGACGGGGATCTCGAGTGGCGCCTCGGCACGTTCTTCCTGGACCTTCAGCACCATGGTCATCATGCCGGCGAACATCAGCGGCCCGATGAGCGGACCATAGAGCAATGCAGACATCACCGCGCGCCGGTCCCGGAGGTTTTCGGTCACCTCCTTGCGGAAGACCACCCAGGCGCCGCGGGCGTTCATGTTCGCGCAGCCCCCGGCCGCGCGAGTTGTGGCGGTGTTCGCGATCGCTCGAATCCGGCGGGCTTCATGTCGACGGATGCCCCGGACGCGCGAGCCGTCGCGGTGCCCGTAGTCGTTCGGATCCAGTGACGAACGGCGGCGGGATGAACAGCTCTGGGGTTCATGCGAGCAGCCCTTCCCCGGACCTGACGGCGGACGGCAGCTTCAAGCCTGGTCTCATGCCAACAGTCCCTCCCCGGAGCCTATAACCTTAACGAACGCGTCTTCCAGATTGTCCTGGCCGGTCGCCGAACGCAGTTGATCGGGCGTGCCGGCCGCCACCACCCGGCCATGGGCGATGACCACGATGCGATCACACAGGGCCGTGACCTCCTGCATGATGTGGCTGGAGAACAGCACGCAGTGTCCGGCGTCCTTGAGATTCAGCAGGAAGCGGCGCATGGCCCGGGTACTCATGACGTCGAGCCCATTGGTCGGCTCGTCCAGCATCAGGGTGCGGGGTCCGTGCACCAGCGCCCGGGCGATGGCCACCTTGACGCGTTCGCCGTGTGAAAAACCTTCGGTGCGGCGATCGATGAAATCAGTCAAATCCAGGTCTTGTACCAGCTCATCGATACGCGACTCGAGCCTGGCGCCCTCGAGGCCGTGCAGGGCGCCGAAATAACGAATGTTCTCCCGGGCGGTGAGGCGCTTGTAGAGCCCGCGGTTGTCTGGCAGCACGCCGATGGAGCGCTGCACGGCCTGGATATCGGTCAACGGGTCGTGTCCGTCGATGCGGATGGTCCCCTCGTCGGGAACCAGCAATCCGTAGAGCATGCGCAGGGTGGTGGTTTTCCCGGCGCCGTTGGGGCCCAGAAGGCCCGTGATATGCCCGTCCCGGGCGGTGAAGGACACGTCTTTCACCGCGTGCACCTCACCGAAGGACTTACGCAGGTGCTGAACCTCGATCATGGCTCGGGCCCGGTAAAGGTCGTAAAGAAGGGCGCGGGTCCCAGATCGTCGATGCAAGCCACATCCAGCGCGTCCGGGTCCGGGGTTTCGATGAAAGCCGCGAGCACGCGCGGGACACAACCCCGGGGAATGACGTTGTGACCCTGGCCGGGAGCGACCACATGACGCGCATTGGACAGGGTTGCCGCCACCTGGTCGCCATAACGTGGCGGCGTCACCGGATCGTTTTGGCCGGACAACAACAGCACGGCTGTGTCGGAAGTCACCGGAGCGTGAAAATCGTCCGGGACGGCGCCTCTTGGCCAGACCTCACATTGTTCTGTGATCATGGCGGTAAAGCGGTGGCCCAGGTAAGTATCCTGGTCCGATTCGCGGGGCGCAAAAAACGGTTCGTCCTCGCTGCAAACCACGGACAACTCCATGCCGCGGCTCAGGCTGCGGGCGAGCGTGGCGCCGGTCATCAGCGCCTGGGCCGCCACACGTGAAAAATCCCGGGTCGTCACGGCATCGTTCAACAACAGGGGAATGAGGGCTACTCCTTCTGGCTGATAACTCAACAGGCGTATTGCGGCGGCCAGGGACAGGGTGTTGAATGGCAGCTCCAGCGCGGCGCCGGTGGCGGGGTGACGCAACTGGACTTTTATCGAGCCATCAGACAGTGCCTGGCGGAGTTCGGCAAAGCTCTCGGCGGGATCCCCGAAACTTTCGTGACAAACGGCGTTCTCCACACAGCGCGCGAAGGCATCATCCAGAGCCTGCTGGGCATTGCGCGCGTGTTCGCCACCCAGCGCCAGTTCCGGAGGAACCACGCCGTCGAGCACGACCGCGCGCACCGATTCCGGATAGCGGCGCAGGTACTCTAGCGCCACCCGGGTGCCATAGGACACGCCCACCAGGGTCAACTGCTCATAGCCCAGCGCCAGGCGCACTGCTTCGAGGTCCTGCACCGCCATAGTCGTGGTGTAGAAACGCGTGTCTGCATCCAGTTGTTCGAGGCATTCCCGGCTCAGGGCGGCCAGATCCAGCGTGTCAGGATCGACCAGTTCGAGTTCTTCGCTCCAGGGACAGGTCAAGGAGTTCGAGCCCCCGGTGCCCCGTTGATCCACCAGCAGGATGTCGCGATGAGCGCGGACGGAACGAAAAGCGTGAGCGATGCCGGGCCAGCTTTCCGTGGCGGACTGGCCCGGTCCGCCGGCCAGGAACAGGACTGCGTCCGACTGCACCGGCTTGCCCCGAGCCGGGATCACGGCGACCTTGAGGTCGATCTGTCTTCCGGCGGGCTCATCCGGGTTTTCCGCTACCGCATAGGTGGCGCAGCGCGCGTTGCTGCGCAACGTCGTACCCGGCGCCGCCAGGCGGCAATCCTCGAAGACGACTTCCGCCAGGGCGTCACTGGTTACGATACCCAGCAACGGGAGGGACAAAAAAAACAAGCGCAAACGTGACGCATGTGACAACGGACCATCCGCGGATGGCCCGTCGCAAATTCGGTTGCACGCGCTGTTAGTCAAATCCAATGTTGACGTCCGAACAACAATCCACACCCGAGCGGTGCGTTCACATGATTCTGGATTACCGGGGCGGAGAGTCAGTCGAAGTCGATGCTGACGCCGACGCCATCATCAACGCGTTTGAAGCGCACGTTTTCGCCCCGTTGTTTGCCCAGCATTTTGGTGGAGAGGTTGCGCCCGAAGCCATCATACTGATCGGCTATCTGGTCGCCGAGGCTGCCATCACTGCGAAACCGGACGTCATCGAACAGGTGGGAGCGTGCAAAGGGATCCCGGGTCCTGTGTCCCCAGGCTGGTTCAGCGACGATGATCCGGGGCCTGAACCAGTGGTCTGGCAGCTCGTCGTCGTGCATGCGTTGCAGGTGACGCGCACGGGAATCGCCGGCGCCGCCATCCACGCTGGTGATGGTGGAGGCGCTGGAAATCAGCGGCACAGGGGTCTGGTCGCCGGCAAAGGACTCGGCGGCGGTGGAGGCGCCTGCCAAGAGCGACAACACCCCTATTGTTGCGGTCAGGCCTTTCATCGTGTCGCGTCATCTCCCACGGGGGAGGGCTTGGTTCTCAATATAACACCCGCGTCAGATTCGTCCAGTCCCCATGCCGCCACGAGTGTGTTGCGAATTCCCTGCAACTGTTGCGAACGTGCCGATAACGGCCGATATCCCCCAAAACAGCCCCGGCATCCGGCCCGGCCATTGCTGGCAGACTTTAATGGATCTCAGGGCGGCATACCGTGAAGGAATTCACCAAAGGGCGTGCCGCCAGGCCGAAAACCCTTCCCCGATCAACCCCCAATCAACGATTCGACACGTATTTTTCCCGTCGCATGTTGCGGGGTGTAAAACCCTTTTGTTTCAGGCGGGTGACGGCGTCGTCAATCATGTCCGGATTGCCGCACAGATAGATAATATTGGTTTCCGGGTTCAGGCCAAGGGCTTCGAAGGCATCCTGTACGTGGCCCGGGTGTTCCCAGGGTTGGGGGTCATCGGGTTGTTGCCGGCTGATACGGGCCTGGTACTCGAAACCCGGGTGGGTGTGTGCGAAAGCGGTAAATTCCTCGCCGTAGAGCACCTCCTCCCGGCGGCGGGCGCCGTGTATCAGGAAGAACCGGGTGCCGTGTTCTGCCATGCGGTGGGCGATCTCCGGGAGCATGGCCCGGTAGGGGGTGACGCCGGTGCCCGTGGCCACCAGCACGTAGCGTTTCGGCGTTTCGTTGTCGCGGAGGCAGAAGCGACCATAGGGACCCGAGCTTTCGAGCGCCTCGCCGGGCTGGAGGCCCGACAGCAAAGCCGTGGCCGCTCCACCCTCAATATAGGACACGGCAATTTCCACCTCGTCTACTTCGGCCGGGCCGGGGGCGCCGGGCACCGTGGCGATGCTGTAGCTGCGACGCTGATCCTCACCTTCGTGGGAAAAGTGAATCTGGATAAACTGCCCGGGTATGCAGGGCATGGGTTTGCCATCCTCCCGCACGAAAACCAGATGCCGCACGTCCTCGCACAGCATCTTCGACCACTTGAGCGTCAGGTTGAAATGTTCCTTCATTGCCTTTGTCGTCCCTTACCTTTGTCAAAGCGGGGGCTATAATTGCCCGCCTTGCTCAAAGCCACCCGGGGCCCATGAAAGCGCTATTCATCCATAATCTGTACAAGACCTATCGTAACGGCGTGCAGGCCCTGGTTGACGTCAGCCTCGCCGTAGAAGAAGGGGATTTTTTTGCTCTTCTTGGCCCCAACGGGGCGGGTAAGTCTACCCTGATCGGTATCGTGTGTTCACTGGTCAACAAGACGTCCGGGTCCGTGGAGGTCTTCGGTCACAGTATCGACACCGAACTGGAAACCGCCAAGGCCTTTATTGGGGTAGTGCCCCAGGAAACCAACTTCAACCAGTTCGAATCGGCCTTCAATATCGTCGTGAATCAGGCCGGGTTCTACGGGATGCCGCGCCGGCAGGCGATGAAACAGGCGCAGCGTTACCTGGAAATAATGGAGCTGTGGGACAAGCGGGATCAGATCTCCCGGAGCCTGTCCGGGGGCATGAAGCGCCGGCTCATGATCGCCCGGGCCATGGTGCACGATCCACGCTTGTTGATCCTCGATGAACCTACCGCCGGGGTGGATATCGAGATCCGGCGTTCCATGTGGAAGTTCATCCGGCGCATCAACGATGAAGGCACGACCATTATTCTCACGACCCATTACCTGGAGGAAGCCGAGAGCCTGTGCAAAAAGGTTGCCATCATTGATCGTGGGCGGATCGTGGAGAACACCAGCGTCAAGGAGCTGCTGGCCACCCTGGATATCGAAACCTTTGTGCTGGATCTGCGCACGCCGCTGGATACGCTGCCGGAGTTGGACGGCTATGAGGTGACGCGGGTAGACGCGACCACGCTGGAAGCGGTGTTGCCCAAATCGCGCAGCCTCAACGGCCTGTTCGGCGCGCTGGCGGCCAGCGGGATCGAAGTACTGAGCATGCGCAACAAAAGCAATCGTTTGGAAAACGTGTTCCTGCGGCTGGTGGACAGGTCATGAGCGTGCGCGCGGAAAACGTCAACGTGTTGTCACTGTCAGTGTCGCGTCGGAACTGGAACGCGTTCGTGACCATCGTGCGCAGGGAGATTTCCCGGATTCTGCGCATCTGGGGTCAAACCGTCGTACCGCCAGCGATCACCATGAGTCTGTACTTTGCGATTTTCGGAAAGCTGATCGGCAGCCGCATCGGGCAGATGGGCGGCTTCAGTTACATGGATTTCATCGTGCCAGGGCTGATCATGATGTCGGTGATCACCAGTTCCTATTCCAACGTGGTGTCGTCCTTTTTCGGGGCCAAATTCGGCAAGCACGTGGAAGAAATGCTGGTTTCACCCATGCCCAACTACGTGATCCTGGCCGGGTATGTGTCGGGCGGCATGGCCCGGGGTCTGATGGTGGGTGGTGTCGTCAGCCTGGTGGCCCTGGCCTTTACGGATGTGCGGGTTCACAGCATGCCCGTGACCCTATCGGTAGTGCTGCTCACCTCCGTCGTGTTTTCCCTGTTGGGGATGATCAACGCGATTTTCGCCAGGAAATTCGATGACATCGCCATCATCCCGACTTTCATACTGACACCGTTGACCTATCTGGGCGGGGTGTTCTATTCGATCCAGTTGCTTCCTGAGTTCTGGCAGAAGGCCTCGCTGCTCAATCCCATCTTGTACATGGTGAACGCCTTTCGTTACGGTATCCTGGGTGTGTCGGATATCAACGTGGTCTATGCCTACGCCATGATCCTCGTTTTCGGCGTGATTCTCACCGTGGTCTGTCTGTATTTGTTGCGCGCGGGCATAGGCCTGCGTTCGTAGGAGCGCCCGGTCTTCGTAGGCGCGCCCGGTCTTCGTAGGAGCACCCGGTCTTCGTAGGCGCGCCCGATCTTCGTAGGCGCGCCTTTCCAGGCGCGAATGAGATCTTTGTGGGAACGGCTT
>Ga0114949_10002414_pt1 | contig 11698 bp, 14 predicted proteins | sample N074metaG_FD_83505 | JGI IMG/M metagenome (GOLD analysis project Ga0114949, IMG submission 83505) | Deep subsurface microbial communities from Kermadec Trench to uncover new lineages of life (NeLLi) - N074 metaG | ecosystem: Environmental > Aquatic > Marine > Ocean trench > Sediment | place... | reverse complement strand
CCATAGCAAATTATGGCAGCAGCGGTCCTCGACACTGCTGCTTTTTCATTATGCCGGCAAAAAGAAGTGGGTACAGCATTGGATTAGGTAACATAGCACGATGAATAAGCATCACTTACAGCGCGCGCAACGATCCATAGAAAAAGGCCGTGCCGACCTGGCTATCAAATCACTGCGCAAACTCACCAAACAAGAGCCACTGAACCTTGCGGCGTGGAAACTGCTGGGATTTGCTTATCACGAGGAGCAATTGGAGTCCGAGGCGGTCGATGCTTTTACAAAAGCCGAAGCCATTGACAGTGAGGATGTCCTCACAGTCATGTCGCTCGCACAAAGCACCTTTCTCTCGGGGTTGTCAGCGGTTGAACACTTTGACCGCGCCCTACGTTTGGCTCCGGGCAATCTCGATGCCTTACGCGGCTATGCCTTGGCACTGGCTTCCGAAAATCACTGCGACGTCGCTGAAACAGTACTTTGCCGGGCACTCAAGGTTCATCCCGACTGGCTGGATGGACACAAAGTGCTCACACGCCTTAGATATACGCGGGCAAGCCATCGTCATTTTGCAGACTCATATAGGGATGCCTGTGCAAAGCAACCGCAAAACCTCGCACTGCGTCTGGAATGGTTCCGAGCAGTGGCGCAAACCCGTGATTGGATTACTGCCGGCCGCATCGTCGGTGAAGCAGAGCGAGTTTTTAACTCACAACCGCAACTGCTGCTGGCAAGATTATTTATAGCGAGCGAGTCCGGCGACATTCTACAGTCGACTAAGTTGTTCGCCGACACCACAAACCTAGATGACGAGATGAGGGATATGGCGCTTGTCCGGCACCACCTCCGACAGGGGAATTTGGATTCCGCTGAGTCCACTGCAAGGCTACGTATCGGGACACCGTCGGAGGCCGTATTTTGGCCATATCTATCGTTAATCTGGCGACTTAAGGGTATTCCGCAAGCGGCTGAGTGGCTCGACGGATCGCCACCATTCGTCTCAGCCATCGACCTGGACTTCGAAGCAGGGGATCTCGATCGACTCGCCGACCTGCTACGCAGATTGCATACGGCCCGAAACCCGTTCACAGAGCAATCAGTGCGAGGCGGCACCCAGACTGACCAGAATCTTTTTCTGCGACACGAGCCTATCCTGCGGCAGTTAAAATCCCAAATTCAGTCAGCGGTCAGCCAGTATGTAGGGCAACTTCCGGCTCCGGTCCAGGGCCATCCGCTGCTGGGTGTAAAGCGCGATGAACCGCTGCGAGGCCGAACCTTTTTCTCCGGCAGTTGGTCGGTTCGATTGCTTGCGCAGGGCTTCAATGTGAGTCACAACCACCCTATGGGCTGGATCAGCTCAGCCCTTTATGTGTCACTACCGAAGCTAGAGCAAATGGGGAAACCACCTGCTGGCTGGATACGGTTCGGCACGCCCCCTGCTGAGCTCAAACTGTCGCTGCCACCTTGTCTGCAGAAGGAACCCAAGGCCGGTAGGTTGGTGTTATTCCCTTCGACAATGTGGCACTCTACCGTGCCCTTTGATGACGGTGAGCGCCTGGTCGTGGCTTTCGACATCCGTAGGCCCCGCGCAACTGTGCAATCCAATAAGACTATTAATGGAGGTCAGAGTCATGAAGCAGAGTGAACTCAATATTCGGAGCATTGTAATAGTCGGTGGCGGGACCGCCGGTTGGATGACCGCTGCAGCGTTGAGCAACGCCCTTCAGCATGGCTGTTCGATCACCCTTGTCGAATCTGAAGAGATTGGGACCATAGGTGTCGGAGAGGCAACTATTCCGCCGATTAGGTTGTTTAACAAAACCCTTGGAATTGACGAAAATGAGTTCGTCCGAAGCACGAAGGGATCGTTCAAACTAGGCATACAGTTTGTCGATTGGGCTCGGCTGGGCCATACTTACTTCCATCCCTTCGGTACCTACGGCCGCCAATTCGATATTGTCCAGATTCACCAGTTCTGGCAGCAGGCGCTGGAACAAGGCCAGGCGTCGAGCCTTGACGATTACTGTATGGCATGGGCTGCCGCTACGGCGGGACGGTTTGCCCCACCTTCGACAGACTCGCACAATGTGCTATCGACCTATGAATATGCCTATCATTTCGACGCCAGTCTGTATGCCGCCTTCTTACGCCAGTATTCGGAACAACGCCGGGTCACGCGGCTAGAAGGGAAGATCACAAGCGTTAGTCAGAGTTCTCGCAGTGGCTTTATTGAAAGTGTGCAACTTGAAGACGGACGTCGCCTGGCCGCGGATCTGTTTATCGATTGCTCCGGTTTTCGCGGTTTGTTGATAGAGGAAGCGCTAAACACCGGCTATCAAGATTGGACACACTGGCTTCCTTGCGACCGAGCGTGGGCAGTGCCCTGCACCCTGAGTGAGCTGACCCCATATACCCGTTCTACCGCACGCGAGGCGGGATGGCAGTGGCGGATTCCACTCCAGCACCGTACGGGCAACGGTCACGTGTTCTGTAGCAAGTTCATGAATGACGAAGATGCGCTCGAAATACTCCTTGCCAATTTAGATGGCGAGGTATTGGCCGAACCGCGCATGCTGCGATTTGCCACTGGAAGACGAAATCTGTTTTGGAACAAGAATGTCATTGCCATTGGGCTTTCCAGTGGCTTCCTTGAGCCACTGGAATCGACCAGTATCCATTTGATCCAGGCCGGCATTGCCAAACTGCTGGCGCTGTTCCCCGATCGGAACTTTGACCCGGCCGTGATCAAGGAGTACAACCGAATAGCAATTAGTGAGGTTGAACGCATCAGAGACTTCCTGATTCTGCATTATCATCTTACCAAGCGCGAAGACAGCGAGTTGTGGCGGTATTGCGCTAGCATGGAGATTCCAGATACCTTGCAATACAAAATTGATCACTTTCGTCGCTATGGCCGCCTTCTCGCTGCCGAAATGGACCTATTCGGCAATGCCAGCTGGCTAGCAGTGCATGTCGGGCAGTTCAACCTGCCACAGCGCCAGGATCCCTTGATGCATTATCGCACAATCGATGCCGCCAGTTGGCTGCAGAAGTTACGCGAGGCAATGACGGCAGCAGCGCAACAACTTCCTACGCATCAGCAGTATATTGATCGGTATTGTAAAACTACAATTTGATCGCGAGTAGGAGAAAACGACACGAATCATGTGCCGGCGTTGCAGCTCTTGGGTATTATTTTTTGCAGCATCTGTGGCGGTGTTGCTTGTCAGCGAGTTTTCATTTATTAGGAAATCATGGGTATCAACATGACCGACCAACAGAAATTACCAGTATCCCGAAGAGAATGCACATTGGCCGGAGGATGGGCGGGGCTTTTGTTGATTTCGCCTGGCACATTGCTGGCGGATGAAATGTCTGGTGCCTCGACTGTAGAGCCACAACCTCATTTTTGCCCACGTCAAACGCGTTATTGAGGCAATGCGCCAGGCCGGCGAACCCATGATGGCAAAAGACGTGGACCGGATACTTTCCCTTGCCAACAGAGAGACAAGGGCCAACCTCAAACTGGTTGAGCAGGGCTGGCGTTCCTTCTTGGTGCGGGTAGAGAACCCGCTCGGCCTGCAGCAGACAGTCAGTATCGCCAGTGACGCCGTGAATCCGTATGCACCGGTGGCAATCGGTGACGCGGAATTGGCCAGTCGTGCCAGTTTAAGCGCTGAAACCCACTTTTTTGAGCAACACCGATTGTTAGAACCTGCGGACATCGCCAAATTTTGGATGGGCACGAAACTCGTTTCTAAACATCCAATGAATGCCACTTTGTCCGGGCTTGGTGTTGAATATCAAGTTTTGCAGATTTACAGTCGGGATCGTGGCCAAAAATCAGCCTATCTAGAAGCAAATTCTGCTGCTGCGCCGTGGATTTTGACCTTCGGGTCGAAAAAAGGAATTCGAGCAGACTTCGACTGTATTCCATCCAAAGATATCGCACTCGATATCAAAGATTGGGACGGCGAAGGGACCGTAGCGTCGCTACTTATACGAGATGAGTTGGGGCGGTTATATCCTGCTATTACACAGCGGCCCGAGCCGGATCTTGATTTCCAGCCGCAGGTTTATAGAGCAGACGGAGAAAGCGTGCGTCTGCCGGATAAGGACTCAATGTTCTATGTTGCGGCGTGATATTCACTCACAAGACCGGAGAAGAACCGGAAATGGAGAAAATTTGTGACCTGCCCGGCAACAAATTTCCAACCGATTGTACAAACCGCTATACTTAGCCTGACCCAACACATTATGGCTGTGGATAACAGGAGCACATGCGCCCATGGTAGGCAGAGATAAAACCGACGAATTCAAGACTATCGACATGCAACAACTGGCCGACCTGGCTGGCGTATCCCGTTCTACCGTCTCCCGGGGGCTCGCCGACAGCCCCCTGGTGAACGAAAAAACCAAACAAAAGATTCGCCAGCTTGCCCTCGAGCACAACTATATGATGAATGAGACGGCGAGAAATCTGCGCTTGCAAAAATCCAATATCATCTGCATGGTGCTGATGCTCGACACGGCCGCCGAGCAACATATGTCCGATCCATTCTTCCTGGAAATGATCGGCAGCGTCGCCGACAGTCTGGCCACAGCAAATTACGATCTTCTTCTCTACCACGAGCCAATCGCCAGCGCGGAGGACTTTCGGGCCAGTCGCGCCTACCGGCAATCCGATGGACTCATATTTATCGGTCAGGGGCGTATCCACGACCAGTTAAACCTGCTCGCGGCTTCTGCCCCACCGATTGTTGTTTGGGGGGCGGATATCCCGGAGCGAAAATATCGCCTGGTGGGTAGCGATAACGTGGAAGGGGGATCACTGGCCACCCGACACCTGATTGAGCAGGGCTGCGAGCGAATCGCATTTTTCGGCGAAAGAGACCTCCCGGAACCCGCTCTACGATACGAGGGCTACCGACGAGCCCTCGGCGATCGGGGCTACTCCCCCGAGCCTGCCCTTGAACTGGCGGTGCCCTTTGAATCCGACCACGCCGGGGTCGTCATCGACGAGTTTCTGGCGAAGAAACCGGACATCGACGGCATTGTCTGCTGCAGTGACCTGATAGCGACCAGCGCTATTGCCTCTCTGCACCGCAAGGGTATTCGCGTACCCCAGGATGTGGCAGTGGTCGGCTATGATGATATCGATATAGCCTCGCGCACCCACCCGGCCCTGACCACAGTCAGCCAGGATATCCGGCGGGCGGGCGAACTCCTGGTACACAAACTCACCGGCGCCATCGGCGGTAAGCGGATGCGTGACGCCATTAACCCGGCGACCTTGGTTGTCAGGGAATCGAGTATTCGGAGATAGTTCTGTGGGAGCGTTTGACCCGTCGCTACCGCCGTCCATGGCTCTCGCGACATACCGTACATCTTGTACATTAAATCGGGCTCTAGGAGCCCGGAATGAGAATCGAACCGCGAATTTTCTACAGGTAGTTGTAACGCACCGTGACGGAACTGGTTCGGCCGTTAATTGGACGGATTCGAACAAAATCCCCGGGCAGTGCCGACCCTTCCTCACCTTCGGTAAAGCCCTCTTCGTCGAACAAGTTGTTCACACTCATGCTGATGTTGTCGTTGAATGAATAGTTGAAGAACAGGCTGGTAGTGATATAGCTGTAAGCGAACAGCTAACACCGTCCTATCCCTGAACTGATCCAGAGCACACACTGTCAGTCCCACCCTGACAGGAGTAACCACATGGCCAGGACAGACAATTCCTCACTCACTGAGCGCCAGCGGTACTGGCTCAAACACATCCGCGACTGCGATGCCTCGGGCCAGACCACTATTGGCTACGCCCGAGAACACGGTATCAAGGTCAAGTCCATGTAATCTACCCACAAGGCCCTGGCCGAGAAAAAATTCTGCCACCCACCCGAGCAACCCGCTTTCAAAAGGTTCAGGTCGTTGGCGGCAGTCCTGCCAGTGATAGCCAGTGGCGTGTCCAGCCGTCCAACGGAGCTGCCGTCGCTTTCAGCGGAAACGTGGATGCCGCAACTTTGTCCCTGGTCCTGACCACCGTGGTCGCCCTGCCATGATGCGGCCTTCCAATGACATCCAGGCGGTGTATCTCTGTCGGGATCCGGTCAACTTCCGCCGCGGCATCAACGGCTTGGCTGTGTTGGTGGAAGACACTCTGCGCCTTGACCCGTTCGCGGAACAACTCTACATTTTCTACAACCGTCGGCGCAACCAGATCAAAGTGCTGTATTGGGCGAATGGGTTTTGCCTGTGGCAGAAGCGTTTGGAGAAATCGCGTTTCCACCGGCCACGCAAGTCCAGTGAGGAGTTGGTCAACACGGCGGGAATGGGCAGGTAGGTCGGCACCTCGTCATCCAGGTGCTGGACATGGATTTTTACTTCCCCCCAATCGAAGTCTTTGGCAACTGTGGCCTTAATTTGGCCGCCGTATTCGGCATCCAGGCGCAGTGCATCATAGGCCAGGCCGCCAGTGATGCCGATGGAACCACCCTCTTGCTCTCCCGCCTTGGAGATGAAGTTGATAATGCCGCCGGGCGCATTCCAGGCCATGGTAGAGGCCGTACCGCCGCGAATAGACTGCCCACTCCCGACCGTGGTGTCGAGCCTCAGCCAACGAACAGTTCTTCAGAGGACAGGGCGGTGACAGAGGCGGTGGACTCCAACTTAGTGGTAGCCCTGGGGACTCCGGTCACGATTACCTCCTCCATGACATTTTGAGCCTGGGTTGCAGGCACTGGGCCTCGGCGCAGTGCCACTGCCACATAGAGGGGGTTTAAGTCAAATGACGATTGTTTCATTGTTTTATCCTCATTGGCTCGTCTTGGCCGGGGGCCAAATGCGCCTTTCCCTGCCCAATGAAGATAATCCCTTCTGACTGGCGATAGGCCCGACTGGCCATGAACTCGTCAGCGCTGGCGATAGGCTCATGAAAAAGCAACATATCGTACCCCGCCTCTGACAAACTGTCGGCAACATGGCCGATCATCTCGAGGAAAAGGGGTCCAAAACATGCTGTTCTGAAGCAGTGTCCAGCATCAGTACGACGCTGATGATATTGGTTTTCTGCAAACGGAAATTGCGCGCCGCTTCATTGACCACATAATTATGTTCAGCAGCGAGTGCTCGAATTCTCTGCTTGGTTTTCTCGTTGACCAGGGGACTGTCACTGAGGGCTCGGGACACTGTCGACCTCGATACATTAGCGAGATCGGCGAGTGCCTGCATGTCGGTCTCTCTGGAATCTTTAGCTGCCATTATTCATCCTTAGCTATCCTCAAATGTTGGGTCCATTATCCAATAATAATTACCCTGTTAAGCCAATATGATACAATCGATTGCATTAACAACATAATTGATCTATAGTGTACCCCTGAATCTGATAATCAGAGGGTCCATCAAGGATCTGTTGGCACATGAAATCCAAGCTCACATCACATCTGGAAGGCCTCAAACCTGCCCTGCAGACCGCGCTTGACAACGGTGAAGAGTGGCACCGGTTTGAGCATCGCCTGGGCAGGCATTTTGATCTGCTCTACCACAGTTTGCAGGATCTATACGGAGATCGCGATGACTTTAGCACTTGCCTGGAGTCGATTCTGCTGGCGGCAGCCAGTGCCTATCGCGCACGGCCAGTCATACTCAAGTCGCGGGATGAGGGTCGAGAACAGGATGCCAGTTGGTATCTCGGCAAGGAGGCCGTCGGGGGCGTATGTTACGTCGATCTGTTCGCTGACAACCTGACAGGCCTTGAAAAGCGACTCCCGTATTTCAAGGAACTGGGGATTAACTACCTTCATTTGATGCCGCTGTTTCAAGCACCCGAAGGACGCAACGATGGCGGATACGCCGTGAGCGATTACCGGAGAGTGAATCCCGCGTTGGGTAACATGAAGCAACTGACCGAATTGATCAGCCTGTTTCGCGAAAACGGCATCAGTATTGTTCTCGATTTTATTTACAACCATACCTCCGATGAGCACGAGTGGGCGCAACGGGCAAAGCGGGGCGAAAGAGAATACCAGGAGTTTTACTACATCTACCCAAACAGGGAGATACCGGACCGATACGAGGAAAATTTGCGAGAGGTTTTCCCGGAGGAGAAACCCGGAAGTTTTAGCTATTGTGAACAGTTGGGGCAGTGGGTTTGGACTACCTTCAAAAGCTACCAATGGGACCTAAATTACGGCAATCCCGCAGTCTTCAAGGCCATGGCGGAAGAAATGCTGTATTTGGCCAACTGCGGTGTGGATATCCTGCGTCTCGATGCGGTTGCCTTTGCCTGGAAAGAAATGGGAACCGCTTGCGAGAGCCTGGACAAGGTGCATGTGTTGGTAACCGCCTTCAATCAGTTGGCGCAGATTGCTGCGCCTTCGCTGTTGTTCAAGTCAGAAGCTATTGTCCACCCGGATGAGGTGACTCGCTATATAAACCCAAGGGAGTGCCAGCTGTCTTACAACCCATTGTTGATGGCCTTACTGTGGGAAGCCCTCGCCACCCGGGACGTGAAGTTGCTTCAACACTCCATGGCCAAGCGCTTTCGCATTCATGCGGACACCAGCTGGATAAATTATATCCGTAGCCATGACGATGTGGGCTGGACCTTTTGTGACGATGATGCGGCGGAAGTCGGAATCAATGGGCATGATCACCGACAGTTCCTGAACCGATTCTATACCGGCGAGTTTCCCGGAAGTTTTGCTCGCGGTGTACCGTTTCAGTACAGCCCCGAGACGGGAGATTGTCGCGTGTGTGGTTCCACCGCTTCGCTGGCCGGATTGGAAAAAGCGCTAAACGATGAGGGTGAGGTCGAGCAAGCCCTCGCTTTGTCGCGCATCCTTCTGTTGCACAGTGTGCTACTGAGCATCGGTGGCATCCCGTTGATATACCTCGGTGATGAGATCGCAACGCAGAACGACTATAGTTACCAAGATGATCGACACAAGCATAATGATAGTCGCTGGGTTCACCGCCACAGATTTTCCAGCGATGATTTGGAAAGCAGAAATACGACAGGCACCCCGGCCAACACCCTGTTTGCCCGTTTCAAGGCGCTCATAGACCTACGCAAGTCCACAGCCGCTCTGAGCGGCCAGGACACAGACTTTATTCCGTCACGTAACGGGCAAATATTCGCCTATTTACGGCGCCATGCCGATAAGCGTCTATTGGCCTTGTGCAACTTCAGTGAATCATCGCACTCCCTGGCGCTCGATATCGCCACAGGGCATTTCGGCGATAAGCCACTGACCGACCTGGTAAATGGTGAAACCCTGCACCCGGGCACACAAATCAATTTTGAGCCATACCAGTTTCGCTGGCTGCAACCCGACTAAATAGAACCTCATGGTGAATACAGTGAATGATCCCTACCACCCATACAACACCAGCAGTTGGCAATTGCTGGATGAATACGCTGTGCAAGCCCGAAAAACACACATAAGGGATTACTTTCTCGCCGACGAGAGCCGTGCACAGAAGTACAGTGTTGAAGTCGGCGGCCTGTTCTTGGATTATTCCAAAAATCTTATCTCCGACGACATCAGGGCCGCATTACTGAACCTGGCACAACAATCACCCCTACGGCAGCGAATAGACGCCATGTTCACTGGCGAGCCAATCAACACCAGCGAGAATCGCGCCGTATTGCACACCGCGTTGCGCAGTTCCCAGGCAGGGCCTGAATCTGCGTCGGCGTTAAAGAGACGGGATCAGGTTCAAGTCGCATTCGACAAATTGGCATTATTTGTAGAGCGGGTACGCAGCGGTGAATGGCGTAGCCTTACTGGGGATCGCTTCACCGACATTATCAATATTGGCATCGGCGGCTCCGATCTGGGACCCAGGATGGTGTGCCGAGCGATGGAGGAGTATGCGAGCAACGAGCTCAAGGTTCATTTTATCGCCAACGTCGACGGCGCTGACATCAATTGCCTGCTAAAACAACTCAATCCTGCCAACACCCTGGTGATCATCTCAAGCAAGACGTTTACCACACAGGAAACCATGATGAATGCCCGGGTTGCGCTCGATTGGCTGGGTACCAGTCTTGGGATTGACAGTCCCTTTGCCTGTAACCATGTACTGGCAGTGACCGCCAATACCGAACAGGCGACAAAATTGGGGGTGTCAGAGGAGCGTATCTTCGAATTCTGGGACTGGGTCGGCGGTCGATATTCCCTGTGGTCATCTATAGGGCTAAGCATAGCCTTAACAATTGGCGCAGAGGGTTTTTCCGAACTTTTGGAAGGCGCCAGGCTAATGGATGAGCACTTTCGCAGCGCGCCATTTGCTAGCAATATGCCCGTAATACTCGGTCTCGTAGGCCTGTGGTATCACAATTTTCTCGGCTCAGAGACCCACGCTATCATACCCTATTGTGAAAGACTGAGCCTACTGCCTTCATTCCTGCAACAACTCGATATGGAGAGTAACGGCAAACGGGTCACCCTCGACGGGCAGTCCGTAAGCTACACGACAGGACCGATTATCTGGGGCCAGACGGGCACCAATGGACAACACGCATTCTTCCAGTTATTGCATCAGGGAACCCATCTGGTGCCCCTCGATCTGATAGGACTGGTCAGGGACCGGTTAAGCACTGCAGAGCAGCACCGGGCCCTGATCGGAAATATGCTGGGGCAGTCTGCGGCGCTATTGGCCGGTGACGGTGATCCCGTGGAACACCCAGAGCAATTCTATCCCGGCAACCGACCGAGTAATACCATTTTGCTCGATGAACTGTCTCCTACATCATTGGGAGCGCTCATCGCTCTTTATGAGCACAAAGTCTTTGTCCAGGGCGCCCTATGGAATATAAATTCCTTCGACCAATGGGGTGTGGAATTGGGTAAGCGATTGGCCAACTCTTTACTTGAGGGCAGTACAGAGGGCAAAGAGACGCTGGACCCCTCATCCCAGGCATTGATAACCCGGGTTTGGCCCCAGGAGACTACATTACCATGACCATGCCAATTATCAGTTACGGCGAAGTACTCATTGATATGTTTGCCAATGGCAGTGGCAGTGGCGATAGAGATGCGGCCGCTCCGGAATCCTATACCCGCTACCCGGGCGGGGCACCGGCCAATGTCGTTGTAGCTGCTGCCAGGCTCGGGGCAAGCAGTTTCCTGTTAGGTAAGCTGAGCAAAGACTCCTTTGGCACGTTTTTACTGGACAGCCTCAGGCAGTACCAGGTCGATACCCGTTTCACGAGTTTTTTGGAATCGGGTAAGACCGCCCTGGCCTTCGTGTCCCTGGACAGTGAGGGAGAACGCAGCTTTTGCAGGAGCCGGTGAATATTCCGGGCACCTACCGGGAATACCCGAACTGGCGACGAAAGCAGAGGCTGGAGACAAAAGCCCTGTTTGGATATCCACAAATTCAGGCGCTGTTGGCGTCTACCTATCAGGAAAGAAAGCAATGAATGGACAGGCTGTGAGCTTGTTGAACACCGAAGCAATTGACGCACTGTTGGCGGCGCGTTATGAAGATGTGTTTTCAATTTTGGGCATGCATGAGCACCCTTCGGGCAAGGGACTCATTGCCAGGGTGCTGTTGCCGGGCGCCAACACTGTCGATGTTGTTGCCACCAGGGGTAATCGTAAGGTCGCCTCGCTGAATCAAGTCGATGAGGACGGGCTTTTCGAGGGTGCCCTGGGGCGTCGACGCAATCCGTTCGCCTATCACCTGAGGGTTCGGTATG
>Ga0114949_10002413_pt1 | contig 11700 bp, 11 predicted proteins | sample N074metaG_FD_83505 | JGI IMG/M metagenome (GOLD analysis project Ga0114949, IMG submission 83505) | Deep subsurface microbial communities from Kermadec Trench to uncover new lineages of life (NeLLi) - N074 metaG | ecosystem: Environmental > Aquatic > Marine > Ocean trench > Sediment | place... | reverse complement strand
TGTCGAATTATAAAAGATTAGTTCCTCTTAATGCCCCCTGGGCTTACTTTGAGCTGATTTGCTAACGAACATAAATAATTAAACAACATAAAAACAAAGGTAATGAAACTATATTTTTAATATTAATTACCCTTTGATAATCTTCTCTTGATGCGCAATGGATTCCTGATGAATGGCTTTAAATATTTTTTCAATAAAATTTTTCGATAAACCTTGTTCTTCTCCTTTGTCAATTACTTTATGCAAAATTTCTTGCCATCTCGAATTTTGTAATACGGCTACATTGCTCTCTTTTTTTGCTTTTCCGATGTTTTCAACAAGAAGCATTCTTTCGGATAATGTTTCTAATAATTGATCATCTTTGGCATTAATTTCTTTACGCAATGCATTTAACTTAGAAATAGATTCTTCTTTTACAAATCTGTCTTTTCTCACTTTCAATTCATCCATAATTTCGATCAATCTAGCAGGCTTTATTTGCTGTTTAGCGTCGCTCCATGCTTCATCAGGATTACAATGTGTTTCAATCATTAATCCATTGAATTTAAGGTCTAATGCCGTTTGAGAAACATCAAAAATTCCCTCTCTATTTCCACAAATATGTGAAGGATCGTTGATAATGGGTAAAGTAGGGAATTTAGCTTTTAAATCAATGGGTATCTGCCAGCTTGGAATATTTCGATATTTCGATTTTCTAAATGATGAAAACCCACGATGAATAGCACCTAAATTTTTAACTCCCATTTTGAATAGCCTTTCAATTGCACCCATCCATAGTTCTAAATCAGGATTGATAGGGTTTTTAACCAACACAATCTTTTCTGTTCCTTGTATTGCCTCAGCAATTTCCTGTACAGCAAATGGGTTAACAGTTGTTCGAGCTCCAAGCCATAAAATATCGATATCAAATTCTAAGGCTATTTTTGCATGTTGTGCATTTGCAATTTCAACTGCAGTTAACAATCCTGTTTCTTTTTTTACTCTTTGCAACCAAGGTAATGCTTTAGCTCCTGTACCTTCAAATGTTCCAGGACGAGTTCTTGGCTTCCAAATACCCGCTCTGAATATGGTAACATCCGTATTTTTTAATTCATGAGCAATTTTCATTACTTGTTCTTCTGTTTCTGCACTACATGGCCCCGCGATTACTAGCGGATGAGATAATTTCATATTATCCAGCCATGTTGAAAAATTTGTTGATTCCATTTTATTGATTTTTAATTCCAGCTAAAACACTTTTAATTTTATTGGTATTTTGCATTATTGCATAAATATCTTCAGCTGATTTTTTTGTTAATATTTCTTTAAATTGATTTAAATTTTTTATATACTCATTTAATGATTTTAAAATATTTTCTTTGTTTTGTAAAAAAATTGGCGTCCAGGTTTCAGGATTACTTTTAGCCAATCGAACCGTTGATTCAAATCCACTTCCTGCCATATCGAATATACTTTTTTCATCTTTTTCTATTTCTAAAACAGTTTTTCCTAGCATAAATGAACTAATATGAGAAAGATGAGAAACATAGGCAATATGTTTGTCGTGCTGTACAGCAGATTCCATAAATACATTTCGCATTTTAATATTTTCGAAAAGAGAAATAACTCGGTTCACCATTTCTTTACTGCTTAACTTTTGCTCACAAATAATATTAACCTTATTAGTAAACAAATCATAAATAGCAGATTCCGGACCAGAAAATTCGGTACCTGCAATGGGATGAACAGCAACAAAGTTTTTTCTATTGAGATGATTTTTAACTGCTTTACAAACCTCATTTTTGGTCGATCCTACATCAAAAACAAGGGTGTCATCACCAATCCAATCCAATACTTGAACCGTTAATTTTGGTATGATATTTACAGGAACCGCTATAATTACAATATCAACATCTTTGACAATATCTAAGGTTGCTTTTTGATATATAATTCCAAGTTCAAGAGCTTTTTGTAAATGATCAGGATTATTATCAACCCCGTAAATAGTTGCCCAAGTAACTTTCTTTAACTCTAAAGCTAGCGAACCACCAATCAGCCCCAATCCAATCACTGCAATTTTTTTCATCTCTATTTACTTTTTGAAATTCTTGATAAAACTTCTTGAATTTTTTCTTCATCTATACAAAGTGAAAAACGAATATATCCTTCACCGTTGCTTCCAAATAAATTTCCGGGGGTAACAAAAACATCATGTTCATATAGCAAATTGTCAGTTATTTCCTTAGAAGTTTTTCCATTTGGAATTTTTGCCCAAACAAATAATCCCGTACTATTTTTGTCATAAGTACACTTTAATCGATCACATATTTTCCAAATAATGGATCTTCTTCTATCATATATTTTATTGATTTTTTTAAACCAATTCTTTGACAAATTTAAAGCCGCAATTGCCCCTTGTTGAATTCCATAATACATCCCCGAATCCATATTGCTTTTCACCTTTAAAATATTGTTAATATATTTTGAATTGCCTATAACCATACCTACTCTCCATCCGGCCATATTAAATGATTTGCTCAATGAATTGAGTTCAATAGCCACATCTTTTGCCCCATCATAGTTCAAAATACTTTTTGGATTGTCGTTTAAAATAAAACTATAGGGGTTATCATTCACAATCAATATTTCATGCTTTTTTGCAAAATCAATCAATTTTTCAAACAAATTATCCGTTGGCGAACTTCCGGTTGGCATATGCGGGTAATTTACCCACATAAGTTTTACTTTTGACAAATCCAGATGCTCCAAAGCTTCAAAATCGGGTTGCCAATTATTTTCTTCAATTAAATCATAATATATAGGTGATGCCTGAACCAACTCTGTTACGGAAGCATACGTTGGATATCCCGGGTTTGGAATTAACACTTCATCTCCGGCATTTAAATATGCCATTGATATATGCAAAATTCCCTCTTTTGAACCCATTAAAGGAAGAATTTCATTTTCAAAATTTAAAGAAACATTGTAATTTTTAAGATAAAATTCTGCTATGGATTGACGAAGTTCAGGAATGCCTTGATAATTTTGATATCCATGAATATTAGCACTATTTAAAGCATTGGTAACCTCTTGAGGAGGTTGCAAATCGGGGCTTCCAATTCCTAAATTAATGATTGGCTTCCCCTGACTTATAAGGGATCTGATTTCTCTTAATTTTATAGAGAAATAATATTCCTTCACATTTTTCAATCTGTTGGCAATTTCTATCATTTCTCTAAATTGTTTTGTGGGTATTCACCTAATATTTTTAAATGTGTAACCTTTTTGTCAATTAATCGTAACGCACTTTTGTAATTATTGATATCATTAAAAATTAAATCTAAGAAAAATGCATACCTCCATGGCTCATCAATTTTTGGTAAAGATTGAATTTTTGTTAAACCAATATGATGCTGTGCAAAAATATCCAAAACTTCAGCCAAACTTCCAGGTTCATGTTTGGTAATAAATTTTAAAGAGGATTTAAGTGGTTTCCCTTCAACCATGTTTACATGATTTGAATTTTGTTTTTTTAGAATAAAAAACCGAGTTGAATTTTGTTTTATAGTTTGAATATCATCAGCAAAAACTTCTAAATTAAAAAGATTTGCTGCTTCTTTACTCGCTATTGCCGCAATTCCTTTGAGTTTTTCATCCTGAATCCTTTTGGCAACTTCGGCAGTATCTTTTTCTTCAATCAATTTTATATTCGGATGATTTCTAAAAAATTTTCGGCACTGTAATATTGCCATTGGATGCGACCAAACCTCCTTTATATCCTCAAATGTTTGACCTTTTAATCCCATCAAGTGATGATGAATATTTAAATAAACTTCACCTTCAATGTTTAAGTCATACTCATCAATTAAAGCATAATTTGGCAAAATTGCTCCGGCAATTGAATTTTCAATCGCCATTACCGCACTATCTACCTCATTATTTTCAAGTAAAACAGGAATTTCTGAAAACGTCATACATTCCACCAATTGGATCTTGTTTCCAAAAAATTTGTTGGCAACGATATGATGAAAAGAACCTTTTATTCCCTGTATTGCAACTTTCATTTCATTTTATTGTAAAAAAAAAGCCTCGATAAATCGAGACTTTAAATGTTATATTATATTTTAATTATACACATACAGTCTCGTTCCTACCTTTAAAATAAAAGTAAAAAAAGAAATAGTTAAATATGTACAATGAATTATTCATAAAATTCAATATTTCGGCAAATCTATAAATAAATTTTTTAATTACAAATGTTTTTATGAATTTGTTAGTATATTTTCAACTTTATTTTGATTTTTTAACGAATATCCTATAAAAATCGATTTTATTTTAAGATTTTATTTAAAATGATATTTAAATTATAACACAAAGTTTTGTTTATTTGTAGTATCAAAATCAAGTTATTCATGTCCATAGAAGTACATCATATTTCCAAATTTTACGGAAAACAAAAGGCATTAGATAAAGTTAATTTTTCAATAAAATCTGGTGAAATTGTAGGGTTTTTAGGTCCTAATGGTGCTGGAAAATCTACTATGATGAAAATTTTAACTACTTATTTGAAACAAAATGAAGGTGAGGTAAGTGTAAATGGCTTCGATACTTTGAAAAATCCGATGGAGGTTAAAAACTCTATTGGGTATTTACCTGAGCACAACCCTTTATATACAGAATTATACGTAAAAGAATATTTGAATTTTCACGCTCAAATTCATAAAGTTTCAAAAAAAAGAATAGATGAAGTAATTGAATTAGTAGGGTTAACTCCTGAAAAAGGAAAAAAAATAAATCAGCTTTCAAAAGGATATAGACAAAGAGTTGGATTTGCAGCAGCTCTTTTACATGATCCGGAGGTGTTGATATTAGATGAGCCAACAACAGGTTTAGACCCTAATCAATTAGCAGAAATAAGAAGCTTAATTCAAGAAATAGGAAAAACCAAAACGATTCTTTTGTCTACACATATTATGCAAGAAGTTGAAGCCATGTGTGATCGCGTTATCATTATTAATAAGGGCGAAATTGTGGCAGATAAAAATTTAAAAGAATTATTGGAAAATCAAGAGCAAATAATTGAAGTTGAATTTGATTTACGAATTGAAAAAGAATTGATTCAAAAAATACCGAATATTAAAAGTGTTCAAAACACTTTTGAGAATACATGGCAATTAAGTTTTGATACAAAAAAAGATATGCGTTCTAAAATATTTGATTTTGCTCAAGAAAATGGTCTGAAATCTTTACACATTCAACAAAAAAACAACAATTTAGAAAGTTTGTTTCAAAAATTAACAAATTAGATCATGAGACCTTGTTTAAAAATACAATTGTAATATCTGTATTGATATTTTTTTCTTTCCAAATTTTTTCCCAAGAAAAAAATTAAGATTTATATGTTACAAAAGGGAAAGGGTTTGAATTTCCTTTTTTTGATAACAATTACCTCCTACAAATAGATTTTAGAGGTCAGTTCAGGGCTTCACATCCATTGGATAATTTTCCTAAAGGAATTTCATGGCAACAAGAATTTCATTATAAAAATATTAATGACTCCATAGATATTCAGGAAACAACTTTAATAGGTAATTAGTTCCAAATAGGATACTTTTTTCACTATCTTTTTCCTATAATTCCAAAGCCATTAGAAGTTTTCGATCGTCAAGCTTTTTATGATGCAAATATTGATTTACCGGATAATAATAATTATGAATATACCTTTGGTTGCCATTGGTTTTTCCTCCAACAGGCTAGGTTTTTAATTCTTTCTTAAATTAAACTTATTTCTTCTCAACATACAATTCCAATAAATCCATAGTAGATTTTATCAAGTCTTCTGTTTCCAGCAAAAGACTAAAATACAAGGTTGTGTTTTTCGGACTTGATTCTGTAGTTCTTGTTCTTTCAACCTGAATTTGAACATAGTTGGAAACATCATTCAATAATTCTCTTGCTTCTTCTAATAAAGAAGAAATTTGATTAAAAGTACGTTCATCAAAAACTTTCGTTACTTTTCCAAACATGGCATTTAGCTTATCATTAATTTCAATCAATTCTTTTGCCTGATTCTTTTTTAACGACTTATGATGATTATTGATATGTTTATGACTCACTTTAGAAATAAACCCAACTGATTGAGCAATATCCTGTAAATCTCCTATTACATCAATATAAAATTTACTCGCACTAACTGAAGATTCATCAAGATTTCTTATAAAATAGAATATATTATTTTGTAAATCTTCAATTTCAGATTCCAGTTTAACAACTTTATGTTTTGCTTTTTTAAGTTTCTTTATATCTTTGTTTATTAAGCCACGAATGGTATTTTCATTAATTTTACCTACTCTTCTCAATGCTTTAGATACCGTATCTGCACTTTCTTCAATCACTCCTTGAACCGATTTACTTTCGGCTCTGTTTAGACTATCTTCTGCTTTAGTTTCATTCGATTTTTTAACGTGTTTTATGGAGTTTCTAACCAACAATAAAACCACTATTAATAATAGGACCGCTATCATAGTTGCACCACCTAAATGAATTAAGTAAGCAGCCGTTCCTGCCGCGATAAATGCTGTAATAGCTGTACCGAACCAGCCTCCAATAACATTTAAAACTCCGGCTACTCTATAAACAGCGCTTTCGCTTCCCCAGGCTCTATCGGCTAAAGAAGTACCCATTGCCACCATAAATGTTACATACGTTGTAGATAATGGTAATTTATACGATGTTGCAATTGAAATCAAAATTCCCGCTACCATCAAGTTTACTGCGGCACGTACCATATCAAAAGCAGGTAATTTGTGCGTTTTTCCTTTTACCAATGCAATCACCGGTTTTTCAAACTGTTTTTCAATTTTATCCTGTAAAAACTTGGGTGTAATGCTATTAAAATATTTTGATAAAAGCATGGAACCTTTTACCAAACCTCTGGATAATGAATTTGGCTGAAAGCGTTCTTGTATTTCACCTTGACTTGATAAATCCAGAGATGTTTTTAAAACGCTCCTGGATTTGCTGGAAAACCATAAAGTCAATACCATGATCATTCCTGCAATAAATAATAATATTGTTGGTGTAGCTACTTTTTCACCCAAGGCATTCATCGCAAATTCGGTGGCAGGAACTCCAGAACCTACCCATGCTTCATAAGATTGCCAGGCAGCGATAGGAACTCCAATAAAGTTTACCAGGTCATTTCCAGCAAATGCTAAGGCTAAAGCGAAAGTTCCAACGATTATGATTAATTTATAAATATTAGTTTTAAGCACATTAATAAAAAAATATGAAAGGGCAGACCAAATAACAAAACTTACAGCAACGATGGAAAAAACATAGTTTTCCAAAAAGTCCTTGATGGTTAATCCTCCGATTATATCAAAACTTTGTTTGGCAACATCAGCTCCTTTGATTCCTTTCATCAAAATAAAGTATACGATGGATGTCAGGGCAACACCTCCAAATAAGGCTCCCACCCATTTCGCTTTTTTCTCAAAATTAAATGATAATAATAAACGAGAAACGTATTGAACAAAAGCACCTACGGAAAATGCGACGACGACCGAGAGCAGTATACCCATAATAATTTGAGTTGCCTTGGTAGTGTTGATATAATTTGATACTTCAGAAAAACTTCCTCCATCAGCTCCAATTTTAATTAATGCAACAGCAACCGCTGCTCCTAATAATTCAAAAACGATGGATACCGTAGTCGATGTTGGCATTCCAAGCGTGTTAAAAAAATCAAGGAGTAAAATATCCGTAATCATTACCGCCATAAATATGATCATGATATCGCTAAACATAAACATATCAGGGTTAAAGATTCCTTTACGTGCTACTTCCATCATACCACTTGAAAAAATGGCACCAAAAGCAATACCCAGACTCGCAACAATCATTATTGTTTTAAAAGAGATGGCTTTAGAACCTACTGCTGAGTTTAAAAAGTTAACAGCATCATTGCTAACGCCCACTACTAAATCGGCTACAGCTAAAATAGCAAGAGCCACAATCATCATTAAGTAAAAATTATCCATAATAATTTGTTAAAAGTAACATTGCAAACCTAGTTTAAAAATTCATTGCGAATGTTAAGTAAAGGTTATTAAATCACTCCCATCGGAAAGTTTTCAAAAACATCCAAAAAATTTCTGTAAGTTGTATTAATAGGGTTTAATATTATAATTTCTCGAAAAATAAGTCTGATTTAAAGATCAGTAATTATTGTGTTTACCTCTACTTCTTTTTGGGTCTTCTCCTGTTGTATTGCATACTTAGTCTCATGTTAGATGTAAATTGAGATACATTCGTATTTTTTAAACAATATTAGAAAAGGCATGTGTTTACTTAGCAATTGTTCTTACAATTAATTGAAGAAGCAAAGACGTAATTAATTCAATATGTATTTGTGATTTTAAGGTATTTTTAGCTGTTCCCAAAAATGTTTTAATTTGTCAACTTTGTTTTATAGGCTTAAAATACAAAGTTATAAAGCTTCTAATAATCAAGGTCAATCATATGCATTAGGCTTTTTACGATTCGTTTTGACACTTGCTTGTTTTTTTTTATTCTCTAATCTTTTTTTAATAGAAGCTTTGCTGGGTTTGGTTGCCTTTCGTTCCTTAGCGACTTTTAATCCATTTGTGATTAATTGTAAAAAACGTTGAACAATGATTTCCTTATTTTTATGCTGACTCCTACTTTCGTCACAATTTAGTATAAGAATATTTTCTTTAGTGAGTTTAGTATATATGTTTTGTATAAGAATTTCTTTCTCTTCTTCAGATAAAACTTTCGATGTAGCAACATTAAAAAATAATACAATTTTGGACGACACTTTGTTTACATGTTGTCCGCCGGATCCACCACTTCTAATGGCTTTAAAGGTTAGTTCTTTGAGAAGGTATTCGCAATTCATGATGGTTTATCTTGATTCGCGTTTAAGTTCATAAAATCTGAATCCAATAAAGAATCAGAAAAGCTGTCTAAATTTTTTCGTTCAGAAAGCAATTTATCAATTGCATTTATTGCAGCATTTAAACGAGTTTTTTTGTCGCCTTTGAGTAAAATATAAGGTCTTTTGTATTTTTTTAATGTATTTTCAAAGACTTCAAACATTTCTTGTCTTTCATTGGGTTTGTCGCGTAAATCATCTGCTTCCCAAGGGGTATCGATAGCGGTTAAAAAATACAAATCATATTGATTTTCAACAGCATATTTGTTTAAAACAGGGTGTACAACACCACCATAATACATTTCAGAATAAACCTTTGTTTCCAACAGATCGGTATCGCAAATCAATATTTTATCTGCTTTTTTAGAAAGTTCATTTTCCGATTTTATTTGTCCTCTCGCTATAGAAATCAAATCAGAATCTTCGCAAGTTTTGTGTTCGGTATTCCACTTTTCTTGAAGGTATTCACGAGCATATTCAGGTACCCAAACCGTATTGTAATGTTTGGCCAACTGACGTGAAAGTGTAGATTTTCCAGTAGATTCCGGACCAAATAAAACAACTTTTATAATGTTAGTTGCTCGGGATTGTTTAAGTGCTTTTTCCATGAAATGTATCCTTGCACGGCTAAAATAGTAAATATTAGGTATTGTAAAGATAATATTCCCAATCCTCGATACGCATAAAGTGGAACAGTGATTAAATCAGCAAATATCCAAAGTGTCCAATTTTCCAACTTTTTATTGGCCATATACCACATAGCTGTAAAGAAAATTCCAGAAGTAAAAATATCAATGTAGTTTTCAGTTTCAATCTGATAATCAAAGGATTTGTAAACATAATATGTTACCGCTATGGTTAAAAAAAACATTAATAAACCGATGATTTTTTCTCTATTATTAGTTCTAGAAATAGGCACAATTGTTTTATTATCTTTTTTACGTGCCCAATTCCACCAACCATATATACTCATTACAGAATAATAAAAATTCATCATCATGTCACCAATATATTCAGCTTTGTAGAGCAGGTAAACGGTAATGATAGTGGCTACTAAACCTGTAGGATACACTAAAATATTTTCTTTTTTAGCATACCAAACACTTGCTATTCCAAAAACAAATGCAATGGCTTCTAATATTATATAACTGGTAGGTGTGTTATTATAAGTGCTCAGGAAAAATTCAAAAACTTGGTTCATAATCTCTCCTGTCGGATTTTACAATTTTCATAAACAATAGAGCCTTATCCATCAGTTCAAATGAATCTTTAATCTCAGCGGTTAAAACTTTCATTACATCGTCATAATCTCCATAAACTTGTGTACTCAATGGATTTTCCAACACCTTTAATCCTGACGCACGCAACTGCTTAATAAAATTGATAATGGGTTCTTCAAATTCATTTTGAAGTGGTGTCAATGTTAATTCTACAGATATTTTCATTATTTATTAATTTGAATATTTGGTAAAGAGTTTATGTGAAAATTATTGTATTCCTTTAAGATATCTCTGTTAAAAAATTATTATTGTCCTCAAATGCCGTACCAATTACAACAATATCAGCACCATTTTTATAGGCATTTTGCAATTGTAATTTTGTCCTTATTCCACCCCCAACAATGAGTGGAATATCTAATGATTTTGTAACAGCATTGATAATTTTGGGTTCAACGGGTATTTTAGCGCCGCTTCCTGCTTCCAGATAAATAATTTGTTTGCCAAGAAATTGTCCGGCCAATGAGGTACTTACAATTTCATCTATATTTTCTTGAGGAATAGGATTTGTTTTACTCACTTTTTGAACTGAAGTTTCCACACCACCTTCAATCAAAATATATCCCGTAGGAATTATTTCCAGAGATGACTTTTTTAAAAAATTTACCGATTTTATTTGTTGCTCAATCAAGTATTCAGGATTTCTACCGGACAGCAACGACAAAAATAAAACGGTATCGGCATGATTGGTTAGTTGTGTAAAATCACCCGGGAAAAGAACAATGGGAATTGAAGTTAATTTCTTAATATTCTTAATAAATACATCCGTAATACCATTGGTAACGGCACTACCTCCTACGAAAATAAAATTTACTTTATCCTTGTTTATTTTTGCAATAATTTCAGATAATTTATTGAATGTAAGCTTATCAGGATCCAGCAATATGGCTAGTAATTTTCCACCATTTTGCTTACTTTTTTTTATTTGTTCAAGAATATTTTTTGTCATATCAATTCATAGCATATACCAAGGTGAAATCTTTAATTTGCTCAAAAAAGATATTATATTTTTCATAATAATTATCTTTTTTAATCCATCCTATTGTTTTCTTATTACTCAATATAAAGGGTTCAATGGGTAAATGATGTTTGAATAATAAGCCTCCATCCGGATGAATTTTAAACAAACTTTCTTTGGCTCCCCAGAGTACTGTAAGTTGTTGCACCAAGTTTTCTTCAGTGAGATAATCACTTTCTGAACCCACGAATTTAGAAGCAATCCGTTTTATTTTTTCTCTATTTTTTTCAATATCAATGCCCACTGAAGCATTGCTGATAATGATGGCAGAAAATGTATGAGAATGTGTAATTGAAATTTGTTGCCCATCTTTTAAATGTGGTTTTCCATCGGCAGTATAAAATAAGTCAAAATCGGAATAGCCTGCTTCTTTTAGCAAATATCTTACACTTAAAAATCCACGTTGATGCAATTGAGATTTCATTTTTTGAACCCTTTTCAAACTGATATCATTCAATGATATATTT
>Ga0114949_10002412_pt1 | contig 11706 bp, 9 predicted proteins | sample N074metaG_FD_83505 | JGI IMG/M metagenome (GOLD analysis project Ga0114949, IMG submission 83505) | Deep subsurface microbial communities from Kermadec Trench to uncover new lineages of life (NeLLi) - N074 metaG | ecosystem: Environmental > Aquatic > Marine > Ocean trench > Sediment | place... | reverse complement strand
TGGAAAAAGCAACGCGTGATTTGCGTCTTATTTTCAAGGAAGAGAACACTCGCTTACCGTTGGATGCGGTAATACAAAACCCTAAATTCAGAGAAGCACTGGATGAGTTGCTGGAAAGGCTCAATGTGTTGACCTCGCTGCTGGAGAGTCAAGCAGAACGTTCAGAAGGATTGGAGAACTGCTGGCAACGAACACGTGAAATTGTCTTTGATATAACCCGCTGGGCTAGCCAGGAAGAGGTAGAAGGCTTCGTACGCTGGATCGAGACATTTAGATATGGGCTACAATTCAATTCAACACCCTTATCTATTGCAGAAGTATTTAACAAACAGCTAAGCGTTTCTCCACGCGCGTGGATATTTACTTCTGCAACGTTGTCGGTTAGAGGTGATTTCTCACATTACAACAGTGAAATGGGTCTAAATCTAGAATTAAGTTCGGTACGTTCGGTCTGCTGGGAAAGCCCGTTTGATTTTGCTAATCAAGCTTTACTTTACGTGCCAACTGGTTTGCCCGAGCCTGCTAACCATAAATACACAGAGAAAGTAGTGAGAGCTGCGCTGCCAGTTTTAAAGGCTAGTCGTGGCCGTGCATTCTTCTTGTGTACTAGTCTACGGGCGATGCAGCAAGTTTATACTGTATTATTAGAGTTATTTGAACGTGAAAAACTTGATTATCCCTTGTTGCTACAAGGCCAAGGTTCACGCTCTGAAATGTTAGAGCGTTTTCGCAATATGGGTAATGCCGTACTGATTGGTAGTCAATCTTTCTGGGAAGGGGTGGACGTGCGCGGCGAAGCTTTGTCACTGGTAGTTATAGATAAGCTACCTTTTGCGTCACCTGACGACCCTGTGCTTTCAGCACGTATTGAGAAACTCAACAAAGAGGGGCGCAATGCTTTCATGGAGTATCAGCTTCCGCGCGCGGTCATCAATTTGAAGCAAGGTGTCGGACGGTTAATTCGTGACGAGGCTGATCGTGGTGTGTTGATGATCTGTGATCCACGCCTTATCACTAAATCCTACGGTAAACGAATCTGGCAAAGTCTTCCACCAATGAAGCGTACACGCGATCTAAATGAAGTGGAGCAGTTTTTTTTGTTGAATAATGAAATAGTAGAAGCGGGAAAAATTAACTGAAATATTTAGGGCCTGAAATAATCAGACCTTCTTCCCTATGAATACAAAATACGAATTAAATTAGCTTATTTTGAATATAACCAGCTGGATATCATTTGGTTATGTTGTATCTTAGTATTTAAGCAAATAGGGTAGTGGCATGATCTCTAGCATGGGGCCGTTTAAAATCTTCCAATAAATTTTCCCGGTTTTGACACTATCTATTTGGATCACTGCTAGTACGTCATATCCACCATCAGGTGAGGGTGCTGCATTGACTATCATGCCACTTGATTGTTCTTCCATGTCATCGCTGTACAGCTCGTTCCCAGCCTCAATATGCTCTGTTGTGAGGATATTTGCAAGATACATACGGCGTTTTAATTTGCCCAAATATTGGGTGCGCGAAACAATTTCCTGTCCTGGATAGCAACCTTTCTGAAAACTTATCCCGCCAATAGCTTCCAGGTTCGTCATTTGGGGTACAAATTGTTCTTGGGTAGCGGGCGTGATGATAGGAATTCCGGCTTTTATATCCAACCATTCCCAGCAGGATTTACCCACCGGTACAGCATATTTTCTTAAATGCTTCCATAGCTTGGGGGCATGTTCTGGTGTAGTGATGATTTCAAAACGATTCTGAGCAAGACAGAGTATACTTTCCTGTTTATTGTGAACTACGCCAAGATGAGGACAGGGAGCTGAGTCAAATGTTTTTTCTATCGCTGCTTTAGCATGTTTTCCGGCAATGCCAATGCGTACTAGTGTGTTGCTATTATCAGCCAACTTTACCTTGGAACGTAGCACAAACATAGATAAATGTTTCTCTATTGTTGTGTACAGTGTCATTGGTAATTGCATAAAGTATCCGTCACCATTGTGCCATATCAGAAAGCTTGCTAGCATTCTTCCCTTTGGGGTGCAGCAGCTACCATATTGAGCTGTATAGAGATCAATTTTCCTAACGTCACAACTTAACTGACTCTGTAGGAATGTTGAAGCATCCTCGCCAGAGAAATAAATCAATCCAAAATGTGAAAGATCAGCTAGTATCGTTCCAGAGCGGGTATTTTCAAGCTCGGTAGAGGCGTCGCCATAGTGAGTAATGCAATTATCTTTGATGATTGCATTGCGACTTTGTAAGTAAGTTTGCCAAGCTAGGTTCATGCAGGAAAAGTATGAATGATGAAGAGCACTAATATTATATGGCTAATTGTCAGGAGTGAGATATTTTGTGTCAGCTGCGCTCTTTTTATCATTCATGTTAAAGTTTCTACACTGTATACAGTGATGCTGGTTTTGTCTATTTTAGCTGGCATTGAACTCTTGCTCTATGGAATACAGTTTAAGGAGTTCAGCTTGCTGACAAAATAGTTGTATTAGAGGTGGGAACGCTAGGTGGAAGCACTATCTTTTTAATACCGTATCCTTTGCATGTTGCAGCATATCCGGATAATCTAGGCTAAAATGCAGCCCACGGCTTTCATGACGCAGCATAGCACTTTGTACGATCAGGTCGGCAGTGCATACCAGATTGCGAAGCTCTAACAGATCGCTAGTCACGCGGAAGTTTGCATAATATTCATTGATTTCTTCATGCAGTAACTTTATACGGTGTTGCGCACGCTGAAGACGTTTATTGGTTCGAACGATACCAACATAACTCCACATAAAACGGCGTAATTCATCCCAGTTATGCGAGATAATAATTTCTTCGTCGGCGTCAGTAACTCGACTTTCATCCCATTGTGGTAATTTCATAGTAGGTAAAGGTGCTTGATTAAGTATATCCTCAGCAGCTGCTTGTCCGAATACGAGACACTCTAGCAGCGAATTACTTGCAAGCCGGTTGGCGCCGTGAAGTCCCGTGTGTGCGGTTTCGCCTATTGCGTATAGATTGCCCAGGTTGGTTTTACCGTTTAAGTTGGTGACGATACCGCCACAGGTGTAATGAGCGGCGGGTACTATCGGGATGGGGTCTCGAGTAATGTCTATGCCTAGTTCTAGGCAACGGGCGTAAATATTTGGGAAGTGTTCCTTCAGGAAATATGCCGATTTGTGTGAAATGTCAAGATAAACACAATCAAGACCCTTTTTTTTCATTTCAAAATCAATGGCGCGGGCGACAATGTCCCGTGGCGCAAGCTCAGCGCGCTCATCATGCGACGGCATAAAGCGCTTGCCGTCCAGAAGTTTTAGTAGACCGCCTTCCCCGCGTACTGTTTCAGTGATTAGGAACGATTTGGCGTGGGGATGGTAAAGGCAAGTAGGGTGAAACTGAATGAATTCCATATTGGCAATGTGGCAACCCGCGCGCCATCCCATTGCAATACCATCTCCAGTAGCTGTATCAGGATTGGTGGTATAGAGGTAAACTTTACCAGCCCCACCAGTTGCCAGCACTGTATTTTGTGCGGAGAAGGTACTGACTTGGCCTGACAGATTATCCAATGCATAAGCGCCATAGCAATTGTTGCCATCATTGTCTGAGAGGCCTAATTTTATGCTGGTGATGAGATCGATCGCGATATGGTGCTCAAGCACGGTGATATTCGTATGAGTGCGAGCTTTCTCACCCAAGGTTTGTTGTACTGCTTGCCCAGTAGTGTCTGCCGCATGAATCACTCGACGTACACTATGACCCCCCTCCCTTGTAAGGTGATAACCAGTTTTGTTACCTTGGTCACGGGTAAATGGTACTCCTTGTGCAATTAGCCACTGGATGGCTTGTGGGCCATTTTTCAGTACGCTGCGTGTAATTTCTTCATTGCACAACCCAGCACCTGCACTTAGTGTGTCGCGTATATGGATTTCAGGCGAATCTTTTTCAGAAAGCGCAGCAGCGATGCCGCCTTGAGCCCAGCCACTGGCACCATCAAGTAATGTCTGTTTAGTGATAAGGCCAACTTTTTTGCTTTTTGCTAGGTTAAGTGCAAGCGTGAGGCCGGCGAGACCACTGCCGATAATGAGAGTGTCAAAATAGGTATGAGACATTAGAATCTAAGTTAGCTTCACAAACCGTTATTCAAAAATCATAACAGAATTTATACGTGGCATTTATAATACCGCACAGTTTTCGTGGAATAACCTTTTTTAATGTGAACTAATGTAGTATGTATGTTGTCTCTTAGCACAGATAGGATCTATGTTGTCCTGTAGGACAGACCATACATAGTAAGAAGTGATTCTCGGTTTTCGAATGAAACTCTGAACGAGTATACTTGACCTGCCGTGTCATGATGCAGTTGTGACAACAAGTATAATTCATAAAATTCAGGGAATGTGCAGCACATGGGTGACCGAGAAATTGATCAGCAATTAGTTGAACGCGCACAGCGTGGAGATAAGCGAGCGTTCGATTTATTGGTGGTCAAATATCAACGGAAGCTGGCTCGATTGTTGTCGCAATTCATTCATGATGCCGCTGAGGTTGAAGATGTTACACAGGAGACTTTTATTAAGGCTTATAGGTCACTATCATCGTTCCGTGGCGATAGTGCTTTTTATACTTGGTTGTATCGCATAGGTATTAATACAGCCAAGAATTTTTTGGTAGCCCAGAAGCGGCGAGCATCGACCACTACCAACGAATTTGATATTGAGGCTGCTGAAAATTTTGAGGAAGGAAATCAATTGCGGGAGCTGAATACTCCTGAAAATGAGTTAATGAGTAAGCAGATTGCTCAAACGGTGCACCAGGCTTTACAAGCATTACCAGAGGAATTGCGTTCGGCGATTACTCTAAGAGAAATCGAGGGGTTGAGTTATGAGGAAATTGCAAGCATTATGAGCTGCCCTACTGGCACAGTACGATCAAGAATATTTCGTGCGCGTGAAGCGATAGCAGATAAATTACAATCCGTGATGGAAATCGGCAAAGATAAAAGGTGGTAGCATGAAAAATAAAATATCGGCATTGATGGACGGTGAATTGGATAACGTTGATATTGCTGACACCATTGCTAAAATTAAGAAAACAGAAGATCTACGCAACGACTGGGCGATTTATCATTTAATTGGTGATACCTTGCGTCATTCGGTAGCGGTGCCTATTGACATTACATTACAAGTTAGCAAGAAACTTGCCGTAGAACCGACCGTGTTGGCGCCATACCTTCCTTCAAAACACAAGGGTAAGGTTTTTGCTTTTTCGGTCGCAGCTTCGATGATGACAGCAGTGGCCGCAGTGGTGTGGATGAGTGTGCAGACTATGGATCGACCATTAGAATCTATTGCTGACAAATCAGTTCTTCAAGCGGCTGCACAGTCAGAACCCACCGTTATTCCTGCTTCTGTTTCTACACTAGCTCAAACGGAGCCGATTGCTGACAAATCAGTTCTTCAAGCGGCTGCACAGTCAGAACCCACCGTTATTCCTGCTTCTATTCCCGTACCAGCTCAAATTAATGACTATTTACTAGTACATGGGGAATTTTCTCCTCGCGTGTCGATGCATGGTGTAATGCCTTATCCTTTTATATATACAGTTTCTGATTCGGACAAGAGATCTACCAGATGACAAGAAGAGTTGCGATAGTTCCCTTATTGTTGCTATCTGGTCTTGTAATGCCCTCATTTGCACAGGACCCTACTAGTACGTCAGCAGAAGCGCAGGTCTGGTTACAAAAAATTGTAGCTGCTCCCCGTCTGCACAGTTACATTGGCACTTTTGTATATTCTTCTGGAGGTCATATGGAGACCTCGCGAGTCGTACACAAGGTGGATAAGGAGGGGGAAAGGGAGAGAATCGAGGTACTCGATGGTTCGCCGCGTGAGGTCATTCGTAACAATGATGAAGTAAGATGTTATTTTCCGGAAAGTAATACCGTCGTAACCGAAAAACGAGGGTTGCACAAATTCTTTCCTGCACTGCTGCCAGAACCATTGAGTAAGCTTAACGACAACTATATTGTAAAAAAAGGTGGGAGGGAGCGAATTAGTGATTTCGAGTGTCAAGTAATTATGCTGGAATCTAGGGATAAAATGCGTTATAGCCAAAAGTTGTGGGCGGATATCTCTACTGGTTTGTTACTTAAAGCAGCAGTGATGGATAGGGACCAGGTGGTGGAACAGTTTGTTTTTACCCAATTGGAAATTGATGGTGAAATAGATGAAGAACTGTTGAAGCCCAACTATCTTACAAAATCTGCTAAGTTGCATATTACCAATCTAGTGTCTTCCAAGATGAAGAAAGGTGAACTTGGTTGGCAGGTAGAAAACCTCCCTCCCGGCTTCATGAAAGTCATCGAGGTGAAGCGTAGCCTTTCTGGAAGAGCTTCACCTATTGGCCATATTACGCTTTCGGATGGTCTGGCCGCTGTTTCAGTGTTTATTGAGCCAGCTGAAGAAGGTGATTTTCAGCCCGTTCAAAAATCCTTTCCTCGCCAGGGTGCCATGAATATTTATACCCGAACAGTGGGAGGTAATATGGTTACTACGATAGGAGAGGTTCCGCCGGCAACAGTGATACAGATTGGTAACTCTGTGGTAAATTACAAAGTAAAATAGGCAGAATAAAGAGCAATCATAATAATAAAATTATGATTGACTTGATACAAGAAGAACAGAACTAGCAAAAGAATTAAGCCATGTATTTTCTTCACTTTGTTCAGATTTTTTAGCATCAACCCGAGATAATTCCAGATATAAAACTTGACCAAAGTTCAGGTTGAGGATTTCAACTGTGTAGTATTAATTTTTCAAGGACAAGAAATTGATGCATAAATTTTTTCTAGCATTGTTATTCGGACTTTCTTTCTCTGTTTTTGCGCAGACTAAACAGTTGCCTGACTTTACTGATCTCGTTGAAACGCAAGGGGCGGCCGTAGTGAATATTAGTACCACCCAGATCCATAAGACATACGAGAATCAGGTAATTCCCGGAATGCCAAATATTCCAGAGAACAGTCCGTTTTTCGAATTTTTTCGTCGCCATACACCTCATGGCGTTATTCCTAGGGGGGCTCCTAGGGAGTTTGAATCTAAATCGCTAGGCTCAGGTTTTATCATCAGTGCAGACGGGTATATTTTGACCAATGCTCATGTAGTCAATGCTGCTGATGAAATTACTGTCAAACTGAATGATAAACGAGAATTTCGAGCTGAAATAATAGGCGTTGATCGAAAGACTGATATAGCTCTTCTGAAGATAGAGGCCAGCAATTTACCGCAAGTAACCCAAGGAGATCCCAACAAACTCAAAGTAGGTGAATGGGTTGTGGCGATTGGATCGCCATTTGGCTTTGAGAGCAGTGTGACAGCTGGTATTGTCAGTGCTAAAGGGCGATCATTAGCACAGGAAAACTATGTTCCTTTTATTCAGACTGACGTAGCCATAAATCCCGGAAATTCTGGTGGACCGTTGTTTAATATGAAGGGTGAAGTGGTTGGCATTAACTCACAGATATATAGCCGCACAGGTGGCTACATGGGTCTGTCATTTGCTATTCCTATTGACGTTGCTACAGACATTTCTAACCAATTAAAAGATACAGGGAAGGTAAGTCGTGGCAGAATTGGCGTGATGATTCAGGAAGTGACCAAAGAATTAGCTGAATTATTTGGTCTAGCTAAACCTAGTGGCGCCCTGGTAACTTTGGTACAAAAAGGGGGTCCCGCAGAGGAAGCCGGTATCAAAACGAAAGATGTGATCATGCGATTTGATGGTAAAGCTGTAAGTACTTCTAGCGATTTGCCACGCATTGTAGGGGCTACTAAACCAGGATCAAAGGTATCAATTCAAGTGTGGCGGAATGGCTCTACAAAGAAAATGATAGTGTTAGTAGATGAATTTCCATCAGATGATAAAATTGCTAGTCGTGGAAGCAAAAAAAGCAAGGTGCCCGATACATCTAATCGTATCGGGCTCGCTTTGCGCGAACTTACTAACAATGAGAAAAAACAACTTGAAGTGAATAGTGGTTTACTGGTAGAAGCTATACTGCCAGGTATCGCTAGTCGTGTCGGAATACGGACTGGTGATATAATTCTTGGCATAAATAACCAAGATGCGGCTACTGTTGAGCAATTTAATCAATTGCTCAACAAAAGTAAGGATGATCGCAATATCGCGTTACTAGTAAAGCGTGGCAACACAACCTCATTTATTACCATGAAGCTCAAAGGAGGCGACAGTAAGTAGTTTAGTCCTGCCGGAATCAGTTAGTCTGATTATATATGGCCGAAAGGAATGCCATCTTTGCTTTGACATGGTCGCCGCTCTAAAGGAATTGCAGGTGCGGTATTGTTTCCATGTTAAATTGGTAGATGTGGACAGCAACGTCGAACTATTAGCACAGTACGGCGAACGTATTCCTGTGCTAATAGCGGATGAAGAGGAAATCTGTCATTTTCATCTTGACCCAATCGCGTTAGATGCTTATTTTGCTAAAATTCGCTAGAATGTGCGCTTCTTGAATCAACATAAAGCGGGCAACGTGGAAAACATCTTCGGAATCAAGTTATAAGCTTTCATGAGGGCACAATACGTGCCCTTTTTAGTTGTTCCAGTGCTAAACCTTGATCATTATTTCTCCGCTTATCGGACTTTAACCTCTAATGCAGCACATTCGAAATTTTTCTATTATCGCACACATTGACCATGGCAAATCTACCTTGGCTGATCGTATCATTCAATTGTGTGGCGGTTTATCAGATCGTGAAATGGAAGCGCAAGTATTGGATTCAATGGATTTGGAGCGCGAACGTGGAATTACCATAAAGGCACAGACTGTCGCACTTGAATATAAATCATGTGAAGGTAAATCTTATCTTCTGAATCTGATCGATACTCCTGGGCATGTAGATTTTTCTTACGAAGTGTCACGATCCCTTGCTGCTTGCGAAGGTGCGTTGCTAGTTGTGGATGCGTCACAAGGTGTTGAAGCTCAGACTGTAGCAAATTGTTATGCCGCCACTGAGCAGGGTATTGAAGTGGTACCGATACTAAATAAAATTGACTTACCTGCAGCCGAACCTGCACGCGTTATTGAGGAAATTGGAGATATTATTGGTATAGATGCCCAAGACGCTCTGCGCGTCAGTGCTAAGACGGGAGAAGGTGTAAAGGATATCTTGGAAGAGGTGATCACACGTATTCCGGCGCCGTCTGGGGATCCTGCTGCGCCGCTGAAAGCGCTTATTATTGATTCATGGTTCGATAATTATGTTGGAGTCGTGATGTTGGTGCGAGTGGTAGATGGAATTCTCAAACCTAAAGATAGGATTCTACTCATGGCGAGTAAAGCCTCTTACTTATGTGAAGAGGTCGGTGTATTTACACCTAAATCGAAAAGCAAGGCATCTCTAAGCGCAGGAGAAGTTGGCTTTATCATTTCTTCTGGTATCAAGGAGTTAAAGTCTGCCAGGGTGGGAGACACTGTTACTCTGGTAGAATGTCCAGCCTCTCGACCATTACTTGGTTTTAAAGAGATTAAGCCTCAAGTATTCGCTGGATTATATCCGATTGAATCAAATCAATATGACGTTTTACGTGACGCACTGGAGAAATTAAAGCTCAATGATTCCTCACTGCAGTACGAGCCTGAAACATCGCAGTCCTTAGGTTACGGTTTCCGTTGTGGGTTTCTTGGTCTGTTGCATTTGGACATTGTGCAGGCTCGTTTAGAGCGTGAATACAATGTGGACCTCATAACTACTGCACCGGCGGTAGTTTGTCAGATAGTTATGCGTGACGGCACGGTATTAGAAATTGAGAATCCATCTAAAATGCCTGACCCTTCTAAGATAGAGGAAATACGCGAACCAATTATTACTACCACTATACTAGTTCCTCAGGAATATGTTGGCTCTGTAATTACGCTATGTACTGGTAAGCGTGGGGTGCAGAAAAACATGCAATATATGGGTAGGCAAGTGATGCTTACTTATGAGATGCCGCTAAACGAAGTAGTGATGGATTTCTTTGACAAACTCAAATCTACAAGCCGGGGATATGCTTCACTAGATTACGAGTTTAAGGAATTTCGTGCTTCCGATTTAGTCAAGCTAGATATACTCATCAATGGGGATAAAGTAGATGCACTATCGCTTATAGTGCATCGTACGAATAGCAATCACCGGGCGCGTGAATTGGTGCGAAGAATGCGTGGTTTGATTCCACGTCAAATGTTTGACATTGCAGTGCAGGCTTCGATTGGTTCGCACATCATCGCCAGAGAGAGCATCAAAGCATTGCGTAAGAATGTGCTCGCTAAATGTTATGGAGGTGATATTAGTCGAAAGCGTAAGCTGTTGGAAAAACAGAAGGCAGGGAAGAAACGGATGAAACATGTGGGCAATGTAGAAATACCACAAGAAGCGTTTCTAGCAATACTACAAGTGGGTGACAAATAGTAGAAGAGAATGTTGGTAGTCATACACTGATATGGCTACGTGGATATCCATGTTTAGTCGGATAATAGATATTATTTAATAGGACACGGAATGAATTTTCCTCTCATCATGTTGATCTTTCTGGTAATTACCGGTTGTATTTGGCTGCTTGACTACTTCGTATTACAGCGTAGTCGCTCACCAGAGTCTAATGAGCCGTGGTGGGTGGAATATCCTAAAAGTTTCTTCCCGGTAATTCTGATTGTATTCTGTTTACGCTCGTTTTTGGTGGAGCCTTTTAAGATTCCATCCGGATCAATGATTCCAACTTTATTGGTGGGAGATTTTATTCTAGTTAATAAATATACCTATGGTATCCGGTTGCCTGTTATTAATTTAAAGGTGCTTGATACGAATGAGCCTAAGCGTGGTGAGGTGTTAGTGTTTCGTTATCCTGAGGACCCTTCTATGGATTACATCAAGCGTATAGTAGGTCTTCCTGGAGATTTAATTACTTATCACAATAAGCAACTGATCGTGAATGACGCTCCAGTTAAAATGGAACCAACAGGCGAGTATACTTATGTCGAATCTGGTTTAAATTATGTGTACAGTCGGAGCTATATAGAGTCATTAAATGGGCACAGCCACACCATTATTCTTAATCCGGCAATGCCTGGCATACAGATTTCTGGGGTACGTCAGTTTCCATCGCATGAAAATTGTGACTACAATAACTCTGGATTTAGCTGCAAGGTACCTGCTGGAAATTATTTCACAATGGGAGATAACCGTGATAGTAGCAGTGATAGTCGTTACTGGGGGTTTGTTCCTGAGCGTAATATAGTTGGCAAGGCCTTTATGATTTGGTGGAATTTCAGTGATCTCAGCCGAGTTGGATTGTCTATTAAGTAGTTGGAGTAGAGCTCTTAAATTTTAGGAGAATAATATGCGTCACGACGTAATGTATAAGCAAAGGGGCGTAGGTTTATCAAATTTATTTTTGTGGTCGTTTGTGCTGTTTTTTGTTGCTGTTTTAGGAATGAAACTGGTCCCGGTGTACATAGAGAACGCAGCAATAAAAAAAACTTTAATAGCAATAGCCAATGATCCTATTTTGCAGAATGGAACGAAAGCAGAAATAAGGACGTCATTTAATAAGCGAGCACAAATAGATGATATAAGCGTCGTGGACGAAGGTGACATCGAATTCAACAAAGAAAATGGACAAGTAGTTTTGAGTATTATCTATTCA
>Ga0114949_10002411_pt1 | contig 11708 bp, 13 predicted proteins | sample N074metaG_FD_83505 | JGI IMG/M metagenome (GOLD analysis project Ga0114949, IMG submission 83505) | Deep subsurface microbial communities from Kermadec Trench to uncover new lineages of life (NeLLi) - N074 metaG | ecosystem: Environmental > Aquatic > Marine > Ocean trench > Sediment | place... | reverse complement strand
TTCACGGCGACGACCCTCGGGCCTGCGCGCAGCTGGTCTCCAAGGGCCTTCGCGCCTTTTCGGAGCTCTCTGAGCTGGGGACCGGGTGAACGAATCTGGCGGGCTTCTTTGAGATTGATGACCTCGCGTACCCACGGAACTCGTCGATCGACTGGTTCGCCTATTCTCATGGCGCCCTCCTTGTCAGGAATTTGGGGCCGCATGAGCATACCGGCTAATCCGGCGCGCTCCAATCACCCGTTGCGAAGGACGAAAGATTTCGGGAAACCTGAGCTCGGACAGACCTTCGTGTAGTGAGCTCAGTTGGCGCCCGCGATGCGTTGGATCGATTCGGCGATGGCGTCGTACTGATCTTCTTGCAGAAAGTGCTTTCCCGGCAGCCGCCTCGCCGTGGTTGATGTGAGTCGTTCGGCGGTCTTTCCGAAGACAGAGTAAGTCAGCGCGGGGTCGTTCTCGCCCCAAACGACCTGTTTCGGATAGCGGTTTGACGAGACGACACTTTGATACAGGCGCGATTTCTCAGGGGTCGTCTCGAACGCCTTCATCATTTTCAGGAACCCTCGCGCCCCGTCTTCTCCGAACAACAAATCGACATAGGCATTGAGCTCCTCATTGGGGACCTTCGACCGGTCTTTGACCCCCTGCATGCTCATCAGCATTCGGAACATCGGCCGGAACTTCATCTGTGTCAGCCACATGCGGTCAAGGCCAGGCACCTCGAATGGACGCATACTCCATGGCTTCTTGAATCGGTCGACCTCGATCAGCGTGTTGAGGATGGTCAGCGACGCCACACGTTCGGGGATCTGAGCGGCCAGCTCGAAGCCCACCGGACCGCCGATGTCGTGCACCACGAGATGAAACCTCTCGAGGCCAAGCTCTCGCACGGCGGCGGTGGCAAAGCGCCCGAGCCCAGTCCACGAGTAGTCGAACTCGACGGGCCTGTCGGCGAGTCCGAGCCCCGGAAGGTCAAACGCGATGCCGCGCAATCCACGCTGCGCGAGTGCGCGAACGACTTTTCGATAGAGAAAACACGATGCGGGTACGCCGTGCATCAACACGACGGGCTCTCCATCACCCTCATCCAATCGAAAGCTGCCGACTCCCTCGGCTTTGAAGAACGAGCCTGCGGAACGATGTGTTTCGACTACTGGGTTCATGGGATTTCCTTCCTTCCGGTGGGTCCGCGCGTGCGGCGACACCCTTAGCGGCGCGCGTACCGAATGCGGCACGGGCTGTCTGGCCACTTGGTCTGCGTGCCCGGCTTGGGCCTCGGGTTCTTGTCGAGGAGCGTGATGTCGTAGTTCTGAAGTAACTTCGCCGTGATGATCTTCATCTCGAGCTTGGCGAAGTTCACGCCGGCGCAACGGTGCACGCCCCCGCCGAACCCGATCAGGCTGTAGGGCGTCGCATCCTCCGCACGGTCCGGCGCGAATCGCAGCGGATCGAACCGGTCTGGATCCTCGAAAATCTCGGGGAGGCGATGGGCCAGTTGGGGCACCACAAAGACCATGGAGCCTTCCGCGACCTCGTAGCCGTCGATCTCGAAATCATCGCGCACACCCCGCATGTACATGTGCGCCGCCGGATGCATGCGCTCCGTCTCTTTGATCGCCCAGTCCAGCGTCTTGAGCTTCTTCAGATTCTCTGGCGTATAGATTTGCGCCTCGCCGAGCACCTCGGAGAGCTCCGCCTGGACGCGCGCTAAGTAGTCTTCGTGGCGCAAGAGCTCGATGAGCGTCCAGCTAGTGTGTCCCACAGTCGTCTCGTGACCCGCCCAGGGAATGAAGAGCAGGATGCTGACGAGGAGGTGGTCCGGCAGCGGCTTGCCACCGTAGTACCTTGAGTCGATGAGCTCTTGGAACAGGTCCTTAGGCTCGATCGGATGCCTGCGCCGTTCCTGCATCAAGTCATAGATCATCGACTCGATGCGATGCTTGGCTTCGGCGCTCCTTCGAAACTTGGGCAGGGGGAGCCAGGACGGGAGCACCACGTCCGCACCGAGCGCGAAGGTCCGAAACACACCGAAGTACTCTGCGCCCAATCTTCGCCGGAAGTCCACGCCGAAAAAGGCGCGCGCGGCGACGTGCATGACGAGGGGCCCGAAGGTCTCAGTGACATCGGTCTCACCCTCTTCACCGAGGACGTTCTCCATGAAGTCGTCCACCTCGTCGACCATCAGCCCGGTGAATCGGTCGTTGTTCTTGAAGAGGGGCGCGATGACCTTCATCTGCTCCTGATATTCGCTGAGGTGCGCGAAGAAGAGCATCCCCTTGTCGAACATCTTCATCATCGTTTCGTAGCCCTGACGAATCGAGAAGATGCGGTCGGTCTCTCTGAAGAAGAACTTATGGTACTCGGGCCCCACGAGGAACACCGCCGTCTTGCGCCCCAGGTCGACCGAGAAGACCGGACCGTGCTCGGCGTACCCGCGACCGATGACCCGGTGGGGGTCCCGCATGAACTCCAGCGCGTGTCCGACCAGCGGAGCACCCCCGCTGACCATCGGAGGCGGCGGCGCCTGCTTCTGCCATGGGCTTCGGGCGGGCGTACTCATCCGAGAGCCACGGCTTTCGAGCGGATGTTCGTCATCTTGAGTTCCGAGTCAGCCTCGGCCTACTTCACGGAGAAGCCGAACCAGGCCTGTGCCTGGGTGTCCGAGCCGTAGCCCGCGCTCGTGCCTTTGACGTCCGCAGAGCCGCCGAGGCTGAAGGCGTAGTCCCCGGCGGGTAGGGGCGCCTCGGTCGACACCTCGTAGCAACCGTCCTTGATCTTCTTCAAGTTGAGGGCGATCGCGTTGTCGGTGGACTTCCGGTTCTTGCTGCCTCCGAAGACGTTTACCCCGCCCACCACCAGCTCTCTGTAGGACTTCTGAGCCTTGAACGGATACAGCTTGATCTGCTGTGCAGGGTGCATCTGAGGGTTGATCGGTTTGAATGCAAACCTCTGCTTCGATTTGACCGAGACCTTCGCATCGGCTCCCTCGAGCCTCACGCTGTTGTCGTAACCACGGTAGATGCCCTTCTTCTTCTGCTTTGCGACGGCTCTCTCCATCGCCAGCTCTTTGCTCGACTTGCCGTCCTCGCTGATGACGCTGACCATGTTCGTGAACTCCGGGCACACGTCTTGTGCGCTGGCGCTTGAAGACCTGGCGGACATGGAGGCAGCAATGCCGACGACGAGGAGCAGGATCGTGTTCTTCATGAAGAGGTTCCTTTGCGGTGTGAACGGTTCATTGACTACACGAATGCAGGTCCGATTACAACGACTCCAAGAGGCCCCAGCCGACGGAACGGTCGGTGAATCGCGCAGCTTCGTACTGTTCGTATCCCGATCTGGCGGTTGACAACTCACTAGCCTGTAGGCGAGCCTCCGGCGGCCTGGCTAACCATGGAGCAATCCCCGCTCATCGAGATCGGACTCCCGGTCGCGCTCATGATCATCATGGCCGGAATGGGCCTCGGCCTCACGCCCGGCGACTTCCGCCAGGTCGTGGCGCGCCCCAAAGCCATGTTCGTTGGCACGATCGCCCAGGTGGTCTTCATCCCGCTTTTGGCGTTCGGACTGGCGGAGCTCATGGGGCTCTCGCCGGCGATCGCCGTGGGGTTGGTCATCATAGCATCGTGTCCCGGTGGAACGACTTCCAATATTTTCACGCTTCTCGCCCGCGGCAACGTCGCGCTCTCGATCGCGCTCACGGTGCTGGCGAGCATCATCACCATCGTTACGATCCCGCTCTTCACCAACCTAGCGCTGGACATGCACTCGATGGAGGCCGCGGAACAGGTGGTGAGACTTCCCGTTCTCCGAACCGTGATCTCGCTGTCGGTCGTGATCGTCCTCCCCGTCCTCATCGGCATGTTCGTGCGTCACCGTTCGCTGTCCTTTGCGCAGAAGGTGGAACCGCATGTCGGCAAATTCGGCATGTTCGTTCTAGCCTTGCTCATTGCTGGGATCGTCTACGGAACGCGCAACGAAATCCTCTCCTTGATCGCGCAAGCGGGCCCCGCAGCCGCCGCTCTCAACCTCGTCGGCATTGCGGCAGGCTTCGCGAGCAGTAAGCTCTTTGGTGTCAGTCGCGCGGACGGCCTGACTATCGCTATCGAAGTTGGCATCAAGAACGCGACCGTCGGATTGATGATCACGCTGACCTTTCTCAAGTCCGCGGAGATTGCGATACCGTCGGCCGTCTACGGCATACTGATGTTCGCATTCGGTGGCTTGTTGATCCTGTTCGGTCGAAGACAATCCCCCGCGCCTAGTCACGCTTCTTTGCCACGATGAAAACGCTTTTGCCTTTGCCGGGTTGCCATTGGTAGTCGATCGCAAAGCCGGCAACCGTCAAACTCTCTTCCAATTCTTTCGTCGTAAAGACCTTGAGCATCGGCATCAAACCAAAGAATTTTCCAATGGGCGCGATAACTTTGAAAAACTTCATCGTATCGCCAATGCATGCCGTACTGCTGACGAAGATGCCGCCAGGTTTGAGCATCTTGTGAACCTTGGCGATTGTCTCATCTTTGTTAGCCAATAGGTGCAAGATGCTGAGCCCCAACACGGCGTCGAAGCCTTGATCGGACGCGCTGAGCTCATCGATGGTCGATCGCTTAAAAGTAACGTTCTCGAGGTTTTTCGCATCAGCTTTGCCTTGGGCGATTTCAATCATTTTCGATGAGATATCGATCGCGAGGATATGTTTCACATGAGGCGCATGCGCGATGGCCGTCGACCCTGTTCCGCAGCCAAACTCCAATACCTCCATATCCGGCAGAAAGTACTCGCGCGTTACCTGTAGTTTTCTCTGGTAAGCTGTTTCATCAGCGACGGGGCGTTTCGAGTAGCGCTCCGCGATCTTGTCCCAAAATTTTGCCGACTGATCCATCAGGTTCCCCGCTTATTGGACGGAGACCATGCAACAGCACCCGAAATAAGGAAAGCCCGCCTCGTTGGAGACGGGCTTCCGTGCACCAAACGGACGGTGTCTTGGATCAACTTTCGTTGAGCACGTGTATTGTGGGTGTGCCGACGACCAGCTCCTGAGCGCGCCGCTAATCGATCTCCAGAATCGCAAAGCGCCTACGCAGCCTCAATACCCGGCCCCGGATAGGGCGCAGGCGCAACGCGCGAAATCCGCTAGGATTCTCCATGGAGATGCATGCCTAGAACCAGCTTGCGTTGGATGTGCCTAGTGGCGCTTGTCGCCTGCGGTGAGAGATCGTCCGACGATGCGGGCACTGGCGGCACTGGCGGCGGTGGCGGCGGTGGCGGCAGTGGCGGAACGGGGGGGCCCGGCGGCACCGGCGGAACGGGGGGCACCGACATGCTTCCGTTCGACTGTGATCAGCCGCAACCCACGAACTGTCCAGAGAATCCGCCCTTGACGATCGACACGGAGCGGCCTGCGGAGGTCGAGGTGCCCGAGGGCTACACGACGTCTCTGAGATACCCCCTGGTCGTCACTCTGCACGCTAGGGACGTCGCCCCGGTCGACAGCTCGCTTTACCTCGGGGCTCCTCAACGGGTCGACGTCGAGCAATTCGTGCTCATCGTACCAAGCGGCACCGTCGACACTCAAGGCCGACTGGCGTGGGCCACCGCCGCTGGAGACTCGATATTCGAACCCGAAGCGCCGGACGACGTAGCCTATTTGCTTCGGCTGATCGAAGAGGCCCAGGCCACCTACCGCGTCGACGAAGACCGTGTGTACGTCCTCGGGAGCTCGAACGGTGCCTCTCTCGCGCTCGACGTCGTCTGCGAGGACCCGCTCAGCGTCACGGCTATCCTGGCCCACGCCGGCGCGCTGCCGATCGATGAACCGTGCTCCGAAGGCGCGGTCAGCGCTCTGTCGGTGCACGGTACCGTGGACGAAGTCGTACCTTTTGGTGGTGGGACGCTCGACAACGAGGTGACCATCCAAGCGGCGGTCAACCTGATTGCGGGATTCGCCGAGCGAGGCGGCTGCGGCCCTATTCAACTGCCCGGGAACCTCGATCTGGTCGACGTCCCGCCGGGCGCCGAGACCCGCGTACGATTGTATCAGGACTGCGAAGACCACGCCGAGACCGCGCTATGGGCGGTTCAAGAGGCCGGCCACGTGCCCGACTTCACCGACAAGGCGCGCGACCTGTGGTTCGAGTGGATCCTGACTCGAACACGATCGGACTAGCCCCGACGCTCCGCCGATCTGGTATGCTCGCAACCTGCCCCGCGCCCAACCCACTGGAAGGATCCCAATGCGAAAATCTGTGTTTTTCGTCGGAGCGTTTCTCGCGCTATCGCTCGCCGTTGTCGGTCCCGCCGCGGCGGAAGATCCGGAGTTCCTCCTGGAGCTCGGCACCGTGGCACCGAAAGGGAGCCCTTGGGCCGATCAACTCGAGCGCTTCAAAGCGGATGTCCAAGAAAGGACCAACGGCCGTGTGAAAGTGAAGCTCCGACTCGGTCGCGGGAACGAGCGTTCGTTGGCGCGCCGCACGCAGATGGGGAGCATCCAAGCGTTTGCAGGCTCCGTCGGTGGCCTCAGCTCGATCGTCCGCGAGGTCAATGTCATCGAGGCACCGTATGTGTTCCCCAGCTTCGAGGCGGCAGACAAGGCGCTCGATGACCCCGTGGTGAAGAAGCAGATCAAGAAGATCCTCGACCGGCGCGGCTTGGTCTTCGGAATCTGGGCCGAGAACGGATACCGCGTCTACTTCAGCAGGAATCCTATTCGTACCCCGAGCGACATGAAGGGAGTTCGCTTCCGTTCGCAAGAGTCGCTGGCACACATCGAAGCCTACAAGGCGTTAGGCGCGAGCCCCGTGCCCATCGACGTTGCCAACACGCTCATGAGCGTGCAGACAGGAGTCGTCGACGGGTTCGACAACACGCCGCTCTTCGCCATGGCGGGAAGCTGGTACCAGGGCCTCAAGGAAGGAGAACGCAACATCTTCCTCAGCCGTCATTGTTATCAACCGGCGATCCTCGTCTACTCGAAGAAGTGGTTCAATACCCTCCCGAAGGACATCCAAGAGGTCCTCACGACCGTTCCTCACGAGCTGACCGTCTGGGGGCGAGAGGCGGTTCGAAAAATCGAGCCGATCTTGTTGAAGAACCTGGCCCGCTACGGATACGTCATCTATGAGCCGACGGAAAAGGAGCTCGCCGCGTTCAGGGCAGCGGAGAAAGGCGTTCCGGACCTAGTCGCAAAAGAGATGGGAGCTCAGGGGCAAGCGCTCCTGAAGGCGATCCGCGAGGCGTTCTGAGCGGGCAAGTGCGAAGCGGGAGGAGTAGGGCACTTGCTCCCTGTTGACCCCAGCGCGCCGCGCTCGCCGCCTATCCCGACATCCATCGACGTGCTCTATCGTGATGACGCCGTCGTCGTCGTCGACAAGCCGTCCGGCCTGTCGGTGCATCGCGGTGAGGACCAGGGCTCGACGTTTGCGCTCAATCTTACGCGCGATGCGATTGGTCAATGGGTGTACCCCGTGCATCGCCTTGATCGCGCGACCAGCGGCGTGCTCGTGTTCGCACTCTCATCGGAGCATGCCCGGACACTGCAGGATTCCTTCAGCACTCGCACGGTGAACAAGACCTACCTCGCGCTGGTCCGGGGGTCGCCCCCACCACGCGGCGTGATCGACAGCCCGATGGCCAAACGCGAGGGTGGTCCGGACGTAGAATCGGTGACCGAATACGAAACACTCTTCTTTGTGTCCAATGTGCGGCTCGCGCTCGTCGAGGTGCGGCCGCGAACTGGGCGTCGTCATCAGATCCGCCGCCACTTGCGGCGCATCGATCATCCCATTGCCGGCGACGTGAACTACGGAAACGGTGCCGACAACCGCCGTTATCGCGCCGAGCTCGGTCTTTACCGGCTCGCTCTCCACGCGCGACGGCTGTCGTTCGTGCACCCCACGAGCGGCGAACGCGTCACATTCGAGAGCGCCGTCTCTGAGGATCTCGCCGGTCCATTGCGGCGTATTGGCGTGCCAGCGCGCCATTGGGGTTGACGCGGGCTTTGGGAGGCAAGATAGCTTCGAGGTGATGAGCGAATTCGAGGGCTCAGACCTCCTCTCGATGTTCCCCACGTTTGTGTGGAAGGCACAGCTCAAGCAAGAGGCGCAGGAACGGATCGATAAAGCGATCCTCGAGCGACTTCGCGAGTCGCGGAAGTCGACGCTACGTCTTCACCCCGGGAGCGGCTGGCAGTCAGCTCAAGATCTACACACGGCCGAGGAGCTTCGCGAGCTCGTGCAGTGTGTCCACGCAATGGCCGAGCGTATATTCGAGTTCTTGAAGATCGGACATGAGGGCTTTGAAATCACCTCATGCTGGGCGAACGCATTGCCGCCGGGCGCTTCACATCAGACTCACGCGCATCCAAACAACTATCTGAGCGGTATTTACTACGTGAGGACATTCGAAGGCGCGAACACCGTGAACTTTCACGATCCAAGAATACAGGCGGGAGTCGTAAGGCCGCCGGTGACACAGCTGACGAGCGAGAATGCCGATCAGGTCGTCGTCCAGGTCGAAGACGGCACTCTGCTTCTGTTCCCAGCCTGGTTGGAGCACTCGGTGGACGCCAACCAGAGCGACGAAGAGCGAATCAGCGTCAGCTTCAACATCATGTTCTCATCATTCACTGAGACCATGAGCAAACCGCTCTGGTAACTCTCCAAGTTAGATCGCCAGCTCCAAGCCGTCGTAGTAGGCTGCCTGCGGCATGCGTGTGGCGCGGGCAGTCTTCTACTTCGAAGTGATCACCAACCTCGTCAGCGCGGTCTTTGCGCTGCTCTTTCCGTCCGCGTTTCTCGGTCAGTTCACTTCCGAGCCGCTTCCGGTCGCTGCCGTCGAGTTTGGGCGCTGGTACGCGGTGCTGTTGGTCGTCCTGTCTTTGGTCTTGTGGACCGCACTCCGCGACGGCACCGATCGATTTCTGAGGCCCGTGATCGCGGCCTACCTGCTCGGGGACGCGCTCCAGATCGCCGTTGCGATCCGTCTCGGTTTGGCGGCGGGCGCCCTTACGTTCGCCGTGCACGCCGCGATCTGGACCTCGGTCCTATACGCTTGCGCGCGAATCTACTATCTGCTCGGCACTCGCTCCCGCTGACTGGGCAGAAGGGAAGAAAGGCGACCGTAGAGCAGGGCTGGCCAGGCCGCCGAAGGGCGTCTATCCTCACACCGTGCCCAGAGTCAGAGTGGAGAACACGGTCGACGTTCCGCGCGACGCACTCTTCGCGGTATTGACCGATCATGCGGGATACGACCGGTTCCCGGGCGTCGCAGGGTCGGAACTGATCCAGCCGGGCACGCAGGAGCGCAATGGCCTCGGTGCGGTGCGCCGGATTCGCCTTGGCGGGCCTGTCGTTCTCGATGAAGAGATCGTCGCCTACGACGCGCCGAACAGCTTCGAATACCGGATCACGCGCGCCCGACCGTTACCGTTGAACCACACGCTTGGTCGTGTGGAGTTCATCGCCGTCGACCCGAATCACACGAAGGTCGTGTGGACATCCGAGTTCGACATCCCGGTGCCCATCATCGGACGATCGATCGGCAAGTATCTGGAGGCCCGCCTTTCGTGGGGCTTCAAGGCCGCCATTCGCGCCGCAGCGGCGCTCGCATAGGGCTCACTCAGCTCGATGGGTCGGCGGCGATGCGCACCAACAGCTTGCCGATATTCTCGCCTGTGAACAGCATGTTGACTGACCGCCAGGCTTCGTCGAGGCCGTCGAGGATGGTTTCGTCGTTCCGGATCTTGCCTTCTTCCATCCACTTCGCGAGCTGGGCGGAGATCTCCGGGTGCTTGCCCCAATGGTCCATGCCGTTGAAACCCTGCATCGTGCCGCGGACGGTGATGAGGTTTAGGTAGTTGGCGGGTCCTGGCGGCTTCTTGTCGGCGTTGTAGACCGAGATGGCGCCGCAGAGAGCAATGCGCGCGCCCATGTTCAGCCGGCCCAGGGCTTCGTTGAGAATCCAGCCGCCCACGTTGTCGAAGTAGATGTCGATCCGATCAGGGCATGCCTTTTTGAGGGCCTCGCGAAAGCCGTCGTCTTTGTAATTGATGCAGGCATCGAAGCCGAGGTTCTCGACGACGTGCCGGCACTTCTCGTCGCTGCCCGCGATGCCGACGGCTCGACAGCCCTTGATCTTGGCGATCTGGCCAACCAAAGAACCGGTAGCCCCGGCCGCCGCCGAAACCAACACGGTTTCCCCCTCCTTGGGCCGACCGACGTCGATCAGACCGACGTACGCTGCGACACCGGTTGAGCCGAGTACACCAAGCGTGTGCCTCGGATTCGTCGAAGCAGGGAACGTAGTCGCGAACGAATCTTCGGTGCCGATGGAGTACTCCTGCCAGCCGCACAGATGTGTGACGAGGTCGCCGGCTTTGAAACGCTCGCACTTCGATTCGAGCACCCGACAGACGCCGGCCGAGCGCACGACCTCGCCAATCTCGATGGGTGGCAGGTAGCTCTTCGCGGTCGACAGCCATGTTCGGATCGTGGGATCGATGCCAAGATAGAGGGTCTGGAGGAGGGCCTCGCCGTCCTCGAGCTCAGCGACGGGTTGCTCGTCGGAGCGAAAGTCAGCCTGGGCAGCGAGCCCCTCCGGGCGTTTCAGGAGAAGAATGCGACGATTCATGGTCATGGCTGGCGGCCGCGAAACTATCAAAAGATGGTATGAAAGGCTACCGATGACCAAGGCGGACGACTCAGCAGGCCATGGGCTCTCGGCTTCCGAACGGTGGGTCGAGATCGAGGCGATCAAGCAGCTGAAGGCGCGCTACTTTCGACTGATGGATACCAAGGAGTGGCTGCCCTTCTCGCAAGTGTTCAGCGACGATGTCGTCGTCGACGTCTCGGACGATAAGCATGCGTCCGGCAATACGATTGCAGGTCGCGCCAACGTCGTGGACTTCATTCGCAAGGCGGTTGGGAAGGCGACCACTGTGCACCACGGTCACATGCCCGAGATCGAGTTGTTGAGCGCGACCGAAGCGCGTGGCATTTGGGCGATGTTCGACTACGTCGAGTTCAAACCGTCGCGTGGCATTCGGGGCTACGGCCACTATCACGAGGAGTACCGTAAAGAGGGCGGCAACTGGCACATCAGCAAACTGAAGCTCACGCGACTGAGAGTGGACTCCCTCGGGTAATACTCGGTCGATCAGCTCCCGGCTTCGGCGACACCAAGCTCGAGGCGAACGCTTTGGTACTCCATACCAAGCGGTGATCAGGTCGTCGGTACTGGTACGATGTCCTCCCGTGCGCTGGTAGATGTGCCAATCACCGATGAGGCGATCCCGCACGGCGTCGTGAGGCCAGTATGCTTTCACCTTGGTTGCCTCTCCCTGGTCACGTTCTCTAGACGCGGTCTCGCGCCGGAATATCCGAGACCTTGATCACCGACATCTCTGGCAGAAGGTCGGTCTCAGCGAGTAGAGTTCGCAGCACGACCTGGCCGCGCCGTCGGCCCTCGGTGCTGATCCAGTTCTTCACGCCGGGGTTCTCGCGGCATGCGTAGAGTCGAAACGACCCATCCTCGTCGTAGACGGTCTGACGATTGTTGATCGCCACGGGATGATGCCGGTAGTCGCCTGCTTGAAGGTAGTGGTCGAATACCTGACATGACCAGTAGCGGCACGGAACGTCTTTGGCCTCGATGAGAACCGCCTCGTCATCGGCGAGCTTGAACGAAACGCCCGAGTAGCCGATGCCAGGGCC
>Ga0114949_10002405_pt1 | contig 11721 bp, 9 predicted proteins | sample N074metaG_FD_83505 | JGI IMG/M metagenome (GOLD analysis project Ga0114949, IMG submission 83505) | Deep subsurface microbial communities from Kermadec Trench to uncover new lineages of life (NeLLi) - N074 metaG | ecosystem: Environmental > Aquatic > Marine > Ocean trench > Sediment | place... | reverse complement strand
AAATCTCCAAAAAAACCGAAAAAATAAAGTTCCAATTCAAACTGATAATAACCATTCAGGCTTTGAAAAATAACACCGGATAAAATTAAGGACAACATTAAAACTCCATAAATTAAAATCAGGCCTATAAATTTTCCCGAGAGATTTATAAAATTAGTGCTTGGTAATGCATCATAGATTAAATTTAATCTTGCTCCTCTTTCTTTCCAAATAAGTTCACCAGAGTAAAACACCAAAATGATGATAAAAAAATACCCAGACATCTCTAATAATTCTTCTATAATAAAATAGGTTGCCGGATAGCTATCTACCCCGTAAACTGTTCCTAAACTGATGGAATTAATTAAAATAATAACCATAGCGCAAATAACTATTGCCCAAAAGGATACTTCTTTCAATATGGATTTAAAATAAAATAAAGAATGCTGAAATAACTGGATACATTGAGATTTAAAACCCTGATGCACTGTAAATTTTGGAGATTCTTCAAGTTCAATTGGAGCTGTTTCAATTTGGATTACCTCTGTTTTCTTCTTTTTAAAGGTATTGTTTTTAACCACATTATAAGAAAAGCGATGGTAACCAAAAACTAAGATAATGGCACCTATTGCAATCCAAAATAACTTGCTGTATAACAATACTCCAGTAAAGGGAATCATAAGTGAATTGAGTTCTGTAGTATTCCATGAGTCTGTCATTACAGAGAGGGTATTTAAAGAAAACGGATCTAGGATGGCACCTATAAATTCGTTTTCAATTCCCCGAGTAAGCATGAATAGCACAAAAGTGAAAAGCCCTTGGGTGTACACCACAATCAATTTTCTGCTTAAAGCACCGCTTATAAAAAATAAGGCCGATCCAAAAAACAAAATAGGCAGGACTACTGTAAAAAACGGCTGAATATAGACCATGAAATTATAAGGCAATAAATCCTCAGGATTACGCCAGGGCATCAGCTCACCTAAAGCATTCCCCCAAATTATGGCAGTAAAAATAATTAGTAAAACTACAAATGAACCCAAAAAGCGACCTAACAAATAATCCCTTTTTTTGATGGGGTTGACAAACAATAAAGATTCCATTTGATACTCATAATCTCGTAAAATAGGCACTCCCATGATTAAGGAGGCAATCATCAAAGTAATACCTGTAAGTGCTCCCATAGTTTTGGCTATGATTATAGGGGCATTTTTTTTGACTAGCCCCAAGTCGATACCTTGATAGATAAAATCGACTGCTGCCAATGAAAACAGGAAAATAAAAATAAAGAATATATAGGTGTCCAAGCGTTTGGCTCTGTATTTAATTTCGAATTTAAATATTTCGTACCACATAATATATTAGAATTAATTAATGTTAGATTTTTTGTTGTTTTGTGTACTTCCAAAAATCTGAGAGAAATACACATCTTCTAAATCAGCAGGTACAGAAGTAAAACCATTACCGGGGTTATCATCACTTAAAATATTGATAATGGGTTTTCCTAAAAATAGTTTATCAGCAATGATGTTATATTCTTGCCTATAGTGTTCCAATTCATTCTTTGCGATTGTTTTTTGATAAATCTTTCCTTTAATGTCTGCAATAACATCTAAAGGATTGCCTTTTAGCAATACTTTACCTTGGTTAATGATAGCCATATTCGTACATAATTCTTTGACATCATCTACAATATGAGTAGAAAGAATTACCACAGTGTTTTCACCAAGCTCACTTAATAAATTATAAAATCGGTTTCTTTCCACTGGATCTAATCCAGCTGTAGGCTCATCTACAATAAGCAATTTTGGGTTTGTTAATAAGGCCTGTGCAATGCCAAAGCGTTGTTTCATTCCACCTGAAAAACCTCCAAGGTTTTGTTTTCTTTTTTCATAAAGATTTGTTTTGTGTAATAATGATTGTACCACTTCTTTACGTTCTGATTTATTAATAATTCCTTTTAAAACAGCCAAATGATTTAACAATACTTCGGCCGATATTTTAGGATATAATCCAAACTCCTGAGGCAAATACCCCAGCACTTTTCTTATCTCATGCTTTTGATTTAAAACATCTAATTTCCCAAGACGAACAGAACCCTCATCAGCTTCCTGAAGTGTTGCAAGGGTTCGCATCAAGGTAGATTTCCCTGCCCCATTAGGTCCTAATAATCCAAACATCCCTGTTGGAATAACCAGTGAAATATTTTGTAGTGCTTTCACACCATTGGAATAGGTTTTTGATAAATTGTTTATTGTAAGATTCATAGTGTTCGTATTTTGATTATTAGTTCTTTTAATAGTTTCTATATGTTTTGTAATAACTCTTTAGTCCAGTCGTAGAATATTGTGTATTTATCGAAGTAAAGTAATGTCAGACCAATCATGTCATAAAAACCATGAACCAACACTACTAAGACTAAATTATTTCTGTTTTTATAAAATAGCATTGATTGAACAAAGCCTACCAATCCAACAGCAATCATTCCAGCAGGTCCCTGATAGTAGTGTGAAATTCCGAAATACACAGAAATAAAGATGGCAGAGACTAACCAAGCTTTATCAGTGCTACCAAAGAGCTCAGCTACTCGTTTCATGTAGTATCCTCGAAACAAAAATTCTTCTCCAAAAGCTGCAAAAATCCACATCACTATGATAATTATAAGGTAATTACCAAAATCATTTTTAATGTGATCAAGTGAGCTCAAATCGACTTGTCCCAAATAAATTTCGAGTAAAGGTTGGATGCATATATCTATCCCAATAAAGATTAATGCAGTTATTCCTATGCTTTTTAGAACGGTCTTTATATTAATCTTTTGGGCAAATCCAAACTCCGACCAGCGAAAATTACTTCCCCATAAGATTAGGAAGGCGATACCTATTCCAAAGAAATAACCGTAATTCCGATCAAAATATGAGAAAAAAGTAGCTAATGCTATTACTAAGATAACTACTAGTGGTTTTGTTAGGGTGGTATAAATTTTATTTTTCTTTGAAGTGTTCATTGTAAGTTTCATATTGTTTCGTATTTAGTTGATGGTTTTTATTATTATTTAATAATTAGGGGTAAAGTTTCACCTGAAAGATTTCCGCGAACAAATTCTCCAGACTGCCAAAAGAGTATTTCGCCAGCATTTCCACTTTTCATATTTGCATCGATTACAATGACTTTTCCGTTATAACGCGTTTCAATTTGTCGGTGTGTGGTATGTCCAACCACAATATTCGTGATTTGAAAATACTTTAGTAATTCATCTATTTGCTCTGTAGTGGCAAGTTCTCCCTGAAAATATCCTCTGTAATAAATTGGTCCGTTTCCACGATGCAAGTAGCTGCCGAGTTCGTTGCGTTTTTCTGGCAATTCAGATTCAATCAACTGTTTTTTGAATTCTCGATTGATCTATCCATAGACAAGCCTTTGTTTGCAAAATCTGGATGTAATCCACCGTGTGTGAATAAGATATTATTGATTTTTACTAATACAGGACGTGTTCGTAACCAATCGCCTAAAACAGAACCATTAGCAAATAAGGTATTGAAAGGTTGGTCCAATATTTTACCGCTTTCCAAATATTTTGGATGTACAGAACGTAAATTTCCGTTAAGCACCATTACGTCGTGATATCCTAATAATACATGTAATTTACCTCCATTGTTTTCGGCTTGTTTTTCCAGATCATATAAAAACCACAATACTTCTGTTACCTGAGAGCCACGATCAAACATATCTCCGGCAACCACAAAATGTCCGGTTCCGAAGTTCCATTTCCCATGCTGGTCAATAATGTCATTCTTTTTCAATAAGTCGATAAAAATATCATACTGGCCATGGATATCACTCACGGCGGCAATTTTGAAATCTCCCTGATAGGCCAATTGTGTTACCTCTACAGGGGCTTTACCCCAAAGGCTTGCGCTCAATCCATTGTGTTCAATTGTTTGTGCTATCGTTGCATCTATTTTCTGACTGTATTTGATATCTTTATAAACCCAAACAGCAGTTTGCCCGGTTTTCGTTTTAATAATATACGGTCCATCGCTTAGCCCTTCATAGGGCATATTAAGTACTTCTAAAATATCTTTATCGTTTTCTTCTTTTGCTAAATCTTTTGCAGAATTATTATCATAGATTATCATATCAGGATCGGTCCCTTGTTCCAATAAAATTTGAAGCGCCTCTTTATCCCTACCACCTATAGCATACATTAGCACGGATTCCTTTTTGTCACTCACATAGTTTAAGTCTGCTTTATAACTAATAAGTTCCTTGAGGATGGTGTAATTTCTATAACCCACTGCGTACATTAATGGAGACATATTATTGGAATCTAAATTTGGGTTTGCACCTTCTTCCAACAAATATTTTGCAACCTCGTTAGTTCTGTCATTTTTTATAGCATAAAAAAGCAAGGTGAACCCTTTAACATCCGTTTTATTAATGTCATTTCCTTCCTTTAAAAAAGTTTTAACAGCTGCTATATCTCCTAATTTTATACTTTGACCAATGTCGATTTTACCAGTATTCCCATTAGCATTTGTAAATTGCTTCCTCAGTTGCTCTTTGGTCAATGTTCTTGCCTTATACAGGACAAGTTGCTTACCACGGCCTGAATTCCAGGTACCTGTAATTCCCGATACTGAAATCTTCCCGGAATAACTTCCCTCTGAATCAATCGTATAACTAATTGTGCTGTCGGTCACTACAATATTTTGGATGGGTAATGTTGCGACTCCTTTTGAAGCAGGTCCCATAAAACCGACAAGTTTTCCCTGGTCTGATTTTTTGAAACGCCAAAGAATACCGATGGACTTACTTTTATTAACAACTAAATTCCCTTCCCATTTTCCAATAATTGGGTTTATATTTTCATCGTTAAGCGTTTGTTCTTGAACTGTAATTGTAGCATTTAAAATAAAAAGTGTGATTACAGAACAAATAAAAATTAATAGTTGTGGCATTTGAATATGTTTTATAGTTAGTTAATTTGTAAGGTGTTTATATCAATTCTTTTTTAATATTAGATTAAAGCGATTTTATTTGAAACGTCTCTTTGCGTTCCATTTAAAACCATTTGTATTTTGATTCTTGCTTGTTCTTGTAGTAGTATTTAATGTTATCATAATTATTGTTTTAGTATTAATTTTCAGCAAACATATCGGGAATTAGGAGGTGGGTAAAATAAAAGTGATGAACTAATTACGGTTTGGGACACAAATACGCTATGTGGATATAAAGTCGTTTTGTCACAGGTTCAAGGTGTTTCAACCACTATATAAGTATGTATGTCAACTTCTTTGGAGGGTTCATTTTATTAAATTAGTTTTGGGCATGGAATTATTCTTTAAAAACTATAAACGGGTTTTAATCACCCTTGGACTAAGCGTGTTATTTTGGATTAGCGGAAAGGTTTGCATGATTTATGATCTGTCATTTACAGGGCTTTTATTTGTTATTATAAGTGCAAGTGCACTTGGCTATTTATTACTTTTCTGGGTGCTTAATAAAAATAAACACCGCCCATTTTCTCAACCATGGACCACTTATGAAATTAGAGCGATTCCTTTATTAAGTGGTGGTTTATGTGTTAGCGGGATAGTTGAATCTTATCCTGATCAACCTGATTTCAGGGCTGTTTTCACCTTGCTTTTACTGTATGTAATCATCTATATTACTGTGCTTGTCACAAATTATTATCGTCAAAAAAAGGGAGCTCCATCCCTGTCTAAATCATTCATTAATAAATTGATATTTTGGTCATTTGCAATTGGTGTTGGTAGGATTATCATTTTGATTGAGCAATATGGTGATACCGATGCATTAATTATTATAGCCTTCTTTTACTTTCCTTTATTATTCATTCTAATAGCACGATGGATCTTTAAACAAAAAAAATCTATCCTCGCTTTAAAAAACGAAAATGCAAAAACAGAATTACTGCATTTAAAGAGCCAGGTTAATCCACATTTCTTTTTTAATATGCTGAATAATCTATATGGTTTGGTAGGTACTGATGCGAAAAAGGCTCAGGATTTGATTCTTAAATTATCAGATATGATGCGCTATAGTATATATGAAGGAGAAAAAGACTTAGTCACACTTGAAGAAGAAGTAGATTATCTTAAAAATTATATTGAACTTCATAAAATGCGCTATCGCAAAACCATAGATGTAAAGTTTACGAACGACATTTCTGAGAATTACAAAGTAATGCCTTTACTTTTTATCATACTTTTGGAGAATGCTTTTAAACACGGTGTGGAAAATTTAAGAAAGGATGCTTATGTTTATGTAAATATAAGCACGCAGGGAAATGATATACAATTTTCGGTAGAGAATAATTTTGATCCATCAGAAGTTCCAGAGAAGCCTGGTATAGGACTTAAAAACCTTAGACGTAGACTGGAATTGGGTTATTTAAATAAACATTCCTTATCTTTTACAAGCACAAAAGAAATATACAAGGTCGAATTAACCCTATCGAAATTATGATAACCTATTTAATTATAGATGACGAATATATAGCTCATGACATTATTAAAGGCTATTGTGATTTATTGCCAAATATGAAGCTCATGAAGAATTGTTATGATGCCTTGGAAGCTTTTGAATACTTGAATTCAAATAAAGTAGATTTGATTTTTTTAGATTTGAATATGCCTAAATTAAAGGGATTTGAATTCTTGAAAATCTTACCAAACCCACCGAAAGTTATTGTGACTACCGCTTATAAAGAACATGCATTAGAAGGTTTTGAACTAAACGTATCCGACTATTTATTAAAGCCCTTTAGTTTTGAACGTTTCCTTAAAGCCGTTAATAAAGCGGTAAGTTCCACTTCAAAAGTTCAGGTTCAATCTGGTAAAGACACAGAAAATAGTTCAAAAAGTATTTTTTTTCGTTCTAACAATAAATATACACAAGTGGCTATTGACACCATTCAATACGTTGAAGCCGCGGAAAATTATACCAAAATTATCACAACCGAAGAAACAATTACCATTCGTGAGAAAGTTTCTGATGTTATTGAATTACTTCCTAAAACTGATTTTTTACAAGTGCATAAATCATTCGCAGTAGCCATTAAACACATAAAAAATATAGAGGGCAATAGAATTACAATACTCAATCAGCATATTCCTATTGGAAAAATGTACAAAATAAATGTTGTCAATTTATTAAAATAATGGAGCACTTGGAATCGAAAAATATTTTCGATTAAAAAGTCAATTATTCAAATTTAAAGTTGGTTTTAGAACCAGATTAATTCCCTCCCTGCCTAGCCGGCAGGCTGGCTTGAGCCTGCGCGCCCTTGGCGTGGAGGGATTAAGGGAGGTGATTATGAAGATTAAAATTTGATATTTAAAACAATAGAGCAATATTTTTTATTTCTCCGGTTTTCAACATAACGAATTCCCCTGCATAAAATTATCATCGGCCCGATATAGTTGTATTTCCGAACATTTAAGTAACAGAATAGTTGATTTTCCCTCTTCTTCATTTTTCAAAAACTATTAAGGTATTCATATTAAAGACCAACTGTTTTGTATAGGCCCTGCACACAATGTCATTTGTTAATTATGTAAATCAGTGTTTTGAGAACTGTATGTAAACCTTTAATTCCGGTTTCTTTCCTTTCTCCTATTTATTAAACCAATACCTTAATTTTAAGGTGAGTGACCATGTTCTTCCTTCAAAAGGTGGCAGCAACTCATTATTAGAATAAACAAGAAACAGGTCTGATGCGGGTTGATAGCGCCATTGAAATCTTGAATTTAAATTGAAACTTTTTGTTTGTTCATTGTATTGGAACAGGGTGTCAAAAAATAGTTTATTGGTAAAGGTAATATCTGCTTTGGCACCAATCAACCAAAATTCAGTAGTATCCCATGGAGCTTCCATTCGGATATTATTATAACTAATATTGGAGCTTAAACTCACATAAGGTTGAAATCTATACCCTAGTTCATTGGTAAAACTAAACCAATTGCCATCCTGATAATAACTTCCTACCCGCATTCCAACCGAATAAGTAAACATACTTTGAGGTTTTGATTCATAATTCAATCGAACGGCATTCCAATTGTGTTCCGAACCCGCAGGTAATTCGGGTTTACCCGTTCCGGTTGGATCAAAAGGATGCAATAATTTAACATATTCATCAATCAATGTAATTCTAAAAGAACTGCGATTTCTAAAATTTAAATAGTAAATTAATAGGTTTAGATAGTCGGTTTTATTCATCTGAGAATCAAAATAATAATAACTAAACCATTTGGGTCCATGGCTCAATATTTTTTTGTTTTCGGGATAAAACAAATAACCCACAAAAGGAGTTATTTTGAAATAATCGTTTCGAGGTGCGAATCCCACTTCTGCCCGGTATTCTTCATCAACATATTCTTGTTGCAGGCCTATGTTCCATTTCCGACTTTTATATTCAACATTCGCTGCTTGTGTGAATCCATTGCCCTCATCATCCGGAGAAAACGACTTGAATACAAATGCCTTGCCTGTCCATAAATTGTTTGAAGAAGCCAGGTTGTATTCCAATCCCAAATTACGATTAAATTCTGGATATAAATCTCGGGCTTCATTGGTGTTATCAGGATAATTGGTGGACTCTTTATTGACAAACAGAACACCTATACTCGACCGGCTAAACATCTTCCTTTGAAGTGAAAGCGCTGCAAAATTCTGGCTTGGTAATCCCGTTTGATCATCACTGGCGGTTTGCATATCCATCAATCCGATACGCCATTTTTCGTTTAAATTACCACTCAATCTGACACCTGCATAAATAGGCACTTCCAATCCGATTCTTCTGGAAAAAAACGGACGGATACTGGCATATCCATAACTTGCAAACAAATCGGCATTTTCTAAAAAGAACTGTCGTTTTTCAGGATAAAACAGCTCAAATCGATTTAAATTGGCGATCTGCTGATCAACTTCTACCTGTGAAAAATCTGGATTAATCGTAAGATCCAAATTGAGTGATGACGACAAGGAAAATTTGACATCACCACCTATTTTGGTCTCATAATCTGTTGAACTCCCCTCAATACCAATGCCCTTCATACTTCCCAGAACATAAGGAATTAAAGAAAAATTAACACCCGTTTCAGGTGGAGCTTCATCCCATACCAATACACCTGTATACGCTAAAGAAGCCGTTGGAAATTGTCTGGGGATAGGTGTCCAACTCGACTTTTCACTTGATTTTAAATCCAACCTGCTGAAATTGATTCCCCATTCTTTGACGCCCTTTTTATAGCGAATGGATTTAAAAGGTATCGCCATTTCAACCACCCATTTATCTTTATCCTGTTTTACTTCAGAAATCCATTTACTATCCCAGTTCAAATCCACTTTACCACCATTATTCATAGTCCCATCCCATTGAGCGCCAGCAGCACTTGCGCCAAAGGAAAACCCGGTAGTTAGGTTGTTAAACGGATCTATAAATAATAAAAAATTATCGTTTTTATCAAATGAAAAATCCCTTCTAAGCGATTCTACATAATATTCTCCAGGTACACTATTATAAAATATTCCTGCCAAATAAATATTCTTATCATCATAGCACATTCTAATTTCCGATTGTTCATTGGCCTTAACATTATCTTCAGGTAAGACCATAAAAAAGTCTTTAGCAACATCAGTTAATTGCCAAACTTCATCGTCAATAATCCCGTCAATGGTCACCGGTAAATTGGTTTTCCGGATATGCAATCGAAAATGATCATTCTTCTTTTGTGATTGGGATGTAAATATCATAAAGAAAACAAAGAGCAATAACAGATATTTTTTCATCGCTGAAATATTATTATTCCTGTTGTATGATTTGGTGGGCTTGTTAAACTCCGGAGTGTTATTTAGAAGATCCATTATAGTGACTATCCGTATTAATATATGATTTAGCGGATAAATATAGTCATTTAAGGCATATGTCTTCTCAAAGAATTAATTAATTTTCAGGTCTAATTAGGATCATAATTCGGGATTATTTTTTGGTGTTTCACCCTGTTGTATCAAGCGAAATACAACTGTAACATCAAAACAGTATCCATATAAGCATGGGCAAATATTAATACCCAGATTCTTTTCTTGAGATAGACATAGCTAGTGCCCAATACCAATCCCATACATCCCGTTTGAACAATTCCCATAAGGCCCCAGCTATAATGAGCCAATCCAAAAATAATGGCACTAATCAATACCGTAAGAATCTTTCCCTTTTTATCTCGTAAGCCCAATTCGGAAATCCGATTGATCAGAAAGGCTCTGTAAATCACTTCTTCACCGAAGGAGGATACCACATATATTCCTGTAAGCGATAATAATAGCATCCAGATATTGTCCTTTAAATAATTATAAGCACTCATATCTGATCCCTCTGGAATGCCTACAATATTGGCCATAATGATGGAACCAATTACGAAACCGGCCACGCCTAAAATAAATACAAGTAAGGACTGAAAAAAGGTTTTGACACCAAACTTCCAACTGAATTTTTTAAAACTCAGGCCAAAATGCGAGATCTTTTCTTTTCTAAGTTTAATCCGGCAAAGACCATGGCAAGCATGATCAAATTTGTAAACCACAAAACTACCTGATTGTATATCAAGCCCGTAGGACGATCGGATTTAAAGGATATTATTAATAGAAATCCAATTAAAAACACAGCCATTAATTCTGTAAATTTGGCGAATTGACTGGTTTCTAGAAGTTGTCCTATTTTATTCAAAAATGGCTTGTATGTTTGTTGTTTTATTAGATTTACTGGTCCCATGGCATATGTTTTAAGGAATTACCATGCAATATTAGATCAAACTTTCATCAGAACCGTTCGAAATCAAGAAGTCGTACCCTTTTGCACTTCGTTTTTGAACTGAGTTGGTGTTTGCCGGGTCACTTTTTTAAATGCGGTATTGAAAGTTGACTTGGAATTAAAACCTGAATCATACATAACTTCCTGAATGGTCATATTTTCATCTGATTGGTTAGTGAAGATGAATTTTGCCTCTTCGATCCTGAATCCGTTTACAAAATCAAAAAAATTACAGGAATAACCTTCATTGATCACCTGCGATAAAATTTTTGCTGAGACCTCCAACTCATCGGATAAGTTGCTAAGACTTAATTCACTAAACAAATATCTTTGCTGATCCTTCATATGACCTGACAACTTATTCTTCAAGGCTTTCAAATCAGTAAATGACAAATTCGATCCGGCATATTTATCCTTTCTTTTAAAATGGTCCTGGCTTATGGCTCCACTTTCTTCAGAAGATTCATTGAGTAATTTGAGCAGAATAGAATTGATAAAATAGAACATGAATAGAATTAACGATAAAAGGGTTATGATCAAGCCATTTTTAATTCCCATAAACGCTAATGCAGCATGTATCAACGATAAGGAAAATAAGATTACAAAACTATTTATTATAAATTTTAAAAGTTTGAACTCCCTGTGATTGTATGCTGAGTATAATTCCTTTGATTTTATGAGGACTGATTTTATCACTCTTTTCGATTTAAATAAATAATAAAAGACATGAGTCAAAATGATCAGCTCTCCAATTCGAAAATAGATGGGGATGTCCTGATTCTGAATTTGATCTAAACTTTGATAAAAGGTCTCTGTATCAACTAATAACACCATAATGGTAACCAGGCAAACAGCGATTAGAAAAGGGGTAAAATGAACAATATTTTTCCTTCGCAAATGATAATTTT
>Ga0114949_10002399_pt1 | contig 11731 bp, 10 predicted proteins | sample N074metaG_FD_83505 | JGI IMG/M metagenome (GOLD analysis project Ga0114949, IMG submission 83505) | Deep subsurface microbial communities from Kermadec Trench to uncover new lineages of life (NeLLi) - N074 metaG | ecosystem: Environmental > Aquatic > Marine > Ocean trench > Sediment | place... | reverse complement strand
GACATTGGGTTCCTATGCCTGTGCTTTACCCGGTCAATTTCACCAACGTGAATCATTACCGCTTGCCATTGATAACAAATTATTTTTTGCCGGCGAGGCAACTGCTCGTGCTAATGGCACTTGCCATGGTGCTTATTGGTCAGGGGTTCGTGCTGCTCGTGAAGTAGTAGAGGCATTAAAGTAATTATTCGGGGAGGTTTACCACTCGACCAAATTAGTCAAATTCGTATAATGCAATTTATTACAAAATAGATGACTATATAAATGGATGGCTATGAACGATCTTGATATTACCCGTTTGCGTGTTTATCTTGTCGCGCCTAAGGTGACACCCCCGTACCGGTGGACGGGAACCTGTAAGCCGTCTCCTATTTATTACAATATTGTTCGATTAACCACAGCCTGCGGCATTGAAGGCGCGTCCGGGGTTCTTTCTGGCGATTATTATGAAGAGCAAGATCAATATGATAACCCTGAGGATTTTGCTGAAGCTTTTCGTGGGGTAATAGCCGGATTAATCGGGAAAAATTTACAACAACGTGAAGAAATAACTGAATCATTATTGGAGGCACGCGCTGCACCGATTCCTGATCCTGAATCCTTAATTGAAATTGCGATATGGGATGCCATTGCCCGTAAAGCGGATCAACCGCTGTATAAACTTTTAGGTGGAGCACGAGAACGTATTCCCGCCTATGCCAGTAGCCCTGTTTTTGAAACCGTGGATGAATACCTGGATTACGTACGGTCGATTCAGCGCAAGGGTTATCTGGCAGTAAAGTTTCATACTCAATGCGATCCCGATTTTGATTTGGAGATGGTGTCTGCTGTTTCCAATGCCATAACAGATACAAATTTACGCTTTATGGTGGATATAGAACAAACCTATGATTATGAACGTTCAGTCATATTTGGGCGTGCATTGTCGAAGATGTCTTGTGATTGGTTGGAGGCACCTCTTGATGACACAGACATTGACGCTTATGTAGAACTGCGACGGGCAGTGGATGTTGATATCCTTTGTGCTGGCAATACTGTAGTAGATTTACCCGATATAGCCGATGCCATTGACCGTGGCGCATGGTCAAGATTACGCTGTGATCCTTGTAATGTGGGCGGCATATCGGCTGCCATCAAAGCTATGGAATTGGCTAATTGCCACGGGCTTAAGACCGAACTGCAAAGTTATGGTTATCCGTTGAGCCAAGCCGCCAACCTACATGTAATGTTGGGCGTTAATGGTTGCAGTTATTTTGAACATCCAGTTCCTTTCGAACATTTCGAATATGGTTGTGCCAATCCGATACGGATCGCAAAAGATGGTTGCGTGAGTGCTCCTGAAGGACCAGGTCTTGGCCTTAATCTGGATTGGGATCAAATTGAACGGGATGCCTCTTTGGTGATCGATACCAAGGCATCAGGCTGATCAGAAAGAACATTGGTCATGCTGCCTCACCTAACAGCGAAGATCTTCTGTGCATATAGAGGAAGACGCCAAAGTATAAGCCCAGAGCGACAAGGGCCATGCTGCCACTGACCATGAACATGACGCTATACCCCATACCCGCTCCTATGATCGATGCGGCGATATTGGGACCGACAAATTGTCCAAAGCCTTGCACACAGGGCAGCAAGGCAACCATCGATCCGCTTCGATCCATATGCGCTATCATCGCGGCCTGGTAAACATCGACAAATGTCCACAGGGCCATGAAGATGAACACACTGATCAGCAGGGAAAAATTGGTAATCCCGGCACTGGGGATGACGGCAGTCATCGCCATCACGATGAGGGATATAAACAACGGCCGGAACAAACCATAGCGCTGACACAGCATGGCTAACACACAACCCGCGATTGCCAGGAACGACCCCCATGTCAGAACATCACCCGTCCAGGCCTGGGAAATACCATCCGCCAGAGCCGCCAGTTCAATATAGGTAAAATAGCCGCCAATATTGATGTAGGTGAAGCAAATGGCAGTCAGGCAAAGCAGCGGCATTATTTTCGGTACATGCCAATTTTCATCTTTCTGTTGTTTGTTTTCTTGTAGGGCGAGTTGTTCGGCATTGAGAGGCCGGGTTGGTATCCAGAAGACCAGGAGCGCGCAGGCAACACTCAAGCCCATGAAAAACAGGTAAATCCCTTCCATGTTTAGTGTCGGTAAAAATCGCATTTCAAAAGCTGCGGAAAAGGAAAAGCCGACCAACTCCAGATTGTAAGCCCTCACTGGATTCGTCGTCCCGCCCAGGGTTACCGCAGCCACCGCGGTGACCAGTCCGCTGCCAATGCCTGCGATCACGCGAAGAACGTAGATAGCCTCATAGTCGCTGAACACCAGACACAAGGCATTGGCGGCGATCGTCAACCCCGCACCGATAACTACCAGGTGCCTCCGGTTCCTCCGGGCAACGCTAAAGGCAGCGGCAAGGGCACCGGCGGACAAGCCGAGCATATCGGCGCGCCAAATTCTGCCGGCTTGTTCCGGGCTGAAACCCGCCTGGTTCACCAGAGCGGTAGTGAGCACGGGAACACTCACCATCACCGTGTAGCCGGCCAGCGCCATGAATATTGCGACGGCAATAGTTTGCCAGCGATCGAAATGGTTGGCTGTTTCTGTGGTATTGATTGCGTTACTAGTCATAAGCACTTTCTACCCTTCTTATTAAATTATAAAGTCCGAGCTATTGTCTATTACATCCCCACGGTAAGAAGCGCCCAACCACCACAGGCGGTTAGGATGACCACCAACCAGGCCGGTGTTTTCCAAAAAACCAGCAAGGTGAATGCCGCCAGTGCCAGGCCAAAATCAGCCGCTGACAAAATGGCGCTGGTCCACACCGGATCGTAGAGGGCCGCGAGCAGCAGGCCAACCACGACCGCGTTGACCCCCTGCAGCGCATTTCGCACAGCGCCAATACGGCGCAATGAATCCCAAAATGGCAACACCCCTATCACCAGTAGAAACGACGATGCGAAGATCGCCACCAGGCAAATCAAACCGCCGATAACTCCATTCGGCGCAGCAGTCATTACCGTGCCCAGGAAGGCTGCAAAGGTGAACAAGGGTCCCGGCACTGCTTGCGCCGCACCGTAGCCCGCTAAAAACGCGTCCTTCGAAACCCAGCCGGGCGGAACCACCTCTGACTGCAACAAGGGCATGACAACGTGCCCGCCACCAAACACCAGCGAGCCGGAGCGGTAAAAGGAATCCACCAGGGCCAAGGTTTGGGAGGGATAGGCCGCCGCCAATAGCGGCAAGCCAATCAATCCGGCGAAAAATAACACCAACGCCGTGATCGAGACGAACCGGGGAAGACGAACGCCCAAATCGACGTGATCCGTGGGTATATCAGCGCGCAGCATTGTCCAGCCGACAAGGCCGCCGAGCACAATCATCCCTACCTGTACAAACGGCGACGGAATGGCGAGTACGGTAATAGTCGCCAGTGCCGCCAGGGTTGCCCGCTGTGGGTCGGGGCACAAATTCTGCGCCATCCCCCAAACAGCCTGTGCCACGACAGCGACTGCGACAACCTTCAAACCGTGTAACGCGCCCACCGCAACCACGTCGCCAAACGCTACAACCCCATAACCAAACAGGATCAGCGCAATAGCGGACGGTAGGGTGAAAGCGGTCCAGGCGGCAACGGCACCAGGCACACCGGCCCGGGACAATCCGATGCCAATGCCAACCTGGCTGGAGGCGGGTCCCGGCAAAAACTGGCACAGGGCCACGAGATCGGCGTAGGCCCGTTCGTCCAGCCACTTGCGACGCACCACGAATTCATCACGGAAATATCCAAGATGTGCCACCGGCCCGCCAAAAGAGGTTAAACCCAGACGCAGGAACGTGAGAAACACCGTGAGGATGCTGCTTTGATCGGCCGTTTTGATTTCATTTTGATTATTCATTCAATAACACCTGTAAAAATAGCGCTCGTGGCGGGTTAAAGGTCAAAATCCAGCCAAATCGGCTCGGCAGAAGAAGGCAGCGCCTGGCAGGCGAGCACGTAACCGCGGTCAATTTTGCGTTTCGACAGCGCCTTGGTATTGGCCATCGTTACCTCGCCGCTGCGCAACCACGACATACAGGAACCACAACGTCCCTGGGTGCAGGTATGTGGTGCGTCAATGCCGGCAGCCAGCGCCGCGTGCAACAGCGTCTCACCGGCGGTGATTGGCACGCTGTGATCGGTACCGTCGAGGGTCAGGCGAAAACTCGCCCCTGCGGGCGCCTCGGCGCCCGTATGCTTGGCTTTGCCCTGGCTCAATTCAGGATAACCGGGTCGCCCTTGTTCACCCGCCCCCGCGTCAGTACGGCGGCGAACACGCCTGCATCCCCGCTATGCTTGCGGGCCAGGTGTTGCAATAGTTTGGGGGTTTCCTCGGCGGTGTCGGGGTCCAGTGTAATCATCTCGCAGCGCGGGTCGCGCTCAACAATCATCACCTCCAGCCACTCACCAATCTTCAGGGTTTTACCCACCAGTGACATCTCATAGAACGGATCGTCCTGGTTGTCCCAGTCGACATAAAAGTTAGCCCGGAAGCGGCGCTTGTCGATGTACATCCCCAGTTCCTCACCCAGTTTAGCCGCGACCGCCGGTGAAATGAGCGACACGGGGCGGGCGTCAAAAATACCTCTCTGGGTGGTGTGAATGCGCAGCGAGCGGCCGGTGAGCTTTTCCAGGTCCTCGATGAAAGCCGGGTTTTCGATATCGTCGTAAGTCACTCCCTCCGGTGTTTCGATGCTCACCTTGAAGGCGTCGGCATCCGGGTATATCGGGTCGATGCCGGGTTCCCATTCACTGTAGGTGGCGTCCAGGTTCGGCGGCAGTAACAGGTCTTCGCTGCAGCCGTAGCTGGCTTTGTACAGCACAAACTCTTCCTGATCGCGCCCGGTATGCCAGGGGTGGCCGGGGTCACCATCGGCCGCCGCCACGGCGTATATCCGGTCTCCCATCACCCCGGTATAAGCGGTGTAAACGTGCGGAAGTTCCTCACCGCGCATGCCTTTGACCGGGTAGCGCCAGATACTTTCGATGGTTCCTATTTGCATTCCTGTGTTCCTCTTAGTCTGTCTGGTGAAAAACTGTACTGTGTGGCGTGGGGAGCAGGTCGGTGAACATCGCCTGGTCGTTCATATAACCGACATTCTCTGCCTCATGACACTTCATGCAGGCAGTCCGCGCCGTCTCGAAGCCTTTCCAGGCGTTGGTTAACTCGCCACTTTGCAGGGCCGCGTTAACCGAATCCCAGGTAGCACCAAGGAGGAAGGTATCAGCGCTGGCCCTGCGCGCGGGACGTTTCATGGTGCCGTTCTCAATCGTCAGCTTGATCTTGGCCCAGTGGTAGGAGGCGAGTTCGAGGTTGCCGCGACGCAATGCCGCGTAGAACTTCTCGTAGCGCTCACCGACTTCCCACATGGGTTGGTCGAAGCCACGCAGGTATTTTTCGATGCGCTGGAACTGCTCGACTTCGTTGGCAGCCCCGGTAATCCACCGCTTCGAGTCTTTCTGCGCTTTGGCCACCTGAGCCCAACCCCCCTGGTTGAATAACAGCAGTGCAAGTATCAGGGGTCCGGCACGCCAATAGTGTTTGTTCATCTCACTCTCCCCGCACCGTTTGAATGCTGGCCTTGAGTTTCACGTGGCAGGACCCTCTTCAAAAAGCTCCCCGAATAGCCCTTGCACTTTGTCCTTGGCGTCGGCCAGGGCGCTACGACCCTGTGCCGTAATAGAGTACATACGCCGCGCGCGCTTGCCCGGCCCCTCCTGCCGCATAGTGAGATAGCCCTTGCGCGCCAAGCCGTGGAGCATCGGGTACAACGTGCCCGGGCTAATCTGGTAGCCGTGCTCGCGCAGTTCCTCGATCATCCAACTGCCGTAAATGGGCGCCGCCGCCGCATGGTGCAGCACATGGAGGCGGATGAGCCCCGAGTAGAGGTCTTTGTCACTGCTGGTCATGTGTGTTTTTCGCTGGGGTACATACTGTTCTTATATAACGATATTCGATATCGATATTCGTCTAAAGTGGCGCCAAGGTCAAGCCCGAAGTTTATTCCGCTCAATCGCGCGGAATTAGGGGGACTGATTCCAGCCCCGGCGTTTTTTTGTGTACTATACAGGGCCCTGATCCCCTCAATCGGATGAGTAATATGGATAACTTAAGCAAGTTTTATATCGACGGCGCTTGGGTCACGCCACAATCTGCCCAGTTGTTCCCGGTGCTAAATCCGGCGACCGAACAGCGCGTGGGTGAGATTATCCTGGGCAATTCTGACGACGTGAATCTTGCGGTAGCGGCTGCAAATCGTGCCTTCGAGACCTTCTCTCGCACCAGCAAGGAACAGCGTCTTGAGTTGCTGGAGCGTCTGCTAGAGGTGACTAAAAGCCGTTTAGAGGACCTGGCCCAAGCAATAACACTGGAAATGGGGGCGCCGATTTCCATGTCGCGCGAGGCCCAGGCGGATGCAGCAGTGGGGCATTTGGTTGCTTACATCGAGGCGCTCAAGGCACAGCAGCAGCGCAGTTTGTTAGCCAATGGCGACACTCTGTTATACGAACCCATTGGTGTCTGTGGCTTGATCACTCCCTGGAACTGGCCGGTGAACCAGGTAGCACTCAAGGTTATTCCGGCCCTGGCGACCGGGTGTGCCTGCATACTAAAGCCGTCAGAGCACACCCCGATCTCCGCCACAGTCTATGCCGAGATCATTCATGAGGCGGGCTACCCGGCGGGGGTTTTTAATATGGTTCACGGCGACGGCCCGACCGTCGGTTCGGCCATGTCTCGCCACCCCGATATACAAATGATGTCCTTCACCGGGTCGGCCCGCGCGGGGACAGCAGTCAGCAAAGATGCCGCCGATACCGTTAAGCGGGTGACCCTGGAACTGGGTGGCAAATCACCGAACCTGGTGTTTGCGGATTGCGACCTGGAAGAGCGGATAACAGCCTCGGTACTGGAGTGTTTTTACAATACCGGTCAGTCCTGTGACGCGCCAACCCGCATGCTGGTAGAGCGCTCCTGTTATGAGGAAGTACTGGAGATCGCGCAGCGGGCGGCAATGGCACAGGAAGTGGGTGATCCGACCCAGGAAGGCGACCACCTGGGCCCGCTGTTTGACAAGATCCAGTTCGACCGGGTGCAGACTTTAATCCAGGTTGGAATCGACGAGGGCGCTCGGGTGCTGGTTGGGGGAGTCGGGAAACCGGAAGGTTTGGATACGGGCTGGTTTGTTAAACCGACGATATTCGCGGATGTTACTGATTCCATGCGTGTCACCCGGGAAGAAATTTTTGGCCCTGTGCTGGTGATCATGCCCTTCGAGGACGAGGACGAGGCCATTGCATTGGCAAATGACACGCCCTATGGCCTGGGAGCTTACCTGCAAACCGGCGATCCAGAGCGCGGCGAAAGAGTTGCCGCGCAGTTGAAGGCGGGCGCAGTGCATATCAATGGTGGTGACTTTAACTACGGCTCACCCTTTGGCGGATACAAGGCGTCGGGTAACGGCCGGGAGGGGGGAACGCACGGCCTGGAGGATTACCAGGAGATCAAAACGCTGCACTTTGGCTGAGCAATTCCGTCACAGCGCGATGGGCCTGCTCCACCGCCGACTCGAGCATCGCGTTGGACGCGGCATCGGCATTGGCGATGCCGATACGGCCAAAGCGCTTCCGCGCTAGCATGTGCGGATACCGCTCGTCCTCATAGTCGTCATAGATAGGATCGAACAAGGGGTTATACCAGTAGGAATAGCCGTGGGACCAGCGGTTCACAGTAATGCCCACAATATCCCTGCCGGCATCGAATCCCGCCTCACCTAGCATACTGGTCAGCTGAGTGCGCACATTGCGTTCTATGGTTTCGAAGGGAGTAGACAACAGTTCATAGCGGCCCTGACGACTTTGTTCCCTGGCGTCCAAGCCCTGGTTGTTCACATGCGGATATCGAAACATACGCAGCACAATCGGTTCATCGGGGCCGCCAGAGTAAGAATAACCGCCCAGGGTAACTGGAAAATCGAGGCTGCTGGTAATGAAGTAGGAACCGGGAGACACTACTTCGCGCAGGCCAATTTTCTTCAACGGACGCCAGTTTCTCAAGGCAACGTTGGTATGAAGAATGGGCGTCTTTACCTGCTCAGCCAAGGCCTCGCGCTGCCCCTGGGGCAGTTCGGGGCACAGGTAGGGAATAATCGAATTATTACAGGCCAACACGCAGTCACGGGTGTGCACGCGGCAGGCCTGACCCTCGCGCACATAAGAAACCCACACTTTGCTGGCCGAATTGGGGTCACCGTCGTGCTGCACCCGGGTGACCGTACTGTTGAGCCGCAAGCGCACCGGGGAGTTAACCTGGTCAAGCTTTGTATAATCAAAACGCGCGGTGACAATATCCTCCATGGTATTGCCGGGCGCCACTGCGGGGATCATCTGGCGCACCAGCAAGCGCGCAATCGAGGCATTGCCATCCGGAAAATGGTGGATGTAGGGTTCTTCGTCCTCGTATTCGGGCAAACCAGCCGCCTCCCAGCCGGGTAACTCAGCGTAATACAAAGCGCGGTAGGCGGGACAGGCCTCGATGCCGACGCCAGTATCGATGGTCATATCCTGGAACAGGGTAAACACCTCGGGTTCTGAAATACCCAGGTGTTTGCTCAAGAACTCGCGATAGCTAATGCTGGAGAGATACGCCACCTTGTCCTCGGCGGGAATCTCGGGCATTTGATCCGTGACGGTTCTCAGCATCCTGGCGAGTTCTTTTTTGGCGGCCGGGGATATCGGCATCTTCTGCACCGAGCCGAGCGGCAGAATTCGATCGACACCCCACTTTTCCTTGTTGAAGTGAATGCCGCTACCCAGTCCGTGCCGATCAAAAAACCCTTGGTCAAACGCCGTGTCAAAGCGCTTGATGTCGACGCCCAGGTCACGCAACAACTCTTTGACGATGTGACTGTAGCTCGACGGTGCTTCCAGGGTTTCACTGCCGCCGTAGCTGATTAAGGTGCGGCCGCCCACCTCGAATTCATTCCGCTTGGCATGGCCGCCAAAGTCATCGTGGTTGTCCAGAATGAGAATGCGTGCGCCGGGATTTTCTTTGCGATAAAAATGGGCAGCAGAAAGACCGCTGATGCCGCCACCGACAACCACCAGGTCATAGTCCAACCCATCTGGTGTCTTCACCTGCCCCCAATCAACGCGGCCGGCGCGTGCGAGCTGATGGGCCACCTCGAAGGAGCCCACATGGTTGCCGCGCAAGCCGGTGAGCGCGGGTGGATACGGGCTAGCGCTGTGAGTTACAGTTAAGGGTTCTGCGAATAAGGTATTGGGCAACAGGGCGCCTGCCGTAAGCGCACCGACGCCGTGCAGGAGATCCCTGCGCGTAATAGGCCGGCCCATACCAAGCTTGCGATCTGTAACGTTCATATCAGTCTTACCCTAATTCCTTTACCGCTCTCCATGCCTGCTCTATTGCACTTGGCAAACCCGAACTAGCGACGGCGTCGCTATTGGCGATGGTAATTCGGCCGAACGGTTGTCGTCCGATAACCCCCGGGTTGCTACGAGCGTAACCATGGGCCCAACGATTGATGGAAATACTCTTCACATCTTTGTCAAAATCAAACAATCCCTTCGGCAGCATACCGCCTAAATGCTCTCTGATTTCTTCTTCGTAATCACTAAATGTCAGGCCGAGCATCTTGTATCTTGCTTCACGAAATTGTTCAACGCGTGGTGCACCCACGGTTTCTCCAACCGGGGCGCTTCTCATGTGAAGAATACACGGGTCGTTGGGGGTCTTGGTAAACTCATAGCCCCCCATACTGACCGGGTAATCCATCCCCACTACCTGGTGTATATTGCCCGGGCACATGGCCATCCCAATTCCCATCTCTTTCATTGCCCTCCAGTTCGTTACCCCCACGGTGGTGTATTGCAGGGGTACCTTCGATAGACCCCTCAATGCCGCGTATTGCTCCTCGGGAAGGTCTGGAACGATGTGGGGAATCATCATGTTGTAACAGGCCATCACCACGCCTTTGCCTTTTACCTGATACGACTTGTTGTCATGGATATAGTTGACAAAAACATCACTCGAACTATTGGGATCGCCGTCGTGTTGTACCTTCACAACAGTACTGTTTAATCGAACTCGAACATTATTGCTGGATTTGTCTAGCTCCGCATAATTGAATTTGGATAAGACAATCTCTTCGGCGTTTTCTCCTGGTCCTATATTGGGGATCATCTTTTTCACCAACGAACGTGCAATGGTGGCATTGCCATCGGGAAAGTGATGAATGAAGGGATATTCTACAGAGTAAGTACCGCCATCTTTCTTGACGTATTTTTGATAGTCCCCTTCCTCCATCGCATCTTTCCATGCTGCATAAGGATCCGAACCCAGAGGCCCACTCGACAAGGCTTCGCTGATGCTCATCACGTCTGTTCCGCCTCCCCCATAATCCATGTTAGTACGCCTGGCCATTTTCAATACCCCGGGATCATCAACCCCCAGGGTGTTTTTCAGATAATCGAAGTAGGAATGCGTACGAATGTATTCTGGCAATTCCCCTTTGGGTAGCTTTAGAACATGCTGACCGCCCTTTAAGACCCGCAGCAATTGTTGTTTGCCTTTCTCACTCAAGGGGGTTTGCTGTACCGCCTCCTCAACCGATAGCGTTGGCCGCAAAAGTCCTTCCACAAACCCCGGATAATCACAAAATGGGTGTTTCACTACCTTGTCCTGGCCAAATGTCTGTTTATTGAAATACGTAACGGCGCCTAAGTTATGCCTTTTATAGAAGCCAACGTCATACGTCGTTTTAAATCGATCCATGTCAACGCCTAGATCTTTTATAAGACTGCGTACGGTTTCGCTAAATTCATGTGGCCATTCAAGGGACTCTGAACCGCCTTCGCCCAGTAGTGTGTGACCATTAACCGTATGTTCATTCCTTTTGGCATGGCCGCCAAAATCGTCGTGGTTGTCCAGAATGAGTACCTTCTTGTCTCTACCGTGCTCTTGCTGATAGAAATAGGCAGCTGACAGCCCACTGAGCCCACCTCCGACAACCACCAGATCGTATTCCTCTTGCAAATGGGTGGTTGTCCCCCAGTCCGTTCGCCCTGCACATGCTCGGCTATGGGCGTGTTGGTCTGATCCGGGGTGACTGCCGCGAAGCCCGGTGCGCGCTGGTGGGTAATACGCCGGTTCGAGTGCGGCCATAACCGCCTGGCTGGTAACAGCAAAGGGAAGCGTGGAAGCCCCAGCCGCCATCAGGGTTCCATTGACAAAATCTCTTCGGGTAATTTTGCTCAAGCGGATAACTCCTGTTTGAAATTTTATTGAAACCGATACAGCCCCATATTACATTTTATCAAAACAAAGACCACTGCCGGAGCGCCTGGATGCCCCCGTTTACGCTTGTCGCGTACTCTCCCAGCCTATACGTTCAGATGACTTCTTTGATTTACCTGTAATACAGTGTGGTAACAATCCAGTTTGGAGACGATCATGCTAAACGGACACTGCGAATGCAAACGCGTTTCATATGAAGTCGATGGCGAGATTTCGGATTTTTCTCATTGTCACTGCTCGCAGTGCAGGCGACTGCACGGTGCGGCCTACGCTACTTTCGCCGGCGTAGACACTGACAAGTTTCGCTATCTTAGCGGCGAAGAAGATCTCAAAACCTATGCATCTTCTTCTGACCACGAG
>Ga0114949_10002396_pt1 | contig 11741 bp, 6 predicted proteins | sample N074metaG_FD_83505 | JGI IMG/M metagenome (GOLD analysis project Ga0114949, IMG submission 83505) | Deep subsurface microbial communities from Kermadec Trench to uncover new lineages of life (NeLLi) - N074 metaG | ecosystem: Environmental > Aquatic > Marine > Ocean trench > Sediment | place... | reverse complement strand
TTCAACAAGCCTACAATAACTTCCGTGAGCAAATGCAAAAATACACTGGTAAATCCCTTACTCCTGGCGAAGAAGAATTGTTAAAAAAACAGACCTTGGATAAATTAATTCAGGATGAAGTTATTAATCAAGCGGCGACTGACACTGGTTTACATATTAGCGATTCAACAATCAGAAAAACAGTTAAAGATATTGATATATTCAGTGGTGAGAATGGATTCGATCGTGCTAATTATGAAAGAGGTGTTATGCAACTGGGGATGACGCCAACTGTTTTCGAGCATCAATTACGTTTGGAACTGATGGCAAATCAATTAAAGGGTGCAGTGACAAACAGTGCGTTTGTATCTGAAAAAGAAGCAGTATGGTTAACTCGTATCAATAAACAAACCCGGGACTTATCCTATGCGATTCTACTAGCTGATGAGCTGAAAGATTCTATTAGCATAAGTGATGATTCGATTGAACAATATTACAACAAGACTAGCCAGGGATTATCAAATCCAGAACAGGTCAGAGTTGCTTATCTAGAATTGTCAGTAGAGAAGTTAGCTGAAGAGATAGAAGTAGCCGAGGAAGAATTACGTTCTTATTACGTCGATAATAAAGATAAATATGACGTCAAAGAAGAACGAAAGGTAAATATTATCGACATTAAACTTTCAGCTGAAGCTGAAGATAAAGAAGTTGAGCTTGCCAACAACAAGGCGGAAAGAATAAGAGCATTAATTGCCTCAGGTATTTCATTTACAGATATTGCGGAGAAACATGATGATGGCTCAAAACCTGATCTATTGGTGAGTGAGCATGGCTATCTTGCCAGGGGAGTTTTGCCTAAAGAAGTTGATGAAATTGTCTTTGCCTTAAATGAAAGTGAGCTTAGTAAAGTTGCAAGAACAGAGAGAGGGCTGCATATCTTTAGAGTTGAAGGTATCAAGGGTGGTGTCAAGAACACATTCGAGAATTCTAAACAAGTTGTTGAACAAGATTACAAAAAATCAGAAGCAGAATACAAGTATTTTGATTTGGCTGATAAATTAGTCACATTGGCTTATGAACATGCTGATACCCTTGAAGTCGCCGCCGAGGAGATCAGTGTTGAGATTCAGGAAAGTGGTTTTTTCAGTCGCAACAATGCAACTGAATTGTTCGCTGATCCGAAAATACTTGCTGCGAGTTTTAATGAAGAGGCAATAAAATCTGGGCAAAATAGTGAGGCGATTGAGTTAAATAATAATCATCTTGTGGTTTTACAGATACTGGAATATTTACCTGCTGAAAAAAAACCGCTTGATGCTGTGAAGGAACAAATCACACAAATACTTAAATCTGAGCAAGCAAGTAAAATACAACAGGAAAAGGGCCAAGAGATTCTTGAACAACTCAAGCAGGGATCAGGGCTTTCACAAGTTGCAGAAGCACTCGGTTTTGAGTGGAAACAAGCTGATGCTGTGACTCGTGATGCTGTCTCAGTGAATAGAAAGATATTGCGCACAGCATTCAAACTAGGAAAACCAGCTGATAATGGATTCACATTTGCAGGAACAGAAATTGGCAAAGAAGATTACGCCGTGGTCGCTGTTTCGAAAATTGGATATCCAGATACACTGTTGGATGAAGATATTGATACAACCAAAGCAATGTTACTTGAATCGAAGGCTAATGATGAATGGTCATCAGTAGTCGACGCATTAATGGATAAGGCTAACACCAGTATTAATTCAAGCAACCTATAAGGGATTTCTACTGCGCTAGTACTCCATCTTCTCCTTCTGTTTTGGCAATGATGACTGCACAGCAACTATCGCTATAAACGTTTACTGCTGTTCGTAGCATGTCGAGGATGCGATCAGTCACCAGCAGCATGCCAATACCCTCCAGGGGCAAACCAATAACCCCCAGAATGACCGTAATTGCTACAAGGCTGGCAGCAGGGATGCCGGCAACACCAACAGAAGTCAACAACGCCACGAGTACGATGGTAAATTGTGTCGTAAAGCTTAAGTCCAGGCCATAAGCTTGCGCAATAAACATGGCTGCTACACATTCGTACAATGCGGTGCCATCCATGTTGATGGTGGCCCCAAGGGGAAGCACGAAGGACGTGGTTTGATTAGAAACACCCGCTCCTTTTTCTACACACTCCATTGTTACCGGCAAAGTGCCCGACGACGATGCCGTTGAAAAAGCCGTCAGCATAGCGGGTGCCATTACCGCATATTGACGCAACGGACTGACTCGGCCAACCAGTCTTAACAATATCGCCAGAGTGATAAAGGTGTGAAAAGCCAGTGCAAGTATGACAGTGATAAAAAATAGTAGGAGTGGTTCGAATGCCTCGAAACCGGTGGCAGTAACTGTTTTGGCTACCAGCCCAAATACGCCGATCGGTGCAAATTTCATGATGAACATTGTGATGGCCATCATTGTTTCAAAAATGCCTTGCCAAAAATTGTCGAGTGTTCGTTTATATTCACCCTTTATGCGCGTCATATAAAAGCCAAACAGCAATCCAAAACATATTAGGCCAAGCATTTGCCCTTCGGCCGCTGCTTTAACAATATTTGTGGGTACCATACGCAGGAAAACATCGGCAATATCGCCTGCACCACGGCCTTCAACACGCTCTAATTCCGCAGACACTTCTGTGGGCGAACTAAAGTTTAGTTTATCGCCTGCTGGCATTCCGTCAATAATGCCGGGCTTAAGTGCATTTACAAATACCAGGCCAATCAGGATAGCCAACAGGCTCGATAGCATATAAAAACCAATGGTCTTTCCACCCAGGCGACCCAGATCCTTGCTACTGCCAATCGTTGATATGCCACAGATGATAGACGAGAGGACGAGGGGAACGATGATCATCTTAAGACCATTTAGAAACAGGGTACCCACAAAATTAAATATGTCGTAAAGTGCAATACCTCCTATGGCGGTGTTTTTGTCAATGACGATGCCAACCAAAATTGCAGCAATAATAGAAATAAGAATTTGCCAATGTAATTTCAACTTTGTCATTTTTGTATCAATCCTTATATTTGCGTCGATATATCATTGCACGCATGGCGAAAATAACCATTGGCGCAAAATATATAAGGCCGTAATTTTCATCATAACCTCATGCGTATCGTCGAAAAGAGGAACATCTATTTAGGAATAGGGGGTACTAGCTCATGCCTATAGAGTTATATCCGCAATCAACATAGGTAATTTCACCAGTGATTGCTGAGGCCAGATCTGAACATAGAAATGCAGCTGCATTACCGACTTCATCAATGGTGACATTACGCCGTAATGGCGAAGCTTCTTCAACATGGTGCAGAAAATCTCTCAAACCACTGATCCCTGATGCGGCCAATGTTCTAATTGGGCCTGCTGAGACTGCATTGACGCGTATGTTCTCAGGACCAAGGCTAGAGGCCATATAACGAACGTTGGCTTCGAGACTGGCCTTGGCAACCCCCATGACATTGTAGTTAGGCATGGAGCGCACGGCACCTATATAAGTCAAAGTCAGCATGGCGCCATTTCTTCCTGCCATCATGGGTCTTGCAGCCTTTCCCAGAGCAGCGAAGCTGTATGAGCTGATATCGTGAGCCATGAGAAAGCCTTCACGGGTAACACTGTCCATATAACCACCTTCAAGTTGTTCTCTTGGCGCGAATGCTGCTGAATGTATCAGGATATCAAGGCTATCCCAGTGTTTTCCGAGGGCTTCATAAACTTTATCGATTTCTTCATCGCTGCCAATATCACAGGGCATGGTGATTTCTGAACCCAGCTCAGCCGCAAATTTTTCAACACGACCCTTTAGTTTGTCGTTTTGATAGGTGAATGCCAATTCTGCGCCTTCGCGATGCATCGCTTTTGCAATTCCCCAGGCGATAGAACGGTTGCTGGCAACACCAACAATTAAAGCACGTTTACCTTTTAAAAAACTCATATTTGAAATCCCACGGTTAAAATATAGACTGTTTAACGGCACCTGATTCTTCGCAGGCCCTCAAAGTTTACAGAAATTGGGGTAGCCTGAGAAATATCATTCTGAAAAACACCATCTGAATAATACTATATTGAATCCATTATAGTATGATCATGTTTCCTTACGACAAGGACTCAAATTCAGGACATGAACTTTTAAACATGCAAGATAGCAATACAGTTACATTTTACATTTCATTTTTAAAATAGATTAAATGCATACTGTTTATCGAATATTCTTGTTGCTTGCGTACTGCTTGATTTCAGCCTGTTCAGATTCGTCTTTGAACAATCCGTATCCAGCCGCTGAAAGTAACAGGAATATTTACTACGACACATTTTCGGAAAGACCCAAGTATCTTGATCCTGCACGTTCATATAGCTCGAATGAATATGTATTCCTTGGGCAAATCTATGAACCCCCCTTGCAATATCATTTTCTGAAGCGGCCTTATCAGCTCATTCCTTTGACGGCAACTGAAATGCCTGAGGCGGTTTATCAGGATAGCGAAGGAAATGTTATCGATGAAAATGCACCATCGGACAAAATAGCGAAGGTAATTTACAGGATAACAATTAAACCAGGTGTGCTGTATCAACCGCATCCAGCACTAGCCACAGAAAAAACGGGTGATTACATTTATCACCATCTTGAAGAGAGTAATCTGAAAGGCATTCATACTCTGGCTGATTTTAAGGAAACAGGTACAAGGGTATTAACTGCCGCAGATTATGTTTACCAGATTAAACGCATGGTGCATCCTAAAATACATTCACCTATTGCAGGTCTGATGGGGCAATATATTCTGGGCTTAACTGAGCTCGGTAAGCAACTCGATGAGAAATATAAAAAGTCACAAACGGATGAAGCATTTTATATTGATTTACGCAAGTATGATTTTGAAGGTGCCAGAATTATCGATGACACGACTTTTGAGATTATCCTGAAAGAAAAATACCCTCAATTTCTATATTGGCTTTCTATGTCATTTTTTGCGCCTATGCCCTGGGAGGCGGATTTGTTTTATTCACAGGCTGGTATGTCTGATCGGAATATCACCCTCAACTGGTACCCAATAGGCACGGGCCCTTTTATGCTAACTGAGAACAATCCGAATCTGCGCATGGTATTGGAAAAAAACCCAAACTTTCGTCGTGAAACCTTTCCGGAAACAGGCGAAGAAAATGATGCGGCACTTGGTTTATTAGAAGATGCCGGCAAAGCCATGCCCTTTGTTGACAAGGCAGTCTTCAGCCTGGAAAAGGAATCTATCCCTTCATGGAGTAAATTTTTACAGGGCTATTATGATACATCCGGTATTGTCTCAGACAGTTTTGATCAGGCAGTGCAATTTAATTTGCAGGGAGAAGCAGCTTTAACAGAAGAGATGCAAAAGAAAGGAATCCAGTTGCTGACAGCAGTAACAACTTCGATTCACTATACCGGATTTAATATGCGTGATGAAGTTGTTGGTGGTGATAGTGAGCGTGCCAGGAAGTTGCGACAAGCCATTGCCATTGCCGTTGATTTTGAGGAGTTCATCAGCATTTTTGTTAATGGCAGGGGAGTTCCGGCACAGGGCCCGATACCACCAGGTATCTTTGGCAATAAATCAGATGCAGCAGGTATCAATCCCTATGTCTATGACTGGGTCGATGGCAAGGCTAAACGTAAATCCATAGATTTCGCGAAACAGCTTATGATCGAGGCTGGATATCCCGGAGGTAGGAATTTGGAAACTGGACAGGGTCTCGTGCTTTATCTGGATTCACCTGCAGCAGGCCCTGGCAGTAAGGCAAATTTTGACTGGCTACGCAAACAGTTCAATAAACTGGGTATTTCATTGGTCATTCGGGCGACAGATTACAATCGTTTTCAAGGAAAAATGCTGAAAGGGACTGCACAGATATACCAGTGGGGATGGAATGCAGATTACCCGGATCCGGAGAATTTTATGTTCTTGCTTTACGGTCCCAATGCCAAATTTGAAATCAATGGCGAGAATGCATCTAATTACAGGAACAAGGAGTTTGATCAACTGTTTGATCAAATGAAAAATATCAGTAATGGTGAAGCAAGGCAGTTGATTATCGATCAGATGGTTGAAATTGTGCGAAGAGATTCGCCATGGTTATGGGGATATCACCCTGTCGCATTTTCCTTACATCACGGTTGGTATAAAAATGCCAAACCAAATTTGATGGCGAATAATAAATTAAAATATAAACGTATTGATCCAGTGACACGCAAAGCACAACGTGAGCAGTGGAATTCCCCGGTCTGGTGGCCTGTCATCTTGACTGTGGTTATTCTAGGTTTGAGCCTTGTTCCAGCGATTCGATATCATCAACGCAGAGAAAGGTCGGCGGCATTATGACGGCCTATATCATTCGTCGATTTTTCTATGCCATTCCCATTTTAATCGGCGTCAATGTCATTACATTTCTTTTATTTTTTGTGGTGAATACCCCAGATGATATGGCGCGTATGCATCTTGGTCAGAAGCGTGTAACGGAACAGGCGATAGAAAAGTGGAAGTATGAACGCGGTTACGATAAACCCGTGCTCTGGAATTCGGAAGCAGATGGAAAGAATAAAATTACCCAGACGATCTTCTTCCAAAACTCAGTGCGTTTGTTTGTATTTGATTTTGGGCGCTCCGACAGTGGCAGGGACATTAATTATGATATCAGTCAAAGAATGTGGCCGAGTCTGTCGATTTCACTACCGGGTCTTTTCCTTGGGTTGTTTGCATATATCATCTGCGGCTTAACGCTTTCTTTTTTTCGGGCTAGCTATCTTGATATATGGGGTGTCGTGATCTGTGTGATGATGATGTCCATCTCTAGTTTGTTTTATATTATCTGGGGACAAGTTGTTATCGGTAAACTATTACATCTAGCACCTATTTCAGGATATGACGTTGGCTTGAATTCGATAAAGTTCATCGTTCTACCAATTTTAATCGGTCTTATCGGTGGCATCGGTTCCAGTACACGCTGGTATCGCACTATATTTCTTGAAGAAATGAATAAGGATTATGTCCGTACCGCGAGAGCGAAAGGTTTATCAGAACGTGTAGTGCTGTATCGTCATGTGTTAAAGAATGGAATGATTCCAATTCTTACTGGTGTTGTTGTTATATTGCCATTGCTATTTATGGGTTCATTGATTACTGAATCGTTCTTCTCTATTCCGGGTTTGGGTAGCTACACCATCGATGCCATTAGTAGTCAGGATTTTGCCATTGTCCGATCCATGGTATTTTTAGGCTCAGTGCTCTATATCATTGGGTTATTACTGACGGATATTTCATATACTTTGGTCGACCCTCGCGTCAGGTTGCAGTAAGCGATGCCAGTATTATTCATTACAGATGCGCTCATATTGTTACTGTTGATGATGGTGTTCAGCTTTGTCTACTATGCACGCGGACAGGAACATCTCCGAGCGCCATGGAGGACGGTGGCAAGGAATCCAATGGCTATGGCATCAGTGGTAATATTATTTTTCTATATTCTGATTGGTTTAACCGATTCAATTCATTTTCATCCGAGGCTTGAGGGCGTAAATGAACAAGAGATGCAGGTTTCAAAAGAGACAACTTATTCAACAGAAATATTAAGTTTACTCGATGTTGCGATCACCCATTTGCGGGCACAGGATGAAAAAACCTATTCTGCACCGTTTGCATCACATGCTTATTCTAAAGAAACAATTGAAATAGCAGACGGGTCGACAATACGTGAATATCCCCGCCTGGTTTATGGTGGTGCGCATCTGCTTGACCCTGAGCAAGAGAGAATAGTCGATATTGCTTTGAAGTCTCTGCTGGGGGTTATCTATGGCTTGATGGTCTGGTGTTTTATTTCAGTACTTATTATTTTCATTGTTAAATGTCGTTTTAGGCAGCCATTCAAGGATGTTCTTATCAAGATGCTTAGTAAGGAAAGTGAGGTGCCCTGGAAAACTATTCATTTCACCTTAGGTGCTGTACTTGTTTCCCTGACGCTCGCACTAACTCTCTCTAATTATTATCATATTCTCGGCACGGACAAGATTGGGCAGGATGTCTTTTATCAGGCACTAAAGAGTGTCAGAACTGGCCTTGTCATTGGCACTTTGACGACATTGGTGATGTTACCCTTCGCGATATTAATGGGCTTAATGGCTGGTTATTTTCGTGGTTGGATAGATGATGTGATTCAGTATCTATATACCACGCTCAGTTCTATTCCTGGTGTTTTATTAATTGCCGCATCGATTCTGATGTTGCAGGTTTACATGGCAAACCATGCAGATGATTTTGTCAGTCTCGAACAACGTGCAGATATGCGCCTGTTATTTCTTTGTATTATTTTAGGGATCACAAGTTGGACAGGACTTTGCCGAATGCTGCGAGGGGAGACCATGAAGTTGAGAGAGATGGATTATGTGCAGGCTGCACAGGCCTTTGGTGTGAGTCATTTCACCATTATACTGCGGCATTTATTACCAAATGTAATGCATATCGTGATGATTTCAATTGTACTGGATTTCAGTGGCCTGGTACTGGCAGAAGCTGTGCTATCTTATATTAACATCGGTGTTGATCCAAGCATGCATAGTTGGGGCAATATGATCAATAGTGCGCGCCTGGAGATGGCGCGGGAACCTGTTGTCTGGTGGTCATTAGCAGCAGCTTTCGTTTTTATGTTTGTATTGGTGCTGGCTGCCAATCTGTTTTCTGATGCGGTGCGTGACGCCTTTGATCCGAGGATACGGGGAGCATAGAAAGATCTGCCTGTTTGAGCTGGATAAACCATGTCACATCCTGCTGCTGATGGTCTCGAATTATTTCGATTGAACGCTAGACATAGAGTCAAAATCTGGTCTAAACTTGCCAGTATTAAAAAGCGAGCGATCGCTCTTAAAATAGATTATGATGCCAGGGTATTGATGGAATATAGGCATTAAAAATGCCTAGTCTCAGTAGAACTAGTGGTTGAATTCTTGAGTATTTAGCTTGATCGGAGATTTGACAAAGTTGAAGCAGGAGCCGGAGAATTAATTATGGCAAATAAAAAATCGGGTCGGGCAGTTTATATCGTTGACGGTAGTCGTTCGCCATTTCTAAAAGCACGCGGTGTGCCCGGTCCTTTTACGGCCTCAGATTTGGCAGTTAACTCAGGACGTCAATTACTCGCCAGACAACCCTTTGATCCAGCAGAATTCGATGAAGTTATTCTCGGTTGCATCATGCCCGGCGCTGATGAGGCAAACATTGCCCGCGTCGTGTCACTTAGGCTCGGTTGTGGCAAGCTTGTGCCCGCATGGACGGTACAGCGAAATTGCGCATCAGGGATGCAGTCAATTGATTGTGCTGCACAAAATATTGTAATGGGACGCTCAAATCTGGTTCTGGCGGGTGGTACTGAGGCAATGAGTTATGCGCCACTGTTATTCAGCAAAGCCATGGCCACCTGGTTTGGAAATTTTTCTTCAGCCAGAGATGTCGGAAGTAAATTAAAATTGTTAACCAGGTTCCGTCCTGCTTTACTAGTTCCAGTAATCGCTTTACTCAAAGGTTTATCTGATCCAGTCGTAGGATTATCCATGGGTCAAACCGCAGAAATCATTGCACATCGTTTTTCAGTATCCCGAGAGGCAATGGATGTTTATGCCGTACAAAGCCATCAACGTCTAACTGCAGCCATGGAACAGGGGCGTCTATCCGAAATTGAAGTACTGTATGACAGCCAGGGAAAATTCTACGATCGAGATGATGGGGTACGGGCAGATGCAAATGTCGAAAAACTTGGAACATTAAAACCGGTATTCGATAGGGAATTTGGTCTTATCACATCGGCAAATAGCTCACAGATCACAGACGGTGCTGCCTGGGTGATTTTAGCCAGTGAAGATGCTGTAAAGAAACATCAATTACCTGTACTGGCCAGAGTGGTAGACAGTGAATGGGCAGGTCTTGAACCCAGTCAAATGGGATTAGGTCCGGCACATGCGATGTCGCCCATATTAAAACGCAACAAACTCAAAGTTGAAGATATAGATTACTGGGAGATCAACGAAGCATTCGCCGCTCAGGTTCTGGCTTGTATAGAAGCCTGGAAGGACAGTCATTATTGTCGAACAGAATTACATACACGCTCAGCAATCGGAGAAATTGATCAGTCCAAACTGAATGTCGATGGTGGTGGTATCGCTCTTGGTCATCCTGTTGGTGCCAGTGGTGCCAGAGTCGTATTACACCTCTGTCACTTGCTTGAACAAAATAATGCAAACAGGGGGATGGCTTCACTATGTATTGGCGGCGGTCAAGGTGGCGCGATGATGCTGGAACGCGATACTGCATGAACAAGATGCACATAAAAATTATCGACCAACATCGATATTTATAGTGAGGGAATAATCAATGTCAAATAAACAATGGAAAAACTGGCATCTTGAAACAGACGAAGATGAGATTATCTGGTTGCATTTCGACAAGGCTGACAGTAGTACCAATGTTTTTTCTGCAGAGGTGTTCGATGAGTTCTTTGTGGTACTGGATCAACTGGCGGAAATGAACCCGAAGGGTTTAATCATTCTTTCGGGCAAGGAAAATGGTTTTATCGCAGGTGCAGATATCGAGGAATTTACTCAACTTGAAAGTAAGGAAGAGGCACTTGAATTAATCAGGGTCGGGCAGTCGGCCTTTGACAAACTTGAGGCATTGTCTTTTCCAACACTTAGTTTGATCAATGGCTTTTGTTTGGGTGGTGGGTTGGAGATGTCACTGGCATGTGATTATCGAATTGCACTGGATGATCCCAAGACACGTCTTGGTCTCCCTGAAGTGCTGCTGGGAATTCATCCTGGCTGGGGAGGAACCATGCGGTTGACACGTTTGATCGGTGCACCTGCTGCCATGGATCTAATGCTGAGTGGGCGAACAGTGAATGCGCGTACTGCAAAGAAGATGGGCATTGTCGACAAAATAACTGCGCAAAGACATCTGCAGCGGGCGGCAAAGATGTTGATATTAAGACGCCCGGAAAAGGCTCAGCCGAGCAAACTTGTATTGCTTGTTAATTTCACTGCTGCAAGATCGCTATTGGCTAAATACCTGCGCAAGCAGGTGGCTAAACGTGCACCGGAAGCACATTATCCGGCACCTTATGCGTTGATTGATTTGTGGGAAAAATACGGTGGTGATGAGCGTAGTATGCTGAGGGAAGAAGCTGCATCAGTAGCAGAATTAATGACTGAGGGCACGGCGCAAAATCTAGTTCGCGTCTTTCTATTACAGGAACGGCTTAAATCTCTGGGCAAGGGCATTGATTTTCAACCGCAGCATGTCCATGTGATTGGCGCAGGGATCATGGGTGGTGACATTGCCGCCTGGTGTGCATTCAAAGGTATGACAGTGACATTACAGGATCGGGAACCCAAATTTATTGCCCCGGCAATCAAACGTGCTCACGCATTATTCAAGAAACGCCTGAAGTTGCCTCATCTGGTTCAGGCGGCCAAAGACAGGCTGATTCCTGACCACAAGGGTCTTGGTGTTAAAAATGCTGATGTCGTCATAGAAGCAATTATTGAAAATAAACAGGCAAAGCAGGATTTATTCAGTCAGATAGAACCTTTATTGAAACCGGAAACTATTCTTGCAACCAACACTTCAAGTATCCCGCTGGATGAATTGAGTGAAACATTGAAGCAACCCGATAGATTGGTCGGGATACATTTCTTTAATCCAGTCGCCAAGATGCAGTTG
>Ga0114949_10002393_pt1 | contig 11744 bp, 6 predicted proteins | sample N074metaG_FD_83505 | JGI IMG/M metagenome (GOLD analysis project Ga0114949, IMG submission 83505) | Deep subsurface microbial communities from Kermadec Trench to uncover new lineages of life (NeLLi) - N074 metaG | ecosystem: Environmental > Aquatic > Marine > Ocean trench > Sediment | place... | reverse complement strand
TCTTAAAAAACTGAGAAATAATCAAAAGTCTCTAAAAATTGTAGACCTCGGTTGTGGAAGTGGTGAAATGCTTCGCAAAATCTATCTATGGGGAAAGAAAAATGATATTACCTTAGATTTAACGGGAATTGATGCAAATCCTCACATCATTAAATATGCAAGAAAGCATAATCCTGCAGGCATTAATTTTGAGGTAAATAATATCTTTGACCCCTCCCCCTCATTTAGCAGTGAAAGATATGATATCATCCTTGCCACGCTGATAACGCATCATTTTACGACAGAACAACTTATCTTTCTTCTTTCGCAATGGAAAAATCAGGCAGCATTAGGAATTGTTATCAATGATTTACACCGCCATATTTTGGCGTACCAATCAATTCGTTTGCTGACAACAATTTTTTCAAAATCATCAATGGTAAAAAACGATGGGCCCTTGTCTGTCGCCAGATCTTTCAGAAGAAGTGATTGGGAATATATTCTTACAGAGGCTGGAATTAAACATTATACCTTATCATGGAAATGGGCTTTTCGATGGGATTTAATCATTTATAAAAATTAAGAAACCCAGCGAATTTTTTGTTCAACCGCCTTTCTTCTCCCTTTACCAAGCACACGATTTGCCATTCCAATATTAAGAAATCCGATAATTTTATCTTGTTCTTCAAGTCCAAAAAATTCTTTTGCACCTTCATCATAGGTAACTCCACCTGTACTCAGATAACAACCAACTCCAAGACTTGAGGCCACGAGCAACATATTCTGAATTGCACATGCCACTGCCGCCAGCTCTTCAACTTCGGGAACCGATTCCTTTTCATCCCTTTTCATACATACAGCTATTATATGGCTGCACTTCAACGGCTTGTTTTTTAATTTTTCAAACTTATTTTCACTGTATTGCTCAGGAGGAGTAATGTGTTTATAGCGTCCGGCTTGAAAATCAGCAAATTTCTGTAAGCCAGATCCTTCAAAAACCACAAATCTCCAGGGTTCAGTAAATCGATGCGTTGGGGCCCAATTAGCGGATTCAAGCATTTGATCAATCATGAGCCGGGGTACTAATTCCCCGGTGAAGCTGTTTGGGAATACAGACCGCCTTTCTTTAATCAATTGTAGTAACTTTGATGTGTCCATTAATCAGTTGCAATTAATTCATTATCAAGCACAAATGAATCATTTTTTTCTTTAATATTAATTGTCAAATCTTATTTGATATTGCCCCAATCCGACCATGATGAAATATTTGTATTTTCTATTTTATCTTTTTTTGCCCATCTATTGTATTGCAGACATTTCCGGATATGATTCACTTGAACATAGAAAAGCTATAGATTTATTTGATCTTGGTTTTTATAGCAAATCAAAAACGAGTTTTATGGAATTGCTGGAAAAGTCTACACCAGGCACATCGGAATATGTATTCCTTCTATCCGATTTAGGCAATATTTATCTCCATCAACATGAATACGCTATTGCAAGAGATTTATTTGATACTGGAATTAACCAGGCAAAAGCCCTTCCACAAATTGAAAATGAAGTCAGATACGCCAACCTGGTTTTCCGATATTCGACTGCGGAAGCACATCTTCAAAATAACCTGGCAGCCATTATCGGATTTGATGAAGTCAGGGAGATTTATAACAAAGTCTACGGGTTGGACCATCCAAAATCTATTAACATCATTCTGGAAATCGCCGAACTATACTTAAAAATTGGAAATCCTGAAAAAGCAAATAGTTTTATTGATGAAGCAGATGAATTGATGGAATCAATTTCTGAAGAAAAATCTATTGAAATAAATGCTTTACTTGGCAAGGCAAGGTATTTCTATGCTACAAAATCATATGAGGAGTCTCTTCGGCATTTAACTCTATCACTGGTTAAAATTGAAGAAAGAACCGGCAAGAAAAGCTCCGAATACATTTCCATTCTCCCTTTTGTCAGTAAATGCCTGGCCAAAACAGGATCGCCTGATTCAGCAAAAGTTCTTTTGGAATTTTCATTAGCAGAAATCAGTGAAATTATGGGAGATCACCATCTGATTTATCTTGAAACTAAAATTGATTATGCGAATATGCTATGGATTGAAGGAGATTATTCAAACTCGTTTACTACATATAGAGAAATTTTTAGCGAATACGTCAGACAATATGAATTGTTCTTTTATTCGATGAGTTTTCAAGACAGGGCCATAAGATTTAATAGAATCGGCGAAACCCACGAAAAATTATCATCATTGGTTGAATTGAATCCAAATCCTGAAACGCTGAATCAATTTCTCCAAATGACTATTTTATTTAATAATATTCCTATTCATCCCAGGATGCCTCACAATCTTGAATCCTATCCGCTGTTTTTAAGCTGGAAAGACAACCAGGAAAAACTTTGGAACGATTATCAGGTTCCCGTTTCTTCTTTAACTAATGGCAAGGCTGACATCACAAGGATGGAAAAAATGATATCTAAGCAAACTCAATCAATTTCTAAAAAGGGTATCGTAGATAAGAATTATATTTTTATAAGTGACCCAAAAATATCTGAAATTCGGAAAGAGCTTGATGGCACACAAGCAGCAGTTGAGATAATTAGGTATCGTCAATATTTACCGGCAGAGGAAGTGCAGTTTACAGACTCCATACGATACGCATATCTTGTTTATTCGCAGAAAACAGATGAGTCTGTAAAGTATGGTGTAAATATAAATGGAAACTCGCTGGAGAATAAATTCCTCACATATTACAGGAGCTCGATTAATAACAGGTTTGTTGACGACTACGCATACGCAAATTACTGGCAGCCAATTGCAACCCTCGTGGAAGGTTATAATAACCTTGTCATATCTCCGGATGGAGCATATATTCAGATAAATTTATTGACATTAAGAAATCCTGAAACACATAAATATTTGTACGATGAGAAGAAAATCCGGTTAGTGACGAGTTCATCAGACTTGCTGACTACAAAAAAACCAAATCCAAATAGAGACCGGGAGGTTTTCATTTTTGGAAATCCTGACTATGATTATACTCCTGATAACAATGCCATTGCAAAAGAACTGGAATTAATCACTTCTACCTCTTCTGAATCTGGCATGCGATATATGAGAAGTGAAATCAATGAGCATCACCAATGGAGTAAACTTCTGTACAAAGATAAATTGAAAACCCAGGAGACCAGTTTACTCGAATCGTTATATTCTTCAAGCGGATTCAATACACATACGTTCCTTGGAGATAACGCCAATGAGGTTAACCTAAAAAATCTTCAAAGCCCTTTTACAGTACACTTGTCACTTCATGGTTATTTTATGAAAAATCAGGATTTCGATCCAAATATTTACCAGGATAATCAGTTGCTTCATTCCGGGATCCTTTTTTCGGGAAGCACCAATTTTCTTGAAGGCACATTTGTTACTGCAAGTATGGATGATGGCATTCTCACCACTTTTGAAATTTACAATCTGGATTTAATGAATACTGAGCTGGTGTACTTGTCGTCATGTGAAACAGGGTTAGGTGTAGTGCCAAATGATAATTCAATTAAGTCTTTCGAACGGGCATTTCAATACGCAGGTGCCAGGTCAATTATCATGAGTTTGTGGACCACTGAATCTGAATATGAAATTGAATTTATGAACCTGTTTTATTATTACTGGCTATTTGAGAATAAGAGCAAGCGTGATGCTTTTACCAGTGCCCAGGATCAAATGAAAAACTCCTATGAAAGAGCTTATTATTGGGGATCTTTTATATTATTAGGGGAATAAAACTACCTTTATAACGTTCTCCTCCAAAGATTATCCCATGAAATACGTTGTTGCATGCTTCTTGATTATTATTTCCAGTTCAGCTTTTTGCCAGGATGATGAGCCTGAAATAAATGTTGCCGGTATTAGGTTTTTGGATTTTACAAATACACTTCCTGAAAATTTACTACTGTCAAAATCAGTGGTATTGCTCCAGTTGCCTCCCGAAAACAAATCTTCTTCCATTCGCGCTGACTGGCGACCTATGGCAGAAGCGGCTCATGAAGTTTTCAGAGAAACCGGTATTGATGCAGTGGCATATTATTTCATGGATGATGTGACTTCAGGATTGGAAGCAAGGCAAGCTTTTGCTAAAGAGATGTCGAACCGGGGTATCGAATATCTTATAATTATTAGTGATGTACAATTAAAAATAAAAAACAAGGAGACAAGGCGGTATGTGATTCTGATAACAGAATTTAACGGAGAACCAACACTGATGAGCAATGGGCAAAAATCGTGGAAAACTCAAAATAAGGAACTTGATAAGAGTCTCTCGAAAATAAGCAGGGGAGCATCAAAACAACGACTTATAAATGAAAACCTCTTGATTGTAGATTATCCGGAAATATTCAGGGACATTGATATTATTAACGGACGGCGTGCAGAAACTTATTCAAATGCGCTCAACATCGATAAAGTGGCTTTCGTGTCCTTTCCGTTAGCCATCATCCCGGAAGATCGACCGGGAGGTATTATTAACAACAATATCGCAAAAGAAGGAGCAGCAGCAAATTCCCAGGTGAAAGCCAGGAATAAGAAAATGGAGCAGATCTTACAAACCTATCCCTTCAAATATGGTTTTACAGACTCACACCCGGACGAACAAGCCCTTCTAAATCAGGGATACTCATTTGTAATTTTCCCTTTACACACTACCGGGGTGGGAATCCGATACATGCTGGATTATGAAATAGAAGAAGGTGTATCAGATTATATTACCATAAAACAAAAAGACGGCAAAACCACCCTTCGAAACATACCTACCGAAGCGCCTGTTTATAAGTTCTATCTAAAACACCTCCGTACTAAAGATGTGTATGTAGGATCAAGATGGGATGCTGATGAAACCTGGGAAGACGCTTTGAAAAATTTTATTTCCAATGTGAAAAACGATTTTAAATAGAGCAACCCGTTTATAAGGATCAAAGACTGAATCAGATCACGTCAATAAAAAATCAGGATATTTTTAATGACGTCATACTAATTGACCCGGCAATTAGTTTATCATTAAACAGATTCAATTTTTCTCCTTTTCCTTGCAGGCCTAAGATATAAATCAGGGGTAAATAATGTTCAGGTGTAGGTATTGCCAACTTAAAAGCATTACTCTGCTTCTTGTACTGAATTAAGGAATTATAATCCCCCTCTAACAGCATGCTATTAATTGTATCATGCGCTTCTATCGCCCAATCGAAACCATAATTATCCTTTCTGATATTCTGGAAATCTACCAACCTTAAATTATGAATTATATTTCCGCTTCCAATTATTAATATCCCTTTATTTCTCAAAGAATTTAATTGTTTTGCCAATTCAAAATGATATTCAGCATCTTTGGTGTAATCAATACTTAGCTGAATTACGGGAACATCAGCATTGGGATACAAATGTTTAATCACCGTCCAGGCTCCATGATCCAATCCCCATTTTTCATCTAATTCAGCCATTGCCGGGGTCAATAGCTCTTTTGTTTCTCTAGCTAATTGTGGATTGCCTTTTGCAGGATATTGAACCTCATAAAGTTCTTTCGGAAAGCCTCCAAAATCATGAATCGTCCGTGGCTTTCGCATTGCTGTTATTTTAGTGCCGCTTGTGAACCAATGTGCTGAAATACAAATAATGGCCCGGGGTTTAGGAATAGTTTTAGCCACTTTCGTAAATCCCAATGTATATTCATTTTCTTCTATACCATTCATCGGGCTGCCGTGTCCTAAAAATAAAAACGGCATTTTCTCTGAAGTAGAGAATGAACTTGTAATCTTTTTTAATCTATTCAATGAATCCATTTACGTTGATCCTTTTCATGAGAGTCTCAGTTTCCTTAACATTAGCTGAAGTTTTTACAAATGGTATTTCAAATACAGGAGTGAAATTAGTAATAACAATCCAATCAGTATAGCTCAGGATGTATGAAAGGAATAAGTGCAAGGATCAGGGCTTGTTCATAGTAGGCTGATCTATCAATTAAATCTTTCGTAAGAATGCCAACAGCACCATTTTTGGATTTTGAATCCAATCGGCTAAAAACCTGATCATCTGCATGACCCAACTCCATGCCACCCTTCACCAGAAAGGCTACTTGCTCCGGGAGCACAAATGAGGATGTACGGGCTTTCCCTGATTTTGATCCGTTACTCACAACCATCCAGGCAAATGCTTCCAACTCCTCTCCGGAAAATGCACAACCTCCTTCCAATCCAACCCAATAATTCGCATTGGGTACAAGTTCTTTTGAAGCAGCGACCCTGTTGGAGGCGCCCATAAGAGTTTCATCATCTCCAAAAGGTTGATCGCTAACTCCCGAAGCTACATCCACACCGGTTACCTCTATGATTTCATTAGGGAAGACCTTTTCAAAAGCCTGTTTGACTGCTTGCAGCTTAGCAGGGTTTTTTGAACCTGCGATAATGAGCATATATTGAATGACTATTTAATAGGATTATTTTACAGCAAGCATCTAATTTATATTATAAATAATTAGATTGTTCAACATAACCTATTTATGACTGAAAATTCGTTCTACTACCTATCCTATAATTCCCATTGTACTATTTCCATTTTGAAGTTACTTTGAACGCATACAGAATATTATTATTATGAAGTATTTTATTTCACTCGTACTTTTATTGTTTACGATCGCGTCTCAGGCACAGACCCTCGATAGCATTTTCAAATCTCTGAAATACCGAAACATCGGACCCTTTCGTGGTGGTAGATCCGTCACAGCCAGCGGAGTACAGGGCGATCCACTTACCTATTATATGGGAACAACCGGAGGAGGACTTTGGAAGACAGAAGATGCAGGTCAGTTGTGGTTCAATATTTCTGATGGCTATTTCAAAACAGGGTCTGTTGGGGCAATCGCTGTTTCAGAGAGTGATCCTAATATTGTTTACTGCGGGATGGGTGAGCACGCCCCACGCGGGGTAATGACTTCCTACGGTGACGGAGTATACAAATCGTGGGATGCCGGTAAAACCTGGACGAAAATGGGATTGGAAAAAACCTCGCAAATTTCCAGGATCGTCATACATCCAAAAAATCCTGACATAGTATATGTGGCAGCCCAGGGAGCAATTCATGGTCCAAATCCAGACAGAGGAGTTTATAAATCAACCGATGGTGGCATCACCTGGTCTAATGTATTATATGTTAATGACCTTACAGGATGTTCAGAGCTATCTATGGACATGAACAATCCAAGGGTTTTGTACGCTGCCATGTGGGAACATCAGCGATTGCCCTGGAAGGTAATCAGTGGCGGGGATGGAAGTGGGTTATATAAATCGTCCGATGGAGGAAAAACCTGGACTAAAATTCATAATGGTTTGCCAAAAGAAATGGGCAAGATGGCCATTGCTGTTTGCCGTTCAAATTCCGACAAAGTGTATGCCCTCATTGAAAGTGATTCCGAAAAAGAAATGGGCGGGTTATTTGTCTCTCAGAATGCAGGAATGAAATGGTCAAAAGTGAGTAGTGATCATCGACTTATTCAACGAGCGTGGTATTATACTGAAGTATTTCCTGATCCGTTAAATGAGAACACGGTGTATGTTTTGAGTGCCCCAGCCTTACGCTCGATTGACGGTGGCAAAACCTGGGAAAGGCTTACAGGAACACATGGTGACTATCACGACTTGTGGATCAACCCGTCAAATTCGAATAATATGGTGATTGCCAATGATGGCGGGGCTGCTATCAGTTTCAATTTTGGAAAAAGTTGGTCCAGGCAATCCAATATGCCCACTGCACAGTTTTATCGGGTAAACGTTGACAATGCCTTTCCTTATAGGATATACGGTGGTCAGCAGGACAATTCATCTATTCGAATTGAAAACATGGCCCTGGGCCGAAGTAACATCACCCAACAAAACTGGACAAATTCAGCAGGCGGCGAAAGTGCATTCCTGGCATTTGATCCTGATAATCCCCGCTATGTGCTTGGGGGCAGCTATCTCGGTACAATTGAAGTACTGGATTACCAGGCTGTCGCAAGTACAAACATTATGTCAGCTCCCATACAATATCTTGGCAGAGACGCTTCCGACATGAAATATAGATTTAATTGGAATGCGCCAATCATTTGGTCGAAACATGAGCCCGGGACATTTTATCATGGTGCACAATACTTATTACGTACGATAGATTTGGGTATTTCCTGGGAAGAAGTTTCTCCAGATCTGACTAGAAATGAAAAAGATAAACAGGGCAAAGGTGGAGGCCCATTTACAAATGAAGCAGTGGGTGCTGAGAATTATGGTACACTAAGCTATGTTATTGAATCTCCACATGAAAAAGGAGTGATCTGGACTGGCAGTGATGACGGATTAGTTCAGATAACTCGTGACGGAGGAAAAAACTGGCAAGATGTTACCCCAAAAGGACTTGCAGAATGTTTGATCAATTCAATTGATGTTTCTCCTCATGATCCGGCTACCGCATATATTGCTACAACACGATATAAATTTAACGACCATACTCCGGGACTTTACAAGACCACAAATTATGGAAAGTCATGGACAAACATTTCAACAGGAATCCCAAATGGTGCCTTTACAAGAGTAGTACGGGAAGACGAGCTAAGAAAAGATTTGTTGTTTGCAGGTACAGAAACCGGGATTTATATTTCATGGACCGGAGGGAAAAATTGGGAGTTGTTCAATCTCAATTTTCCAGTGGTTCCTGTTACAGATCTTATCATAAAACATGGGGATTTAATTGTGGCTACTGCCGGACGATCATTTTGGGTTCTTGATGACCTGGAATTAATCAGGCAGTATGAAGGCGCGAACAAAAAACTCAAAATTTATACGCCAGCGGATGCTATCCTCGGAAACTGGAGGAGTCCATTAAGTGGAAAAACAACAGATTTTGATGGCACTAATCCTTTCTTTGGTGTAAATCCTGCAAATGGTCTTGTTTGTTATTATGAATTGCCCGGGTTAGCTGAAGATTCTGTGTTTACATTGGAATTCAGAAATGAGAACAACATGCTTATGCGTACAATCAGCTCCAAAAAAGATGAAACATTTAAAAAATACCCTGGTGGCCCATCTGAAGAAACACTTTTACCAGCAGAAAAGGGAATTAATCGATTTGTGTGGGATTTGAGATATCCAACCATGACTGGTGCACCCAGTGCCTACATTGAAGGTGGATATCGTGGACATAAGGTTTCTCCGGGTAACTACTCGATGATATTAAAGGTTGGTACTCAGGAAATCAAAACTACCTTCAGGGTTTTGCCAAATCCACTTTACGAAACCTCCGCTGAAACCTATGCCGAATATGACAAATTCATGAAGTCTATGGCATCAAACTTCAATAAAATGCATGAAAAGGTGAATACGATACTGAAAATGCGAAATAAAATTGAGGAAGTAATTAAAGACCTGAAGGAACAAGAAGAATTTACGGATGTAATAGAAAAAGGCGAATCTCTCATAGAGAAAATGAAAGCCTGGGATGAAGATATGGTACAGCGCAAATCTAAAGCCTATGACGACGTAGAGAACTTCCCTAATAAATTCACCGCGGAATATATCTTTTTGATTAACCAGACGGAAAGTGAAATCCCAAGGGTCAACAACTCATCAAGAGACCGGCTTACTGAATTAAATATTCAATGGGAGATACTTGAGGAAAGAGCTATGGAAATAATCGATAAATATGTTCCGGATTATAACAATCAGTTATCGGAAGCAGGTATTCGTGTGGTTCGATAGAAAGTCAACAAATATTTTGATCATCATCAGCGCATAAAAACAGCATTTCCAAAAATCATTTTTCCATTATACCAGAAGGCTCTGAATAAGGGATTGTCCACGAGATAAACAACACTGCCCCTGCCCATATCTTCCACTCCAAAAACCAGTGTTTTACTTAATTGAGGTTTCAGTTTTGCACCAACAAATCCAACGACATGATCAGATTCAGATTCTAAAATTCCTACATTCCAATCTTCCTCGAGGTATGAATAGCGGGCACTGGAAAGTTTGAGGCTATAGTAATCATCCTTATATCCAAAAGCCAAAGGGTGAGAATTATCCATTTTTACCCTGAAAATCGCACCGGGGATGCTCATGCTGATTCGTTCCCTTCGCGAATCTTTGTATTTTATTCTTTCCTCATCCTCATCCTCATCCTCATCCTCATCTTCAACCTCCTTCAATCCGAATTGATCAGTATCTGCAAAAGATTTAAGTGCACCGCTGATTAAAACCAATCTGCCACCCTTACGCACCCATGCAGCAAGATCTTTTCGTTTCGATTCATTGAATATTCTATACGAGCCACCTGGGACCACCAGCACATCGTACGCAGATAAATCAATTCCGGAGAAATTATCCGTATCAATTACACTTATTGGATATTGAATGTCTTGTTCAAAGAAATACCACACTTCCCCAAAATCAAGTGAACGAACCTGATCACCTGCAAGTACTGCAACTCTTGGGGCATTCAGAAGTGTATAGGACCCGGATCCAAAATCTTTACCGGAATCGACAAGGCCGGTTTGGGTTGGGTCAGTTTTTTTATCAAAAGAAACTGCTGCCTGTTGTATTAACAAGTCAAAATTTTTGACATGCTGATTGTCCCACCTCAGCACAACAATCGTTCCCGGAGAATAACTTTTCCCTCCAATTGAAAAGGACTCTTCTGCTGTTCTAACCCTGACTTTATTATTGAGTAACCAGGCAAGCCACTTGACATCCTGCAAGGATTCATATTTCCCAATATACGCATAGGCGCTGTTATTTGTCATTTGCACATCCTGTGCGGGGATACCGTTTTGAGGTGTTACTGAGATATTATCCGTTAAAGCGTACGCTTCTAATCCATATATATAAGGCACTGCCCAGGCAGTAATATCGTAGGTCAGCGAATCAATCAATTTTGATTCCGGTTCAAATACAGCATTTACAAAATTAGATTTTGGCTGGTGTGAAGAAATTAGAATATCTCCATTTTGTATGGCGACATTCTGATTCTGAAGATTATTAAAATTCAAACCATTTAGCCGTTTGGATGATGTACCGGATCCATATTGAATCTGGTGCCTGTCAAGCCATTCAGTTAAGGCTTTGAGTTTGGCTTGAGGATTTGATCCCTTTATCAGGTATGTATTGTACGTAGTGGATGGATTTGTGGATGCTTTATGAAAGTAATCCCGAAATTCTGAAACCATTCGTGATGCATTTACTGAGCTAACCTCTACGGTAGATAACCCCGTTGTATGATGGTGCAATAATCTATCATGCAGCGTTACCGTATCGCCATTTTGCATCAAACCCGCAAGACCCGCTCGTCCTCCTCCTCCTTTTTCATATGTCATCCCAATGGCACCGTTAAACGTGGGATATGTATCTCCGTAACTTGGATAGAATAAGTCAAAAACCTCTTTGGTGAAATAAACCCATCCATGTTCATCAAAATATTTTGCATGGTTTTTCCCAATCAACTCCTGAAATTCCCTCTGCCATGGTGTAATAATTTCGTGGTAGGGTTGAGCTGCTGGAGGAAAATAGTATGGGTTATTCAGCCCTTGTTCATGAAAGTCAACATGTACATGGGGCATCCATTGATTATAGAGCTCGATACGCTGTCTGGATTCAACCTGTGTTACCCAGGCCCAGTCTCGATTCAAATCAAATAAATAATGGTTTGTTCTACCCCCCGGCCAGGGTTCTCTATGCTCCTTGGCGTTCAAGTC
>Ga0114949_10002392_pt1 | contig 11744 bp, 11 predicted proteins | sample N074metaG_FD_83505 | JGI IMG/M metagenome (GOLD analysis project Ga0114949, IMG submission 83505) | Deep subsurface microbial communities from Kermadec Trench to uncover new lineages of life (NeLLi) - N074 metaG | ecosystem: Environmental > Aquatic > Marine > Ocean trench > Sediment | place... | reverse complement strand
TTGAGATCGCCAAGGAGAACGGCTTGGTGCGGTTACAGGCTGGTGAAAGTGTTACCGAGATCGCCAGAGATGTGAATGGCTCCTGGCAGTCCTTTGAACTGGCAAGCAGAGCAGGAACTGAGCAAGGTATTCCGCAACCCGTGTTAAAGATTGCTTTTGATCTGCCTCGACCCGCTGATGGTGAAAAGGCGGTGGGAGTTGCGTCTATCGACGATGGTGCGGCCCTGGTAACCGTGACCCGGGTTTTACAAGGTAATCTCAGCAACACGGTAGATACAGCGGCTACTGAATTGCGTCGTGTTTCAGAAAGTCGCGCCGCACGCTTCGATTTTCAGAGCTTTTTTCAGGCCGCGGAAGAAGATTTAGGCGTCACCCGACCGGCTGGATGATTGACGCCCAGCTCTCAACCACCTCTCAACCACCGAGGACATTGACGTAAAGCAACAACCCCTGTCCTGGCTGTAGGTAACGTCTGGCATCCAGTTTGTTCCAGTTGGTGATCTGTTTGATGCTGACGTTAAATTTGTTGGCTATACGATCCAGAGAGTCGCCCTTGCGCACCTTGTAATGTACCTTGCGGGTCACTTTGCGCTGTGCGGTTGCAGACCCTGGGATACGCAGTGTTTTGCCCACCGACAGTGTGTCCTTGGGACCCAGATGATTGTTCCGCATGAGCTTCTTCAGACCCACATTGTGGGCGCGCGCGATTGTCCACAATGAGTCACCTGGCCTGACAACATAGACGGTGTTGCCACGCGCGCTGCGCGGGGTGGTTTTGAGCGCTGCTGAATTTTTCGGGATGAGTAGTTTTTTACCTGCACGGATGCGTGAGCTGGGTAAATTGTTGGCCAGACGCAAAGACATCACATCCGTGCCGTGCCGTCGTGCAATCTGACTCAGGGTATCGCCTTGCCGCACAGAAATTTCGGTCCAGTCTATCCGTTGGCGCGCAGGTATGGCGTCAATTTGCAGCTGTGCCGCCTGTGCGTCGATGCTGGCGGGCACAATGATTCGATGCGGTCCTTTTGGTGGCGTCGCCCATTGATTCAATGAGGGGTTCCAACGATAAATGTCTTCCATGCTGACACCAACGGCCTGGCTTAGTTTGCTCAGTTGAAATTGGCTATGGGTTTGCAATGCATGGAAGGTGGTCATGGGTATGACCTCGGGTAGCGTCAGACCGTAAGCTTCGGGGTCGTGGACCACTGCCGCCAAGGCAAGTAAACGCGGCACATACGCTTGCGTTTCCCTGGGCAACCGCAAATCAAAAAAACCAGCGCCGGGATTTTTGCGTTGTGCGCGGGACACGTTCCCCTGTCCGGCATTGTAGCCTGCCAGTGCCAGGTACCAGTCGCCAAAACGGTTGTGCAAGTCATCGAGATAATGCAATGCGGCATCCGTCGAGGCGATGATATCGCGGCGGCCGTCGTACCAGTCATTTATCTCCAAGCCATATTGTCGGGCCGTGCCGCGCACAAATTGCCAAGGTCCAGCAGCGCCGCCGTGGGAGAAAGCGAAGGTGTCCAGCGCGCTTTCGACGATTGGCAGCAAAGCCAATTCTGCCGGCATGCTGCGTAATTGTGTTTGTTTGTACAGATAGGGCAGGTAGGTCTGCAATCGAGGCTGCAATCTTTTTAAGTACTCTGGATGGCGTTGTAACCAGGCAATCTCCTGCTGCACGCGCTTTTGGTCCAGATAAAGGGCCAGGTGCATATGGTTACGCAATTCTCGCCACAGATCCGGTTTTACAGGGACAACAGGAGCGGCAGGCGCAGCAGTAGTCGGGGTGGCGGAGACATCCAGGTTAAGGTCCTCCTGAACGCCCGCCAGCGGGCTGGAGAGAGCTATATGGTTGGATTGCTCTAACGTAGCCGCATCTGGCAAGGGCGCTATTGCGGCCGTCTGGGGTGTCTGACAGCCCATTAATGTCAATATGCCCAGCAAGCCTATGAGATATTTCGTGCAGTCCATGCTCACCAAAACGTTGCCCTTTCGTGCGTTATTTGTTGCTCTTATCGAAGCGCTAGCTTAAATTTCAGCACACTTTGGCGGAATGCTCGAGGTTTGGCAATCAGACGCCCATATCAATGTGACACAGGTAACGCTGTATCTGCAGACCTGTGGAATAGTGCGCTAGGTCAACAAGCACTGACTTTGGAGACGGCGGCGCTGGCGCCGCTGATACGGCGTTTTCACGGTGATTCGATTTTGTGGATTGGTGGACATGGCGCGAGCGCGAACGCGTTACAACGTTGCATGGTGCGCAATGCCATTTTCTTACAAGACGACGTAACCCCTGCCAAGCGCAATGCTGTTGGCTGTGACTTGCCGAGTCTGGCCAGTCAAACAGATGCATTGCCGTTCAAATCAAACTCCCTGGATGGCGTCGTGCTACACCACGCGCTGGAGACAGCGCCGGATCCTCGTATTGTGCTGCGCGAGGTTACGCGAGTGTTAGCGCCTGGGGGGCGAGTCGTGATATGTGGTTTTAACCCTCTGAGCATCATCGGTTTGCGGCGTCTGTACGCGCGCGTGGTCAGCCAACCGTTGAGTGCTCGCCGTTTGATTAATCCGCTCAGGCTATTTGACTGGCTGACCTTGTTGGGTTTTGAATTGGAAGGTAAGCCCCACTATTGTGGATACATGCTGCCTTTCAAACGTCTGATGCAGAAGATTGATGTACCCCTTGTCGAAGGTCATGACACAGAGCCGTCTGCCAGGCCGACACTTCCTTTTGGCAGTTTGCTGATTGTCAACGCGGTCAAACAGGCGATTACCCGACGTCCGCAATGGCGGTTAAGAAAAGAACGCACAAGATTAGCGCCGGTGGCTTATCCGCGGGTAGCGAGCTGGCAAAGAATCAGACCTTGAGCGAACTCGTTGAGATATTTACCGATGGTGCCTGCCGCGGCAATCCCGGGCCGGGTGGATGGGCTGCGTTGTTACGCTCAGGCACCACCGAAAAAATTATTCAAGGCGCTGAACGTGAGACCACCAACAACCGTATGGAACTCATGGCGGCCATCCAAGCGCTCGCGGGTTTGACCCGCACCAGCAATGTAGTGCTCACCACGGACTCTCAATATGTACGTCAAGGCATCACCCAGTGGATCAGCGGTTGGAAAAGAAATGGCTGGAAAACTGCCGCCAGAAAGCCGGTGAAAAACAAGGATCTGTGGCAACGTCTGGAAGCCGAACTTGGCGAGCATTCGGTGGATTGGCGCTGGGTTAAAGGACATAGCGGCCATCGTGAAAATGAAATTGCTGACCAGGCGGCAAACGATGCCATCGATAATATGCTGAACGGGCAATAGATCAATGCGACAAGTTGTACTGGATACTGAAACCACTGGCCTCGAAGCTGATCTAGGTCACCGCATTATTGAAATTGGTGCGGTTGAGGTGGTCAACCGCAAATTGACGGGCAGGCACTTCCACAAATACCTGAATCCGCAACGTGATGTTGATGACGGTGCTTTCGAAGTGCATGGTTTGAGCCGGGCGTTCTTGCAAGACAAGCCATTGTTCGCTGATATCGCTGAAGAACTCATCGCGTTCATTCGCGGTGCCGAGTTGGTGATCCACAATGCACCCTTCGATGTATCGTTCATGGACTATGAATTCGCCCAACTGGGCGAGTCGCCGCGTATCGCGGACATCTGCACCATCAAAGACAGCCTGGCCATCGCGCGTAACAAGCATCCGGGACAAAAGAACAACCTCGATGCGTTGTGTCGACGCTACCTGGTCGATAACTCCCAGCGCCAGCTCCATGGTGCGCTGCTCGACGCCGAAATATTGGCGGATGTCTATCTCTTAATGACAGGAGGACAGACGCAGTTATTCGGTGCGTCCGATCGTCTTGCGGGTGGTACGAATGCAGGTTCGGTTCAACCCCACCAACCTGTACAGCAAGCGGGTCTGCGGGTGGTGAAAGCAACGCCTCAGGAGGCGCAAGCACACGAAAGGTTTTTAGCTATGGTCGCTGAAAAAAGCGATGTTGCGCCACTCTGGCCTCACAGCAAATAACGCACGGCCAACCAGCCGGTGAAGCCCATCGTTATCGTGTAGGGCACCGCCATGATGACCATCCGGGTGTAAGACAAGCGTACTAATGGCGCGACCGAGGAAGTCAGCAAAAACAAAAATGCGGCCTGTCCATTGGGTGTGGCAATACTGGGGATATTAGTACCGGTGTTGATGGCGACGGCAAGCAGATCGAATTGTTCACGGGTTATTGCATTGTTGTCATAGGCAGCCCTGACCTCGCCGATGTATATGGTGGCGACAAATACGTTGTCGCTGATCGCCGATAACAGCCCGTTGGCAATGTAGAACATGCTGGGTTGGAGATGTAGGGGCAAGGCCAGTACCCAGGTAATTATCGGCGTGAACAGGTGTTGATCGTGGATGACGGCGACAATGGCAAAAAACACCACCAGCAAAGCCGTGAAAGGCAACGCCTCCTCAAAGGCATGCCCGAGTTGATGTTCTTCGATGATGCCGTTAAAGGCGGTCTGTATGACGATGATTGTCAGCCCGATGATACCGACCTCTGCGACATGAAATGCCAGCGCAAGGACCAGAAAAATAGCTGCAATGGCTTGGATGACTAACCGGGCTTTGTCGCGTCCGGTGCGGATTTCTGTCTCGTGCTGATCAAACTCGAGCAACACTTCACGAACTCGAGCAGGCAATGGTTCACCGTAGCTGAACCATTTGAGTTTCTCCAGCATGACGCAAGTGGTGAGACCTACCACCAGCACCGGCATGGTTACCGGCGCCATGCGGATAAAGAACTCCATGAAATCCCAGCCGGTGTAGCCTGCGATAAGTAGATTCTGGGGTTCTCCAACTGTGGTGCACACACCGCCCAGAGCGGTACCGATTACAGCATGCATCAACAGGTTGCGTAGAAAGCCGCGAAACTGATCGAGTTCGTTGCGATGAAGTTCCTCTATATCTTCATCGGCGCCGTGTTCGTGCTCGTCCTGAAAATGTTTGCCTGAAGCAAAACGGTGATACACCGCATAAAAACCCACAGCGACACTGATGACAACAGCGGTGACAGTCAAGGCATCCAAAAAGGCGGAGAGCACTGCTGAAACTGCACAAAACGTAAATGCTATTAGTACTTTAGATCGTATGAGTAACAATATTTTGGTGAAGGTAAAGAGCAACAATTCCTTCATGAAGTAAATACCGGCGACCATGAAGACGAGCAAAAGAATGACCGGAAACGCTGAAATAACTTCAGCCCTGACCGTATCCGGCGAGGTCATGCCTAACATCACCGCTTCTAATGCCAACAGACCGCCAGGCTGCAGGGGATAACATCGCAGAGCCATGGCCAGGGTGAAAATGAATTCGAGCACCAGGATCCAACTGGTCACGAATGGACCCACGGTTGCCAGTAACAAAGGATTGAGCAGTAAAAAGCCGACGATCGTCGTCTTGTACCATTGCGGTGCGTGACCGAGAAAATTTTCAGTAAATGAGTTGAGGGAAAGTGCTTTCATGTTACCGCTTTAAGAGTCGTGTTCAATTCTTGTTGTTCCTGTTGGCCTGTCACTTAACCATAGCGCTTGCAGGACGGTAGGGGCAATAGTCGGCAAAGGTCGCCTGCAGGTGTCATGGGTCGAGTATAGGTGGCTGGAAGGCAGATGTGGTAATTTGCGCTCTTTGCATGGACAGGAGAGATCATGTGGCCAAATACGCCCGATGAGCTCGATGCGGGACATATTCCACCGGACGATGCGGACCATGGCGAGGCTTGGTATTTTGTGTTCAGCCACGGTGAATTGGTTGTTAAATCTGTCGAAGGTGCGCCGGAACCGATCACATCGGATGACTTTCGTTGGTTTGATATGGAAATTTCCAGCAAACATTTCCTCGGTCACTATCTGAATCGCCCGTGTTTTGCAGTAGCGGCGCAGGGCAAACCGGCGCAAGGATTCTCCACGGTGGGGTTACGTGGCTTACTGGGCCGCACCTCACAATCATTATTTTACCTGGCCGGTCGCGCGCAGCAGGTAATCGAATGGCATGAAACCCATCAATTTTGTGGACGTTGTGGTGGGGTCATGCAGGACCACCCGAGTGATCGTGCCAAACAATGCCCGCAATGCCGGCTGATAAACTATCCGCGTCTTTCTCCGAGCATTATCGTGTTGGTCACACGGGGTGAAGAAATGTTGTTGGCACGAAATGCAGCGTGGCCAAATGGCATGTACAGCACCCTGGCAGGATTTGTCGAGGCAGGTGAGTCCATCGAACAAACCGTACACCGGGAGGTTCTTGAAGAAGTGGGTCTGAATGTCGGCAAGCTGCGTTATTTCGGCTCACAAAGCTGGCCGTTTCCAAATTCTCTGATGTTGGGTTTTCATGCTGAGTATGAGCGTGGCGATATCGTCTGTCAGGAAGGCGAAATCGCTGACGCGCAATGGTTTAAGGCTGACAATCTGCCGCAGATACCACCCAAGACTGCGATATCGGGGTGGCTGATCCAGGAATTTATGGATCGCCTTTGAGGCGTCATGATTCATAATCGCAGTTATGACACCTTTCTGGAAAAGGCTGACAGGGTCTGGAAAGCCCAGACCAGATAGCCATTGCTGCGAAATTCGCCCCTCATAAAGGCTTCAACCGGATTGCTGCGACCGCTGAGGATATCCGCTGCCTGGGCTTCGTCGCGGAAATATAAAATCAACTCAGGCTCGGGTGCGGTATTTGTTTCACCATAGTAGGTCACCTCGCCGTCGTGAACACCGATCCGGCATGAACCCGACAACCAGTTAAATTCCAGAGTGGCATCCAGCTCTCCGGCTCGTTTAGGTTCGAAACGATCCTTCAGCAGTTCGATAAATTCTGACATGGCAAATGCATTAATAAGTTGCCGCCTTTTTAGGCGACCGCCGGCCCAAGGTCAAGTACAAGTACTTGTACCCGTATGCAGCGCTGGACGTTGCCGGGGCTGTGCCTATAAAGTAGCGCGCTGTTTAATCATCGACGCCATTCATGTCCTACTTGTTCGAATATCTGATCTTCCTGGCCGAAGCAGTCACTATCGTGGTGGCGTTGTTGATCGTGATTTCTGCCATTGCCAGTGTTAGTTTGCGCCCCCGCGATGAGGGTGCCCACGGCCACCTCAGGGTCGGCAAAATAAACGATCAACTGCGCAGTTTGCGCTATGCCATGGAAGCCACCCTGCTGCCGGCGGGTGCTGTGAAGAAGCAGCATAAGCAGGAAGCAAAAGCAGAATCTCAGGCGCAGAAAGCGCTAGCCAGCGAACTGAAGACAAAAAAGAAGGCGGACCCAGACAAAGATAAAGACAAAGACGCTGACGCCGATGGCCGTCGGCGCATTTTTGTTATTAACTTCGAAGGTGACGTAAAAGCCTCCAATGTTGATCATTTGCGCCTCGAAGTCAGCGCCATTCTTACCATGGCCAATGACACTGACGCAGTGGTGATCTGTTTGGAGTCTCCGGGTGGCATGGTCCATAGCTACGGTCTCGCCGCTTCGCAACTCACGCGCATACGTAACAAGGGAATTCCGCTCACAGCGGTTGTTGACATGGTGGCTGCCAGTGGGGGTTATCTGATGGCAGCCGTGGCAAATCGAATTATCGCCGCACCCTTTGCCTTGGTTGGTTCCATTGGCGTGGTGGCGCAAATTCCGAACGTGTATCGTCTGTTAAAGAAACATGACATAGATGTCGAGGTGCTCACAGCGGGCAAGTACAAACGAACGATGACCGTGCTCGGCGAGAATACCGATGAGGCGCGGGAAAAATTTATCGCGGAATTAGAAGATGTGCATGCGCTGTTTCAGGAGTTTGTTGCAGACAACAGACCAGGCCTCGATCTGGATACCGTCGCCACCGGCGAGGCTTGGTACGGTAAACGGGCGCTGGCGCTGGGACTGGTCGATGAACTTGCAACCAGTGATGAATACCTGATGAGTTTGTGTGAAGAGCATGATGTCTATAGCGTAGCGTGGGTTGAGCATAAAAAGCCCATTGATCGGCTGCTGGGCAAGGTCAACATGCTGTTGGATCAGGCCGGCAGTGCTTTGGATATGTGGCGTAAATAAGGAGAGAATTGTGGGTTTTTCGGCATTTTGGGTAGAGAAAACTGACACAGGGTTCGTGCGTTCGGTCATAGAGCGTGAAGTGGATGACTTACCTGCGGGTGATGTCCTGATCCAAGTGCAATACTCCTCGCTGAACTACAAAGACGCTTTGTCTGCTACCGGCAACCCGGGTGTAACCAGAAACTTCCCACACACACCGGGGATCGATGCCGCGGGTGTTGTTATGGAAAGCGCAGATGCCGATTTTCAAGCCGGGGATGAGGTCATTGTTATCGGCTTTGATCTGGGCATGGGCACGGCAGGCGGTTTCGCTCAACGCATTCGCGTGCCCAAAGACTGGGTTGTGAAGATGCCCGCCGGGTTGACCCCGCATAGCAGTATGATTTTAGGCACCGCAGGGTTCACCGCTGCCGAGTGCATCGACAAGCTTGAGGCGGCCGGCATGACACCGGCGGCCGGGCCGATATTGGTCACCGGGTCTACCGGCGGGGTAGGCTCCGTGGCGGTAAAACTGTTGGCGCATCTCGGCTATGAGGTGGCGGCGGTGACGGGTAAAGCAGAGCAGCACGATTTCCTCACGGCCCTGGGGGCAACGGAAATACTGTCTCGCGAAGATGCTGCAGCTGGATCCGAGCGGCCTTTATTGGCTGAGCGTTGGGGTGGGGTGGTCGACACAGTTGGTGGTGAAATTTTGTTTAACGCGGTCAAGAGCCTTCGCTATGGGTGCAGTCTGGCTGCTTGTGGATTGGTTGCGGCGACAGATTTTCAAGCCAATGTGCTGCCGTTTCTACTGCGCAACGTCAATTTGCTGGGAATCGACTCAGTACAACTTCCGCTGGCAGAAAAATCACGCATATGGAACCGCTTAGCCGGCGATTGGTTGGTTGATCTTGGCGATCTGCAAGAAAAGTTTACCCTGGATACATTGTCAGATGGAATAGATCGGATTCTCGCCGGTGCCATGGTTGGCCGCGGTGTGGTCAATCTAGGGAGCCTCTGATTAGTCGCGCCTTAGCTTCGGATTCGGTGCAATCGGGCTGGGGTAGCGAAAGATAACGAAATAGCTGCTCACGATCAGTGTGAGTACCGTGGAAAACTGAATCACCAACGCAGCTTCGGCACTGACTAAGGCGTTGCTGATGGCGATGTAACTGAGCAGCAGAGAAAATTCCGATGCCTGGCCGAGGCGATAGCCCACCTCCCAGGCCACATCGGATTCTTCGCCTTGTACCTTCAACAAGGTGCCGAAGACCAATGGCTTAATGCCGATCAACAACGCGGCGAGCAGAACAGCAGGCAGCCATACTTGCGGGATTAGATCGATATTGAGCTGGGCACCGACGGAAAAGAAAAACAACACCAGAAAGAAATCTCGCAGCGGCCGCAGACTCTCGGCGATGTATTGGGCGATGGGGCTTGTCGCCAGCGAGACACCGGCAATAAAAGCGCCGATCTCCAATGACAGGCCGAAGTAGGTTGCCAGTTGGGCGATGGTTAAACACCAGCCAATGGCGATGAGAAAAATATACTCATGAAACGCATCAAAGCGTGTGATCAGGAACAACAAGCCGTAGCGCACACCGACCAGGGCGATCCCCACCAACAGCGGCAGACCAAGAAATATCGAAGCCAGACTGGTTAACAACGCTTCAAGATCAATGCCCAGACCGTTCAACAGGAGGATGGCGAGAATGGCTATCAAGTCCTGTATCAATAGCAAGCTGACCACAATCTCGCCGATATGGCGATGATGAAGTGCTGTGGTGGGCAACAGCTTGATGCCTAATATGGTGCTTGAAAACGAAGTTGCGATGCCGGTTACCGCGGCTTCTATGTAACTGAAACCGAACAGCATCATGACACCGAAGCCGAGGCCGAAAAATACAATGGTGGTGCTGAATGCAGTGACCAGAGACTCACCAAGCATATTTTTCAGTTTGCTTGGTTGCAGGTCCAGACCGACCAGGAACAACAGAAAGATGATGCCGAATTCGGCGATCTCAGATAACAGGGCGGGGTCGTCGACCCAGCTGAAGCCAAATGGACCTAACAAACAACCCAATGCGATATACGCAACCAGCATCGGTTGGCGCGTGTATAAAGCAAATGTGGCCAGTACGGCCGCACCGGCGAAGATAAAGAAAAACGATTCGATAATGCCCGTATGCGGCATAAAACGATGTCACGGCGATTAAGTCGGGGTCGAGTTTACGCTGAGCGACCTCGATTCACACGCCTGAAGGCGGGTTCTGGTTGTAACACTGAAGCTTGATATTGATCGGCGTAGGGGGCCAGGGATGCTAACGCAACTTTCTGGTCGCGGTCGTCAGGTAGTTCAAAACTGTCGAAGCCGCAGCGAACCATATAGTGCAGAACGTCTTCGTGTATAGCCCCGGTCGCGCGTATTTCACCGGTGTAGTTTAAACGGGTACGCAATAACACGGCCAGCGACAGTCCTCGACCGTCACTGAAGACAGGAAACTCGATGGCTATGCTGCTCGCTTCGACATAGGCCGGTGCTGCTTCGGCGTCGCCGGCAAGACGCAACGGTTGTCCGGGTTGCCAATTGTCTTCGCTGCACCACGCAGGCGGCTCTGCTTCATCTTCAACCTGCCATCCTTGCGCTGTTTTACTAATCAGGTTCGGCATAGATACGCTCCTTGAATAAATCCATGCCGATGCGTTGAAAACATCCGAGAAAACTCTCTTGCTCTAATCTTTGTTCGACGAATACGTCGAGAATAGTCGCGATGACGTCGGGGACGTCTTGGCGCGCAAACGACGGGCCGACGATCTGGCCCAAAGTCGGGTCGGAGCCCGAATGACCGGAATGGCCGCCTAGTGAAATCTGATAAAACTCCTGACCCTTTTTGTCGACACCGAGAATGCCGATATGCCCGACATGATGATGCCCGCAGGCGTTCATGCAGCCGGAAATGTTGAGATCCAGTTCACCCAGATCATGAATAAAGTCATAGTCATCGAAGCGATGTTGAATTGCCTCAGCCACAGGAATGGATTTGGCGTTTGCCAGCGAGCAGTAGTCGCCGCCGGGGCAGCAGATAATATCTGTCAGCAAACCGTAATTGGCGGTGGCGAGACCTTGCGCTTGTGCGCCTTGCCAAAGCTCAAACAGCGCTTTTTTCGGTACGTGGGGCAAGACGAAATTTTGCTCATGACTGATCCGTAGTTCGCCGAAGCTATAGGCATCGGCCCAGGCAGCTACCGCGTCCATCTGTTCGTCGCTGACATCACCAGGTGCGATGCCGGTGACTTTTGTGGACAGAGTCACTACCGCGTAACCATCGGCTCGATGCGCCACCACATTGTGGTGCAGCCATTGACTGAAGCCAGGGTGTTCAAGGCGAAGACCCTGCAGTTCACCGGCATTGTCTTCAACGTCAGGGAACGCCGGTGGTTCGAACGCGTCCACCATGCGCTGAATTTCAGTGTTTGATAGGGTTGAAGGGCCATCCTTGATATGGGCCCAGTCTTCTTCCACCTTGGCTTTAAAACCCTCGGCGGTCATGGCGCGGACTAGAATCTTAATGCGCGCTTTATATTTATTGTCGCGCCGGCCATAACGATTGTAGATCCGCATGATCGACTCGAGGTAGGTCAGCAGATGCGGTGCCGGCAAGCCATGGTAA
>Ga0114949_10002390_pt1 | contig 11747 bp, 10 predicted proteins | sample N074metaG_FD_83505 | JGI IMG/M metagenome (GOLD analysis project Ga0114949, IMG submission 83505) | Deep subsurface microbial communities from Kermadec Trench to uncover new lineages of life (NeLLi) - N074 metaG | ecosystem: Environmental > Aquatic > Marine > Ocean trench > Sediment | place... | reverse complement strand
GTTCACGAGAAACCCACGAGCTCGTAGTCGTCCGGGTCCAGGTTGCGCGTCCGAACGACGAACTCGGCGGCAAAGCCCGGGTAGAGGGAATGGTTACTTCCGTCTTGGTCGAGATACCAACTATTGCAGCCCCCCCAGACCATGTACTTCATGCGCTTCTGGATGCCTGCGTTGTACTCGTCTTGCATGCCCCGACGGATATCCATGTACTTCAGGTTCTCTGTCATGAGCTTCTTGATCGCCTGGAGGGCGTGGGAAATTTGCGCTTCCGTGTAGACGAGGACGGACGTGTGACCGGGGCCGGTGTTCGGGCCCATCATGATGAACCAGTTCGGGAAGCCAGCAACGGCCATACCCTTATATGCGGTCGCGCCACCTTTCCAAGCGTCGTCGAGCATGCGCCCATCACGACCTATGATCGGAAACGGGGTGGTGGTGATGCCCAACTTGTAACCCGTGGCGAGCACGATTGCGTCCGCTTCGTGTAGTGTCCCATCCTTCGTTCGAACGCCTCGGCGTTCGATGCCTTCGATCGAGTCCGTGACGAGGTCCACGTTGTCGCGCTCGAAGGACGCTAAGTAGTCGTCGGAAACCAGCACCCGCTTGCAGCCGAATTGAAAGCTGGGCAAGAGCTTCTTTCGCAGCTCCGGGTCTTTGACTTGGCGCCGCAGATTCCACATCGAGATGAATACACCGACCCGCGAGAGGATCTTCGACTTCAAAAAGACGATTGGGCCTAGCAATTCGCTGGTCCAGTATTTCGCGAAGCGGCTTGCGCGAAGGAAGAACGGGACCCGCGCCAAGAGCCCGCGTAGCCATTTCGGGTAGAACACATCGAATTTGGGCACGACCCAGGCCGGCGTGCGTTGGAAAACGCTCAACATGGCAACGATGGGCGCGATGCTTGGGACGACTTGAACGGCGCTGGCCCCGGTTCCGATGATCGCGACCCGCTTGTCCGTCAGGTCGACGTCGTGGTTCCAGCGTGCCGTATGCATTATCTCGCCTTCGAACTCATCCATGCCCGCGATGTTGGGATACGACGGATCGACGAGGCCGCCGACTCCGGCGATGACTGTGCGTGCGGTGAATGTTTCGCCAGTGCCCGACGTGAGCGTCCAGGTTCCGGTCTTCTCATCGAAACGCGCTTCGACGATCTCGGTGTTGAGCCTCATCTGTTCGCGAAGCTTCCACTTGGCGACGACGCCAAGAAGGTACTCTTGAATTTCCCAGGAGGTCGCGTAGCGCCGACTCCAGTTGGGGTTCTGCTCGAACGAGAGTGAATAGACGTGTGAAGGTACGTCGCAAGCAGCTCCCGGGTAGGTGTTGTCCCGCCAGGTTCCGCCGATCTCGCCAGCGCGCTCGAAGATCGTGAACGTGTGGATGCCGGCTTTGCTCAGCTGAATCGCAGCTCCGATCCCTGCGAATCCCGCTCCGATGATAGCGATGGGAAAGTCGGTACGCTCGTGCATGAAGACGCAGGCTAGTGCAGTGGCGGTGGCCGTGCCAATGTCGGTGGATGGAAACGACCCTCTTCCAGAGAATCTAGACTGGGGTGTCAGGGCGTTTGCTCCGCGCATCCGATTCGTTCGTGCGGCGCATGACGAGGGATCGCCGGAAGCTAGACGGCGAGTCGCTCGATCGGCGCGCTCAATACATGTTCGACCTCGGCAGATTTGCCGAGAGGTCGATGTCGAGCATGACCCCGGAAGCCGCACGCCACTACTACGCCCGTTTGTGCCGGGTTCTCGACGAGGCGCCACTAAACGTGGGTCGGACGTCGGAGCTGACGATTCCGATGCGCTCCGGACCGCGTCTCGGGCGCGCCTATTACCCGCAGGGCGCAGACGAGGGGACCGGCGCGATTCCAGGTCTTGTCTACTACCACGGTGGTGGGTTCACCATTGGCAGCATCGAAACACACGACGCTCTGTGCCGACGTCTTTGTGTCGCGGCGAATTGTGTCGTGGTCTCCGTTGACTACCGCTTGGCGCCGGAGGAACCGTTTCCAGCGGCCGTCGAGGACTGCTACGACGCTTACCGATGGGTGCGTGATCAGGCGCATGCCCTAGGCATCGCCTCTGAACGAATTGCGGTGGGTGGTGACAGCGCGGGCGGCAACCTTTCCGCCGTCGTCTCTTCCATCGCGCGCGATGAAGGCTTGCCAACGCCGTACGTTCAGCTTCTAATCTACCCGGGCGTCAGCAACGTCGATCACGCTGGCCGCAAGAGACCTGAGCTTCAAACCGGCTACGGGCTCGACGAAAAAACCTTGCTCTGGTTCCACGAGAATTACCTTCACGAGGGCGACGGCGACGATCCGCACGCGTCGCCTCTCCATCTCCCCTCACATGAGAGCCTGTCCCCGGCAATCGTCGTCACTGCCCACTTCGATCTGCTCTGTGACGAAGGCGTGGAATACGCAGCGAAGCTCGAGGCGGCCGGTGTTCCGGTGACGCATCTGCATTTCAAGGATCTGCCGCACGGCTTCGTCACCATGAGCGTGCTCCCGCGTGCACGAGAGGCCATCGCCGACCTCGCCACCGAGCTTCGCGCTGCGCTCCACGCGCAGTGACCACGATGGCCGTCGCCGACTTCGATTACGGTTCGGACCAGAAGAAGGCTAGCCAGACCGTGGGCTCGTCTGGGGTTGTCCACGCGACTTGGTGTTTGGTGTGTGCCGGGATGAACGCGGCGTCGCCCGGGCCGAGCTCGACTTCGGCGGCGTCGTCTTCGTAGCGCAACTTTGCTCGGCCGCTCAAGACGATCACCCATTCGTGCTCAGCCTGATCGTACCAGGACGTTTCTGCCAACGATTGGCCGGTCGAAACGATTCGCTCGATCCGAAGGTTAGGCCTTCGCAGGAGCTCGTCGATCTGCTCTTCAGCGAGTGACGTTGGCAGGTCATGGAGCAGGCGAGGGTGGCGAGTTGTCATGTTTCGATCCCTGTTTTAGGCGTTGAGGGACGTTTTGGCGGGGAGCCGCGATTTTGGCAATACTGTATGGGTGCGCATTTCAGGGGCGGGGGGCCTGGCGCCGACGGGACAGGCGACCCCGGATGTTCAAACACCACAAGTCGGGGACGTTCTAGACTCTCGCTACCGGATTACCGGTGTGCTCGGGTCCGGCGGGATGGGGTGCGTCTATCTCGCGGAGCACATCTCGATTCAACGGCCGCTGGCGTTGAAGCTCCTGCATCCTGAGGTGGGCGAGATCGAAGAAGTAACCAAACGCTTCGAGCGCGAGGCGTTCGCAATCGGTCGCGTCGACCACCCCAACTGCATCAAAGTCTCGGACTTCGGAAAGCTGAGCGACGGCACCTTCTACATGGTGCTCGAGTTGCTGGACGGCGTTCTTCTGTTCGACTTGCTCGACCGGGAACAACGTGTCGAGTGGAGGCGCGCGCTTCACATCGGGCGTCACGTGCTGAGCGCGCTTGCCTACGCGCACGACGCCGGCATCATTCACCGCGACATCAAGCCGGAGAATGTCATCCTGGTCGACGAAGATGGCGATCCGGATTTCGCCAAGATCCTCGACTTCGGAATCGCGAAGCTACACGACGACGCGAAGAACGATCAAGACACCGGATTGATGACCAACGATGCCAAGCTCACCCAGCATGGCGTCACCATTGGAACCCCCACGTACATCGCGCCCGAGCAGGCGTACGGACTTCCCATCGACGGGCGCGCCGACCTCTATTCTTTGTCGGTCATGTTGTACGAGATGATCACGGGCGCACCACCGTTCGATGCGGACGAAGTGGGCTCACTTTTGCGCATGCACGTTTCGGCGGAGGTCCCGACGTTCGGCGAAGTCGCGCCGCGACTGGAGGTCCCCAAGGCTGTCGAGGCGCTGCTTCGTCACGGCCTCGAGAAAAAGGCGGACGATCGAATCGCGAGTGCGCAGGAGTACATCGATCGAATCGACGACCTCACGGCGCTCGAGGACCACCATGCCTCGGGGCTTCGGGAGATCCCGCTTCGCATTGTCGGAAGCATGCGGCGAACGCTCACTCCTGTGGTGACGCGCGTGGTCCCGAGACGAGGAGCTGCCAGGAAGATCCTGGCCGCCGCGCTCGCCGTCATCGGGCTCGTGGGTATCGTCGCCTTTGCGTTTGGCGGTGGGGAGGCCGACATTTCGGACGAAGCGCCTCTGCCGCAAGGGGAGGCGCATGCGCTACTGGTTCGCGGTCATGACCTGGCCGGTGAGCGGCGAAGCGTCGAGGCTCTGAGCTCCTACGAAAGGGCGATCTCACTCGATGGCGAGCTCGCAGCCAACAGGCGGATGCGCAACAACGTCGAGCTGATGTTGGCGAAAAGAGCCCCCCGCGTCGTCGATGCTGCCGTCGATTTCCTCGGGAAGCTGGTTGCTGAGACGCACGATTGGGCCGCTGCGGATCAGATCGTCGACTTGGCCTCTTCATCCAAATCACAGCAGAAGCGACACAAAGCGATGAGCGTCGCTGATGAGGTCGGTCTTGGTGACCAAGTTGATCGTCTGGGTTCCTATCTGATCGACCTGCGGCGAGGAAGGACCTGTCTCGCGCGAAAGGATGCCGTGGCGAGTCTCCGCGCCCTCGGCGACAAGAAAGCGATTTCGGCGCTCCGCAAAGCCAGAAAGCGCATTCGGACCGAGGGCGGCTTCGTGAAGCAGAAGGTCAACACCAACGCGTGTCTTCGCGCCGACGCGACCGAAGCCGTTCGGTATCTGCAAAGCCTGTAGCGACCCGGCTCAGGGACTCGCAAGTCCTGCAAATTGCTGCCGGCAGTGGCACTGAGTGTACGGCGGCGCCTCTTCGACCGACGGTGGGTTGCGACTGAGGTGACTTTGCGCGAAACCCGCGGTCGATGACCCAGAAACCAACCATCCTCTATACGAAGACCGACGAAGCACCCCTGTTGGCCACCTACTCGCTGCTCCCCATCCTCCGGGCATTCACCTCGCCCGCCGATATCACCCTGGAGCTCCCGGACATCTCTCTCGCAGGCCGGATCCTGGCGAACTTCCCCGAGGGGCTCACCGAGGATCAGCGGGTCGACGACGCGCTGGCAGAGCTCGGCCGCTTGGCGAAAACGCCCGAGGCCAACATCATCAAATTGCCGAATATCAGTGCATCGGTGCCTCAGATGAAGGCGGCGGTCGCTGAGCTGCAGGCCAAGGGCTTCGCCGTGCCGGACTACCCGGAGGAGCCGGAGACGGACGAGGAACGGGCGATCGCGCGGCGCTACGGCAAGGTCATCGGGAGCGCCGTCAACCCGGTTCTCCGCGAGGGCAACTCGGACCGTCGCGCGCCGCACGCCGTGAAGGAGTATGCGCGCGCCAACCCGCACCCGATGGGGGCGTGGACCAGCGAGTCGAAGACGCACGTGTCGACGATGAGCGCGGGGGACTTCTTCCATAACGAGAAGTCGTTCACCGTATCAGCGGCCACGACGGTGCGCATCGAGCACGTTGCTGCCGACGGAACGACCACGGTGTTGAAGGACGGGCTCGTGCTGCTCGAAGGTGAGATCTTCGACGGCACCTACATGAGCAAGAAGGCGCTGCTCGCGTTTCTCCGAGAGCAGGTGGGCGATGCGAAGGCGCTTGGTGTTTTGTTTTCGCTCCACATGAAGGCAACGATGATGAAGGTCAGCGACCCGATCATCTTTGGGCACGCCGTTCGCGTCTTTTTTGCGAACGTCTTCGAGAAGCACGGTGCCCTACTCGAGGAGCTCGGGGCCAACCCGAACGATGGTTTCGGCGAGATCGTTGCGCGCATCGAAAGCCTTCCCGCAGACAAGCGCACCGAGATCGAGGCTGACATTCAGGCTGCGTACGAGAACGGCCCCGCGCTTGCGATGGTCAACTCGGACAAGGGGATCACCAATCTCCACGTGCCGAGCGACATCATCATCGATGCATCGATGCCCGCCATGATCCGCACCTCCGGGCAGATGTGGAACGCCGCGGGCGATCAGCAGGACGCCAAGACGGTCATCCCCGACAGCAGTTACGCCGCTGTCTACCAAGAGGTCATCACCTTCTGCCAGAAGCACGGCGCGTTCGACCCGACGACCATGGGCAGCGTTTCGAACGTCGGCCTCATGGCGCAGAAGGCAGAGGAGTACGGCTCGCACGACAAGACCTTCGAGGTTCTCGCGGATGGCGCCGTGCGAGTCGTCAGCGACAACGGCACCGTGCTCATGGAGCATGCGGTTGGTGCCGGCGACATCTGGCGCGCTTGCCAGACCAAGGATGCCCCTGTGCGCGACTGGATCGGCCTCGCGGTTCGTCGCGCGCGCGCGACCGGGGTGCCGACGGTCTTCTGGCTCGACGAGGCGCGCGCCCACGATGGGCAGCTCATCGCCAAGGTGAACGCCTACCTGTCGGACCACGACACCGAGGGCCTAGATATCCGCATCATGGCGCCGGCCGAGGCAACCCGCTTCTCGCTTGAGCGAATCGCGGAAGGCAAAGACACCATCTCGGTGACCGGCAATGTCTTGCGCGACTACCTCACCGACCTCTTCCCGATCCTCGAGGTCGGAACGAGCGCCAAGATGCTCTCCATCGTGCCTCTGATGAACGGTGGCGGACTCTTCGAGACGGGGGCGGGCGGTTCAGCACCGAAGCACGTCCAGCAGCTCAAAAAGGAAAACCATTTGCGCTGGGACTCGCTAGGCGAATTCTTGGCCCTCGCGGCGTCGCTCGAGTTCCTCGCCGAACGTCACGACGTACCCAAGGTGAAGATCCTCGCCGACACCCTGGATGAAGCTGCGACCAAGTACCTGCTCGAGAACAAGACGCCCTCGCGCAAAGTGAACGAGCTCGACAACCGCGGCAGCCACTTTTATCTCGCGCTCTATTGGGCACAGGCGCTGGCGGAGTCCGGCGACGCCGAGTTACGAGCGTACTTTGCGCCGGTGGCAAAGGCGTTGGCGGAGAACGAGACGAAGATCGTCGAGGAGTTGGTCGCGGTGCAGGGCGAGCCGCTGGATCTCGGTGGCTACTACCTCCTGAACGACGACCTCGCCACCAAGGCCATGCGCCCGAGCGCCACCCTGAACGCGATCATCGACGCGCTCGTCAGCGAGGCTTCCTGAGCATCGGCCGCCGTGCCCCCACCCGCTAGCGCGCCTTTGCGTCGACGAGAATCCCTACGAGCTCTGCCGTCTCGGAGCCCTTGTTGATCCAAGCGTGGTTCGTGCCGCGTTGAATCACGACATCGAACGGCTCGAGATCGACCTCGCCCTCGTCCAGCAGCAGTGTGACCTTACCGCGCAGCAGAACGACGTAGTCGACGCTGCTCGTCTTGTTCATGCGGGGATGGCGGCTCGTGTCAGGTCGGCAGTGCGCGGCGCCGACCATCGAGAACGCCGCCGCCACCTCCTGCTCCACTTCTTCGCGGCTCTTGTTGGGATCTTCCGGTTCGACGCGGAAGAAGCGGAACATCGTGCCGCCCTCGGGTGGCTCGAGCTTCACTCGGCGTCCCGCCACCTCATCGTCGCTGCCGTAGCCAGCAGGGGAGCCTTCGGTAGCCCAGAGTTCTGTAAGTGTCCCGAAGTCAAACGCCGGGCCATCGCTCACGACGCGTGACTTACCGTCGCTCGTGTTTCCAGTCACGATCCGTCTGGCCAAGCGTCGTCCTCCGCGGTGCCCCTACTGTGCTACGAAGCTAACGGCCGGTTCGTTCGCGTCCGAGTACTCGGACGACAGGTAGAAGTCGTAGCCCGTCTCGCCCAGGAGGTAGCGTTTGAAGTGGGCCACCATGTAGAGGTTCTGCAGCCTGTGCGCCTCCGCGATCGGGAACACATCGTCGGTGCAGGTGTCGTTGTAGGGCTGAATCAGCGCCTCCGCGCCGAGGCCGGGCCACGCGTCCTGCTCGAGCCCGAGGTCGTCGATGAGGTAGTTCCCGATATCGCAGACGTTCGCGAAGTGCGTGTGGTTCGCGTCGGTTACCTCTACCTTGAAGAGCCCCTCAGCGTTCGGCATGTGCTCGAACGCGTAGCGATGGTTTTCGAATGCTCCGGGATCCAAAGTACCCACCAAGAGTACCGTTGGGGCGGTTACCGACGCGAATGCCTCGTCGCTGAAATTGCCCTCGCCGACGCCGCCGGCGATGACCCCGATGGCTTTCACGCGTGGATCCGGACCAGCGCCCGCCCAGCCAGCGACCATACCCATGGCGGTCTGTCCGCCGTATGAGTGCCCCAGCACGCCGACTTTGGATTCATCGATGCGACCTTCGAATGCGTCGCCCGCAGCGTTTGAGCGCTCGAACATCGTATCGATGACGAACGAGACGTCTGGCACGCGTTTCTCCGCGGGCATGTCATCCGATTGGTCGAGGGCGGTGTTGCCGGTGTGCGCCGGTGATGCGACGACGAAGCCATGGCTTGCCAAGGTTTCCATCAGCTGGGTGGACTGCGTGTTGATGCCACCGAAGCCATGAGAGAAGACCAACAACGCCAGCGGACCTGCGGAGGAGACGGGCAGGCCATCGACCGCGACGTCCGATGCGAGTGTGAAGGGGCCTGTTAGCGGGTACTCGGCTCGGGGCTCGGTCGCGGCATCAGCCTCGTCGACCGGATACCAGACATTCACGATGAGCTCGCGATCGTCACGCGCCGCATCTATGCCGGTGAACATCGTATGCCCGACCGCGAAGGAACCAAGCGCATCTGGCGCGTCGACCGTTGGGCCCGGTGTGCCACCGCTTCCACCGGCGCCACCGCTGTCGGTGCTGCCACAGGACCCTACCAAGATCGCCGTGGCGAACCCAGCGACCAACCTCTTGCTACTAAGATAACTCATCCACACTCCTTGTAAGGCGCGGATGCTAGCCTCAAATGGCCTGCAATGCGAGGGGCGAGCTCCGCAGGAGATTTCAAGCCTGTTGTGGCGTCCGATCGGGTCTGCGGGGTCCGCAGGCCACGTCCTATTGGCGGCTGGCGAGGAGGTCTTCCATCGGCGGGGTCACGTGGATGTCCTCCTCGGCGAACCGTTCCCGCAGCCACGGTGCGGAGTCTGCCACCGAACCAAACGCCATCACCGGCGCAGGCGGTGGCCTGATCCAGTTCACCGCCGTGAGCGCGCCGCGGATCACCGCGCTTCGGAACAGCACAGCGATGGCGGTGGCGTGAGGCGACAATCGCTCCAGCTCCGGTTCCGCCAACCACTCAGCAATGCGCCGGCGCTGATTGGCCGTGTGCGCCATCGTCATCCCGCGACAGTCGATCAAGCAGGCAAACTTCTCCCTGCGTCGCAGGTACGACATCATCCGCTCGAAGAGCACCTCGAGCCCTTCGTCGTCGAGGCCGTTTGACGGGTAGCGCACGTAGATGAGGGGCCACGCCGACTCATCGAAGATCAGCCCCCCGTCTTCTCTGCCTACCGCTGGTCTACTCGAGCGCATTCGTTCCCCAAAAAGCAAAGCGGATCCAAGCAGATCCGAGCGAGGCTGGCCAGAAAGTCGGGATCTCACACCACCGCAGCCACGCAATTTGTGCGGTTGATGGTATACGTGGGGCCGCTTTTCAGGAGATGAAATGACTGCTTCGAGTGATGGTTTGCCGCTGAGCCTACGGAAGAAAGACATCTTCTTCGTGGCCTGTTTTTCGTTCTTTGCGTTTTCGTCCTTCTTTTCGGATTCCTGGCATGCGCTAGGTCTTCTCGAAGGAGACGCGTTCTGGTCGCGCGCGAACCGCTGGTACGGTGAGATCGCGCAGGACCATTTCTTCCTGGCCGACCATCAATACGTCCGCGTCAACACGGGCATCTCGGGGATGATCTACGGGCCTTTCTATCTCTTGCTCGTCTATTCGTTCATCAAGGGGAAGAACTGGATTCGGCCGATGGCGCTCGTGTACGTCGGCGCGATGTTGCACGGTTGCACCGAGTTCTTCATCTACGAGTATTGGATTGGGCCTCCACCCGGCAACACGTTCATCTTCTGGGCGTTCAACGGGCCGTACTGGGTGGTGCCGTTCATGCTGGGCGTCCGGATGTGGAAGCCCGATCCGTTTGGCATCACGCCAGCCTGAGATTGCGTGAGCGCGAAACGACCACTCGAGCGCGTCGTGTTCATCGGTTGCCTGATCATCGCCGGAGAGGCGGTGTTCAGTTTGCCGTTTCACGTGGCCCGGTTCTTTAGGCCCACGGTCCTCCAGGTATTCGACTTCACGAACACCGAGCTCGGCGCAGTTCAAGCCGTCTACGGGGCGGTCGCCATGCTCGCCTATTTTCCGGGGGGGTTGTTGGCGGACCGGTTCTCTACGCGCCGACTTCTCGCCGGTTCGCTCCTGTGCACGAGCCTTGGTGGCCTCTACTTTGCCGGGGTCCCCGGTTACAGCGGCATGTGGTGGCTGTTCGGCTACTGGGGGCTGACGACCATTCTCTTGTTCTGGGGCGCGCTCATCCGTGCGACGCGAGAGTGGGGCGGCCCCGACGAGCAGGGGCGCGCCTACGGCCTTCTCGACGGTGGGCGTGGGCTCTTCGCTGCGGTCGTTGCGGCGGGCGCCGTGTTTCTGTTTCAGGCACTGTTGCCCGACGACCCGACGACCGCGACCATGAACGAACGCGCCGAAGCGCTTCGCAACGTCATCTTCGTGTACATGACGACAACTGCAGGCGCAGGACTCCTGTGCTGGCTCTTCGTGCCGGAACGGGAACCACAAGCCGAACATCGCCCACACGTCCTCCGCAACATCGGAAAGGTGACCCGCCTACGCGCGGTATGGCTCCAAGCGCTCATCGTCGTCAGCGCCTACGTTGGATACAAGGGGATCGACAACTACTCACTGTTCGCGGTGCAGGCCTACGGAATGAACGAGGTCGAAGGGGCGAAGGTGACTGCAATCAGTGCGTGGGTCAGACCGGTCGCTGCGATCGCCGCGGGCCTGTTGGGTGATCGATTCACCTCGTCGCGCGTTTCGGCGCTCTGCTTCGCAACCATGGTGGCGTCGTACCTGTGGTTCGGTCTGACCGAGCCCGTGCCGTCCGCGCCGTGGGTCCTCTACGCCAATGTGTTGGTCAGTTGCGCCGCGATTTTCGGCCTCCGTGGCGTCTACTTTGCCCTCTTCGAAGAGGGATCCGTACCCATCGAGACCACAGGGACCGCCGTCGGTTTGGTCTCGGTCATCGGCTACACACCGGACGTGTTCGTTGGGCTCGTGGGGGGTTGGTTGCTCGACCGATCTCCGGGCGTCCCCGGGCATCAGCACTTCTTCCTGTTCCTCTGCGCGTTCGCCGTGATTGGTTTGGTGGCGAGCTTACGTTTCCGAAGCGCTCAGTCGTCATCTCCTTGACGCGTGTCTCTCAGGCCTGATTCGGCCGCCCGTCGTTGACGTTCGGCGTCCTCGTGGAGTTGCATGGCGCCCTTGAGATTTTCGATGAGCTCGGCTTGGTCTCGAAGGCTTCGGTTCAAGTGATTGGTGACGACGTCGACGCTCACGACCGCGATACCGCAGAACACCGCGAAAATCGTCGCAACGCGTATCCAGTTCATGAAACCAGCTGGGTCGTAGAAGGTTGTCGTCTCGACCACCATGAGGCCGCTCGCCAACACGGCGCCTACGGCAAGCAACGTGAGGATGTTCACGACGAAGACGATCAATGTGACTCGACGCCGACACAGCACTGAGGCGAGCACGCTCTGACACGCCAAGATCAAAACAGGGGCCGCGAGGTAGCCCACCATGAGCAACGAGTAGACGCCCACGACATAGAGAAGGGTTAGGAAACCGAGGGCTCGAACCCGG
>Ga0114949_10002389_pt1 | contig 11748 bp, 9 predicted proteins | sample N074metaG_FD_83505 | JGI IMG/M metagenome (GOLD analysis project Ga0114949, IMG submission 83505) | Deep subsurface microbial communities from Kermadec Trench to uncover new lineages of life (NeLLi) - N074 metaG | ecosystem: Environmental > Aquatic > Marine > Ocean trench > Sediment | place... | reverse complement strand
ATAAAGGCGGACTTCGATTCCATCGCGATGTGACCGAGAGCATCTTAAAGTTTCTGGCGTTCGAACAAACGTTCAAGAACAGCCTGACGGGTTTACCGATGGGCGGCGCCAAAGGTGGTTCTAATTTCAATCCTAAGGGAAAATCAGATCATGAAGTGATGCGGTTCTGCCAGTCCTTTATGACCGAGTTGTATCGTCACGTTGGCGCAAATATAGATATCCCAGCAGGCGATATTGGCGTAGGGGCAAGAGAAATTGGCTACATGTTTGGCCAGTACAAGCGAATTACCAACGAGTTTACCGGCGTGCTGACCGGCAAGGGCCTGGAGTTCGGCGGTAGCCTGATTCGCAAGGAAGCGACAGGATACGGCGCTATATATTTTCTCGACAGTATGCTCGAGCAGGTTGGAGACTCGATCGAGGGTAAACGTTGTGTGTTGTCGGGTGCCGGCAATGTGGCAACGCACGCGGCCGAAAAAATCATTCAATTAGGCGGTCAAGTGCTGACATTATCCGATTCCGGCGGATTCATCTTTGATCCGGATGGAATAGATGAAGAAAAATTGCACTGGGTGAAGGAGCACAAGACCAATCGTCGTGGCCGTATCGCTGACTACGTACAAGAGTTTCCCAGAGCCGAATTTCATCAAGGTCAACGACCTTGGATGGTCAGTTGCGACCTGGCAGTGCCATGTGCAACCCAAAATGAACTCGACGGTAACGATGCGAAAATGCTGGTGGATAATGGTTGTATCGGGGTTTCGGAGGGCGCTAATATGCCGACGAATTTGGATGGTGTGCACCTCTTCAAGCAGGCAAAAATCCTGTTCGCCCCAGGCAAAGCGGCAAACGCCGGCGGCGTGGCTGTCTCAGGCCTCGAGATGAGCCAGAATTCGGCGCGCATCTCGTGGACTGAAGACCAGGTGCAGCAATTGTTGGTCGACATAATGAAACGAATTCATGACCGCTGTGTGCGGTATGGCGAGTCGCCCGGCGATAAACACATAGATTACGTCAAAGGGGCGAATATCGCTGGATTCGTGAAAGTGGCGGATGCAATGTTGGCCTACGGCGTCGTATAGACGGTTTGTAGATTAAACACCGATCCCTGCCATCCGGTTGGAAGCGATGTTACTGCCCTGAGCAATGAAAAAAATAATACTTACATTAATCATCGGTGGCGTTACAGGCGCCGGTCTCATACTGACCCTGCAATACATCACTTTTCAACTCCTTAATCCCGTCGCAATACTAGCCGACGGCGCGGTCTACGAAGGCGGGTATGAATATGGAAAATACAATGGCAGGGAAACATCGACCTCCGCAAACCCGACCGATGACACAAAGCAGTTAACCGGCACCCGGCGTGATGGCAAGCCGATAGAGTCGGGCGGTAAAAGTCTCAACTTTAACCCGGAAATCGCCAACGAAATCGTGCTGTATAACCAGCAGAAACTCCTGCGCAAAAGCTGGCGGACATTACAGCCGAATGACCCGCAAAAGATCGAGCTGTATTTCCTGGGCATATCAGGCGACGGTTCACAGGCTGTGTTTCGACGTGAAATACAATTTGTCCAGGACTACTTCGACAAAACGTTCCATACACAAGGTAAATCCATCGCGCTCATCAATGCCAGGAAGACCATCAACGAAATCCCGCTGGCAACCATCACCAGCATCAAGCGCACATTGCAAAAAATCGCACAACGTATGGATGTCGAGAACGACATACTCTTCATCTACATGAGCAGTCACGGCTCAAAAGATTTTGAATTCAGTCTAAAGCAACCAAGGTTGGCCTTACCCGATCTGCCCGTACAAACATTAGCCGACATCCTGGCCGACTTACCCATACGCTGGAAAATTATCGTAGTGTCCGCATGTTACTCCGGTGGCTTTATTCCACCGCTGGAAAACGACAATACCCTGATCATCACTGCCTCGGCAGCAGGGCAGACATCTTTTGGCTGCAGGGACGATGCGGAATTCACGTACTTCGGCCAGGCCTACTTCAAAGACGCACTAAGTCAGACAAATGACTTCATAGAAGCTTTCGAAATCGCTCGGATAATCGTACAGGAAAGAGAAAAAGCAGAGGACTACGAGCAGTCACAACCACAAATTCACAAACCTCAAGCGATACAACAGCAACTGCAGCGCTGGGCAGCGGAAGCACACATTGGCAGTCGTGGAAACTAGTGGGGTCAGTGTAAAGTGCCAGAGTAAATCTATCTTGAAAGTCAGCAACCGCCTGTTTTACTCTGGCACTTTACACTGACCCCGTCTTTCCTTCAGATCAAATCGAGTCTTGACATAGCATCTTGAATTGCCGATTTCGCGCTTGAGGACAGCGGCACAATCGGTAATCGACAATACTCGTCGCAAAGCCCGAGCAGTGACGCGGCGTACTTAACACCGGCGGGGCTGGGCTCGGCAAACAAGGCCATATGCAACGGCATCAACCGTTTCTGTAGCCCGGCCGCGGTTGCGAAATTACCGTCCCGGCAAGCTGTCTGCATCTCGGAGCATAAGGACGGCGCGACATTGGCAGTCACTGAAATGCAGCCGTTCCCACCGGCGGCATTGTATGCGACTGCGGTTCCGTCATCACCGGACAGGAACGAAAATTTTGTATCAATCAGCAGTCTCTCAAGGATCGGTCGGGTGAGATCCCCGGTGGCATCTTTCACGCCAATCACTCGAGGCAGTGCTGCAATACGTGCCATTGTATCGGGCAAGATATCAACAATTACTCGCGGTGGAATGTTGTAAACGATAATCGGTATCCTGCTCGCCGCATGGATGGCCTCGAAGTGCCTGAACAAGCCTTCCTGTGACGGCCGATTGTAATAACCCGCCACATGCAAAGTAGCATCGGCACCAACTTCCTGGGAAAAATCGTTGTTGTAAATTGCCGAGCGCGTACTGTTTGAGCCTGCGCCGGCAACAATGGGTATCCGGGCTGCGGTCTCCTCTACTACTATTTCTGTTACCCGGCAGTGCTCTTTCAGGCTTAGCGTTGCTGACTCTCCCGTTGTTCCCATCGGTACGATGCCATCCGTGCCCTGTTCGATATGCCAACGCACCATGTTACGTAGGGCATCTTCATCGATTTTATCGTTGCGGAACGGTGTGACCAGCGCTACCAGCGACCCTTCAATCATCTTATGCTCCCGCTATGCAGATTTCAAAATGATACAACGCATAAATCCTGGTGACCACTTACTGACCAACTTCAAAAGGTCGAGTATAAGCCGAATAAAAACTCTTTTCTCAGAAATCCATGTTTATTCAACAGGGAAAGCGGTCGTATTTGTCCATTGCAGCAAGCTTGCACCGTGAAGGACAGCTGCCGGGCTGATTTGCATGTCCATCTGTAAGGCACAATGAAATGGCATTTGTTGTAGTATCTATATTGAAAATTATTGAGGGTTCATCATGCCAAACAAATCACGTATCTTTGTTTTCCTGACGCTAAGCTTGCTGGTGCTCGCCGCTTGCTCATCAGGTCCGAAAATTCACACTGATTACGACCATGAAATTGATTTCAGCAATTACAAGACTTTCGGGTTTTTCAGCCCAATGAGCATCGAAGGTGACGGTTACTCGACCTTGTTTGGACACCAGTTCAGGGAGTCCATCGGCCGGGAAATGCGCGCAAGAGGCTATGCCGCATCCGACAATCCCGACCTCGCTATCAATGTGTCGGTTAATCTGCAGCAGAAAACCAAGGTCACCCAGACCACTGACCCGATGATGCATGGCGGTTATTACGGCTATCGCCGCGGCTATTACGACCCCTGGAGGGGATACGGTTATGGCACTACAACCCAGGTAAGCCAGTACACCGAGGGAACGATCAATATCGACCTCGTGGATATGGCTCAGAAACGGATGGTATGGGAAGGCGTTGCTATGGGCCGTTTAAAAGAAGGCCGCAGTAATTCAGAAGTTCGCACCGCCATCGATGAAGGCGTGACCACGATGTTTGCCGATTTTCCGTTTCAGGCCGGACAATAGCTAAAGCCGGTGGACACCCGGCCGCCCGGGAATTAACCCTTAAGCCGGGCAGCATTGCGGCTCGGGGCAATCGCAGGAGTGCAGGACACCGGCGCAGGTAGCTGGCAAACCATCACATTATTAGTAAGCACGGCGGAATCGGGCCTCGATTCTAAATAATCACCAAGCGAAAATATAACTCAGGCTGAGTATTTCGTAATCGCCGCCGGACTTGGTAGCGGCGCCCGTGCTGAAACTGCCGCGAACCGCATGCCTGCCCTTGAACGGGAACACCACGGTCGCACCCAGCCTCGAATTCCGCTGCAGGTTCGCCTGTTCATTGTCACCGATATTCGTTCGGCCGCCCACATAGTAATTTGCGTCCAGGGATGCCCACAAGCCGGGCCGGATCCGCTTTATGAGGTGGAATTCAGTGGACACGATGGGGTCCTGACTACGTGTCTCGCCAAGGAAATCGTGGTTGTCGCCAAAAAACCAGGTTCCTATCTCGAACTCAAGCAGCCAGCCCGGGCCAAGCGGCCAGATTACGCCGATGGCAGGCTTTACCGACCAGCGGTTGGTGCCCAGGTTGATCACTTTATCAGGCTGGTACTCACCGCTTGGCGCCTGAATGAGCAGGCTCAATCCAATGATGGTCTCCGGATTTGCACGCAGCGCCTGGAAACCGGCTGCATCCATGCTCGGTGCGCCTTTTAGATTGATGGACAGTCGGGCGCGCGCGTCAGTCATACCGGAAGTTTTCCGGCGGCGGAACACGCCTTCCACACTGCCTTCGGTCACTCCTTGGGAAAAAGGGACACTTAGTTGCACGTTCGCAGTCCGGCCTAACCAGCTGAACGTCCGTTGATATGAGAACTGAAGATAATCGATGTCCGAGTCGACGCCCGTAATGGGCAATGATGGATCAGTTACGATGTCACCGGAGGAATGCTGGTACGCCAAAACGAACACATTCGTCCCTTGCGGCAACGGCCAATAGGCTCGTGGAGCAAGTTCTTGTGCATAGGCAGTCATGCAAAAGAGAACGGCTACCGGTGGCAGCGCGGCAAGGATAGCCAAAACGCGCCGGACTAGCACACGAATCCGCATTTCATTCACTCGTCTGGATTATCCGCATGAGATTACGCCTACACTGACCAAATCCGGAGCGCCAAAGAAATCGCCATATAATACAGGACACTATACCAGCGGATGTAATATGTCTTTGCAGCAAGGTGCAATGATTGACAATAGGATGTGAAAATCCTACATTCCGCATACCTCGATTTGGCACAGAGAAAGAATATGAAATTCATGATATTGGTCTTTGCCGTATTTTTGGCATCGTGTGATACGAAGGTTGATACCGCCGTTGTTACCACCACAACTGTTACAGTTGATACTGCCGTTGACAAGCGTCCGAACATTCTTCTGATTATCGGCGACGACATGGGTTTTTCCGACGTCGGCGCCTTCGGTAGTGAGGTTGCCACACCAAACATCGACGCGCTCGCGAATGAGGGCTTAATCTTCACGAATTTTCATGTCGGTGCAACCTGTTCACCGACGCGGTCGCTGCTGCTGACCGGTGTTGACAATCACCGCAACGGTTTGGGAAACATGCACGAATTTCTGACCGATGAGCAGAGAGGCCAACCTGGATATGAGGGCTACCTGAACAAAGACGTTGTCACAATCATTCAACTGATTCGCGATGCGGGCTACAGCACGTATATGACGGGCAAGTGGCATCTGGGTGCTGAGGAAGGATTTCGGCCCCACGATCGTGGCTTTGACCAAACCTATTCCTTATTGCAGGGCGCAGGCGACAACTACGGCTCGACCTCGGCTGGAGAGGGTGAAGGAGGGGACTTAACCTTTACTTCTAACGGAATAATTGTAGAGCGCCCCGACGGTATTCACTCGAACGAGCTTTATGCCGACAAATTGATCGGTTTCCTCGACCCTGAGAGGAATGCGGATCAACCGTTCTTTGCCTATCTTTCGCTGCAAACGGCGCACTGGCCTCATCAAGCGCCGCGGGAATTCATCGATAAGTACCGGGACGTGTATAGCGCGGGATGGGATGTCATTCGCGAGCAGCGAATCGAAAAGCTGAAATCGCTCGGGATTGTCTCAAGAGACCATCCGGTGTCACCTCGATTCCCCGGCGTGCCCGCCTGGGACGTTTTGCCGGATGAGGTCAAAGTGGTTCAGGCGAACAGAATGGCCGCTTATGCCGGTATGATCGACCACATGGACGTTCATATCGGACGTGTGATTGACCACCTTAAGGATACAGGCCAGTACAACAATACGATCATCATTTACATGACCGACAATGGTCCCGATTGGAGCCAACCGAACGTTGGGGGCGGGCAAGCCTGGTACAACGCTAACTATCCGAAGACCGCCGTTGAGGACATCGGCGTGGACGGTTCTTTCTCGTCATACGGCCCTCCATGGGCACAGGTTGCTGCAGCACATCTGAGCGGCTTCAAGACGTTTTCGACCGAAGGGGGCTTGCGGGTTCCGTTCATTATTCGCTACCCCGAATGGATCGAAACCGGGCAGACGGACGAATTCGTTTTCGTCACCGACCTGTCGGCCACGCTATTGGATATCGCCGGAGCAACGCACCCGGGGACCCGTTATCAGGGAAGGACGGTCTTCCCGATGAACGCAAAGAGCGTTTTGCCGCTCATGCGGGGCGAAACATCGGTACATCGCGGATCGGAAGAATGGCTTGGCTATGAGCTCTTTGGTAACTCCGCGATTTTCCAGGGCGACTACAAAGCGTTGCGGCTTGGTGCATGGCTGCAAAGTACCGGCGTTGAGGGCGCAGGGGAGTGGCATCTGTACGACCTCAAGAAAGATCCGTCGGAACTACACGATCTGGCCGAACGGGAGCCTGACCGTCTGGCAGAATTGGTCGCGAAGTACGCAGAATATAGCGCAAGTATGGACATCATCGACGTGCCCGCGGATTTCAATCCGGTGGCGGTCATTGCAGGCGGCAAGTAGCTGCATCTGCTTAAGACGATGGACACCGGGCTCCTGTTCAAAACGTCAGCAATTGCTGAGGTATTGACCGGACTCGCATTGCTTGTGGTACCGCCGCTCGTAACTGGATGGGACAAACTGTATTTCGCGCGGTAGAAAATTATCCTACTGCGCAGACTCCTGGTTGTTACACGGGTGTGTCCGGGTGTAGGTAATAAAGAAACCCTGCAAATCACCATCTTCGATATAAATTTCCAGGTCTTTGAAATCCCAGCCCTGGGATTCAGAAGATTTATGCGTATCACTGATCCTTTTGGCACTGCCCTTTTTACGTGAAACCCTCTTGTCGCTTACGAAAATCGTTGATGCTTGCAGGGCCGGGCATATGGTGGGTGTGGTTTTTTCTTCCTCGGCAAAAGCGCCGGTGGATGCAAATGTTGCCAGGACAAATGTGTATATCAATTTGTTAATCACGGGGGTTTCCTTTATGAGCTAGTGAATGAGTAATCATTGCGCTTATTGGCCAAGCGCCTGATTGGCGAACAATTTTACAGGATATGAAGAAATCCCGCTTTAAAACCCGGAAAATTTCTGACCCATTGTTTCATAATGAATAGTGCCTGCTTGTTTTTAATTCGAAACCACGCAGGATTCTCATTCCTTCTGAACTACAAAAATTCCGGGTGGAAGCCCTGGTTGAAATGAGCGCCGACACCCTGCACGATTTTCATGATCGCTAAATTAACCCGTTCCACTGCCTCCAGGTATTCATTGAAGTCGTCGGTGTCAACATAAATACGCACGCTGATTATCATCGAATGCTTTTCAAATTCGGTAAAACGCACGCGTGCTGAATCCGGATTGATGCTCTTTTGGGTTTCAAGCATTGATGCGATGCCGGCCGTGATGGCCTGTATCTGTTCAGCGGTGGTGTCGTATCTGAGTGGCAGGTCCGGATGGTAGAGCATCTTTTTCCGCACGGAGAAATTTTCTATGTCGCCGCTTGCAAGTTTGGAGTTCGGGATCGAAACCCTCGTATCGGACAGTGTGCGAATACGCGTGGTGCGCAAGCCGATCTCCTCCACCCTGCCAAAGGTGGAACCCACCTTGCACAGGTCGCCGGTCAGAATGGGCTGTTGTGAATAAATTGAGATCGCACCGAGCAAGTCCTCGATGGGTTTTTGCAAAGCCAGGGCTATTGCAATACCACCTATGCCCAGTCCCGCCAGTACCGTTGTAATGTCAACACCGGCATTGGTGAGCCACACCAGAAATGCAGCCAGCACGGTAAACAGTTTCAAAGCATTGGCCAATGGCCGACCCAGCACCGCTGCATCGGTACGACCCTGCGCCAGGTATTTTTCCCGGCGTCTGGCTCGCGCCAGGTCAATGAGAGAGAACAGGAACCATACAAAGACAATCGTCACGATAGTGCCTGCCTGCTGAATTCTCTGTGCCGTGGCACCTAGCCCAAGGTTATACAACAGGATCCTCAGCAAGTATAGGATAGAAAGTACCAGTACCGGCCCCGTCAGTAATTTCCTGACATCGTCACGCAAGGGCGATGATGACTTTGTAAGCACCCGGCTGAGGCCAATGGCAAACAGCCAGCCTATGGGTGTCGCCAGAATGCCGATGGCGAGCACAATTACCCACTTGAACAATTCCAGACCCAGGAAGTGTTTGTCGGCCGGTAATTTACTCCGTACGAATTCCACCCAGTCCGGATAACTGAATTCCCGGTAAAGCCCGGGTATGAGCGCGACCGTGGCGTTAGAGACTTTCCAGATAAAACCCTCTTCAGGCCCAGGTACCTTTTGCAGTAAAAGCATTACCTCGCCATCGATGGTCTGGAGTCGCCCCAGCTCATCCCGGTAATCCGGCAAGTCATCTATCAACTGTCCATCGTGCCGTGTACTCAATATGAGACTGTCAATTTTGAGGTTTCGCTTGATCACGAAATCCAGATAATTCGCCAGCGTTGCTCCACCCAATTGACTCACCTCGTGGGGCAGGTTTCTAAGGTCCAGGTATTCCGCGGCTTTTTCAAAATCATATTCTTCAGCGGCAGCCAGGAAACCCTCGAAACTTTGGCGTGGAGTGTCGCGGCCATAAGGGTCGGATGGTTCAGCAGCCTGTTCCACAGGAGTGGTGGCTCCCTCACTTTGAGCATCCTGCAGTGCATAAGCCGGCAAGCTGGCCAGCAGCAGACTGCCAGCAAACAACAGGCGCAGCCAAATGCGCACGGCTGAATCATGTCGGAATAGCTCCGGGCGATAATGCAGCGTAAATGGCCTGCTAAACTGAATCTTATTTGTATTCATGAGCGTCCATAAAATCCTTACTTGCATCCGCGTCTCCCACTTTTTTGCGGGACAGGACACAAGATGGCACCGTTGTATACCCGGTTGCCGGTCTCAAACAACGGCTCTCAGTAGTCCGAGTATAAGTGGTTCGAACGCCATATTGCCAGAATCCCCAGGTTATTGAACCGCTATACACAGCCGTATTGTTGCGTACACTGATCCTGTTTGAGTTCCCAGAGCTGGTTTCTACCCTGTTGCATCTTTGTTTCACGCCAATTCCTGTCAGCCGGTCGAGGGCGATCGCGCCGCTTCCAGTTGGGGAGCTCGTGAGTCTACGGTGGCACCAATACGGGCCGGTAAGTCACCGGCTCACCGGTCTTCTAGCGCACCCGAGCTTACAGGTTTCTCAATACAGGCAAATGGCACGTCCTGCCACCAACCGCGCGAATGATGTGTTCGCGGACAGGAACGGCAATGTGGCACGACGCAACGGTGATAACTGGGATACGCGGCAGAATAACTCCTGGAAACCTGCGCAAAGGCCGGAGCGACAGCCACAGTCATCGACCCCAGACAGCGTTAAACGCAACGCACAGCAACCAAAACAACGATCTTCGAGTTTCGATCGTCGGGATTTGAACAACGCACACAATGCGCGCAACAGGGGTATGTCACGGGAGATGGCGCGGCCGCGAGGTGGCCGTCAAACGCGCCGGCGTCGCTAGGAGTCTGCGCGCAATATGCGGGCATGGAATAATTTAAGGGACATTCAACTTTGCTTGTTAATGATACGTTCTTAAACTATCTGATTTTGGATGCTGCTACTTCGGGAACATCAACTGAATTTGCAAGCGAATCTGATACTCCGGCGCCTGGTCCGGCCGTTCGACGTTGTAGTAGAAAGAGACCTGCAGATTGACCGGCTGAATGTTCAGCACATGCTGCGGCTTGTTCAACGGGCCAACTTCGAAGTTGCTGTTCCACTGGAAGGGCAGGCTGATCAGGCTCGAAATCGGGTTCTGTGCGGCTTTTGCCAGAGCGTCGGTATCCTGAGCCGCTACTATGCCGAAGGTCAATAAGCCGGTGAACAGGAAAGTCAGTCGGGCGATATTCGTTACGGCTCTCATCATTTATTCCTTGATCAAATAGTGTGATCTGGAGTTGAGAAGTGGACCCCGGTGCTTGGACACAGTGGCAGCGTACTTGAGGTGAAATCCGATACTGTCCTTACACTGCCAGTGAGGTGAGTATAACTGGTTCAAACGCAATTTTGATACAATCCCGACAGTACTGAACGGCACAATCGACTTGTTCTCAATTTGCGTTAGTAAACTGATCCGATTGCTGTCAGTTTTTTGCCTATGCCGGCAGAGCTGCGACGACAGGGAACAGCTGCGGGCTGCCCGAGGCCGTATTCACCACTCAGGTGATCCAGGCCCATCCACTTGATTACAACTACAGTAGCGAGCTGCATCCATTTGGCCGGGCGGGGCGCTTGTGCTGGTGTTAAACCGGCAATCTCCGCGGTACCGGTGGATTTCTGGGAATATTACCTTTATTCTTTCTCGTATCAGGTTATTTTTTTGTGGTCAATAAGGGCGTGCCTGGTTGCAGGCCTATCGCGCGGGTACAGGAGGAACTATGAACAAAGCAGGTCACCTTTTCAGCGTCAGTGTGTGTGCACTGATTTTCGCGGCTGCAAATGTCGCGCTGGCCCAAGATCGTGAATGGGGAGTAAATCGTTCCATTCAAAAAATCTCAGAAAGTGTATATCGCTGGGGATCGGACAATCAGTACGGTGCGTATATTGTCGGCAGCGAGGCAATCGCGGTAGTCGATGGTCACTATTGTCCTTCCGGCACCATGCAGTGGCTGAAGGATGAGATTGCGAAGAGACACGACGTACCCGTTAAATACATCATTCTGAGCCACGATCATCCCGATCATATCTGTAATTCACAGGTATTCGAGGACACTGCTATCGGCATCGGGCACACGAATATTGTGCAACATATCGTTCGCGAAAATCGCCCCTCGATAGTGCCCGGCATTACCTTTGACGAGTCGATGAACTTACTGCTTGGCGGCGTAACCGTGAAACTGCTGTACTTCGGGCCATCACATAGTGACAACCTGATTCAAGTTCACATACCGGATGAAAAAGTAATGATCGCCGTTGATCTCGCGAAGGGGAGGTCATTGTTTCCTGACTATCGGGATATGGATGTGCACAGCACCTTGCGCATTTTGAAGTTGTTGGGGGATATCGGCGATGTAGAGATTGTCCTTCCAGGCCATGGATCCGTCACGGACCAGCAAAATTTTCGCGATCAGTACAGATATCTGCAGGCACTGAGGGATGAGGTCTTGAATCACATGGTTGCCGGCAGGTCACTGGCTGAATTCCGGGAACTGGTGACAATGGTGGAATTCAGCGACT
>Ga0114949_10002388_pt1 | contig 11749 bp, 8 predicted proteins | sample N074metaG_FD_83505 | JGI IMG/M metagenome (GOLD analysis project Ga0114949, IMG submission 83505) | Deep subsurface microbial communities from Kermadec Trench to uncover new lineages of life (NeLLi) - N074 metaG | ecosystem: Environmental > Aquatic > Marine > Ocean trench > Sediment | place... | reverse complement strand
CCCCTGGTAGGGCCGGTCGGCAAACTGGGGTGGCACCACGTCCACGCCCCAGGTATCGGCTCCGACGGCGACAACATTGAGATCCGCGAGGTACTGCGCCACCTCCTCCGATTGGCCTGGTTCGGAAGCGACCCACTTGGCCGGATCCGAGTCTAAATAAGCATCCGTCCAGCCGGTATGAAACAGCACCACATCCCCCTCACGAATCGGCGTATTCTGGCTCTTCTCGACCGCCTTGACGTCTTCAACCGAAAAATATTTACCCGCTTCAATGGCGTCGACGCCAAAATAACCCGCCATGTCGAGCACCACCCCGCGGGCAACGATAGGTGGCACTTTTTCGATGCCCAGCTTCGTCAGCCCGGTCAACTCTGCAAAATCCTCCGCGCGGTTACAGTTGTAATACATCCCGTCATAACCCAGATGACCGAGACCGTCGATCTGGGAGCCAATACCGAACCAACCGAAAAACACGTCATCGTTGTAGGTATTGATGCCCAACGGCCGCGCGCCTTCCTGCTGTCCGGGTTGCACGACCATCAGCGACAGACTGCGTGGCGGAAATGCCGGTGTGTTGCTGTCGATGATGATCCCAAGGCTGTATGTTTTGCCGGTTTTTATGAGTCTGGATGCCTTCAATACGCTTGCAGATGTAATGAGATTGGCGTTGCCAATTTCATCAATGGCGCCCCATTTGGACGGCTGACAGGAATCTTCGGCCAGCGCGCTCGATGCGCCGACTAAAACAACAATGCCCACAAATTTCTGTAACATAATTCCTCCCCGATTTTTGTTCCGTTTGGCCCACCCTACCTCAGACCGGCCGTCCTGGACCAGCCGTCTGAAACCGATCCACCGGGATATAAAGGGTGCAGGCAGTTTTTACAACCGTTTCGTGGCAAGAAGTATATCGGCTTCCAGTTCCGTCGAGCCCTCGGCGCAAAGCTCCAGAAACTGCTTGCGCATGTTCGGCGTCCAGAACCGCCGGAGATGATTCGCAATCGCCTCGGCGCTTTCCTCTGTCGTTTTCCCGGATCGGATGTTATTCGCGATATCATTTGCCATCCGCATGAGATGATCTTTGCTACTCATGAGGTGGTGTATACCGAATGTCGGTCTTCGCGCACGAAGGCGATGAGGGTCACACCCGATTGTTCCCCTATTTCAATCGCAAGCCGGGTGGGTGCGGAGACCTCGGCTAATACCGCAATGTCCAACGCGCTCACTTTCTGCACCATCTCATAGCTGATGCGTGAGGAAATGAACACGAACCCGGCCTCTTGCTCGAAACCCGAACGCGCCAGTGACCCCAGCAACTTGTCGAGCGCGTTATGCCTGCCCACATCTTCCCGCAGTACGATGACTTCACCTGTTCGATCACACCACGCCGCGCCGTGTACAGCCCCCGTGAGTGCCTGGAGAGGTTGATGCTCGCTGAACGAGATACGCGCGCGCTGAATGGCTTGTTCGGGGATCGGCTCCACAGCGCCCACTTTCTGTATTGGCCGAATCGCCTGTTCCAGCGACTCCGCTCCACAAAGGCCACACCCGGTTCGCCCTGTGAGGTTTCGTCTGCGCTTGTTCAGTTGTGCAAAGCGACCGCTCGCAATCTCAATGTTCACTTCGATACCGAGCGGATGATCCGCCAGATTCACGTCATACAACTGGCTCGCCTGTTCAATGATGTTCTCGGTCAGGCTGAAACCGAATGCAAAGTCTTCCAGGTCATCGGGCGTCGCCATCATCACCGCGTGGGAAACACCGTTATATACCAGGGCGACGGCACGCTCTTCGGCGACGACCTCTTCGACTTCGCGCAATTCTCCATGCTCCCAACGGCGCACGGATGCCGTGTTGCTGTAGGGAATCACCCGTTTACACTGAATCCGGTTGCAGCAACCTTTGCTGGTTGTTTGCAAACGTCTTGTAGCGCTTCTGCCAACTCGAAGGGCTCTGGACTTTTTCGGCCTGCACGGCGGTGACCTTGTATTCCGGACAATTGGTGGCCCAATCCGAATTGTCCGTGGTAATGACATTGGCGCCACTGAACGGATGGTGGAAGGTCGTGTAGACGACGCCGGTCGGTAACCGCTCGGTCAAAGTTGCCCGTAACACCGGCTCACCCGCACGGCTCGTGATGCCCACCCAGTCGCCTTCCTCGATGCCGCGCTCTTCCGCGTCATGGGGATGAATCTCGAACAGATCTTCCGCATGCCAGGTGGTATTGAGCGTTCGCCGCGTCTGTGCACCAACATTGTACTGAGTCAGGATACGTCCGGTCGTCAGCAACAGCGGGTAACGTCGATTGGCGCGCTCGGAGGTGGCAATGTACTCCGTTATGGCAAAATAACCCTGGCCGCGGACAAATTGTTCCTCGTGCATGGTTGGCGTGCCAAACGGAGCCGCGTCGTTACAGGGCCATTGCACACTGCCGACTTGGTCAAGCAGATCGTAACTCACGCCGGCAAAGGTCGGCGTCAGGCGGGCAATCTCATCCATGATCTCCGAAGGATGGTCGTAGTGCATGGGATAGCCCATGGCGGTACTTAGAGCCATCGTGATTTCCCAATCTTCCTTACCTGCGATCGGCGCCATGACCTTGCGAACCCGGTTGATACGTCGTTCGGCATTGGTGAACGTGCCGTTTTTTTCCAGAAAGGTCGAGCCAGGCAGCAGCACGTGTGCAAACATCGCGGTTTCGTTCAGAAAAATGTCCTGCACGATCAAACATTCCAGCGAACGCAGTGCCGCCTCCACATGTTGGGTGTTCGGGTCCGACTGAGCTATGTCTTCCCCCTGGCAATACAAACCCTTGAAGGTACCCTCGAGGGCAGCGTCGAACATGTTCGGGATGCGCAAACCCGGCTCGGCACCAAGCTCGACGTTCCACTCGGCTTCAAACAGTGCACGCGCCGAGTCGTCGGATACGTGACGATATCCCGGAAGCTCGTGCGGAAAAGAACCCATGTCACAGGAACCCTGCACGTTGTTCTGTCCGCGCAGCGGATTCACACCCCCGCCACTACGACCCAGATTGCCGGTCACCATCGCCAGATTAGCAATACCCATCACGGCCGTTGAACCCTGGCTGTGTTCTGAAACGCCCAACCCGTAATAAATGGATGCGTTGGGTGCGGTTGCAAAAAGCCTCGCAGCCGCCCTGGTATCTGCAGCATCAACGCCGGTCGTTTCCTCGGAACTTTCCGGACTATGTCTAGCCTCGCTGACAAAAGCCCGCCATTTCTCATAAGCGGGCGTTTCGCAACGCGCCGATACGAACTGCGAGTCTTCCAGCCCTTCCGTGACGATGACATGCGCGAACGCATTCAGGAACGCGACATTTGTACCGGGCTTCAACTGCAGGTGATGGCTCGCTTCAACATGAGGGGAACGCACCAGATCGATCGTACGCGGATCGACAACGATCAACTTTGCGCCCTGGCGAAGCCTTCGTTTCAACTGTGAAGCAAACACAGGATGCGCGTCGGTTGGATTAGCGCCCATCACCATGATGACATCGCTGTCCATGACAGAATCGAACGCCTGAGTGCCGGCCGACTCGCCAAGCGTCGTCTTCAAACCATAACCCGTGGGCGAATGACAAACCCGCGCGCAGGTGTCGACATTGTTGGTGCCAAACCCTGCTCGGACCATTTTCTGCACGAGGTAGGTTTCTTCGTTGGTACAACGCGAGGAGGTAATGCCACCGATGCTGTCCGGGCCATACTTTTCCCGGATGGCTTTAAGCTTATCCGCGGCAAACGTAATGGCTTCCTCCCAGCTGGCATCCTGCCAGGGGTCGTCGATGTTCTCGCGAATTTTAGGAGTGGTGAGGCGGTCTTTGTGCGTTGCGTAACCAAAGGCGAACCGACCTTTCACGCAGGCATGCCCATGATTAGCGTGGCCATCTTTGTATGGCACCATGCGCACCACCCGCTCGCCCTGCATTTCGGCCTTGAACGAACAGCCAACGCCGCAATAGGCACAGGTGGTTATTATGCTGTGTTCGGGCTGACCCATGATGATGATACTGGTCTCGGTGAGCGTGGCGGTCGGGCAGGCCTGGACACAGGCGCCACAGGAAACACACTCGGAATCGATGAAGGGTTGATCCTCGCCTGCGGCGACTTTTGATTCGAAACCACGGCCGTCGATGGTGAGCGCAAAGGTTCCCTGCACTTCATCACAAGCCCGCACACAGCGAGAACATACGATGCACTTAGCCGGGTCGAAAGTGAAATACGGATTTGAGGTGTCGGGTTTTGCGTCCAGATGGTTCTCGCCGTCGAAGCCGTAGCGCACCTCGCGCAGCCCCACGACGCCGGCCATATCCTGCAGCTCACAATCCCCGTTAGCGGAACAGGTCAAACAGTCCAATGGATGGTCAGAGATGTAGAGTTCCATGACGTTACGCCGCAAATCAGCGAGCGCGTCGTTCTGAGTGGTAACGACCATCCCTTCCGCCACGGGTGTCGTACAGGACGCGGGTTTGCCGCGCATGCCCTCGATCTCGACAACACACAACCGGCACGATCCGAACGCATCGAGCGAATCCGTTGCGCAAAGTTTGGGAATAATGACACCAAGTAGCGCTGCGGCACGGTATACGGAAGTGCCTTCGGCTACTTCAACGCGTTCGCCGTCAATCGTCAAAGCGACTTGAACGTCACTTATCGGTCGCGGTGTACCGTAATCCCTTTCGGTATCGAAAGCTGGATCAAACATCTTCAACATTCCAGATCCTCCGCAAAGTGTTTTACCACACTCATTACCGGAAAAGGAGTCATGCCACCCATCGCGCACAGTGATCCTTCTATGAGAGTGTCGCAAAGATCCTTCAACAGAATCAAATTGGATTCACGATCCACATTGCCGCGTATCTTGTCGACCACTTCAACCCCGCGCACCGAGCCGATACGGCACGGTGTGCACTTTCCGCATGATTCAAGCGCACAGAACTCGAACGCAAAACGCGCCTGCTCGCCCATATCCACCGTATCGTCGAATACGACGATACCACCATGGCCGAGCATAGCGTCAATCGCCGCAAAAGCTTCGTAATCGATAGGCGTATCCCACTGCGACTCGGGCAAATAAGCGCCCAGGGGGCCGCCCACCTGGATCGCCTTGATGGGACGTCCCGACAACGTACCCCCACCAAACTCGTCGACAATCTCCCGCAACGTGCGGCCGAAACCGATCTCGACGAGCCCTCCGTGTTTAACGTTACCCGCGAGTTGCAGGGGCAGCGTTCCGCGGGAACGATTGACGCCAAACGATTCATACGCGGCCGCACCATCTGCAAGGATCGCGGGAATACACGCCAGGGTAATGACGTTGTTGACAACTGTCGGGCATCCAAACAAGCCTTCCAACGCAGGCAACGGCGGTTTCGGGCGAACCATGCCGCGTTTGCCTTCGAGGCTATCGAGCATGGCGGTTTCTTCGCCGCAAATATAGGCACCCGCCCCCAGACGCACCTCCAGATGAAAACTTTGCTCACTTCCCAGCACCGAATCACCCAGCCAGCCTTCCTTGTCGGCAATTTCAATGGCCGCGTTAAGCTTCTTGTGAGCCAGGGGATATTCGGAGCGCAAGTAGATATACCCATGCGTCGCCCCGACAGCCAGCCCGGCGATGATCATCCCTTCAATCAGGCAAAACGGATCTCCTTCCATCAACATGCGATCCGAGAAGGTGCCGGAGTCTCCCTCGTCGGCATTGCAGGTGATGTACTTATGCTCGCCCGGCGCATCCAGCACCGTTCGCCACTTGATTCCAGCAGGGAACGCCGCACCCCCACGCCCCCGCAAGCCTGAGTCGGTTACTTCCTGGACAATTTCGCTGCAAGACATGTTGAGTGCGCGCTTCAGACCCGCAAGCCCACCATGATCAACATAGTCTTGTGGAGATAAAGGATCGATAACGCCGACCCGGGCAAACGTCACCCGTGATTGTTCCGCGAAGTAAGGAATCTGCTCGGTCGGGCCCAGGTATTTTTCGTGCTGCTCGGAAAATGTCGATTCAAACAGGGCCGGGATTTCTTCTGGTTCCATTGGTCCGAAGGCATGACGTTCACCCCCCAGTTCCACCTCGACCAACGGTTCCAGCCAGCACAGGCCTCGAGCGCCGTTGCGCACCAACACCATGTCCAGCTTGCGGTTTCGAACTTCGCTCTCAACCGCGTTCGCCACTTCATCGGCATCGACGGAAACCGCACTGGTGTCATCGGATACGAAGATACGCCTAATCGCCATCACGGCTTCCTTCGGAGTGTGCAAGCAACTCCGTGACCTGGTCGGCGGAAACTCGACCGTGAATCCTGCCGTCTATCTTCACATTCGGACCACACGCACAATTACCAAGGCAATACACAGCTTTGAACATCATGTAGTCATCGGCACTCTTGTGTCCTACTTTCGTCGACCAGGCCTGTTCCAACGATTCCTGCAGCGCCCGGGCACCCACCGCTTGACAAGCTTCCGCACGACAAATCTCAACGATGTGACGCGCTGGCGGTTCTTGACGAAAGTCGTGATAAAAACTAATGACCCCGTGAACCTCGGCACGAGAAAGGTTCAACTCGTTGGCAATGACCGCCACCGATTTTTTCGGCACATAGCCAAACTCTTCCTGCACACGATGCAAGACCGGCAATAACGCACCAGGCAAATCCCTCAAGCCCCGGACAATGGCTCGCGCCTTCTCTTCGCTGTATTTAGTCATCTGCATAGCGCAGCATTCTACGAAAAGCGACCGGAGTATAAAAAGGGGTAAAGTTAACTTTTTGACGATCGAAAAAAGGGTCAGATTAACTTTCGGCTTCAGAAACGCTAACCTGGCGCCTTTTTCAGCCGCGGCTCAGAACTCTTCCCAACCCTCGTCTCCAGCGTCTTCGACGTCGGCATTCGGGGCAACGATCGCTTGCGGCCTCTTATGCGGTGGTGGTGATGAGATCGTGGTGCCACTCCCGCCACTCCCGCCACTCCCGCCGCCCGCACTCGTAACCAGGTTGAAGAATCCTGCTTCCTGACTCAAATTTGTCGCCTGCTCACCAATCGACTGCGCGGCAGCAGATGCTTCTTCGACCATCGCGGCGTTCTGCTGGGTGGCTTCATCCATCCCCGCAATCGCATTGTTCACCTCCTGGATGCCCGCCGCCTGTTGCTGGCTCGCCGCCGCAATCGCCGCAACGATCTCGGACACCTCCTGCACACCTTTGACGATTTCTTCAAGAGTCTGACCGGATTCGTTGACCAGCTTCGTCCCCTCATTGACGTTACTGACACTGTCGCTAATCAAGGTTTTGATTTCTTTGGCCGCTGTTGCACTGCGACCGGCAAGGCTGCGAACCTCAGAGGCAACTACCGCAAAGCCACGGCCCTGCTCTCCAGCCCGTGCCGCTTCAACGGCGGCGTTGAGCGCCAGGAGATTGGTCTGGAACGCAATCTCGTCGATAACCCCGATGATGTTGGAGATCTTCTCACTCGACTCGTTGATTGTTTTCATCGCCGTAATCGCCTTGCCGACAACCTGTCCGCCTGCTTCGGCTTTAGCGCGGGTACTTTCGGCAAGTTCGCTTGCCTGGTGTGCGTTGTCCGCGTTCTGCTTCACGGTCGCCGTCATCTCTTCCATGCTGGATGCCGTCTGTTGCAGAGTGGAGGCTTGAGCCTCGGTACGCTCGCTCAAGTTGGCATTGCCCTGGGAAATCTCATAGGTGCCGGTCTGTACCATTTCCGCACCCGTCTTGATCGCGCCGATCACCGCGGTGAGTTTTACCAGCGTGGCGTTGGTGTCCGCCTTGAGCCTGCCAAACGAGCCCTGGTATTCAGCCTGGATGGACTCCGTCAGATCGCCCCTGGACATGGCACCCAGCACGCGCAACATATCGTTGATGATGTTCTCACAAACATCCACCAGGTCGTTGACACCCTGGCCGAGCGCCCCGAAAAATCCGGATTTACCTGCCATCTGGATGCGCTGAGTCAGGTCACCCGCTTTGGCGGCATCCACAATATCCTCAACCTCGCGCTCGACCGCCTTTTCTTGCGTGCGATCGGCCCACTCGACAACCGTGCCCTGGCGCTCGCCCGATTCATCAACCACCGGATTGGCGATGACTTTGAAAGTGCGACCGCCGACGGCTATCTCAGTGGAGAAAGTGTTATCCAGGTTCGTCAGTTGATTACTCTTGAAAATATCAATATGCGAGCCAATGAGATTATCGGCATCAAATCCGGACACTTCTTTGCGAATGTCGTCACCGGCCTTGCGCATCATTGACTTGGCCGACTCGTTGAGATACATGATTTCGAGGTTGGGATTGGCCAACATGACGCTGGAATCCACCTTGTCCAAGGCCGCCTTGATCCGTCCAGTCGAGGCGAGAGCAAGCTTGTCGGCTTCGATTTGCTCTTTCAGCTTCTGTTGCATTGTGGACATCGCGGTGTTCAGTTGAGCAATTTCATCACCGCCCTTCGCTACTATCGTAGAGCTAAAGTCCCCTTCGGCTATCCGCTGCATGGTGTGTGCCGCATTTCTGGTTGGACCAACAACCATGCGTACCAACAAGTAGCCGATGCCCATGCCAAGCAGCAACCCAACAATAGTTAATACGATCAGCATTTGTGTCGCGGTCTGCTCCGCGTGTTCCGCTTCAAGGGCCGCGTTTTGGGTGAAGTTTTCGAGTTGCGTGAGAAACTCTTCAAGTTGCTTATCAAGCGAAGCTTCTTCGCTTTCGATATTCTCTATGGCACGCGCAGCACCCCCGACACTTCCGTTATTCAACAATTCGAACAAACCGTTCGCATGCCCTTGGAACGCGACATGAGATTCCTGCACCAATTCAAGGTTGCGCTCAAATTGAGCGAACTTCCGCTTCGACTCTTCATTACGGGCTTCTTCCAACGCCACACCAATGAGGTACCTTGCCTCCATGATTTCTTCGTCGATCAGTTCGGCATACCGCCCAAACTCGCGTTCCGATTCTCTCATGCGAGCGACATCCTCCATCCCCGTCGCACCGATAGCTCGTTCCAGCCATATGGCCTGCCCGAGTTGGTTAACACTGATCTCGGTAACAGCTGCCGTAATCGGGATATCCTCCTCCGTAATCTCCACAAGGAGGGTGCCGATGTGATTCATCGTGGAAATCGCGTATACCGCGACGATGATCATAATCAGCAGCAGCAGACCTACTACACCATAAAATTTGTGGCTAAGATTCATCACGATTCCTTTCTTCTAGATAAAATACGGTGCCAAGACGATCGCTCTGCACTGGCGAAACTAGGGGGAGGTGGCGTCTCGATGCCCGTATCATGCTTTCTCAATGTCCAATCGAACAATCTCAACCGAATATCGATCGTTTCCAATAAAGTGTAGACAGGACGAGAGAAAAGACGGGGAGACTCTGAAAAAAGCGGAGAAAACTCGGCGATAGTCATCTTGGCTGTACAGACTACAATTTCCAGCTACGGATAAGATCGACGGGCGTTCGCAACTCCAGAACCTACGCTGGCAGAAGTTCCCAATCCCACTACCGTTTACTGGGCACCCGGGAAGTGTGTATGGAATGGAAACTGTGAACTTGCTAAAAGTAAAAACCGCAACTTTATTGGTGTTTCTGTTCGGAGCGCTTGAGTGTATTCGCTACCGAACCTGCCCAGGGTGACCACCACGCTAAAAAACACTTTTTTGGTGCCTTTGTTGGCGCGTACGACGGTGAACAGACCAATGCAGGTAGGTATCGAGTACGAATACAAATTCAACTCGCACTGGGGAATCGGCGCCTGGTAGTAAGATGTCAAGGACGCTCACGACGGCGATGGCATCAGCTCAACGATTGGCGCGCTGTACTTCCGTCGGAAAAGGCGCCTGGCCTCTTTAACTAAGACACAGATCAACGCGATCCATTCAACCATTCAAAGAACCGGCATCAACAGTGTCTGTTCAGGCTGGCTGACGAGACTCACGCCAGCAATTTTGCAACGGCATTCAATAGTAGTTGCGGTTGGAACGGTTTTACGATCCAACCCTGAGCACCCGCCGCTTTACCTTCCTCCATCCTCGCCCGGTCCGACTCGGTGGTCAGCATACACACCGGCGTAAACTTGTATGACTCGATCTCCTTGGCTTTCTTCAAGAACGTGATGCCATCCATATTGGGCATGTTTACGTCACAGACGATGAGATTAAATTTCGTTCCGTCCAGTTTGGTCAAAGCGTCTTCACCGTCGATGGCGTCTACCACTTCATAACCCTCTCCTTAGAGCGCTTGGACCACCACCTTCCTGAAGGCCGTTGAATCATCGACGATAAGTATTCTCTTGCTCATAGTTACTCTGGATTAAAAGAAGTCCACGAACATTCCCATTTCAGCCTAGCCTATAGGTGGAAACCTGCTGGTTTATCTCGTCTGACAAGCTCAAGCCAGGAACGAAATCACTCTGGTCGCCGAGCGAAAGCCGGCGAAGAACTCCTTTCTGGAGCCGATCAACAAACAGTTCTTCTTATGACTACTTCCAGCCGCTGCGTGCGTTGGGTCCAGCCGGGAACGGTCCCGCGGGCCAACGGAATCCAAGGGTCATGGCAAGGTTCACGTCCTCCTTTGTACACACCCCTTCTTCGACGATTTTCATGGCCTCCCTTCTTACCGCGGCCATGATGCGATTGCCCACGAAGCCGGTATCGCCCGGCACATCCTTGAGTACGATGGGTGTTTTGCCCCAGCTCTCCATCAACTCGACAATCAGCTGCACGACGTCATCCGTGGTGTCTTCGGTTGCGGTGACTTCGACCAGTTTCATGATGTTCGCAGGGCTGAACAGGTGCATTCCAATAAACCTGTCCTTCCTGGACGTTACCTCAGCCAGATCGGCTATGGTGAACATGGACGTGTTGCTGGCAAAAACGGCCTCTTTGTTGACTAACTCGTCCAGTTCTGCCCAGACTTTGAGCTTCAGTGGCTTGTTTTCGATCGCTCCGTCATCCCCGCCGCCGATGGCCTCAATGACGAGATCACATTCACTCAGATCTCGGACGTCCGTGGTAAAGCTCAGGCGCACCATGGCTTCGTCCTTGGCCTCGGATGTCATCTTGCCGAGTTCAACCGCTTTGTTGAAACCGAAACGGCTGTTCAGGATGACGTCTCGGGCGTTTGTGCAGATTTCGTCGGTGAGATCCCGGACGATCACTTTGCACCCGGCAAGTATGGCGCACTGCGCTATGCCGCCACCCATGATCCCTGCGCCCAATATTCCAATGCTCTCAATGTCTGCTAATTTCACTTGTCTATGATTCTCTTTTTACCTTGGGAGTTGCCGTGGCAGCTTCCGTCACCGCGAAAGCCTCGGCGGCAGATATTACGCAAATCAGCGCGGGAATGCGCGACCCGGATGTATAGGAATTGGATCGGAAAACGAGATTCAACTGGCAGCTACGCTGTCGCGAGATCCACGTTGGCAACGTGTCCGTAGTGCCCTTGCTTGTTGGTCTATATTCCATTTTCCCTTTAAAAACAAAGGCTTTCCCTACCAGGGAGTCTTAGGAAGTCCCTCAAGCTATCAGTCTAGAACACTACCATGTACACTACAAGGATGACGCGAAAAGGCGAAGACGGCGGTTGGCCGTATGAATTCAGCATTAAGTACCTTGATGCGCTTCGGGAGCGTGAAAAGCGGTACGAGAAAGGTGAGCGGTTCACCAAGGGGTTGCGAATCGTTATCCACCCCAACGGCAAGAAGAAATG
>Ga0114949_10002386_pt1 | contig 11750 bp, 8 predicted proteins | sample N074metaG_FD_83505 | JGI IMG/M metagenome (GOLD analysis project Ga0114949, IMG submission 83505) | Deep subsurface microbial communities from Kermadec Trench to uncover new lineages of life (NeLLi) - N074 metaG | ecosystem: Environmental > Aquatic > Marine > Ocean trench > Sediment | place... | reverse complement strand
TAATTTCATCGTCAAATACCAATATTGAGTATACGCCTTCGGACCTACAGCGAAAAATGAGGCGCCGATTAATGGGGTCAGACCCCATTAATAGCGAGTCAGCGCACGGGTTCCAGCACGATCTCGAGCGCCTCGACGCGGCCCGCATGCGCCGTGCCTTGCAGAGGAAATGTCACCGGCGTCGTACTGCCCCACCAGTAGTCGCCGGCTTTGGGCGTCGGCGGAAACTTTTTCTCCATCTGCAGGTAGACATACAAACGGTAGTCGCCGGTCAGTGAATCCTCGCGGTAATACGTGCAGGCCGGCACCGTCATCGTCAGCGGCTGACCCACATCGATGGCCGGATCCATGACCTGGTTGTAGTCGGTGCCGCCGTCGGGCGGACGTGCCGGCGGCATGGTCCAGTTCGCATCGCTGTAATAGAACGCCATCAACTGATACGGCACCCGATCGAGCTTGTCGGGCAGGTGCAAGGTCACACGCAAGGCATCGCTCGACGCGCAGACATCCGCATCGCAGGTCGCGGTCAGCGCCGGATCACTGACGAACGGTGCCGAGTCCGTGCAGGTGTCGGTCGCCGCGCAGTCCGGTGTGCGGCCGTCGTCATCACGCACGCAACGCACATCGGCAACACTGCAACTGTGATTGAAGCCGGCCGCGCCGGTTTCGAACGCGACATACGCAATCCACTGTTCCGGGTCGTCGACGGCGCGGTCGTGTGCCCAGGTTTCGAGCGGATGGCCCTCCGCGGCCGGATCCGGATTGTCGCAGGTCCCGGTCAGGCCGGCCTTCCAGTAACACCCGTTGCTACCGGGTCCGGCATATTGCATGCCGCCGTGACAGGCTGCGTTGGTGCTGGCCGCCGTGGCCATGCCGGCGGCAATACCGCAATCGCCGCCGGGTTCGGTCGCGGGGTTGCCGTCTATGATCGCGCGCAGTTCATCGATGCCCGGCAGGCGCCAGTCGTCGTGGCCATCGAGCACGAGGGATTCGCAATAATGTTCGGCCTCGGCGGCGATCAAAGGGCGATCCGCGGAGTTTTCACGGATTTCGCGTTGCGGATTCTGCCAGCACAGCCCGGTCTCCGCGTCGCACCAGGGTTGCGACGGCGCCGGCACGTCGAGCGCCATGCAGCCGGACAGGAATGCGACGCAAACAGGTCCGGCGACTGTCGCGTGCCGAAACTTATTCCGGCTGCGTGACCGCATCATCCCCCGTCGTGATGACCGTGCCCGGCTCCATCTCGCCCATCGCGAGCGCTGTCATATAGTCGGCCGTTGCGAAGTGGCAGTAGACCTGCCCTTCGACCATTTCCGGCAGGATCCACGTCGTCCAGCTGTCGTAGTCGTGAAACAGGCCCGGCGAGTTGAAGTGAATCGCACCGTCCTCGCCGACATAGCTCAGCTCGAAATCGGACAGGTAATCGTAACCGGTGACATACGGCTCGTTCTCGTCGATAACGAACGTCTCGGCCCGGGCCGCGGCCTCGGGTCGGTTGTCGCGCCTGAGTTGTTCGATCACCTGCGCCTTGACCATGCGTGCCACCGTCGGGCAGTAAACTTGCTCGCCGGCCGCGTCCTCGCCATACGCCGCGCGAATATGCGCCGCGCCCTTGACCTTGCACGACACGACGATCGGCAGCTGCCCGGAATAGGTCACGACCTGGTAGGTCATGAGCGGATCGGGTGAAGGTTTGGAATGGCGGTATTCGGGCATGTCGGTGAACAGCGTGTTGTTACTTTCGACTGTCGTGTTCGCCATGATTTTTTGCACGGCGGAGCAGAAATCGGCGGAGGTCGGTGCCGGTAATTCCATCGGCTCTGCATGGCCCGGCACGGCCATCATGGCCGATGAAAAAAGCAATGCAATGCGCAATACGGGACTCATGATTATTCCTGTGAGTTTATTTATATGATGCGTCGGCTGGCCGCCGCAGTATACCTTATCGATTACTCGGTTCCGGCAGATGATTTTTTCTTCTTCGGATGCAGCTCGAACAACACGACCCGATGGCCGTCGTGATCGGTGACCGTCACGTCCGTGCGAGCCGGCTGCTGCAACTCGTAAGCCTGACCGACGGGTAAGCCTTCCGCTTTTATTTGTTCGAGTATGCCGGCAAGGCGCCCTTCCGTGACTTCAATAATGATGCAGAAAGGATACGGTGCCCCACGCCTCGGGATCGCCACGCCCCTGGCCTCCGTTAGCGCGAGCGAACCGAACGCGCCGCGCCCCTCGCTCAGAAACGCCATGTGCAGCGTCGCGGACGCCGGCAGCCCAAACATCTCGGTGGCCACACCCAGTGAATCGAGAAGAAAATCGACCCTGAAGCCGAGGATGTCGCGGTAGACGCGCAGCGCGCGTTCCATATCGGCAACCAGGATGTTGGCACGGTGCAGCAGCAAACCGTGGGCGGGCCCTGGCATGGGCTCTTTTTTCCCGGCAGCCGTTATCTGCGCGACTGCTTGCTCAGCTTGTACAGCGCGTTGGTGATGTCGGCCGCGACATAGATGTTGTCTTTAGCGTCCACGGCGACGCCGGTCGGCAGGAAGGGCTTCGGCAGATCATCACCGCCCACGAGTCCGATCGCCAGACCATCCGCCAGGGTTTCCATCGCGCCGGTTACCGGGTCAATGCGCAACAGGCGCTGCGTGCCGGTTTCGGCGACCAGTAACTGCCCGTCGCCGGTCAGCGCGAGCCCTTCGGGCCGATCCAACCCTTCGGTCACGAGTTGACGCGCACCATCGCGCAGATCGATCCGCCAGATTCGACCGGCGTCGTACTCGCTGACGTACAGGTCATCTCCGGCCGCCGCGAGACCCACCGGGCCATCGAGGCCTGTTGCGATTTCGGTTTTTTCACGACTGCGGCCCGGCGCGAGCCGAGTCAGCGTGCCGGTCGTGTAATCGGCGACGACCACGCTGCCGTCCGCGAGAAACACCGGGTTGTACGGCGCCTTGAACTTAGCGGTCTTGATGACCTTGTTTTGCTCACGATCGATGACATACACGAGACCGAACGGCCAGATAGACGCCAGCACGAGCGTGTCATCGCTGACCGCGATGCTCTGCGAGGCCGCGACCCCGGGCGGTGCGGGCAACATGGTGCGTGCGCCCGTGACGACATCGAAATAGCGACTGCCCCAGAAATCCGCGACGAACACCACGGTCCGGCCATCGATCTCGGCCGTGGCGATACCGCCCGGGGCGCTTAACTCGCCGCTCGTGATTTCACGCAGTGCGCCGGTGTCCGGATCGATCGCCGTGATCCGGTTCAGGGCCGGATTGGAGACATAGATTTCATCGCGGCTGTCGATCGCGAGATTATCGAGCGGCGGTTCGAGCTGCGCGATGATCTCTCGTGCGCCGGACTCGAGGTCGATCCGCGTGACACTGCCGTCGTCGATGTCCACGACAAGCAGCCGCCCGCGTGAGTCCAGGTTGACGGCGGCCGGCACCGAAAAATCATCGGCAATCTGCGTGACCTCGCCGGATTCCAGGTCAACCCGCACGAGTTTGCCTTTCATGAACAGGGGCCCATACAGCTGGTGATCGGCCGTGACTTCGAAACCATTCAGGCCACCGAGTTTTTTGGCGATCAGGCGCGGTGCGGCGATACCCTGCGGATCGATTTCCCAGAGCGCATCGCCGCCGAAGACCTGGGTCACGAACAGGCGGCCATCGGGCGCATAGTTGATGGAATTCACGGCCACCAGGTCACTGGCGAGCACCTTGATGTCGCCGTCCGGGGTCAATGCGTGCACGGCGGAGAACGCACCGGCGGTCCACGCGATCGTGCCATCGGGGCCGACCGCGACATCGTCGGCGTTGCCGAGCGGTGGTCCGACGAGCGTGCTGACTTCGCCGGTCTGCGTATCGATGCGATAAATCGAATAGCCGGTGAGGCTCGCGCCGTAGAGCACATCGTTTTTATCGAACGCGAGTCCGTGCACACCGTGCATGGCCGAGCCCGGCACGAGTATTTTCAGGTCATAACCCGGCGCGACATAGTGCGCCGGTGGCGTCGCCGCGCAACCCCCGAGCAGGCCGAGCAGCAATATGATCACGACTTCACGCGCCATGGGCATCCCCTCTGTTTTTTTTGCACTTGCGCTTCAGCGCCGATATTCGCTTATTCAGGAAAGCCACTCGATTACAGCAGACTTCCCGCGGAAAAAATACCCCGAGAATAAAACCCCGGGGATAAAGCCCCGAGAATAAAAAAAGTAAGGGAACACCGGCGTCCTGCTCGAGAACCGGCCACCCGACGATGAGACCGGTCTGATCGCGTTCGGGTTTGATGCGACCTGCGTCGCCGCGACAACACCCGGTAGATCATCCCCGGTAGATCGTCCCCGCTAGATCATCATAGGCCAAGAAAAATAGGCCAAGAAAAACCCGCCGAAGGGCGGGTTTTCAACGCAGATTTACGGCAAGCGGTTACGCCGCTTTACGCCGTATCCAGCCGAGCAGTCCCAGCGCGGAACCGAACAGCCACACCGCCGCGGGTACCGGGACCAGCGTAGCCGTGAAGATCCAGTCATCCGTCGAATCCGGCGGTAACAACCAGCCGCGACCGACCCAGCCGTCGTCCGTCGCCAGTCGGTGACCGTCATTATCGAACTCGAATGCGATACCTGAACCATTTTGCTCGCTGGTCAATGAGAAAGACCGCAGCAAGCCGCCGATCTCATCGACGGAACCCGATCCGTCCGTCGCTTTGAAACCACCGTCTTCGGCGGCAGACAGGCCGCTCATTGTATAGGTCGTGGTCCAGAATGTGCCGTCGTCGTTACGTTCCATCGTACCAGTGATCGTGGCGCCGGCAAGAAGGTCCGCCGGGTCCCACGAAATTGTCATCGGACCGCCGAGACCGCCCAGGTTCGTGCCGACGCTGAACGTCGGTCCGTTTCCGCCGGGTGGCTGCTCGTCCACGCGCAAACCATACGGGCTGGTCGGGTCGCCCTGAAACAAGCCCGAATCGGGATGATCGCCGAGCAAAAACGTGACCGTCGCGGCCGTTGCGGGCGCCGAAAACATGAAAACCAACGAGATGCCGATCGCAGTGAAAACCACGGCGGCGATGAACGTGCCGTATGCGGCACGGACGAACTTTACGATACACCGGTGCATCAGATAATCCCCTTACCTTACCCAGGTACAGGCTAAAGGACCTGTCCAGGTCGAATGTTTACTTTCTTTATTGCCGGCGAATCGAAGATTGCGTCATCGGATCGTCGGATTCAGTGAACCTACGCCAAATATGAACCAAACTCAATTAAACGGCATTATGTTCACTCCGGTGAACGAAGAATCAATTACTTAGATCGATTATTTTATATTCTACTTTAATTAGGAGCGCGTGTGCTGCGCTGAGATCTGCCGATTTAGGGCAGATGATAAAAGGCCCCGAAAGAATTCGAACTGCCGATCGCGATGGCGAAGATACTCTGCAACGGGCCGTCACTTTCTATTGCACCACCGGCCACACGACGACATCGACCGCTCGCTCCGTGCCGCGGTGGGCCCGGCCATCGAGCGGCATGGGTTAAAAACCTGCGTAATGCTTTAGTCCCCCGTCATAGCGCTTGGTGGCCGCCCGAGGGCGAGTGGATTCTGAACCGGCGCGGGTCCCGGCAAGCACGCGGATACAGCCGCCAACAGACTGATCAGCATCGCTTTAACCAAAAGAATTCGCTCGCTGGTGCTTTTCATTAATATAGAGGCTCGAACCGGCGATTTGAAAAAAATTATAAATGGGGTCAGACCCCATTAAAAAGGGGGTCTGACCCCATTTTTTCGCGAAGACATATACTGAAGACAGTTGCGGCACTCGGGGCCGTCATAGCGGCGGCGACGGGCCTGTTTAATAAGAGGGCGGCCGCCGCGCCCGCAAAGAATACGTACAGGAGAACAACCATGGCCAAATACCTCGATCCGTTGCCACCCGGTTTCAACCCCGGTCCGCTCGACCTGGAGAAGCCGCTCGATAACCAGGTCGCATTGCTGAAACTGCAGGCGGACCTGTCAGGCGAGCCCGTGATCGGCATTTTCCCGGGCAAGGCCTGGCTCTGGATCCCCGGCGAAACGAATATCGCGGCGTTCCACACCTACGGGGTCGGCGCGAGCCGCCTCGAGTTCAACGAGGAAGAACAGGGCTGGCGTTTTTATCATCGCGAGGTGCTGCTCTACACCGATCCGGAAACAGGCGAGGTGCTCGACACCTGGGACAACCCCGTGACCGGCATGACCGTGCGCGTGGTCCATGTGCACAACGATCCGGTGCAGCGCTTTTACCCGCTGGAACACGGCCCGTTCGCGCCACCGTATCCGTATCTCGTCAACGGCGACAACCTCGTGTTTCAAATCGACGTGTTCCGGCCGCCGGTACCGGGCGATAATCCGCTGACGCGCAAGGAATACCCGCTGCATTCACAGCAGGACCTGTACCAGACCGCGGAACTCTGGGCAATCCACGGCAGCCTGCAGGCGCTGAACAATCCGGAGAACACGCGCGTGCCGTGCCACACGGCGTGGGGCCGGATATCGATGTGGGAACCATTCTTCGAGATGGGCAACCGACCCGGCGTCACGATATATCACAGCCAGGCGTTCACGACGCAGAACGGCATCGACGACATTGACCCGAAGATACGCGCCCACCTCGAGAAAAACTATCCGCAGTTCCTGGAATACCCACACGCACCGACTGAATGGGGCGAAGGCTTCCAGGAAAACCACTGGACGTATGCGAAGAAACTCATCGACAAAGCGCGCGCCGAAGGCAACACCGTCGGCCAGAGTGTCTTTGGCGTGTTCGACAAATAACCCGTCGTGAGCACCGACGTCACGGCCCCACCCGGGCCATTGCGGTGGGGACCGGTCGCGCTCACGCCCGGGATCAGCCGGTTCAATGCGGCGACGTTCATGTTCGCGTCGTTCATCACGATCGGCTTCATGATTTTCATCAACATCGGCAATACCTACGTCCTCAACGAGAACCTCGGCATCGCCCACCAGGAACAGGGCGGCGTCACGGCGATTTTTCTGATCATCAACGAGATAGCGCTCCTGATCCTGATGCCGATGGCCGGCATCATTTCCGACCGCATCGGACGCCGCACGGTTTTTATTCTCGGCCTGCTGATCATGGCGCTGGGCTATGTGCTCTACCCTCTCGCCACATCGCTGACGGAACTGGGCGTCTACCGGGCCATTTTTGCGGCCGGCACGGCCGGCGCGACCTCCATGCTCGGCACGATCACGCATGACTATCCGCAGGAGGATTCGCGCGGCAAGATGATCGCGCTGTCGTCGATCATGATCATTCTCGGCTCGCTGTTCGTCGCCGATGTGTTTCGGCGGCTGCCGGAATTCTTCCAGGGCCAGGGTTACGACGGCATAACGGCCGGCCAGTTCACGTTCTGGATCGCGGCCGGCGCCATGACGCTGGCCTGTATCGTGCTGCGGATCGGTCTGAAGGGCGGCACGCCCGCGGCGCCGGCCGAACGGCCGCCGTTCAGCGTCCTTGTGCGCAGCGGTCTCAAACATGCGCGCAATCCGCGCATTGCGCTGGCCTACAGCGCCGGGTTTGTCGGCCGCAGCGACCTCGTGATCCTCGGCAGTTTCACGGTGTTATGGGGTACGATCGCGGGCCTCGAACAGGGCATGGACACGGCCGAAGCCCTCATGCGCGGCACGATGCTATTCATCATGGCGAATATCGCGGCCCTGTTCTGGTCTTACGCGATCGGCCTGATTATCGACCGGTTTAATCGGGCCACGGCCATGGCCATCGGCGCCGGTCTCGGCGCAATCGGCTTTACGTGCATGGGCTTCGTGGACAATCCGCTCGAGCCGGCGGCGATTCCGTTCGTGATTCTGCTCGGCATCGGCCAGGTCAGTTGTTTCAGTTGTTCGCAGGCCTTGCTCGGGCAGGAAGCGCCGGTCAAGGAACGTGGCGCCGTATTCGGCGCGTTCGGTTTTTGCGGGGCAGTCGGCATCGTGCTGGCCACCGGGGTCGGCGGCTGGCTGTTCGATCACTGGATGCACGCCGGGCCGTTCGTCATGGTCGGACTCGCGAACGCGGTCATTGTCGCACTGGCGATCTTGGTCCGGATCAAATCGCCGGGCACAATGCCGGCCTGAGGAATGGGGTCAATTTAATGGGGTCAGACCCCAATTTAAATGGGGTCTGACCCCATTTTTTGAGGTACCCGACCATGGACCGCGAAACTTGCATCGCCTTTATCGAGCAGACGTACTTCGGCAACGTTGAGGCCGGCGACATCGACGCCGTCATGGAATGCTTCACCGAGCAGGCCGAGGTCATCATCCGGCACGGCGACAATCCGCTGCGGTTCTTCCAGGTGCGCCCATCCGGTGACGCGACCGGTTTACGTGATTTCTATACCCATCTCTGCGGCAATTACGCCGCAAGTTTCAATGATTTCGAGCATTTCATCGACGGCACCGAGAACCGGGCCGCGTGTTATTTCAAGGTCCGCCTGCGCCCGAAGCCGGATGGGCTGTACGCGGAGGCCGGCCCGCAGGAACTGCTGAACTGCAATTTCTTCGAATTCGAAGCGGGGCTCATCAACCACATGATTATTTACTACGCGAATCCGCAATCGGTCGAGGTTGATGGTCGCAGCGCGGAAACACCGACCGGCTATCCGAAAAAATAAGGGGTGCCGGCGCCGCTATCTTTTGGCAACCGCCATATACATCGCCGGCACGACAAAAATCGTGAACAGCGTCCCGACAGACATGCCGCTGGCGATGACGAGCCCGATGTCGTAACGGCTGACGGCGCCTGCCCCGGTCGCCAACAGCAGCGGCACCACGCCGAGCACCATCGCCCCGGTTGTCATCAGGATCGGGCGCAGCCGGATGGCGGCGGCTTTTTCGATCGCCTCGCGTTTGCTCAAGCCTTCCTGTTCCTGCAATTGGTTGGCGAATTGCACGATCAGGATACCGTGCTTGCTGATCAATCCGATCAGCGTGATCAGTCCGACCTGGGTATAAATATTGACGCTCGCCGCACCCAGGGTCAGCAACACCAGCGCGCCGGCGATCGACATCGGCACGCTGATCAACATGATCAGCGGGTCGCGAAACGATTCGAACTGGGCCGCCAGCACGAGATAAATGATGATGATCGCGAAGAAGAACGTCAGGATCAGATTGCTGCCTTCCCGAATGTACTGCCGTGATGGGCCGGCGTAATCGAATTCGTAGCCTTTGGGCGCGATCTCAGCGGCCTTGGCCTGCAAAAACTCGAGCGCGGTGCCGACGGCCACGCCGGGCCTGGGCACACCCGACAACGTGGCCGAATTCAGCTGCTGAAACCGTTTGAGTTCCTGCGGCTGGACGGTCGTCTCGAACGAGATCAGGCTGGACAGCGGGATCAATTCACCACTGCGCGTCGCGATCGGAAACCGGCCGATCTGTTCGGGGTTCTGGCGGTAACGGCGTTCGACCTGGGGGATCACTTTGTAGCTGCGACCCTCGATGCTGAAACGATTCACGTAACGTCCGCCCAGCATCAGGCCGAGTGCGTTGCCGAGCTGCTCCATATCGATGCCCAGATTGGCTGCCTTCTCGCGATCAATCATGATATCCGTCTGCGGCCGGTCGTATTTCATATCCAGGTCCGTAAACACGAACAGCCCGCTCTCCCGGGCCGCGGCCAGCAGTTGTTGGCCCACAGCGTAGACCGCAGGCGGCGAATCGGTGGAGCCGATCACGAACTGCACCGGCAGGCCGCGACCAGCGCCCGGCATCGACGGCATACCGAATGCTGCGGACTTCAGCCCGGCAATCCGGTCAGCGGTTTGCTGCACCACCGGCAGCAGATCCATCAGGGTCCGGTCCCGCTCGCTCCACGGCGTCAGTACGATACCCGACAGCGCCTTATTTCTGACCGTCGCCGGACCGCTCCCCTGACTGCCGTTAAACAAAAAGGTCTGCTCGGTCTCGTCGAGATCTTCGTAAGCTTTCGTCAGCGCGGCGGTATAACGGATCAGTTGTCCGGGGGACGTATTGGACGCTGACTCGGACGTGATCAGGATTATCCCCTGGTCCTCGAGCGGCGCGAGTTCGCGCTCGGCCGTGACGAACATGAAATAAATACTGCACAGAATCAGCGCCGCGAAAGTCAGCGTAACCGGTACGTAGTTCAAGGTTCGATGCAACCGCCGCCGGTATGCATCGCGCAGACGATCAAACTGTCGATCGAGAAATCGTGACAGGCCCCTGTCTCGTCGGTCGCCGCCCAGCAACCGTGAACACATCATCGGCGACAGCGTCAGCGCCACGATACCGGAGATAATCACGGCCCCGGCGAGCGTGAACGCGAATTCCCTGAACAGGCTGCCGGTCAGCCCGCCGGAAAACCCGAGCGGCGCATACACCGCAAACAGCGTAATCGTCATCGCGACGACCGGCGCAGCCAGTTCCCGCGCCCCGACAATAGCGGCCTCCTTCGCCGACATGCCCTCTTCTATATGGCGCTGGATATTTTCGACGACGATGATAGCGTCGTCGACAACGAGACCAATCGCCAGAACCATCGCGAGCAGCGTCAGCAAATTAATCGAATAGCCGAGGACCAGCATGATGCCGGCCGCCCCGATCAGCGACATCGGAATCGCAACGATGGGTATCGCAACCGAGCGCACGGAACCGAGAAACAGAAAGATCACGGCCATGACGATCAGCGCCGCTTCGATCAGCGTCTTGATGACCTCACTGATTGCGTCATCGATGTAACGGGTCTTGTCGTAGGAGATCCTGCCCCGCATATCATCCGGGAGCTGCGCGACGATGTCCGGAAAAATTTCACGAATTTCCCGGATCACGGAAAGCGCGTTCGCGGTCGGCAGCACATCGATTGCGATGAACGTCGCGAACTGACCGTTAAACGCCACCGACGTATCGTAGTCTTCCGCACCCAGCACCACAGTGGCTATGTCGCGCAAGCGGATGATTGTGCCGTCGCGTTCGGTCACCACGAGATCCTTGAACTCATCCGCCGTATGCAGGTCGGTCGCCACGTTCAGGTTGACCGAAATGGCGTTGCCTTTCGTCTTACCCACGGCCGCCTGAAAATTATTCGCCAACAAGGCGCGGTAAACATGCTGCGGCGTGATACTCAGCGCGTGCATGCGCGCCGGATCGAGCCAGACACGCATGGCGAAGTTGCGGGCACCGAGGATCTCCGCGGCCTGCACGCCGGCCACAGCCTCCACCTTCGGCTGCACCACTCTAATCAGATAATCGGTGATCTTGTTCGCGGGTCGCGTCGTGCTGTTGAAACTCATGTACATCGCCGACGTGGTCTCGCCGATGGCCACCTCCAGCACCGGTTCCTCGCTGTCCGCGGGCAGCTCCGGTCGGATCCGGTTCACCTTCGCCGTGATCTGAGTCAGCGCATCGTAGGGCGGATAGTTCAGCTCCAGGTGGGCGGTGATCGTACTCGTGCCCTGTGAGCTGCTCGATTCGAGATAATCGATGCCGTCGGCGCTGGCGATTTCGCGTTCGAGCGGCGTGGTGATGAACCCCTTGACCAGCTCGGCATCCGCGCCGGTGTAGGTCGTCATGACCCGGACGACCGCAGCTTCACTCTTCGGGTACTGGCCGACGTTCAACAGCTGCAGCGACCGCAAACCAGCCAGCAGGATTAACAGGCTCACGACGATCGCCAGTACCGGACGCCGGATAAAAATGTCGGTGAAATTCATGCTGGCGGCG
>Ga0114949_10002384_pt1 | contig 11754 bp, 9 predicted proteins | sample N074metaG_FD_83505 | JGI IMG/M metagenome (GOLD analysis project Ga0114949, IMG submission 83505) | Deep subsurface microbial communities from Kermadec Trench to uncover new lineages of life (NeLLi) - N074 metaG | ecosystem: Environmental > Aquatic > Marine > Ocean trench > Sediment | place... | reverse complement strand
TCGCGATGGCCATCGCGGCGTTCCGCGCATTGTGAAATCCTGGAACGATCAACTCGACGTTGACGGCATCACCGCCGGCAAACGTCAGGGTCCAAGTCGTACCGGATTTTGAAGGTGTGATGGGGCCAATGAGTACATCGGCGTCGTGCGCCGTTCCGACGCGCCGCACCGGTACGTCGACTAGGGCAGCCACTCGGCCAGCACCTTTGTCATCGGCTCCGATAATCGCCAGTTCCGCCCGGTTCGCAAACTCGACGAAAGCCGCCTCCAAGTCGTCCAGAGATCCGTAGCACTCGAGGTGGTCCGCCTCGACGTTGTTGATGATCGCAATGTTCGGCGAGAGAGCGAGAAACGATTTGTCGTATTCATCAGCCTCCACAACGAACAGCTCATCGCTCCCAAAACGTGCGTTCCCGTTCCACGCAGCCACTCTCCCACCCACGAGCCCAGTAGGATCGAGGCCCGCCGCTACAGCCGCATCCGTCACCATGGCGGTCACCGTTGTTTTTCCGTGCGTCCCAGCCACTCCCACGACTTTGGCCGAGGAGACCAATTCGCCCAACGCACTGGCCCGCCGCCATACGGGAATCCCCGCCAAGCGAGCGGCTTCCAACTCCGGATGATCTGAAGGAACTGCTGCCGTGTGGATCACCGCACGGGCTCCCTCGACATGACTTGGATCGTGCCCTGCCCCGATATCGACCCCGGCGGCTGTGAGTTCGTCGGCCCCCCGCGGATCGACGTCGCACCCGGTGACGCCAACCCCCCGGCGCCGAGCCATGAGCGCGAGCGCACTCATGCCTGCGCCGGCAATCCCCATGAAATGGATGGGCCGGGGATCTGGGGCAAAAAGCTGCATCAAGGGCAGCTAATATAGTGCAACATAGAAAGTTACGAAAGGTTGCGCCCTAGCCGGCGAGGGCCAAAATCCGCGTCGCAATGTCCTCTGCGGCCTGCGGACGGGCCCTCGAAAGCGCCCCTGCCGCCAACCCGGCCAGGCGGTCGTCATCCTCCAGGAGGCGCTGAACTTCGCTCGCGAGACCATCGGCTGTCAGATCGGCCTCGGGCATGTGGATGGCAGCGCCAGCCTCCGCGAGGGCCTTGGCATTGCGCGTTTGGTGGTCGGCGGCGGCGTGGGGCAACGGGACGTAAAGGGCCGGAAGACCCCAGGCACAGAGTTCGGCGGTCGTCATCGCCCCGGCCCGGGCCACCGCCAGGTTGGAGGCGGCATAGGCCTCGTCGATCGGATCCCAGAAGGCACGCACGATCCGCCACGGAGGTTTGTGATAGGAACCAAACTCCTCCCACTGCCCCTTCCCCGTACTCCATAGGACGGTGACGCCAGAGAACGCACCGCTATCGATCGCGTCGGCGACGACGCGATTGATCGCGTGCGCGCCCTGGCTCCCCCCAACGATGAACAGCACCGACGCGTTCTCGTCGATTCCCAAGGCATGGCGGGCAACTCTTTTTCCCGGCATCGGCACCGGCGGCGGCGCGATCGGATTGCCGGAATCAAAGACGAGGGTCGACTCGCGAATCTCGAGGTGTTCGCGAGCCTCGGGAAACCCAAGGTGGATCTGGTGTGCCCTGCGGGCTAGCCATCGCGTTGTCATGCCAGGCAACGCGTTTTGCTCCTGGACCACGATGGGGATACCACGGCGCGACGCCGCCCACACGATCGGGCCGGCCGCGTAGCCACCCGTGCTGACCACCACCGCTGGTTGTTCCTTCTCGAGAATGGCCGCCGTCGCGCCAAGCAGCTTCGGAAGTGCGACAAGCCACCGAGCGTTCCGCCACCACGCCGCACGATAGATCGGGTGGACGGGGAGCAGGTAGTACCGGTAGCCGCTAGTGGGAAGGATGTCGCGTTCTACACCTCGTTCGGCCCCCACCAAGATGGGCTCCACTCCGTCGCGCAGGCGTCGCAGCGCCTCCGCCAGCGCGAGCGCCGGCATCAAGTGCCCGCCGGTACCGCCACCCGCCAGGAGAACACGCATCAAAGACGCGTTGAACCGGTCCGCCTGCTCGAGATGTTGATGAGCACACCGGTGGCTACGAGTGATACCAGGAGGCTCGAGCGCCCATACGAGATAAACGGGAGGCTAATGCCGGTCGTGGGGACTATGTGCAAGGCGACGCCCCAATTGAGCAAAGCGGCAATACCGATAAGAGCGGTAAGGCCCGTGGCAAGGAGACTCCCGAACAAATCTGGTGCCGACCGCGCAATGCGAAACCCGAGCGCCAGAAAGGCGCTGAAGAGACCCACGATGACCACGACCCCGACGAACCCCCACTCTTCCCCGATGGTGCTGAAGATGAAATCCGAATAGGCGTAGGGCAGGTACCCGAGCTTTTGAAGCCCCTCGCCGAATCCCACGCCGAACACGCGCCCCGCTCCGATCCCGATAAGCGACTGTTGGATTTGCCAGCTGGCTTGCTCGATATCGTCGGGAGAACTCAAGAAGCTGAGCATCCGGGACAACCGGTATTGCACGGTCATGACTTGGTGCCAGAGAATCGGCAGCGCGGCCACACCGAGGATAAGAAAGTGCCCGATCTTGGCTCCAGCCGTAAACAGGATCGTGCCGGCCAGCAAGACGATGACGATGCCGGTGGAGAGGTCGGGTTCGAACACCACTAGGCCCGCGATCGGGAAGACGATGACTATAAACGGAACCAACCCCGTCTTGAAATCGCGGATCGCGTCACCTTTCTTGGCAGCGAGCATCGCGGTCCAGGCCACGACAGCGAATTTCGCAAATTCAGATGGCTGCAGCCGGATGGGACCGAACGATACTGCCCGTCGGGCCCCGTTGATCTCGGGTGCAATCCCGTAGGTGAACGGCAACAAGGGAATGACGAGCGCGACCGCGATCACCCCGACCATCAACCAAGCGAGATGTCGCCACACGTGATAGTCGAGCCGAGTACATACGAACAGGAGTAGAAACCCCACGCCGGCGCCAATGAGTTGCCGCAGAGCGTAGTAGCCACCCGGTAACCCGTTCTGCACAGCCCAGATGCTCGAGGCGCTGTACACGGCAACGATCCCGAACACGACGAGAACCGCCGCGACGATCCCGAGTGCCCGCCCTTCCCAGTAGGCGGCCGGTGGCTGGACCCTGCGCGTCATGGTTGGAGTGTGCGGAACCGATCGCCGCGTTCTTCGAAGTCGTGGAATTGATCGAAGCTCGCGCACGCCGGCGACAGCAGTAAGATGTCGCCGGCGTGCGCTAGCTTCGCGGCCGTCCTGACGGCGTCATCGAACCCCTCGACCAACTCTGCTGGAACCACACCGTCGAGGTCACGCAAGGTGTCCGACGCCGCTTCGCCATAGGCCACAATCGCACGACATCCCTCGAGACGGTCGCGCAGTGCCCCGAACGATTGGCCTTTGCCCCGCCCGCCAATCAACAACACGTAGGGGTTGGTCATGGCCTCCAGTGCAACCATGGTCGATCGGACGTTCGTGGCCTTCGAGTCATTCACCCAAAGTACATCTTCATGGGTCCCAATCGGTTCCAATCGATGCGGTAACGCCGCGAACGACGGCAGGAGATCGCCCACTACCGATGGCACCACCCCGGCAGCCCCCGCCGCAAGCGAAGCGGCCAGCGCGTTGCCAACGTTGTGGTCTCCCATTAGTTGCAGGTCGTGTCGATCGAGGATGGAGCCGTCGCCCGACATCAGACGCTGTCCATCGCGATCGAACCATGCGTCCTCGGTTCTCTCGAGGGACCAACGATGGCGCAAGCCGGGAACGCCATCCGCCAGGTCCATCACCGCTCGATCATCATCGTTCAGAATCCACACCGACTCATCGCTCGCATGTCGGAAAAGGAATCGCTTGTCACCGAAATACTCGTCCACCGACGCATATCGATCCAGGTGATCCGTATCGAGGTTGGTAAGGACACCTATCGCCGGATTCATGTGCGGCGCGTCGTGCAATTGGAAGGATGACGCTTCGATGACGAGCCACTCCAGATTCGATTCCGTTGATGCCACTGCGGTGAGTGGGGTACCGATGTTGCCTGCCACGACCGCCCTGTGGCCCGAGCCGGTAAGCAAGTGCGCGATGAGCGCAGTGGTAGTCGTCTTGCCGTTGGTGCCGGTCACGACGATGTATGGAACACCCTCGAGGGCCCTGAGACCAAGATCCAGTTCCGACAGAATCTCAACGCCCGCGCTGCGGGCGGCCCGCAATACCTCGGTATTGGGTGGAACCCCCGGAGAAACGATGACGGCGGCCGCGCGAGACACCCGCTCAACATCATGCCGCCCGACCTCAACTGACACGTTCAGACGAGCAAGGTCCTTGGCGACAGCATCGATCGCGACAGCGTCCGCCGAGTCGGATGCGTACACGGCAATCTCCTGCTGTCGTAACCACGCAGCGGCGGCCTGCCCACTGCGCCCCAACCCGATAACGGCGACTTCTCCGTCCCGCCACCGGTCCGGAATCATCGGAGTTTGAGCGTGGAGAGCGCGAGGAGCGCGAAGAGTATTCCCGCAATGTAGAAGCGGGTCACGATCTGCGACTCCGGCCAGCCCAATTGCTCGAAGTGATGGTGGAGGGGAGCCATCCGGAACAGGCGGTGCTGGTCAGCATAATCCCTTCCCCGCCGGCGCTTGTTCCACTTGTACGTACCCGTTTGCAGAATCACAGACAGCGTCTCAGCGACGAACACGCCAGCGACGATGAGGAGAAGAAACTCGGACTTCAGCAAGATCCCTACGGTGCCCAACGCGCCACCGATCGCGAGGCTACCGGTGTCACCCATGAAAATATGAGCCGGGTGTGCATTGTACCACAGAAATCCAAGGGCCGCGCCCGCAAGGGCCGCGCAAAAAATCGTGAGTTCACCCGCCCCCTCGAGGTATGGAACCAGGAGATAGGCGGAGGTGTCGACCCGGCCGAACAAATAGGCAAAAATCGCAAGGGTGGCAGCCGCAATCGCGGTGAGTCCTGTCGCAAGGCCGTCGAGTCCGTCCGTCAAATTCACCGAGTTGCTCGCACCGGTCGTCACGATCGTCACGAATCCGAGATAGACGACGGGAGGGAGCAGGATCACCACGTACTTGAAAAACGGTAGGGTGATCGCATTGCCCTGTACGACCGTGTCCGTTGCCTGAAACACCATGTTCGACGGCGCCAGCAACAATACCGAACCCAACCCGATCCCGAACGTTATCTGCCCAATCAACTTGTATTTGGCAATCAGTCCGCGGGATTTGCCCGAAACCGACTTCAGGTAATCGTCGATGAAACCGATACACCCCATCCACACCATCGCGAGTGCGGCGATGACGACGTACCGGTTGTCGAGGCGTGCCCACAGCAACGTTGGCACCAGCGTGCACAACAGAATGATGAGACCGCCCATCGTCGGGGTTCCACGCTTGCTCTGGTGCGACGCGGGCCCCTCGTTCCGGATGACCTGCCCAATGCCTTTGGCCTCCAAACGCCGGATGATTGGTGGACCCACTGCAAAAGCCATAACGATCGCCGTCACACCCGCCCCGGCCGTCCGGAACGTGATGTAGTTGAACGGGTTGAAAAAGATGTAATGCTCGCCGAGCGGCGCTAAGAGGTGGAAGAGCACGTTCTGTCACTTTCGGGCAAGATGAACGGAAGCGCTTCCTCAAGTTTCACACCTCGAGAAGCCTTGAGGAGCACGAATTCTCCGCCCCGCAACCGCGAGGCCAACTCGCGTCCCAAGGTCGCGGGGTCCGGCGCCTGAATGAGGCGGTCACCCAGAGATTCCTGGTGCCGTCCAAAGGCAGCGACGAATTCCCCGGTTACGGCGACGAGTGCAGGATCGTGCTCCAAGACTCGGCCGGCCATCTCGGCGTGCCAGCCCGGACTGTCATCGCCCAGTTCCAACATCGTCCCAAGCACGACGACCAGCGGCCGGCCTCCACGCATCACCTCCGCGGTCTCGAGCGACGCCGAGAGCGAGGCCGGGTTCGCATTATACGCGTCATTCATGATCATCAGATCGCCGCACTCCAACACCTCACACCTTCCTGCGGGAAGTTGGGCGTGGACCATGCGTGCCGCGGCCTCGTCGATGGGAACGTCCAATTCCCTGGCTACAGCCACCGCGAGCATCGCGTTCTCGAGTTGGTGCCGTCCGCGGAACGGCACTTCGATGCGCACTTTCCCCACCTGCAACACCCCGAAGCCAGACACCGGCACTGACACATGGTCGGGCCGAACGTCGGCGGACGGTGCCGTACCGGCGACCACCACGCGCCGGGCAATCTTGCCGGCGCGCACGCCCATTTCGAGTGGTTCTGCGCCGACTATGGCTACTGGAACTCCCTCGGTCAGCGCGAGTTTTTCCTCGAGAACCGAGGCGACCGAGCCGAACCCCTCCACGTGACCGACGGATACGTTCGTCACGACGGCAATAGTGGGCTCGATGATGTCGCGTAGTCGGGCAATCTCGCCTGGCTCGCTGGCACCGGCTTCGATGACTAAGGCATCGGTACCATCTGGAGCTTCGAGGATCGTGAGCGGGACGCCAATGAGATTGTTGCGATTCTCTCGTGTCGCATACACGGCCCATCGCGTGCCCAACACGGCGCGCACAAGTTCCTTGGTGGCCGTCTTGCCGTTGGTACCAGTGATGGCGACGACCGGCCCGTCAATCGCGCGGCGACGTTCCCACGCCAAGAGGCCCAGCGCCACGAGTGTGTCATCGACTTCGTACATAGGCAAATCGTGGATGGCCGGAGTACCTCGACGGACCACGGCGGCGGCCGCCCCGTTCTCAGAGGCTTGCTTTAGGTAATCGTGCCCGTCAAAACGATCGCCCGCGAGGGCCAAAAAGAGCGAACCAGGTTCGAGGGTCCGCGTATCGGTAGTCACATTCTCAAACACATCGTCGCGAACTCCTTGGACTCCGAGGACCCGCGCAACACGCCTGCTAGTCCAAAATGCCATCACGACGCTCGCTGAGCCATGGCCTGCTCGACGATCTCACGCTCGTCGAACGGTACCGCGTCGGTCCCGATGATTTGATAGATCTCGTGCCCCTTGCCGGCAAGGAGCAAGCAGTCGTCGGGTTCCAGGAGCGCGATAGCGTGGTACACCGCCTCGCGCCGATCGGTTATGCGGACATGGTTACGGCGGGGCATCCCCGTCTCGATGTCATCCATGATGGCGTCCGGATCTTCGGTACGAGGATTGTCGGACGTGACCACCGCGATGTCGGCGAGGCGTTCGGCGATCTCACCCATCGCCCGACGCTTCCGCTTGTCCCGGTCACCGCCAGCTCCGAACAGGACGATGAGCCGACCTCCCGTAACCGGCCGCAACGCCGTGATAGCACGCTCCAACGCGTCTGGGGTGTGCGCGTAGTCTCGTATCACGGAGAATTCACCTTGTACCAACAGTTCCATGCGCCCCGGAACAGGTTCGGCAGAGGCAATCCTTTTCGCTATTGCCACCGGCTCCATTCCTAACGCCCACGCAACCGTCGCGGCGGCTGCCGCGTTACTGACGTTGAAGTGTCCCGGCAAAGGAATCACTGCCGACACCCGAACGCCATCGAACCCGATCGTGCATCGTGAACCCGTCCTTCCATACTCTATTTCCGAGACCAGCACATCAGCCGAAGAGGTTCCGAACGTGACGGTTCGTTGTGACGACCGCGGGGTGAGTCCGGCCCACGCCTCGTCGTCCGCATTGATGACCAACGCTCCGTCATCGCGTACGCAGTCGACGAGAAGAGCCTTGGCGCCCAGATACTGCTCCAACGTTCCATGATAATCGAGATGTTCGTGCGTAAGGTTGGTGAAGACTCCGGCGGCTAACTCGAGCGTCGCTAATCGCCCTTGATGCAATGCGTGTGACGACGCTTCCATGACGACCGTTGACACGCCGGACCGGCGGAGCGCCGCCAAGACTTCTTGCAGTTCGACGCTGCCCGGAGTGGTGAGCGCATCATGCCCTTCGAGCGGTCGCCCGTGACTGTCGATGGCCCCCAGCGTCCCGATGCTCCCCACCGTCCCCTCTTCATTGAGGATATGCCGGATGAGTGATACAGTCGTCGTCTTTCCGTTGGTACCAGTGACACCGATGAGCGAAATATCCCGCCCGGGCTCGCCATACCAATGTGCCGCTGCCACGCTTGCCGCGAGACGTGAATCGCGACAAAGGATTTGCTGAACTTCACCCGATACCTGGTGCGACACGACGATCACCGTTGCGCCGGCTTCGATGGCCTCGGGAATGAATCGATGCCCGTCGTACACGGTCCCTGCGACAGCACAAAAGAGCATTCCGGGCCGCACCGATCGTGAATCGTCGGTCACCCCCGTGATCTCCGGCATGGCCTGGGGAGCCTCGACCAGCAGGCCAGCCTCGTCGAGTGCCGTCAGGACCCCTTGTATGGTGCTCAAGGGCGCTCGCGCTTGTCGGCAACGATCGTGACGAGCGATCCACGCGCTTCGAACACACCAGCTACCGGGGTCGTGGCCGTCACTGTTCCCCAACCTTGGACAGCCGCCCGGAAGCCTGCGGCGTGAAGCTCGCTCGCCGCTCTTCGGAGTGATATTCCCACCACGTCGGGCACCGCGCGCATCGTGTCTGTTGCCGGCGTCGGCGTGGGCGGCCATGAAACGATTACCGGTGGAGTGTAGATGTTCTCGCGCACCTCCACTCGGCCAGCCTCGGGCAATGGGGCCACCGCCAAACGGGCTTGGTCCAACACTGAACTATGCGTCGCAAGAAGACGCTCCAACACTTCTTTGGTTACCGGCGCGGCGGTGAGCCGGGCATACCCACCCTCTGGATCGTCCAACTTCACGATCATCACGAGCTGCGGATCGTCCGCAGGGAACACCGAGACAAAGCTGGCCGTGTACGAGCCGTCGATGTATCCGCCAGGACCAGCCCGTTTCGCTGTTCCGGTCTTGCCGGCGATTTCGTACGTCGAGAGCGCCGCTGTCTCTCCCGTTCCACCCTTGTACACAACCGCTTCCAGCATGTCTCGGATCGTTCTGGCTACCTCGGCGCTCATCACCCGGCGCACGACCTCCGTTTGGTGTAGGTACGTCGTGTTTCCATCTGGATCGCGGATCTCTCGCACGAGGGTAGGGCGCACCAACAGGCCGTCGTTCGCAATGACGGCGTAGGCCTGCGCGAGTTGGAGCGGGGTAACAGCCACCTCATATCCCAATGCCAATCCAGCAGCAGTGGTCCCACTCCATTCATGAGGGAGCTTGAGCACCCCTGGGGCCTCGACGGGGAACTCGACGCCGGTTCGCGTTCCAAGGCCGAAGGCACGCATCATTCCAAACTGTTGATCGGGCTCGAGCCTGGACGCGAATTTCACCATGCCGATGTTCGAGGAATACCGGATGACCTCACGCAGCGTGATCCACGCCGAATCGTATTTGTGATCGTCCACCACAACACGGTACTCCGTCTCATAGCGGCCGTTTTCCGTGTACACCAGCTCGTCCGGGTCGGCGAGGCCCGCTTCGAGCAGCGCAGCTAAGGCGAATACCTTTGCCGTAGATCCTGGCTCGAAGATGGACCCGAATCCCCCCGTCGTTGGCCGGGCGTCCACGCCTCGAGAAGCCATAGCCAGGATCTCCCCTGTTGACGGGTTGATCACGACCACGTCTCCCCCCAAGGCATCCAGCTCTCGTATGGCCGTCGTCAACGCGTCTTCAACGATTTCCTGAAGGTCCACGTCGAGTGTTAGAAAAATCTGATGCCCTGCCGTGGGGAAGGCGTCGAGCCGCGAGGGGGAGGCAAACCGCGCCCCGGAGCGATCGCGGAGTTCGACCGCCCGGCCTGGCGTCCCAACCAAGAGGGTGTCGTACACGCGTTCGATGCCGCTCGCAACGCGTCCGTCGGCCCCTGGATGCCCGATGACCTTGCGCGCCAAATCCCCATTGGGGTAGAACCGTTCGAGGCGGCCGTCGAGGTAGACCCCAGTTCGCCCTCGCAATGGACGGACAACCACCGCAGAGTAGGGTCCGCGAAAAAACGCCCAACGCTTGGCAAACTCACGGCGTACGGCGCGCTGCGGTATACCGAGTTGGCCGGACAAGAGTTCGATGGTAGCGACCGTGTCGCGCACTTCGTTGGGCGCTACGCCGACCTCGAATACCTCTTGGGTAAGCGCGAGTGGACGACCGACGCGATCATAGATCGGTCCGCGCGGCGCCGCGAGTTCCACCCGAACAGTGCGATTAGCCAGCGACGTCGCCGCGTGTTGCTTGCCTTGGACGATTTGGACCTGGGCCGCCCGGGTGAGCACCAAGGCGATTCCGAGAGCGAAGGTTACTTCCACCGCCAACAAGCGAACGCGTGGTTTTGCCACGACTATTGCCTCCGCCTAATCGATCGCAGGCGGGTAATCTGGCTGTCCTCTGGCACCCGCAGGCCCATAGCTTCGGCCTTGGGACCCAGAACTTGTGGGCTCCCCGCCTCGGCGATCCGCTGCTGGATCAGGACGCGTTCAGATTTCAAAGCCTCGCGCTCCTCGCGCAGGTCGCCGAGTTCGCCGGCAGCCAGGTGTGATGCCGTTTGGCGGGCCACCACCCAACCGAGAGCCCCGAGAATGAAGACTAGCCAGAAGGCCACCCAGACGCGGCCGCGCGAGGCAATCACGCTACGCGAAACGCTCTCAGCCGCGCGCTCCGTGCGCGAGGGTTCGTCTCGACCTCAGCATCAGTTGGCCTCACTGGTTTGCTGAAAAGTATCGTTCCCAGTGGTATCCCCCTGCACGAGCAGATCGGTACCTGAGGCGGGCAGACACAGGCGCGCGCCCACTCTCTGAATTGATGCTTCACAATTCGGTCTTCCCCTGAATGATAGCTGATCACGGCCAAAATTCCGTCGTTTTGGAGGGCGTCCCTTAGTGCCGGAAGGGCGTGACTCAACTGACCGAGTTCATCGTTGACCACAATACGGACCGCTTGGAACAGCCGGGCAAAGTCCGAGGGGCCCGATCTGGCGCCGCGAACCTCACGGATGGCATTGACGAGATCGTCCGCGGTCTCGAACGGCGCATTCCTGCGCCGCCGGTCGATAGCCCGGGCCAATCGGCGCGCGTGGCGTTCGTCCGCAAGATCTCGAAACGCCGCGGCCAACTCCTCTACCATGGCCTCGTTGAGCCACTCGGCCGCCGTTCGACCCACCCCAGCCATCCGCATGTCCAAGGGCGCTCCCGGCCGGAACGAAAAGCCGCGCTCATCGAGGTCGAACTGGACGGAACTCACACCGAGATCCAACAGGACGAAATCCGGTTTGAACCGACCAACGGCGTGGAGCACCAACTCGTCCCCGAAAGCGCCTTCGATCAGTTCCACGGACTCCGATAGCCGGGCTCGGGTGGCCGCCAACGCCTCGGGATCTCGATCGATTCCGAGGATCGACCGCCCCGGGGCACTGAGAGCGGCGGCATGGCCACCGAAGCCAACGGTCCCGTCAACGACACGGGCCGATCCGGAAGCCAGGTCCATCACCTCGTCGAGCAATACCGGGATATGATCGGTCATGGGTGTCAAATGGGGGGAAAAGCCACGACCCCGCGCTGTAGGGGCGCGGGGTCGATTCCATCCTTGCTCTTCATACGGGGCTGACGGGACTCGAACCCGCGGCCTCCGGTGTGACAGACCGGCACTCTAACCAAGCTGAGCTACAACCCCCAAACACTTAGCCGCGTAATGTAGGCGAGCCCCGAGTGGTATTCAAGCGCCCCTAGTTACACTCGAACGCTTCCT
>Ga0114949_10002382_pt1 | contig 11757 bp, 8 predicted proteins | sample N074metaG_FD_83505 | JGI IMG/M metagenome (GOLD analysis project Ga0114949, IMG submission 83505) | Deep subsurface microbial communities from Kermadec Trench to uncover new lineages of life (NeLLi) - N074 metaG | ecosystem: Environmental > Aquatic > Marine > Ocean trench > Sediment | place... | reverse complement strand
CTGCGGGAGCAGGGCGATTCTATCGGGGCAAAGATCAGCGTGCTTGCCAGCAATGTGCCGCCTGGCCTCGGCGAACCCGTGTTTGACAAGCTCGAGGCCGACCTGGCGCGCGGACTGATGAGCATCAACGCGGTCAAGGGCGTCGAACTGGGTGCCGGTTTTGCGGCGGTGACTCAGAAAGGCAGTGAACACCGCGATGAGATGTCGCCGGAAGGGTTCGACAAGAACGATGCCGGAGGCACGCTGGGCGGTATCTCTTCCGGCCAGGACATCCTTGCCAGCATCGCGTTAAAACCCACGTCCAGTATCTCGAAGCCTGGTGCGACGGTAGACAAGGAAGGCAAGAAGTCAGAAATTGTCACCCACGGGCGCCATGATCCCTGTGTCGGCCTGCGTGCGACGCCGATCGCCGAAGCGATGGTTGCACTGGTACTGATGGATCATTACCTGCGCCATCGCGGGCAAAATGCCGACGTCGAATCAGCGACGCCGATCATTCCCGGCTCGACCAAAGGCTGAACGAAAATGTCAGGCGCGATCGATGTTGCTGTTGTTGGTGCAACCGGCGTAGTCGGTGAGGCCATGCTCGAGATACTCGCAGAGCGCAAATTTCCGCTCGGCAAGGTCCATGCGCTCGCCAGTGAACGATCTGTCGGCAAGACGGTAATGTTTGGCAACAAGCCGTTGACGGTATCCGATGTTGCGGAATTCGATTTTTCGCAATGTAAGATCGGACTGTTTTCCGCAGGCGCAGCCGTTTCTGATGTTTACGCACCGCTTGCGTCGGCCGCCGGTTGTATCGTTGTCGATAATACGTCGCGATTTCGGTATGACGATGAAATTCCATTGGTGGTTCCGGAAGTTAATCCGGAAAAAATCGTGGAACACGAAAAATCCGGAATTATTGCAAATCCGAACTGCTCCACAATTCAATTGGTGGTCGCGTTGAAGCCGATTTACGATGCGGTCGGCATCAAACGCATTAATGTTGCGACCTACCAATCGGTATCCGGCGCTGGCAGAAGCGCGGTGGAGGATCTTGCCGGGCAAACATTGACGCTTTTGAATGGCATGCCGCTCGAAATTGCCGGTGATGCAAAGCAAATCGCGTTCAACGCCGTGCCACATATCGACGAGTTTCAGGACAATCGTTACACTAAGGAAGAAATGAAGCTGGTCTGGGAAACGAGAAAGATTTTCGGCGATGACAGCATCGCCATCAATCCGACCTGCGTTCGTATTCCGGTATTTTACGGTCACTCAGAAGTGGTACATATCGAGACCGAATCAAAGATTTCCGCCGATGATGTTTGTGATTTGCTGCGCGCCGCGGCCGGTGTCGAGCTTATGGATGGGACAAAGACTGGCCAGTATCCGACGGCGGCGACGGAAAGTACCGGAAATGATCCGGTATATGTAGGCCGGGTGCGCGAAGATATCAGTCACCCGAGCGGTATTAACCTGTGGGTTGTGTCCGATAACATACGTAAGGGCGCCGCTCTAAATAGCGTCCAAATAGCTGAAATATTGGCCAAAAACCATTTATAAGCTATAGTTGCCCCGCACCGCAGCAGGGTATCTTTGAATCAGGATTCAAGCCCCGGAGCGGTCCTGTCTAACCGGTGTTGGGAGGCTGGAGAAAAATTAATATGTCGCGAAGACTCAATCGCTTGTGGCTGCTGCCGGTCTTGCTGCTTACGAGCCAGTCATGGGCCCTTGGGCTCGGAAATATACGACTGAGTTCGGCCTTGAACGAACCTCTGCGGGCAGAGATAGACTTGCTTGCAGCAACGCTCGAAGAGCTTGAAAACCTCACCATTCAGCTTTCCTCTCTCGAAACATTTGAACGGTACGATCTTGATCGTCCGTTGTTTTTGTCGCGCATGCAATTTCGGCTCGTCAGATCAGGCGGCGTTGAAGGCAACATCATCAGAATTACATCATCTGAGCCGATTACAGAACCATTTATCACTTTTCTGGTTGAAGCAGTCTGGTCACGCGGCCGTTTATTGCGGGAATATACCTTGTTGCTCGATCCGCCAACGTTTGCACCGCCACCTGCAACTCAAGCGACGCAAGCGGTAATCGCGCCGACGCGCGCCGCGCAAACCGATAGCGGCCAGATTCAGCGGCCAGTGCCGCAGCCAGCGGCGCCGGCACCAACACCAACACCAACACCAACACCAACACCAACGCCAACACCAACACCGGTATTGGAACCGGTCGAGCAAGCACCTGCACAAACTGCTGAGGCCGAAGCGGAGCCGGCACCTTCTGCAGCGGAAGATCAAGCCTTACCGGAGCTCGAAGAGCCGGCTTTCGATGCGACTGCTCCCGGCGATATCGTTATCCAGCGCGGCGACACCTTGTGGGGCATTACGTCACGCGTGCTGCCTGATTCCCGATTGACGATGAATCAGAAGATGCTGGCGATTTTCGAAGCGAATCCGCAAGCATTTGCCAACAACATAAATGTCATGTCGGCAGGGGCGACCCTGAGAATTCCGAGTGCAGACGAAGTGTTCCGCATCAGCCGTGGCGATGCGCTGGACGAAGTGCGGCGTCAGAACGCCGCCTGGGGTGGTGGCGTCTCGGATGTTGACACCCAGCCTCAGCCGGCCCTGACCCTGGTGCCGCCCGATGATGATGTAAACCTGTTCGACGACGATGCGGGTCAGACCGTGGTCGACGACGCAGTTGCCGATCTTATCGATGCGGATGAAGCCAGAATCAACGAAATCGAAGGGGTGCTTGCGAATCATCAGAACTCGCTGCTCGAGATAAGCGACAACGAGCTGGCCGCCCTGCGTACCGAACTGGCGGAACTCCGCGGCGAAGATCCACCGCAACCGCTTCCAGTTGTTGACGATCCCTTCATTGACGATGCGGACGACGCGTTGCTCGATGATGATGTCGAAGCGGTTGATGTCGATGACGACATACTGGCCGATGATGATGTTGTCGAAGACAGTACGCCCGCCGTCGCAGATACGGTGGCGCCGGTGGTTCAGGCGCCCGATATCCAGACACCACCCACAGTCAGCCTGATCGACCGCATACTGGGTTACCTCGACAGCGCCTGGGGCATGATCAACAGTATCTGGGGCATTGTCGGCGGTGCTCTGATTGTCGCGGTTGCGCTGCTGGTCTGGTTCGCGCGCCGCGCCGGACGTGGCGATGATGAAGACTCCACCGGCGTGTGGGAATCACTGCAGCAGGATGACATTGACGGCGATTCCCTGGCATCAACGGAACGACTGCGTGCACTGGCCAAGGAAGACGATTCCGCGATCATTGTGGTTGAACAGCAATCAGCGATGGCAGCGGACCCCGAACCGACGATGGAACCGTACGAGGCGACCGTGGTCGAGGACGAGCCCGACTTCGCAGCGCCCGAGGAGCCCGAACCCGAAGTAGATAGGCTCGCAGACACCCAGGAGGCGACCGTGGTCGAGGACGAGTCCGTGGCCGAGCCCCTTTTTGCAGGGCCGGAAGCGGAAGCCGAGGCTCCGCATACCGAGGATTCTGTCGTCGACATCGAGCACGACGCGTCGCTCGACGATACCTTCCAAAGCGACACCGCGATCAATCTCGATCAGTCAGATCCAGCGGCCGAAGCGGACTTCCATATGGCGTATGGCCTGTATGACCAGGCCGCTGATCTGATCAACGGCGCGCTGGAAGTTGAACCCGAGAACGAAGATTTGCTGGGCAAGCTTTGCGAAATCTATTTCGTCTGGGGCAACCGGGACGCGTTCGTCGACGCTGCAGGCAGATTGCATGCAGTCGCCAGCGATGACGCGAATCCGGAGTGGGACAAGATTGTCATCATGGGTCAGCAGATCGCAGCCGATCACGAGATGTTCTCGGGTGTCAGCGCCGGCGCCGCGACCAAGGCAGTCGATCTCGCATTCGACGGTGGCATGGAAGAAGCCGGCGAACTCGACATGAATTTCGAAACCAGCGAAGCCGAACACGCTACCAGTGGCATCATTGATCTTGATCTTGGCGTCGAGAGCGGCCAGGTTGCGGTTCCGGATGCCACCGCAGAGATCGACTTCGATATGAGCGAAGAAGACGTCGATTTCGAGGCCTCGATGACCAGTGAAATGCCGGGGATCTCGGTGGAATCACCGACCGTTGCCGAGTCCGCGTCAGACGAAACCGCGGAGCTGCCGGTCGGCGAGTCCGATACGCCAACGATCGAGCAACAGCTTGCATCGCTCGACGCCACCGGAGCGATGCCGTCGATATCGGAACCCGGGTCCGATGACGCCACGGTAATTACAAAACTCGACGATCTCGACAAAGCGGACGATGCCAGGCCGGGCGATGCGACCACAGAGATAGATCTCGACGACCTCGGCCTGGATCTCGCGGGCCTTGAAGCAAGCCGCATCGCCGGTCCTGAAGATGACCTGGAAGATCAAATCTCGGATTTTGATGATACGGCGGAAAGTCCGACCATCAATGAGGAGCGTGACGCGACCAGCGAATTGCCGGATGTCGATGATCTCACCGACAAAAAACGCGCGCTTTCCGAAGAAGCTACGGATGTTGACATCGATGCTCGTCTGCGGGACTCGACCGGGCAAACCCAGGTTCTGAGTGAGGACGCAGCTGTCGATACTGCAAGCAACGTCGGTGCATCATCGTCCGACGATGATCAGACAATGCTGGCCAAACAGGACGACGACGAGGACACCATTCTCGGGCCCCTGGTCGATGATGAGTCAACTGTGCTCACGCCTGACATCGATTTCGATGATGTTCAAGGAACAGTTGCGTTGCCGAAAGGCGCATTCACCGGCAACGCGCCGCTGGACGACACCGGCGAAATGCCGAGTCTCGCTGGCAGTACCGACCTGGATCTCGACCTTGAGGATCTGACGGCCGCACTCGATGTCAGTCAAATTAGTGATGCAGTCGACCAGGTGGGCGGAGACGAGACGGCCGAGATGCCGGTCGTGCAGGGCGATGCGGACAATGCCCGCACGATGACCGAGGTCGGCACCAAGCTGGATCTTGCACGCGCCTATGTCGACATGGGTGATCCAGGCGGCGCCCGCAGCATTCTTGAGGAAGTGCTGGATGAGGGCGATGAAAGCCAGCGTCAGCAGGCGCGACAAATACTGGAATCCATTCCGTCCTGATTAGCATCTGTCATTGCGAGCGTAGCGACAGAATCGCCGGGAGCGATTTTGGACGCACGTAGTGCGCCCGCAGGGCCGGCAACAGGATGTTGCCGGTCAACCAACCTCTTGAATTAACTATGATCTCGAAGAGTTTGCTTCGTCGCTGCGCTCCTCGTAATGACATTGGTTTTTTTCGACTTTGCGAACAATGCCGAGCAATAATGGCCTATTTAGAATATGCGGATAGCGCTCGGTATTGAATATGACGGCACTGCCTATAACGGCTGGCAACGTCAAAAGACCGGTATTGGCGTGCAAGCGCTCGTCGAGACAGCGATCAGCAGGGTCGCGGATGAAGCCGTAGAGACAATCTGTGCCGGGCGCACCGACACCGGTGTCCACGCAACTGCCCAGGTGGTGCATTTCGACAGCGGTGCAGAACGCACCCGGAGTGGCTGGCTGCTGGGCGTCAACACCAATCTGCCTGGCGATATCAACGCGACCTGGGCGGCTCTGGTGGACGATGAGTTTCACGCGCGTTTTTCTGCAACGTCCAGAACCTATGTCTATTTGATACTGAACCGGCGGGTGCGCTCGGCGTTGCATCGTCATCGTGCCTGGTGGGTTTACGAGCCGCTTGACGAGCAGGCGATGCAACAGGCAGCAGATTATTTGCGCGGTCAACACGACTTTTCGGCTTTCAGGGCAGCCGGCTGCCAGGCATCGACGCCAAATCGGAATATCAGCAGCTTGCAGGTGCGCCGAACCGATGACTGGCTGGCGGTCACGGTCACTGCCAACGCGTTTCTGCAACACATGGTGAGAAACATCACCGGCTTGCTGGTTGCGATCGGCAGAGGCGACAAGGAGCCAGCCTGGGCAAAGACTGTGCTCGAGGGCCACGACCGCACCCAGGGTGGAATCGCTGCACCGGCGCACGGACTGACTCTGATCGATGTTGCATACCCTCCGCAATTCAAGCTCCCAACCGGCTCTGACCTCAGTGCCCCCGGTTTCGTTTATGATGCGAGCCTATGAGCTGGTTTGAGAAATTGATGCCATCGCGCATCAGCACCGAGCAACGGACGCGCTCTGTGCCGGAAGGTGTATGGATCAAGTGTTCGGAGTGCGACGCGCAGCTGTATCGGACAGAGCTGGAACGCAACCTGAATGTGTGCCCCAAATGCGACTACCACATCCGCATCGGCGCAAGAACCCGCCTTAACTTTTTCCTCGACCCTGACACGCAGGAGGAAATCGCTGCGAACCTCGAGCCACAGGATCCGCTGCGTTTTCGTGATAGCAAGAAGTACCGCGACCGGATTTCACAGGCGCAGAAAAAAACCGGCGAGAAGGATGCCATGGTCGCTGTCAAAGGACGATTATACGGTCGGCCGATTGTTGCTTGTGCGTTCGAGTTTGGATTCATGGGCGGCTCGATGGGTTCGGTCGTCGGTGAGCGTTTTTGCCGCGCCGTCAAATATTGCGCCGAAAACAGGGTGCCGCTGATCCTGTTTTCGGCAAGCGGTGGTGCCAGAATGCAGGAAGCCTTGTTTTCACTGTTGCAGATGGCGAAGACTTCGGCGGCGCTGGCGGTTTTGGGCGAGCTGAAAATTCCATACATATCGGTGCTGACGGATCCGACAACCGGCGGTGTATCGGCCAGCCTGGCCATGCTGGGTGATGTGAATATTGCCGAACCCAGGGCGCTGATCGGATTTGCCGGACCGCGGGTTATCGAACAAACGGTTGGCCAGAAACTGCCGGAAGGGTTTCAACGCAGTGAGTTCTTGCTGGATCACGGGGCGATCGACATGATCGTTGACCGGCGTAAGCTGCGTGAAGAAGTGGCCGACTTGCTCGCAAAATTCGAAAATCGTCCAAACCCAGCGACCCAGACTGGTTGAAAATCAATTCATGGGCCAGATCGGTTCATTCACTTGTCTTGACGACTGGCTGCCGTGGCTCGAAACGCTGTCGCCGCGGGAAATCGATCTCGGGCTCGATCGCGTAGTTACAGTGCTTGGGCGTCTGGACCTGCCGCGCGCCGAACGCGTAATCATTGTTGCAGGAACCAATGGAAAAGGTTCGAGTGTCGCGATGCTGGAAGCGCTGTTCGTGGATGCCGGCTACCGGACCGCATGCTACACCTCGCCACACTTGCTTCGATACAACGAACGCATTCGTATCGATGGTCTTGCGGCCACTGATGCCGAGATTATTACGGCCTTCGAGCGCGTGCAGTCGGCGCGCCAGGATGTACCCCTGACTTATTTCGAGTTCGGAACGGTGGCGGCGCTGGTCGCGTTCGCGGAATCCGCTGCTGACACCCTGATTCTCGAGGTCGGCATGGGTGGCCGCCTGGACGCAGTCAATGCTGTTGAGCCCGACGCCTGCCTTATCACGAACATCGCGCTCGACCATACCGACTGGCTCGGCGACGACATCGAGTCGATCGCGACAGAAAAAGCCGGGGTCATGCGCGCATCAAAGCCGGTCATTTTCGGTGCCGTAAATTGGCCTGCAGCGATCACCGAACATGCGGCAAGTATCGGCGCAGACCTGCGGCTTCCAGGAGCGGATTTCGGATTTGAGAGCAACAGCGATGCGGCAGCAGCGTGGACGTGGCACGGACGACGGACTGAAGTTGCAGGACTTGCTCCACCGGCATTGGCAGGTCGCATACAGGTACAGAATGCGGCCGCGGTGCTTGCGGTCATCGAAGCGATGGGTTGCGAGCAGATCCTGACAACGGTAGCGATCAACAACGCGTTTGGCAGGCTAAGCCTGCCTGGCCGATTCCAGGTCATTAACTCGCGCCGCACCTGGGTGCTCGATGTGGCTCATAACCCGGCAGCGGCAGCCGTACTCGCCGCATCGCTGCAGGAACTGTCGCACGCAGGACCAATATCGGCTGTCGTCGGCATGCTCGCCGCTAAGGATGTTCCGGGCATCGTCGAACCGCTGTCAGAGCTGGTCGATTCCTGGATTGCGGTGCCGGTGGAGGGCGCCCGAGCCGAGCCTGCAGCGGTATTGGCACAAAAAATTGCGAACTTCAGCCTGAAGCCATGCCGCATCGCAGCCAGCATGCCCGAGGCGCTGGATTTTACGGAGCGGCGTGCCGCTTCTGATGAGCTAACACTGGTCACCGGGTCGTTTTACGCTGTCGGGCCGGCACTGCAATGGCTGCAGCAAAACCACTAGATTGGTCGGCGCAGAAATGGGGCAGGGGCAGCATCCAATACGCTATACTCAGCGCCGCTGAGGGCGTCAGTTTTTGCAAGAATTAATGGACAGAGCACTGAAAGAGCGCGTTATTGGAGCGATCGTACTCGTTGTCGTGGCCGTGTTGATCGTGCCCGTGTTCCTGGACGGGACGGCAAACGATGTCGAAATCGTCAGCGAGGTCGTCACTTTGCCGGGTCAGAATGACCAGCAGAGAATGACGCAAACCGTGGTGCTGAATCGCGACCGTGCGGAGCCCGTGCCCACCAGTGAGCCTGCATTGGCAACGGCGAAGTCAAAACCCGAAGCCGCAGCAGGAAAGCCTGTGGCGGCTGCAAAAGAAGCCGTAACGCCACCGGCCAGTGCGGCAACAGAACGCCCGGTCGCGATAGAATCATCGACCGGCATGTGGGCGGTTCAGCTCGGGAGCTTCCAGAACCAGGAAAACGCGGAACGACTGGCTGCAGATTTGCGCAAGCAAGGTTTCGCTGCCTTCCTGAGCCAGCTGGATACGGGTTCGAGTGCATTGCACCGGGTTCGAATCGGACCGCAAAAGGATCGTGACGGCGCAGAATCCGTGGCGGCCAAGCTCAGCAAGTCCGGACACTCCGGGCAGGTCGTACCGCACCCTTAGGAATCTTGCCGAGATGCGAAAAGCAATCGTTCTGTTAGAATTGTCGACGAAGCTTGTTTGCGCGCTTTACCTGACGTTACGCGACCCCAAATATTTCTGATGACTATCGTCGACGTGGTGATTATTGTTGCGGTACTCGCGTCCATCGTCATCGGTGTCATTCGTGGAATTGTCAGGGAAGCGATCGCCATCTCAGCGCTGCTGGTCGCAATATGGGCGGCACTGCATCTTGGTCCGTATGCGGGCGGCTGGCTGGGCGGTTCGATGGGCTCAACCGAACTCGAGTTGTGGGCCGGCCGTTTCCTGGTTTTTATTATCATCCTCGCGATTGGCGTGTTGGCCGGCTGGGGCATTTCGAAAATCGTCAGGATGGCCGGGCTGACCGGAACTGATCGGTATCTCGGCGGCTTTTTCGGGCTCGTCCGTGCAGTGGTATTGATCGGCCTGTTTGTGCTTCTAGGCCGTTATGCGGCGTTCGATGCAGAAGGCTGGTGGCTTGATTCCAAACTCATTCCGTACGCGGAAACCGTGGCGGACTGGATCGATGTAATGGCGCCGAAAGGAATGGAGATGTTGCAGCCGGAAAAAATGATGGATGAACTTCAACTTGGCGACCCGGACTTTGGCCAGGTTCTGTGATAACGAAGACTTAGACGATCACTCAAGAATAAGAAAATGTGCGGCATTGTCGGAATAGTTGGAAAAAAACCTGTTAACCAGGCGATCTACGACGCGCTGACCGTCCTGCAGCACCGCGGGCAGGATGCGGCGGGCATCGTGACCTGGGGTGAAAACGGCCTTAGTATCCGCAAGAGCAACGGCCTGGTTCGCGACGTATTCCATACGCGCCACATGCTGCGCCTGACCGGCAATGTCGGCATGGGACACATTCGTTACCCGACCGCAGGGGGCGCCGAGTCGTCTGAAGCGCAACCCTTTTACGTCAATTCCCCATACGGCATTTGTCTCGCGCACAACGGCAACCTGACAAACTATCGAAGCCTTGCCGATCTCCTGACACGGCAGGATCGCCGGCACCTGAATACGGGTTCTGATTCGGAAGTGTTGCTGAACGTGTTTGCGCACGAATTACAGATCAGGACCAACGGCAGGCCGACGGCCGACCAGATTTTTGACGCCGTTGCAGCTGTTCACGAACGTTGTTCCGGTGGTTACGCCGTGGTGGCAATGATCATCGGACATGGCATTGTCGCCTTCCGCGATCCGAACGGCATCAGGCCGATTGTTATCGGTCGTCGCGAAACGGATAGCGGCGCCGAATACATGGTTGCATCCGAGAGTGTGGCGCTCGATTTGCTGCAGTTCGAAAAGCTGCGCGACATTCGTCCGGGCGAGGCGGTGTTCATCGAGAACGAGGGCGTGCTGCACAGCCGCGAGTATTCCGGCGAAACCAGTTACTCGCCCTGCATTTTCGAATTCGTGTATTTCGCAAGACCGGATTCGATCATCGACAACCTGTCCGTTTACAAAGCGCGGCTGCGAATGGGTGAGCAGCTGGCCGGCAAGATTGTGCGCGAATGGCCGGACCACGACATCGATGTCGTCATTCCAATTCCTGATACGAGTCGCACGGCGGCGGTGCCGGTCGCCTATCATCTCGGCACCAAATACCGCGAGGGGTTTATCAAGAACCGCTACATCGGCCGCACCTTCATCATGCCTGGCCAGGCGGAACGCGCAAAGTCTGTGCGCCACAAACTGAACGCGATCGACCTGGAGTTCAGGGGCAAGAACGTGCTGTTGGTTGATGACTCGATCATTCGTGGCACGACTTCACGCCAGATCATCAGGATGGCCCGCGACGCCGGCGCTCGCAAAGTCTATTTTGCATCCGCCGCGCCGCCGGTGCGTTATCCGAACGTCTACGGCATCGATATGCCGGCAGTATCGGAACTGATCGCCAATGGCCGCTCGATCGAAAAAATCGAGGAACTGATCGGCGCAGACCGGCTGATTTACCAGGATCTGCACGGTCTCATTCGCGCCGTGCGTCACCATGATTCGGAAGTCACGCAATTCGATACGTCGTGTTTTTCGGGCGAATACGTGACCGGCGATGTAACGCCGGACTATCTCCGGGCATTGCAGGAGGCGCGTTCCGATGCCGTCAAGTCACGGCGAGAAGCCAGTTTCAACATGCCAGACCTGAACGTCGCCGAAGAAGCGAACGACCCCGGTACTGCGGTCGGTATGTAATTGGCCCGGGAAATGCACCAGGATGACGCGCTCTCGACTAGTCTTTGATCGCCTGATCAGTTTTCTTCCCTAGGAAATAGTCCCTGCTATGCCTCCCGGTCAGAAAACTCATCAGGCAATCAAATCCTTGGCCGATCTTATGCGCCGACTGATGCAGTTCTCGGGCTAGCCCGACAAACTGGTATGAGCATCAAGGTCATGATCATTGACGGGCATGCCGACTTTCGCAGCCTGCTCATGCACCACGTCACCACGCATTGGCCCGATGCGATTATTTCCGCTTACGATCCCACCGAGGCGGGTCATTTGCCGGTGGAGTTTTCGGGCGCCGGCAACGACATCATCCTGCTTGGCGATAACCAGGGCGAGCGCGAAGCGCTGTCCACATTGCAACAATTTGTGAAGACGCCTGGTTTTCCGGGAATCGTCTTCTTCGGCGACGGTGGCCAGGCCGCTGCGATGGAGAGCGGCGCGGATGCATTCATTGACCGTCAAAATATCGGGCACGACGCGTTGATCACCTGCATGGGCGACATATTACGTTCG
>Ga0114949_10002380_pt1 | contig 11762 bp, 12 predicted proteins | sample N074metaG_FD_83505 | JGI IMG/M metagenome (GOLD analysis project Ga0114949, IMG submission 83505) | Deep subsurface microbial communities from Kermadec Trench to uncover new lineages of life (NeLLi) - N074 metaG | ecosystem: Environmental > Aquatic > Marine > Ocean trench > Sediment | place... | reverse complement strand
TGGCGGTGTTGGTCGCGTCCGGCGCGCCCGACACCGCGACCTGGTTGCCGCGGCCGGCCATCGACACGCCCAGCTTCTGTTCGATCCGCGCGAGATGGCGGTCGTGCTCGCCGAACAGGGCGCCAAGCAGGGTGTTGTCGTCGAAGCTCAGATAAAGCGGCGCGGCGCCCTTGGCGGCGCGCGCCCGCCCGGTGGCGGCGCTCAAGCGACGCGCTCCGCCGCCGCGCGACGGGCCACCGCCGCGCCGGACAGACTGTTGGCCAGCCGCGCGGTGAGCCGCGTCTCGACGATATCGCCGATTTCCAGGCCGGCGCCGTCCAGATGCACGGGCTGCGAATAGGGGCTGCGTCCGACCAACTGGCCCGGGTGCCGGCCCGCCTTCTCGATCAGCACCGGCACCACGCGCCCGACCGTGGCGTCGTTGAAAGCGATTTTCTGTGCGTCCAGCACGGCCTGGAGCTCGGCCAGGCGGTCGCGTTTCAGTGCCTCGTCGAGCGGCGGCTCGAGCGCCGCCGGCGTGCCCGGGCGCGGGCTGTATTTGAAGGAATAGGCCTGGGCGAAACCGATCTCGCGCACCAGGGCCAGGGTGTCGGCGAAATCGCGGTCGGTCTCGCCGGGAAAACCGACGATGAAATCCGACGACAACGCCAGGTCGGGCCGCGCCGCGCGCAGCCGCGCCACGACTTTTCGATAGTCGTCGCCGGTCATGCCCCGGTTCATGGCCGCCAGAACACGGTCCGAGCCCGACTGGACCGGCAGGTGCAGATACGGCATCAGTTGGGCGATGTCGCGATGCGCGGCGATCAACGCGTCGTCCATGTCGCGCGGGTGCGAGGTGGTGTAGCGCAGCCGCTCCAGCCCGTCGATTTCGGCGAGATACGCGATGAGGCGGGCCAGCGACCACGTGCCACCGTCGGGCGCCGCGCCGTGATAGGCGTTGACGTTCTGGCCCAGCAACGTGATCTCGCGCGCGCCCGCCGCGACCAGGGCCGTGGCCTCGCGCAACAGGCTTTCGGCGGGCCGCGAATATTCCGCGCCGCGCGTATAGGGCACGACACAGAACGTGCAGAACTTGTCGCAGCCCTCCTGCACCGACAGGAACGCGGTGACGCCGTCGACGCCGCGCTCGCGCGGCAGATGGTCGAACTTGGCCTCGGTGGGAAAGTCGGTTTCCAGCACGCCCTGGCCCGCCGCGCGGGTCGCGCGCGCCACCATTTCCGGCAGCCGGTGATAGGTCTGCGGCCCCAGCACGATATCGACGAACGGCGCGCGGCGCAGGATCTCCGCGCCCTCGGCCTGGGCCACGCACCCCGCCACCGCCAGGATCATGCGCCCGCCCGCCGCTTCCTTGCGGCGCTGCAAGGGGCGCAGGCGGCCGAGTTCGGAGAACACTTTCTCCGTCGCCTTCTCGCGAATATGGCAGGTGTTCATGATCACCATGTCGGCGTCGTCGGGCGTCTCGACCGCCCGGTAGCCCAACGGCGCCAGCACCTCCGCCATGCGGGCGGAGTCGTAGACGTTCATCTGGCAGCCGTAAGTCTTGATGAACAGGCTTTTCAGGCCGGCGGTGGGTGCGTCGTCGTCTCGCGCTTCAGGCTCGTTCACGGCAATCCGCTTGCGGCCCGCGCGCGCGTCCCATTTCCGATCCCTCGGACCGGCCACGATACCCGAAAAAAACCTTTGTTTGTCACGGGTTTGACTCTAGCACCGGGCGGTCCGCTGTCAAGCACGCGCCAGCCGCGGCCGACGCGGGCGTGGCTTCGCGCCCGCTCAACATGTCCGACACGCCGGCCGCGACGACCGCCTGGCAGCCGAGCGCCATGTCCTTGCGCGACGCGAAGTCCGCGATGGTCACCGGTTCGTGGAACGTCACGCCGACCGTGGCCCGGCCCAGGCCGAGCACGGTCCACAAATGATCCATCAGTTCCATGTCGCCGTACCATGCGAACAGGGGCCGGTTGCGCCGTCCCATGGGCAGGCCGTCGAGCTGGGTATAGGCGATGGAAACCGGCTGCACGAGAAGCGGTTGGCCGCCGACGTCGCGCTCCGCGATGCTGAAGAAGGTGCTGACGAAACGCAGCACGCGCTGGCCGTCGTTGCTGGTGCCCTCGGGAAACAGGACCAGGCTGTCGCCGGCGTCGAGGCGGCGTTGCATTTCGTCGCGGTGATGCTTGGCGCGGCTGACGCGGCGTTCGACGAAAACGGTGCCGTTCAGTTTGGCGAGCAGGCCGAAGATCGGCCAGCCGGCGACTTCCGACTTGGCGATGAAGGCCGCGTCGATCACCGCGGCCAGGACGATGATGTCGATGTAGGACGTGTGGTTGGACACGAACAAGGTGGGATGGCGTGCGGACGGCCGCCCGCGGCATTCCACCGTGAGGCCCATGATCCAGCAGTTGCCCCGGTGATAGAGCATCGGGATCGTCCGCGACAGGCGCCAGCCGAAGCGGAACGCCACCATCTGCGGCGGCAACAGCAGCGCCACCCATGCCAGGCACAGGACCGCCCGCAATGTCGCCTGAACCCGCGCGCCGATATCCACTAACCTAAATCGAGGTCGCGCTGAACGGTCTCGTAGTGCTGACGGTACTTCGCCGTGACCAGGTCGGTCTTGACCACCACGCAGACGTCGGTGGTGTGGAACTGGCGGTCGATCACCGCGCCGTCGCCGATAAAACCGCCCAGCCGCAAGTAACCCTTGATCAGCGGCGGCAGCGAGATTTTTCCGGCGCGTGGGTCGAGATCCTCGGCCGCGATGCGGTCCATCGCCGTATAGAGGTGGGGCAGCGCGCGCGGGCGCATCTCCGCCGGCGCCAGGTGATGGTGGTACAGATAGGACAGCGGCAGCGCCAGCGCGTCCGGGTCGGTGCCGGGCAGGCTGGCGCAGCCGAACATCAAGGTGATGTCGTAGTGGAACACATAGGCCGCGATGCCGCGCCACAGCAGCGCCATGGTATGGCCATTGCGGAAGGCGGTATCGACGCAAGACCGGCCGAGCTCGAGAATCTCGCCCGGCGTCGCCAGGACATTGGCGATGTCGTATTCACCGGCGGTATAGAACCCGCCGGCGCGCTCGGCCGCGACGCGCCGGTTGAGCCGGTAGGTGCCGACCACGGAATCGTAAAGATCGCCGCGGTCGTGATCGATCACCAGAAGGTGGTCGAAGACCTCGTCGAAGGGATCGAAATCGCGCTTGCGCCGGGTCATTTCCGGCGTCGGCGCCGCGTCCATTTCCTCGTAGAATATCCGGTAGCGCAGCGCCTGCGCGGCATCCACGTCCTCCGGGGTGAGCGCCAGGCGAACCTCGCGGCTACCCGAGAATATGCCGCCGAAGGGCTCGTCGAGGCTTGCCGCCACCGCCATCTCAGATGCCTTCTTTCAGCCGGAGTTCGCTAGCCATCGTCGGGCTTTATGGGTTCGATGGTCTCGATGGGTTCGCCGAAAAGTTCGAGGCGGTGGTCGACCAGGCGGTATCCCAATTCCCGGGCGATCTCGCGCTGCAACTCCTCGATGCGCTCGTTGCGAAACTCGACGACGCGCCCGGTCTTGATGTCGATGAGGTGATCATGGTGATCTTGGCTGGCTTCCTCGTAGCGCGCCCGGCCGTCGCCGAAGTCGTGCCGCTCGACCACGTTGGCTTCCTCGAACAGCCGCACCGTGCGATAGACGGTGGCCATGCTGATGCGCGGATCGGCCTCGGTGGCGCGGCGATACACCTCGCCGGCGTCGGGATGGTCGGCGGCGTCCGACAGCACGCGCGCGATCACGCGACGCTGCTCGGTCATCTTCAGACCCTTGTCGAGACACAGCCGCTCTACTCTCGATGGCGACTCGATTTTGTTCACCCTCGCGCCCTCGCCCCGCGCGTTTTTGTTTCTTGGTGACTGCCCGAGTATACGGCACCCGTCGCGGTCAAACAACAAGACCTACTCACCCCAGCCGAGACTCGATGGCGTCCCAGATTTGGGACGCCAGGTTGACGTTGTCGAAGCGGTCGATTTCCTGGATTCCGGTCGGCGAGGTGACGTTGATCTCGGTGAGATAGCCGCCGATCACGTCGATGCCGGCGAAGATCAGGCCGCGCTCGGCCAGGCTGGGGCCGATAGTGGCGCAGATTTCGCGCTCGCGCGCGCTCAGCGTGGTCTTTTCCGCGCGCGCCCCGACATGCATGTTGGCCCGTGCCTCGCCTTGCGGCGGCACCCGGTTGATGGCGCCCGCCGCCACGCCGTCGATCAGGATGATGCGCTTGTCGCCCTGGCGAATCTCGGGCAGGTATTTTTGCGCGATGATGGGCTCGCGCGACATGGCGGTGAACATTTCCAACAGCGCGCTCAGGTTCTCGTCGTCGGGCGCGACGTGGAACACGCCGGCGCCGCCATTGCCGAACAGCGGCTTGATGATGATGTCGCCGTGGGCGGCGCGGAAGTCCTTGATCCGCGCCCTGTCCGACGAAATCAACGTTGGCGGCATGATGTCGGCGAATCGGGTGACGAACAGCTTTTCCGGCGCGTTGCGCACTTCGGCCGGGTCGTTGACCACCAGGGTCTTGGGATGGATGCGCTCGAGCATGTGGGTGGCGGTGATATAGGCCATGTCGAACGGCGGGTCCTGGCGCATCAGCACCACGTCCATCGACGCCAGATCGAGACGTTCGAGAGCGCCGAGGTCGTGGTGATTGCCCGCCTCGCGGCGCACCCGAAGGGCGCGCGCGCGGGTCACCACCCGGCCCGCGTCGAGCGACAGGTCGCTGGCCAGGTAATGGTAAAGCTTGTGGCCGCGCGCCTGGGCCTCGAGGGCCAACGCGAAGGTGCTGTCGGCGTCGATGTCGATGGCCTCGATGGGGTCCATCTGAATGGCCACGGCAAGGCTCATTGCGATCCCCCTAATTCAGCCGGCGGCGCAGGGTGGTGAGCAGCCCGGTGGCGCGCTGCCTGAGCGTCGCGTCCGGGCTTTGCGCGATCACCGTTTCGAGAACCTCGATCGCGGTGATCACGTTGCCGCGATGGGCGTGCAGCATGGCGATGTCGCAGTGGTTCTCGAACCGGTCGGGGGCGAGGTGAATCATCGCGGTCAGGGCGCGGATGGCGCGGTCGTAGTCCTGGCCCTGGACGGCGCGTAGCTTGACGTTGTTCTGTAGGCGCAGCAACACCGCGCGATCGCTGGCCGCGTCGTAGTGCTCGGGGCGCAACTCGGCATCGGGGCCGTTGGTCTTCTTCAGCAGCGCGCGCATCCGCTCGGGGGACAGGCGCCGGCCGCGGTGGAACGGATCGACGATGACGCGCCCCGCGCCGTCGCCGACGCGAACCAGGAAATGGCCGGGGAAATTCAGCCCGGCCGCCGACCAGCCCCGCGCGCGCGCCGCGTGGAGATAAAGGATCGACAGGCTGACCGGCAGGCCGCGGCGGCGGTCGATGACGCGGATCAGGTTGACGTTGTCCAGATCGTCGTAGCTCTCGCGCGCGCCGTCATAGCCGTGCCGGTCGAACAGCACCGTGTTGAGCGCCGCGACGGGGTCGTCGATACCTTCGGCGGCCACGCCGACGTCGCTGGCCAGCGTGTCGAGATGGGCACGGTAGTCGTCGAGCCGCGCCTCGGGACAATCCAACGCCGCCAGCAGCAGCGCCGCCTCGGCCAGGTCGATGGGCGCGCGCGCCAGTTCGCGGTCGAGGGCGCGGTACAAGGCCTCCGGCGTGACCGGCGGCTTCATTTCGGCCGCCTCGGATCGTCGGCCAGAATGATGTGGTCGATCAGCCGGCGCGCGTTGGGCACGTCGCGCGCGTGCGCCACCACGCGGTCGTGTTCGCGTTGGCCGCGCGCGATGCCGATCAGATAGATCACGCCATCATATGTTGTGATGTTGTAGTTGATGTCGAACACCACCTTGTCGGTCAACAGGCGCGCGCGCAGACGCGCGGTGATCCAAGTGTCGCGCAGGTAATCGGCCGGCCGCGCCGGGTCGGCCAGTTGGATTTCGTTGATCACCGCGTCGACATCGCCGACCCGCCAGGCCAGCTCGCCGGCCCGGTCCTTGAGCCGCTGGTTCTCGACGATTCCCGACAGCATCACGCGGCCCTCGATCACGTCCACGCCGACCGCGCGGAACAGGTCGCGGAAATCGGCCTGTATCAGCTTGTGGGTCAAGGCCACCTTGATGGCGGCGTCGCTGATCGCTTCCTCGACCGAACGCTCCTGGGCGATGGTCACGCCGGCGGTGGCGCCGACGCCAATGGCGGCGCTGACGCAGCCGCCCAGGGGCGCCACCAGGCACAGACCCAGACCCAGGACGATCAGCGCGGCTGCTGGCGCCACGCGTCGACCACATGGGTCGGCCAGAAGAATCGGAAACTCGGCCACGGCCCAACGAACATCACGTCAAATCGTCCAAAACATGCGCCCAAGGCGGCGTGGTGCGCAAGAAACATTTCCGCCGCGCGGGTGATTCGGCGTTGCTGGGCCGGTACCGGCACCGGATCGGCGCCGAACTCGAGGCCGCGCGCCTTGACCTCGATGAAGGCAAGCACGTGGCCGCGCCGCGCGACAATGTCGATTTCGCCCACCGGAACACGCCAGTTGCGCGCCAGGATGCGCCAGCCGGCGAGCCGAAGACGCATCACGCAGGCGCCCTCGCCGCGTCGGCCGAAGCGCTCCGCGCGCCGCTTGTCCCGCCTCGGTGACATGGAAATTCACCTCGATTTCAACGCGACCGCGCGCCCGTAAAGCGCGCGCCGCGCCAGGCCGGTCTCGGCCGCCACCACGGCGGCCGCGTCGGTGGCCTTCATGGTGGCCAAGGCGTCGCGAAGCATCGCGTCCACCGCGTCGTCGTCAAAGGTGGCTTCGCGCGGCGTCGGCGGGCCGGTCACGATGACCAATTCGCCGGGTGGGCCGGCGGCGTCCGCCCAATGGCGCGCTAGAGCGGCGAGGTCGTCGCGGCGCACCGTCTCGTGCAGCTTGGTCAATTCGCGCGCCACGGCGGCCGGGCGCGGTCCCAGCACCGCGGCCATGTCGGCCAGGGCGGCGGGCAGGCGCCGTCCGGTCTCCAGGATCACCAGGGTGGCGTCGATTTCGGCGAGGGCGCGCAGCGCGCGCCGCCGCGCGGCTTGGCGGGGCGGCAGGAAGCCGGCGAAGAAAAACCGGTCGGTGGGCAGGCCGGCGACGCTGAGCGCCGCGGTCACCGCCGAAGGACCCGGCACCGGAATGACCGGGATTCCGGCATCCACCGCCGCCGCCACCAGCCGGTAGCCGGGATCGGAAATCAACGGCGTGCCGGCGTCGCTGACCAACGCCACCGCCGCCCCCGCCTCGAGACGGCGCAGCAGCGCGCGCCCGGCGCGCCCGGCGTTGTGGTCGTGATAGGCGGTGGTGGGCGCGCGAATGCCGTGAATCGCGAACAGCTTGGCGGTGCGTCGCGTGTCCTCGCAGGCCACCACGTCGGCCCGGGCCAGCACGTCGAGCGCGCGCAGCGTGATGTCGGCGGCGTTGCCGATCGGGGTCGCCACGATATAGAGCCCCGGCGTCAGTTTACTTGGTCCGGCGGCGGCGCTACCTTGACCGTCCCCTGCCCTGTTTTGGGAGTCGGCCCGTGACTCTGACTTCGATACGTCGCGCGGCGGCGACCGTCCGCGCTCCCGCGGCTTTTTTCGCGTCATGTTTCGTTCTCGCAATGATTGCCGGCTGCGCCGGTCCGACCGTACAGCCGAGAGAGAGCGCGACGCAACCCAAGCCCGCGCCGGCGGAGATCGCGACGCCGGCGCCGCAACCTTTGCCCGCCCCCGAAAACCCCGAATTGGACGCCTTCCTGGCGCCCGACAGACCCGATGTCGAAGTCACCGACATCGGCCCCGACGCGACGGACGCTCTGCTGGCGCGCGAGCGCGACGTGATCCGCGTGGCGTTGCTGTTGCCGCTGTCGGGGCCGGGCAAGGCGTTGGGCACGGCCATGCTGAACGCGGCGCAGATGGCGCTTTTCGATACCTTCGGCGACAACATGGTGTTGCTTCCCAAGGACACGGCCGGCACGCCGGAAGGCGCCGAGAGGGCGATCACCGAGGCCTTGGCGGTGGATCGGGCGGAACTGGTTCTGGGGCCCCTGTTCAGCGCCTCGGTCAGCGCCGTGGCGCCGCTGGCCCGGGGCGCCGACGTGCCCGTGCTCGCGTTCTCTAACGATCGTTCGGCAGCCGGACAAGGTGTTTATTTACTGGGGTTTACGCCCCAGGAGCAGATCGCCCGGATCGTCGGCTACGCGGTTCGCCAGGGCTACACGCGTCTTGCCGCCCTGGTGCCGGAGACGCCCTATGGCGACGCCGTTGTCGACGCCTTGTTCCGCGCCGCCGAGCGCGCCGGCGCGGTGGTCGACCGGGTCGAGTTCTTTGCCGCCGATGGCTCCAACATCACCGAAGTCGTGGAGCGTTTGGCCTCCATCGAAGGGACTGATCTGGCGGAGAACGAACGATCGTTCGACGCGGTGATCATCGGCGCCAGCGGTCGGCAGTTGCGCGCCATCGCGCCCTTGTTCCCCTATTTCGATCTGGACACCGCCGGCATCCAGATGCTGGGCACCGAGACCTGGCTGCACCCCGGCCTGCACGAAGAACCGGCCCTGATCGGCGCCTGGTTCGCCGCGCCGCCGCCGGGCCAATGGGAGACGTTCCGGGAGCGTTATGAATCGATCTACGGCGCGCCGCCGCCGCGCCGCGCGGTGCTGGCCTATGACGCCGCCGCCCTGGCCGGGGCGCTGGCGCGCGTGCCGCCGGAGTCCAGCGGCGGGGTGCGTTTCGCCGAGGCGTTGCTGACCGCGCGCGGCGGCTTCGCCGGCACCGACGGGGTGTTCCGGCTCAACCCCGACGGCGTCGTCCAACGCGCCCTCGCGGTCTACGCCGTCACCGAACAGGGCTTCGAGGTCATCAGCCCCGCCCCCAAGGGGTTCGGCCGCAGCGCGTTTTAGATTTTATTCGCTCGGGTCAGCGCGTAGGCGGCGCGCCGCCTAAAGCAGGTGCCCGGCGCGGGCGGCCTTGGTGGCGAGGTAGCGTTGGTTGTGGCCGTTCGAGGGGAAGGCGTGGGCGACGCGCTCGATGACCGCGATGCCGGCCTTGCCGAGCGACTCGATCTTGTGCGGGTTGTTGGTCATCAGCCGGATGCGCGTGAAGCCGAGCTGGCGCAGCATTTCGGCGGCCACCAGATAATGCCGCTCGTCGGCGTCGAAACCGAGCTGTTCGTTGGCCTCGAAGGTGTCCAGGCCCTGGTCCTGTAGCTGATAGGCCCTGAGCTTGTTGACCAGGCCGATGCCGCGGCCTTCCTGCGCCAGATAAAGCACCACGCCGGCGCCGGCGGCGGCGATCTCGCGGATCGCGCCCCTGAGCTGGTCGCCGCAGTCGCAGCGCAGGCTGCCCAGCAGGTCGCCGGTGAAGCATTGCGAATGGAGCCGCGCGAGCACGGGCGCCACGCTCGAATCCGGCTCCCCGATCACGATGGCCAGGTGCTCGGTGCCGCCGCTGGCCGGGCGAAACGCGATGATGGCGGTGTCCTCGGCGTCGCGCAGCGGCACGTGGGCGTGGCTGACCTGGCGCAACGTGGTGACGGCGACCTGTTGGTATTCGTCGATCTGGGCGGCATCGACCACCAGCAGGTCGCGCCGCGCCGCCCACGTGTTCACCTCGGCGCCGGCCAACCCGGCGAGCGGGCTGGTCAGCATCGCCGGCAGCAGGTTGGCGAGCTTGGCCAGGGCCACCGCCGCCAGATCGCGCCCATGGGGCACGCCGGGGCTCAAGGCGCGCGCCGCGCCGGGCAGGCGGGTCGGGCCGGTGGGATCGGCGAGGTCGCGAATCTGGTCCGTGGTCAGGCCGCCGGCGAGCGGCAGGCCGACGACAACGGGCGCGCCCCCGCCCGGCGCGCGCGGCGCGAGATCGAGCGCCTCGGCGCGTCGGCCCGACAGCACCAGCGACACCGCCCCGCCAAGCGCGGCCAGCGCGTCGAGCCCGCCGTCGGCAACGAATTCGGGCGATAGCGCCAGCGACGCCGCGCCTTGCGCGTCGCGCAGCACCACCATGCCGCCGCGGCGCAAGTCGCCGATCGCGCGATCGACGGCGAAGACCGCCGTCGGCGTGTCGGGAGTCGGGGAGGTGGGGCGTGTCGTCTCGTTCATGCGGCCCCTTATATAGCGGTTGCCGCCACCCATTGCATCCCCGCCGATGGCATGGGTTTTAGGTATTACCGGCCCGGGATGTCGGTTTCCGGATAGGCGCTGATTTTGTGGATGGCGAGGTCGGCGCCCATGGCTTCCTCGTCGCGGGTCAGACGGATGCCGACGGTCGCCTTGAGCACGCCATAGACCAATGCCCCGCCGACCACCGCGATGGCGACTCCGACCAGCGAGCCCACCACTTGCGCGCCGAAACTCACCCCGCCCAGGCCGCCGAGGCCTTGCTGGCCGAAGATTCCGGCCGCGATGCCGCCCCACAGGCCGCACAATCCGTGCAGCGGCCACACGCCGAGCACGTCGTCGACGCGAAGCCGCTTCTGGGCCAGGTTGAAGCTCCATACGAACAACGCGCCGGCCGCCGCGCCGATCGCCAGCGCGCCGACGGGATGGACCACGTCGGAACCGGCGCAGATCGCCACCAGGCCGGCCAACGCCCCGTTATGGACGAAACCGGGATCGTTCTTGCCCACCACGAAAGCGGCCAGCACGCCGCCCACCATGGCCATCAGCGAATTGATCGCCACCAGCCCGGTCACCGACTCCAGGCTTTGCGCGCTCATCACGTTGAAGCCGAACCAGCCGACCACGAGAATCCACGACCCCAGCGCCAGGAACGGCACGTTGGACGGTGGAATGCCGATCATGCGCCCGTCGTCGCGGTAGCGGCCCTGGCGCGCGCCGAGCAGGATCACCGCGGCAAGCGCGATCCAGCCGCCCATGGCATGGACCACGATGGAGCCGGCGAAGTCGTGGAAAGGGAAGCCGAAGGTGCTTTCCATCCAGTCCTGCAGGCCGAAGCGCCCGCCCCACACCATGCCCTCGTAGAACGGATAGATCACGCCGACGATGACGGCCGAGGCGATCGCCTGGGGGCCGAAGCGCGCGCGCTCGGCGATGCCGCCCGAGATGATCGCCGGAATCGCGGCGGCGAAGGTCATCAGGAAGAAGAACTTGACCAAGTCGTAGCCGCTGTGACCGAAGCTGTAGCCCGCGCCGGCCGCCGCGCCGGTCAGCACCGTGGCGTTGGCCAGGAAGTTGGTGCCGTAGGCGACCGTGTAGCCGATGAAAAAATAGGCCACCGTGGAGACCGACAGGTCGACCAGGATCTTGACCAGCGCGTTGACTTGGTTCTTGCGCCTGACCGTGCCGACTTCGAGAAACGCGAAGCCGCAATGCATGGCCAGCACCATCACCGCGCCCATCAGGACGAAAAATACGTCGCCGCCCGCCTGGACCTTGTCCATGACGCCCCTCCGCTTGTCCAATTTTCATACTGACGGTATCAAGAACCGTGCCGGTCGCCGATCCAGGACCAAGTCTTTGAAAAATAGTCTTTTTTAGAAGACGGCGCGTGGTTCGGATACTCCGTGCGCGCCCAAAATAAAGGCAGTTATCGGCGCGCGCCCAATCTTTCGGCAGCCCCGCGCGGCACTGGCGGCCACAGTTTTTTTGTCACCCCGGAATGCCCGCCAGGGCATATCCGGGGTCCATCTCGCCAGCGGCGCGCATGGACCCCGGCTCTCCGCAAAGCCTGTCCTCGCGAAAGCGGGGGCTCCGGCCGGGGTGA
>Ga0114949_10002378_pt1 | contig 11762 bp, 8 predicted proteins | sample N074metaG_FD_83505 | JGI IMG/M metagenome (GOLD analysis project Ga0114949, IMG submission 83505) | Deep subsurface microbial communities from Kermadec Trench to uncover new lineages of life (NeLLi) - N074 metaG | ecosystem: Environmental > Aquatic > Marine > Ocean trench > Sediment | place... | reverse complement strand
TATCCGCCTGCTAGCTTCAATATTCAGGAATTTACCCCCCGAGTCTCTATCCCAGAGCATTCCCACTAACGCTTGACTCGATTGTGCATCATTAAACGCAAAACGTATCCCCGTAGCGATGTCATCTTCAAAAAAAGTCAGTGCATCTTCGCCGCGACCATCATAGTGATACTCTCCAAGTAACCCAAGATCGACCGCGCTACTGAAGATACCGACAAAGGTATATTCAAAGCCACCTGCAAGGGCATTGTATGTCTTGTCCTGACCACTGCGATGCAGGGCTTCAAGCTTCCAGAGCATATTGCCTTTGGTCGCCTGAAGATCAATCGAGGTTTGATTAATGATGTCATAAAAGGGCGCCAGGACAGGCGCACCGGAGCTATTCATTGTGAGGATCGATCTCGGATCACGGCTGGTACCATAGAAATGAGCAACACCAACATCCCAATCTCCAAAGTAATGAGAGTAACGAATGGCAAAATCAATGTGCTTTTCTTCTGCTGAAGATTCGTATTTTGATAAATCCGTATCGACCACAGGCTGGTTTCTGGGGCGACCTTCTATACCGGGGAATGTGCGTTCCCTGAAATAGGGCAATACAAATAAGTCGACGGTTCCCCAATCATTAATCAGGGCAAGATTGATCATCGGTTGTCCGAGTTTGTCTTCGGTATCAATATTTTCAACCAAATCGGTTTGATTGATGATGTCAACCAGATGTTGAAATTCTATAACGCCCCAGAAGACTTTACGAAGTCCTATTCGTATTTCCCAGCTTTCCGCTGCCTTTAACCAGGTCAATTCGCGGATATCAATGTGGCTGCGTTTACTATCATTTTGATCCAGTCGAAAGAAAGGGACAAAGGCCAGACTCTGGTTTCCTTTGTCCCACTCATGATAAAACTCTGGCTCGAATAACAGGGATAAATTTTCATCATGTTGTCTTGAGTCACGTGCATCTTGTGGGAAATATCGAAATTCTGCCCCTAGATAACCACTCCATTGTCCCGCTGAGGCGCTAAAAGATAGGGTGATGCTGATAATTGCGAGAAGACAACTTAACTCTTTTTGTGGCATAGACAGCACTCAAACTCGATTCTCCAAAACCATTGAACTGTTGTTTACAGACACTTTGCCAGGGGTTCAAACATATAGCCCGAAATAAGCTATAAACATCAGCAATTTACAGAAACTATGCTAAGTTATATGGATTATTTAATCAATCAATTTAAGTTATTATCATAACTTATTGAAATATATAACTATTAATGGATATATTGTTTCGCGAGGTAACAGTGCGTATGTATTCTTCGAGACGGTTGATTGTACTCAAAAATAGCTTAGACAAGCGTTGTTTCGTGTAGGGTTATGAAGGTTTTACGGCTGCTGTGACAATTAATATAACGTTCCCATCGTAGAATTCATCAATTAAGGTCATAAACCAACCGCTTGGCTTTATCATTTGTCATTATCACTCATGATTGTGAGCCCGTATTTCAAATCTGTAATGTTGCTATTTGACGGTGATATGTCAGAGTCATTAGTCAATTATTCACCTGGCTCGTTTTAGGGTATTACGGTCAAAATCTCGATCACCGAGACCGTTTTTAAATTGATAGTCTTTCCAAACCAAGTCAGTTTTCTTTCCTGTCTGATGATTCACCATTTCCATTTTTCCAGGTCGCCAGTATTTTTCGAGGTATTGATTGTAATCAGAGAAAACAAGTGTTTTTAATAAAGTGTTTTTACGATCATAAAATTCTACCTTACGCGGTTGATACATGTCTTTATCTATCCACGAAATTTGTTTTGTATAACCTGAATTCTTGTATTGAGGATAACGTTCTGACACGAATACTTCGTGTCCGTCTAACGTTTCATCACGTAACCATTTGTAGGTGTATTTCTCGACTTCCTGAGAAGATAAATCTTCATAGGCAAATTCACTACCAACAAAAGGGCCTGATTTATTTGCCGAAGATATCCGTTTGATTCTTTTCAGAGCCGGCAGGTAAAGCCATTGATCATCTGGTTTCAGTGCATGAGTATGACTCAAAAATGCAGTACCTTTTATATCTCGTGGATTATCAAATATTGTCAGACTTTTATCACCATCACCTTCAACCTCAAGTGACTTAAGGACCATCGTTCTACGACTGCTTTCGCCATGCTTATTGGTAAGCACCATTTCCAGATCAGCAGCCTGATCGACCCAGCCTGTATCACGTTCATCAGCTTCTATCGCAATCGCAAGCCCTTTTTCTTCCGCTGTTTCCGCGACGGCGTTATGCAGCGGCAGAATCAGTAGCAGTATTGCTAGCAAGCAATTTTTTTGCATTTAATTTCTCCTCAATCTTGATCAAGAGTGGTGGCAGAAAAAGGAAGTCTGCAAATAATGCCAGAATGATAACAATGGCAGTGAGTAGGCCCATTCCGGAATTCAGTTCAAAAGCGGATGTTGCAAGTATTAGGAAACCGGTTACAAGCACAACTGATGTAATCAGTAATGCGCGACCGACAGTTACAAATGCGTATCTGACGGCATCCTCGGGATTTAAATTCTTCTCGCGACGTGCTCGAAGATATTTGCTTAAGAAGTGGACCGTATCATCTACCACAATGCCGAGTGTCATGGTTGAAACAATTGAAAGTGATAAACCTATTTCACCGACCATGTAACCCCATAGTCCGAATCCCATGGCTGCGGGAGCCAGATTAGGTATCAGACTAACTAACCCTATCTTGATTGAACGTAATGCAACGATGAGTACCAATGAAATTAATACCAGAGCCAGAGTTGTGGCATAAAGCATACTGATGATATTTCTCTTGCCTATGTGCGCGAACATGATTGATGTCCCGGTACCATGGCCAGATTTAATATGTGGTGCGTTTTTGGCCAGCCATGTTGCAGCACGTTCTTCAATTGATATGAGTTCATTCGAAGACAATGTCTTGAGTGTGGTTGTTAGTCTTGTGGCAGATTTATCAACGTTGATCTGATTATTCAGATCGAGCCCGTAAGGCAATGACATTTCATAGAGCAGAAGATACTGTGCTGCCAGATTTCTTTCATCGGGGATTTTATACATGGTTTGATCATCTCCATGCATATTTTTATTCAATCTTTTAATGATATCCGAATAAGTATTTACGTGAAGAATCTCCGGCTGTTGTCGGGACCAATCTGCAAATGCATCAACATCTTTTAAATATCCGGGATTGCTAATGCCACCGGATTCACCGGAATGCAATGAATATTCGATATTGTAAATTCCAGTTAAATTGTCTGTCGTGAAATCAGAGTCGACTCTGAAATCGATAGTTTCGTCAAAATAATGCACGAAGACATCATTTAAATCGTTACGAGGAAGTCCTGTCAGTAACACGAGAATCAGGACGCACATTCCCCAGAAAAGCATGTTACGTTTGCGTACGACAAAGTCACCTAATTTTTCCATGAATCTATCGCGGTCATCCTTTTTCTCTTTTACTCTGACAGGCAGGAGTGAAATCAAGGCCGGTAAAAATGTAACAGACATGATGAATGAAGTGACGACACCAATGGCGACGAAATTACCCAGATGTCTGAAAGGAGGCACGTCAGAAAAATTCATCATTAGAAAGCCAATCGCAGTTGTTAAACTGGCCAAAAATACCGGTTGCAAATTGATTCGTAGGCTTTCAATGAGTGCTTCATGTTTTGACATCCCTAGACGCATATCGTGTAAGAATGTGACCAGGATATGTACGCAATTTGCGATGGCAATAGTTAAAATAATTGTTGGAAATGTTGCAGATGGCGGGGATATGGGAAAGCCAATATATCCCCCGATACCCGTCGCCACCAAAACAGAGCAAGCAATAACCAACAAAGTACAAAAGGTCCCCGTGATGCCTCCGACCAGTACAGCAAGTAACAGCAGCATGACTGCAAAACTTATAGGGACCAGGTGGGCTATATCATTTTTTGCTGATTCTGAAAAGGCGTTATTCATCATCACCATCCCGGTGAGACGAACTTTTATCCCTGGATAGGCAGCTTCGACTTCTCTAGCCAGTGATCTTGAAAAGCTGACGACTTCTGGAGTTTCTATATCTTCATTGATTCGTGGTAATTGAACGTTAACGTTAATACCTGTGACGTGAGCTCTATCTGAGATTAAACGATTATGTAGTAATGGCTCGTTCAGTGTGATTTCTTTAACCTGTAGAAGTTGTTCTTCACTATAAGAGGAAGCTCCCTCAATTAGGTCTCTGACTATAAGATCATCTTCTTCCGCTTCTGTATATTGGAAATTGGTGATGGAGTCGACCCGGTTTGAAAATGGCGTTTGCCACGCACGCTCGGTCAAATATTCAACAGCAGAGAGAGTTTCTCTGGTAAAAACTTTGCCATTTGCAGGCTCAAGAACAAAGAACACATTGTCGTTTTGGACGTAAGTGTTCTCGAGCTCTTCAAACTCAAGTAGTTGAGGATTATCTTCACTGAAAAACACACGATAATTGGTAGTGAAGTAAATATTTTTGCCACCCGTAGCTGTTAATGCGACAAAAATCAGGCTGAGGATAATAATAGGCCAACGATATTGTAAAACCCATTTGCCGAAGGCCTGTTCGAATTTTTTCATATTTACATTCATTATAAAAGATGAATATTCATGAAATATTTACGCCCGTGAAGCAGCCTAGTTAGATTTTTCCAGCCCGGTAACAATCAATTCAATAACAGACTTGGCTTTTTCTTTAAATTCTTCAAGCGAATACAGGCTCATGAAAGATGGAACATTAAAAATAATGAGACTCATATGAATCGCATCTGCAGTTTTGGTTATATCATCAACGTTGAATTCCCCTGTTTCATTACCATGCAATAATATTTCAGCTATCAAAGCATTTTCTGCCTCAACTTTTTTATAAACCATATCAGGTCGTTCCAGGGTGATATTGTTGACTAATTCACTGATTCTCTCATCACCTTCTGCCATTTCGTGGCTCATATTCAAGTCAGTCAATACATAGGCTTCAAGTTGTTCAATGGCACTCATTCCAGATTTCTTGATGGCTACTCGCAAGCGATCAACGCGCTCGCACATGCATCTATTTGCACATTCGGCAATAATATCCTGTTTACTATTGAAATAGCGATATAGGTTAGCAGCCGACATACCCGTATCTGCTGCAATCTCGACCATGGTCGTTTTGCCATAACCATAATGTCTGAAACGGGTGTTCGCCGCATCGACGATTTGAGAATGAATATCCAGTTCTTTGTTTTCCTGACCATCATGCATAGCAAATGTTTATAGCAACTAAATACTAAATATTCAATAAAATATTCAGTATTTAGCGTATTTACAGGAAAAAATGCCAAGGATTATGGGACAAACTCATTTGAGGTATGGTGATATTCAGAGCGACAATTAATTTCAAATTATGCAAAACCTCAAGGATCTTGAATTACTTCTTAGTTCTTCAATGCCAATCATTATTGTTGAGACTCATGAAAAGGCTCGCTTAATAGAATTATTCAATAGAATAATCAAGAACACACAATTATATGTATTTCGATGAAACTTTGAAATTATACTTGGTATCATAATCAGTGCTACATCAATAATCTGAAGGAATGTTGGTAGAATTGAAGCAAGGGATATGCCTTTTCGTAATGCACGAAATTATGTATACACATGGAATATGTCAATCAGATGCAGATCAGATAGATAACCAGAAAGATGAATTTGAAAAAACAGGAGATACTAGACATGCGTAAAATAATGTTTCTTTTGGCAGGCTTGTGCCTGATATACACCGGCCCCGTCGTTTCTGCTGAAGACGTTACCACTGCTGTTGTTAAAGCAGGTGTTAAGGGGGCTTTTAATGAATTAGAAAAGCAAATGATTAAAAAATATTTCAGCGATAATGAGTACGTGCACTATGTCGAAGACGATAATGGCTCGTATTCTCATAAACACAAAAGTAAGGGAAAACCAAAAAATAAAGGGAAAAATAAAGGCCTACCTCCTGGCATTGCAAAAAATCTACAACGGGGGAAACCCCTGCCTCCAGGCATCGCTAAAAGGAACTTACCGCATGGTCTTGATTCATCTTTACCTGCTAGTCATCATGGATATGAACGTATAATCGTCGGTAATGATGTGGTTCTTGTTGAGATAGACACCGGGAAAATAGCAGACATCATTACAGATGCTGTTTTGGGTATTTAGCGTTGGTCTCGGGAATGGGTAGGCAATCAAGTAGAATGAATCAGGATAGTGTATGCAATAGGGGCCATAAGAATGAAACAAGTTACTAACGTCATGTTGCTACGATTTGTGTGTCTGTTGTGTTTTGCAGGATATTTCACACTGGCACAAGCTGAAGATGACACTTATGAAGAAGATACCATTCTCAAAGAAGCCGATGCCTTTTTTGGTGGAGGTGCAAAAGGGCTTGCTGATGTTATAGAAAAAATCTTTAAAGATAAGGGAAGGCCAAATGCTTATATCAAAGGACAGGAGGCAAGCGGCGCAATAATAATTGGTGCGAGATATGGTGATGGTACGCTGGTGAAAAAGGGAGGTGGGTCACGCAAGGTGCACTGGACAGGACCTACCATTGGGTTTGATGCCGGTGGCAATATATCGAAAGTTTTCGTGCTTATTTATAATCTGCCAAATATAGAAGCAATATTTCAAAGATTTCCCGCTTTAGATGGTAGTTTCTATTTTATAGGGGGTGTTGGGGCGAATTATCATCAGATGGATAATATCGTATTGGCCCCCATGCGATTTGGTGCTGGTTTTCGCGCCGGTATAAACATCGGTTATATGCACTATCGTAAGGAAAAGTCCTGGAATCCATTCTGAGGCGAATTTAAAATTCGCCTGGATACTGCAGATTGATACAATATGAATTAATATATACCCAAACTACCTGGAAATGCAGGCTTCAGAGTTCAGGTAGAAAGTCAGGGCCATGCGCAATTTGCAGTGAATGACCAGCTGTTCGACTTTATGCCTTGAATATGATTGCTTCTTGTCCTGCTGAAATTTACATGTCCAGGTAGTTTGGGTATAGACATCCTGAGTTCCTCAGAGCGTGGAACCATAATAATAAAATGGTCAATGACCGTAACAATAATCTCTTTACGGGACAGAAAATCTTGCAGCCGCCGCCGGAGGGCAAAAAATAATGAAAATTGTACTCGCGCCTGATTCCTTCAAGGGAAATCTGACATCCCTACAAGTTGCTTCAGCTCTCGAAAAAGGCATTAAAAGGGTTATACCTAACGCAAACTGTATCAAAGTTCCTATGGCCGATGGTGGCGAGGGAACTGTCCAGTCTCTAGTTGAAGCGACGGGTGGTAAATTTATTCGTAAGAGAGTCAAAGGTCCGTCAGGTAGACCAGTGTCTGCACGTTATGGAATTTTAGCAGATGGAAAAACAGCAGTAATAGAAATGGCCGAGGCTTCAGGGTTGCCAGATGTTGAAGGGACTACGAGTAAAAACCCTATGAAAACAACGACATATGGAACAGGTCAGTTGATGATGGATGCAATTAATAAAGGTGTGAACCATATCATTCTTGGTTTAGGTGGGTCTGCGACGACAGATGGTGGTGCGGGAATGGCGCAAGCTCTTGGGATCAGGTTTCTGGACAAAAGAGGGTGTGAGTTAAAAGAATTAGGTGCTGGCGGCATGTTGAATAAGGTGGCCAGTATTGATATGAGCGGGATGGACACTAGGATGAAGAAGGCCAAAGTTACTGTGGCCAGTGATGTAGAGAATCCACTTTGTGGCAAAAAAGGTGCTGCACATGTTTTTGGACCACAAAAAGGTGCGACACCTGTAATGGTGAAGAAGCTGGATGAAAATCTGAAACATTTTGCCGGTATTATTAAGAAAGATTTACGCAAGGATGTCATGAAATTAAAGGGGGCAGGTGCTGCTGGAGGTCTGGGTGCAGGTCTGGTCGCATTTACGGGTGCAAAACTCAAGAGCGGTGTGGATATTGTTGTCGAGGCAACCGGGCTGGAGAAACATCTTAAAGGCGCAGATCTGTGTATTACTGGTGAAGGGCGAGTTGATTTTCAAACGGCTTTTGGTAAAACACCTTCAGGTGTTGCCAGGGCTGCCAGGAAACAGAAAGTACAGACTATCGCCATAGGCGGAGCTCTTACGGATGATGCCCGTGGCGTGTTTGAGCATGGTATTGATGGGTTGGCCAGTGCCTGTGCAAGAGATATGTCTCTGCAAGAAGCAATCAGTAATTCCAGAGCCCACCTTGCGAATTCGGCTGAACGGGTAATAAGATTGGTTTTGATTGGTAAAAAACTATCGAAACCCAAGAAGTCTAAAAGGAAATAAAACATACAGCGACCTCCTTCTCATAAGCACAGGTCTGGTATCCATATCAAAGCAGAGCGATCATGTATGACAGTCGAATAGAATAATGAAAATATCTCATTTTGCTTCCCGATTTAATATGAATTCTGGCATCGTTCAATTAATGGATGATTTAGGAAATGCGCTGTCGACTAATAAGGATATGTTAATGATGGGAGGAGGCAATCCAAGCCATATTCCTGAAGTACAGCAATTCTTCCACGATAAAATGCAGCGTATTCTGGATCGACCTGCAGAATTCGCACATATGATTGGTGACTATGATTCTCCTCAAGGCGATAAACTATTTCTTGAAGCGATTGCAGAATTATTGAATAAGGAAAATGATTGGAATTTAACTTATAGGAATGTCGCCCTGACTGCAGGAAGTCAGGCGGGATTTTTTTTACTATTTAATATATTTGGTGGCAAATGCACCGATGGTGTTAATAGACAAATATTGTTGCCTATGGCACCAGAATATATTGGCTACAGTGATGTTGGTTTATCTGATGGAATGTTTATTGCCAGGAAACCAGATATAGAGACGTTTGATGGTCACACTTTTAAATATCATGTTAATTTCGATAAATTAAATATCAACCAAAATATTGGTGCTATTTGCATTTCGCGACCAACTAACCCGACGGGCAACGTTATTACTGATACTGAAGTAGAACATTTATCGGAATTAGCTGAAAAAAATGGTATTCCTTTTATTATTGATAATGCTTATGGAATACCGTTCCCCAATATTATATTTACCAAGGCAACACCACTCTGGAACGACAATACGGTGCTTTGTATGAGTTTATCCAAGATAGGACTACCGGGGACACGCACGGGCATTGTTATCGCGAATGAAGAGACTATCAGCATCATTACAAGAATGAATGCTGTTCTTAATTTGTCCATTGGCAGTGTTGGACCAACTCTCGTACATGACCTTGTCACTAGCGGGGAAATTAGCAGATTAAGCAAAACAATTATCAAGCCTTATTATCAAAATAAATCAATATTGGCACTTGAGTTGTTTCATCATGAATTAGCTGGGCTTGATTATTATATCCATATATCTGAAGGTGCTATTTTTCTGTGGTTATGGTTTCCTTCACTGCCTATAACTTCAGAAGATCTTTATCAGCGCCTCAAAGAAAGAGGCGTTTTGATCATATCAGGACATCATTTTTTCCCAGGACTAGAGTGCGACTGGCAACACAAACATGAATGTATACGCGTGACCTATTCAATGGACAAAAATGTCATCCAGGAAGGTGTTAGGATAATTGCTGAAGAAGTAAAGAAAGCCTATGGCCAATAAATCAAAAAACAAAAAGATCGTCTCACAGGTTTAGTGTGCATTTAGTAGCCAAATAATTTCATACCTAATGAAAATAATTTTTCTGAGATAGCTTTTTTTCTTATTTGCGTTATTTCATAGATATTAGCATCCGTTGCTGCGGTGTATAGATAATCATCACTGGTTATCAGCTCATCGACAAGTTGTAAATCCAGCGCTCTTTTCCCGTACCAATGTTCACCAGTTGCTATCTTTTCGATATCTATTTGATTGCGATTATCCTTAATGAATTCCTTGAATAATTCGTGCGTATCTTCAAGTTCTTCCTGAAATTTCTCGCGATCTTTGTCATTATTTTCGCCGAACAATGTTAAGGTTCGCTTGTATTCTCCTGCTGATAATTGTTCATAGTCAATATCATATTTCTTCATTAAGCGATGGAAATTAGGTAGTTGAGCAAGAACCCCTACAGAACCTATGATGGCAAATGGAGCCGCGACAATTTTGTTGGCAACACAGGCCATCATATAACCCCCACTTGCAGCAACCTTGTCTACGGCAACCGTCAGCGATATTCCTCTATCACGAATCCTTTTTAGTTGGGATGCTGCCAGTCCATAGCCATGTACTGTCCCTCCAGCACTTTCCAGGACAAGAACGACTTCATCAGAAGATTTAGCAACGGTTAATATTGATGTTATTTCTTCCCTTAAAGACTCAACCTCACTTGCTTTGATATCGCCTTTGAAGTTAAGTACAAAAATATTTTTCTTATCATTCGTTTTTTCCAGATGTTTTTCTTTTTCTTTGTGTTCTATTTTGAGTTTCTTAATTGCTTGCTTCAGCTCTTTTTTTGTTAATACCTGTGATTTTAGTAGCAGGCCCATTTCATCAAATTTCTGATTAAGATTTTTAATCTCAATATGCCCATCATGGGCTGATTTGGTACGCATAATGATAATGACCACTGCAACCATGACGATGGCAAGTACGATCACAACCGAAACAAATTTTGAAAGAAATAACAGGTATTCTATGAAATATTCCATTGGCAGATGTCTATTGGCAAATATGAAGAGTGAGGGATAATTTTATTACTGCGAGTTTTCAATCCAGTCTATTCCTGCAATCAGATCATCAGTAACCTGAAAGCGTTCGTCAGGATCTTTGGCCAACATCCCTTCAACAAGAGGTTGATATTTACTGATATTATCAGGTAATTTGGGTACAGGGACATTCAGGTGTAAATGAATTAATTTAGAAATACTATCCGCCGTAAATAGTTTTTTACCAGTCAACATTTGGTAAAAAAGAACGCCTAAACTATAAATATCACTCCGTTGATCGACCTTCATCCCTGTGCCTTGTTCCGGGCTCATATAGTAGGGTGTCCCCACCACCATATTGTTGATAGTAATATCTTTTATTTCATCAGAGATAATTTTTGCAGCTCCAAAATCAGAAATTGCCAACGTGCCATCATTATGAAATAGAATATTTCCTGGTTTCAAGTCTCTATGAATAATATTGAGCTTATGGATAGCACCAAGCCCAAGCGCTATCTGTCTCAAATATGACGTAGCAGCTTCGGGTGATATTCCCTCCGAAATACGTTTGGATAGATCTCCTCGTGGTAAATATTCCAGTGCGATATACGCAAAATCAGTAGCAAATGCCCTTTCATAAATACGAATTATATGAGGATGGTCCATTGCCGAAATGAGATTATACTCCTGCATAAAACGTTTTAATGTATCAGGATTTTCCTGACCCTTGGTAAATAGAATCTTCAAAACGACATTCAGATCATCTTCCAGCCTTTTGGCCAGCATTACTGTTGACATACCTCCCTTCGCAATTTCCCTTTGTATAGTATAACCAGGGATGAGTAAGCAGACTTCATATCCATCGATTCCCGGTAATATGATATCGAGAAATATAATGTCATAGATGTTTTCATTAACCAGATCAAATGCTTCTTCGCCTGTTTCAGCCAGATCAACACGGGAAGTGAAAGGTTTAAGTGCTTCGTTCATTTGAATACGAACTGGAAAGCTGTCATCGACAACAAGTG
>Ga0114949_10002376_pt1 | contig 11766 bp, 13 predicted proteins | sample N074metaG_FD_83505 | JGI IMG/M metagenome (GOLD analysis project Ga0114949, IMG submission 83505) | Deep subsurface microbial communities from Kermadec Trench to uncover new lineages of life (NeLLi) - N074 metaG | ecosystem: Environmental > Aquatic > Marine > Ocean trench > Sediment | place... | reverse complement strand
TCGGGCGAGCTGTTCCTCTGTTCCGATGATGTGGTGGTGGTGGGAGAAGCCGACCTCAACGAAGTGGCTGTCGGCGCACAGCTAGCAGCGGCCGTCGAAGGCCCGCTTCTCTACCCCCATCCCAGGCTGGCCGCTGAGATCGGTCGGTTGAAGCCTGTCAGAGTCCACCTCATAGGCAATGTCGACGTGATTACGCCACTCGATGCCACCGTGCTCAAACATGGCATCGGCGACGCCGTCGATTACACGAAAACCGTGCTCGGGGTGACCGAGGAAGTGAGTCTTCCTGCAGAACCTGATGCGTCGACCCTCGTGGAGACTGTCGCTGCGATCCGGACCAGAGACTATGTGGCGATCCCGCCGACATCATCTGCTGCGCCCGAGCCAGGTGCTCCTGTGATCAACACTGACGAGGTGGTCCGGGGTCTCGCCGTGCCCACGACGGCGGACTCGATTTGGATGGTGGACGCGGCCGATCCGACAACAATCCTTCTTGCCGCAGCCACCGGACGGTCCGTCGGCGCGACAACCATCGCCATCGACGGCGAGAACCTCCTTGGCTACCCCGAGGTCGGTAACGCCATCGCAGGTCACCCAGCCGACGCGATCAGGTTTGTCGGCGGAGCACCGGCAGCAGATCCCTGGCAGCTCATCGTTCTCTCCAATGGACAACAAGTGCCCGGCGGTGGGTTCTATATCCTTCCCAAGGACAACCCCCGTCGATACTTGGCTTTCTACGGGCATCCGGGAATAGCCTCTCTGGGCGTGCTCGGCGAACAGGGACCAGATGCGACCCTCGAGCGAATGACGCCGTTCCTCGACGATTATGCAGGCGACGGATCACACGTTGTGTCGACGTTCGAAATCATCACAACAGTTGCCAGTGCCAGCGTCGGTGACGACGGCAACTACAGCACCGAATACCCCAGCTCGAAGTTCGACGACTGGATCCGGGCTGCCAGGGAAAATGACGCCTACGTGGTCCTCGATCTTCAGCCGGGACGCAGCGATTTTCTGACACAGGCCAAGCGCTACGAAGACCTACTGCTACTCCCGTTCGTCGGGCTGGCTCTAGACCCCGAATGGAGATTGAAACCCGACCAGGTGCATCTTCAACAAATCGGAAGTGTCGATGCGGCCGAGATCAACGAAGTGGTCGACTGGCTGGCAGATTTTGTGCGCGACAACGGCTTGCCACAAAAAATGCTCATGCTTCATCAATTCGCCGACTTCATGATCCGAAACCGAGAGACGCTCAAAGAGCGACCTGAGATCCAGATGATCATTCAGATCGATGGCAACGGCACCGAGCCGCAGAAGGACAGAACCTATTCCAACCTGACCACCGGAGCCGCCGGCGCTCATTGGTCGTGGGGTTGGAAGAACTTCTTCGACGAGGACGAACCGGGGCCACCCAGCTCGGCGAGCACCCTGAGCAAGGACCCGACTCCCGTCTACGTCAGTTATCAGTAGACCTGCCAACATCGACCCTCGCGTAGAAAGGACACTCATGACAAAGTTCGCCTATTTCTGTGGCCACGAGCAATGGCAGCCCGAGGAACTTGTCTCTCATGCCGTCCTTGCCGAAAAGGCCGGGTTCGACATGGTCGTCGTGTCGGAGCATTTCCACCCGTGGGTCGATGACTCGTCCGCTTCTGGCTTCGCCTTCTCAACAATCGGGGCGATGGCTCAGGCAACCGAGAGTCTCGAATTCGCCACGGGAGTGACGACCCCACTGTTCCGATTTCACCCGGGGGTGGTTGCCCAGGCTGCGGCGACGCTCGATCGTCTGTCGGGTGGACGATTCACACTCGGGGTGGGCACCGGCGAGAACATCAACGAAGGGCCCCTCGGCTACCAGTTCCCCAAGTATGCCGAGCGCAACGCCCGCATGTCGGAGGCACTGCAGATCATGAGACAGTTGCTCGACGGCAACAAGCTCACATTCGACGGCGAGTACTATCGGACCGATCGGGCCCGCCTCTACTCCCCCCCGCTCGGACCGGTGCCGATCCTGATGGCTGCCGGCGGACCGAAGTCAGCCGCTCTCGCGGGTCGACTTGCCCAGGGAGTCATCGCATCTGTCAAGGACCCGGCCGAGACCGTCGAACGGGTGATCGAACCCCTCAAAGCAGCCGCATCTGAGTCCGGTAACCCTGATCCGGCGCTTCTGGCCACACGCTGGTCGCTCTTTGCTTCAAATGATGAGGAGGCCTGGGAGGCGCTTCAAGCCTGGCGAGGGCTGCGTGCCCCCGGTCGGCTCGAAGCAGTCGATCCTCAGACACTCAGGGAACGAGCCGACCAGCTCCCCCGTGAAGAAGTCCTCGGCCGCTACAGCCTCGTAGACACCGCTGACCAAATCGTAGACGTCTACCGGCCACTGGTGGAGACGCTGAACGCCGACATCGTCACCTTCCAGATGGCATCCCTCGACCAACCCGCCCTGATCGCCCTCCTGGGCAACGAGGTCCTCCCCGCCCTCAAATCGCCTTCCTAGTGGTCTGTCGCATTCGACCTTTCCGCCGTGTAGAAAAACGGGTTTAGCCGACTCGCGTAATCAGCTCGACTAGTTGAACGAGTTGCTGTATCACAATCGGTGACAACCCGGGCAGGCTGGTTGCCATCAGAAGTGAGGGGACGATGTCCTTGAGCTCGGCGAGGATCACCCGCGCATCGTCGGTCTGTGTGCCGAGCAACCGCTCCACAGGTGCGAGCATCTTGTCGGCGAGTCCCGGGCCAAACGAGGCAAAGAGGTCGATCCGATAGCCGTCGATGTCTCGAAGCACCATCACACGATCACCACCCGTCTCGGGGGTAATGACGATTGTCTGAAAGTCCGTTCCGTCCTGACTAACCGTGGACCCTTCGGCCGTCGTGACCGTCCCGGTGAGATAACTCCCTGAGCCTTGGGCAAACCCGGCCCAGAAGTTCGCGGCAACCAAGGCATCACCGCCTCTCAGAGCGTCGGCCACCTCACTAAAGGTCGCTCCTTCGGCGAGCGACGCCAGGGCAGCGTGATTTGGCACGGCAAGATCAATGGCCGCGATGAAGTCGGGGGCGTTGAGATGGTCGACGAGTTCGAGCACGGCCTCTTCGGGGGTGTCGGCTCCGGGGCCAACGGTGCCACTCGGGGAGACGGTCTCGGCGCTTCCACCACAGGCGGCTAGGGCCATTGCCATCGCAGTCAGTAGTCGACTAGGTCTCATCGCCCACATATCGGGGAAGTCTCCCTGTCGTCCACAGATCTCGGCGCCGCTCGGCGATGTTGAGACCCAGCGCCAACCAGAGCCATGTCAGATAGGCGAGACCCGCTACCTCTTTGATCCAGCGCCATGGGTCGGACAAGGCGCGCTCCCACGCCAGCGACCAGAACGGTGCCTCTCCGGCAGGAATCTCCAACCCGAAGAATGGCCAGAGAAAGATCTCCTGGTTCACCCACATGGCGTCCAGGACGAGATGAAGCAGCCATCCGATTCCCAATGCCATCCAGGCGCGCCGGCGTCGCCCACGTCGCGTGAACACGAGAACCAGAGCCATGTAGATGCTGGGCAAGAGCAGGGAATGAAACCAAAGCTCTCCTGTGGAGTAGCGATCAGCCAGGATAAGGGTGCCGACCGGAAGATCGATCAGGTCAGGAAGGATCGCACCAAAGAGCAGAAACCGAACATCGACTTTGGGATCGCGAAAGATCCACCGGAACAGCCACAGGCTCGCCCCAAGATGCCAGAACAGCATGAGTCAAGCGACGAGGATCCTGCGACAATGCACGCATCGAGGCAAATCGGAACTGAACGCCTCAACCTCCTCAGCTGGCGAGAAAGCCATGTGGCACCCACCACATACGTTGTGGTCGTAAGTGGCAACAGCGACGCCTTCCTTGATCCGCCGCAGCTTCTCGTAAAGCTCCATGAGGTCGTCAGCTATCGGGCGAACGGCTTCCTTCTTCCGATCCTCCTTGCGTGCCAGCTCCCCGTCGATCTGTTTCCACTCCCGCTTGATAGATGCTTCTAGCTCCGTCTTTTCACTGTTGGCAGCTTCGATTTCGGTTTCGAGGGACTTGACCTCGTCGCGGGCCGGGTCGATGTCCTCCAGCATCTGGAGGACCCGCTCCTCCATTGCGTCACGCTGTCCTCTCAACCCCTGAACTTCGAGCCGCATGAACTCGGTCTCCCGGGCGCTCATCCCGCCGGCGAACAACCGCGTCTCGTGCTCGTTCAGCTTCGTCTCGAGAATCTCGAATTCCCCCTCCGATTTGTCCAACTGAAGTTCGAGCTGTTTCAGAATCGTGGCCGAGGCGTCTCTCTTCGCCTCGACGTCTTGAAGCTCGGTGTGAACCTTCTTATAGACCTCCAGCTCGGGGAGGGACTCCCGTTTCTCGAGGAGGCGATCGATCTGCAGATCCAGGGTTTGGACATCGAGAAGACCGGCGAGACTCAGTAGCTCCATGCAGTTGCGGAGGCTAGTGGCGATCTAAGTCCAAGTTTGCGGGTCGATGGTTGTCAGGTCGACCACCTCCACATCGGTGACACTGGCGATGAGTTCCACAAGAGCCCTCATCCCTGGCCGCTCAGTGGCAGTGTGACCAGGGTCGACGATGGCAAGACCGAGATCTGCCGCCCGAACTGCCCGATGGTGGGGAACATCGCCGGTCACGAGAGCGTCGGCTCGCTCAGCGGCTGCTGCGATGAAGTCTGACCCCGAGCCCGGGACAACTGCCACCCGGTCGACGTTGGCGTGTCGATTGCCGGTGATGCGCAGCCCATTGGGGCCGAAGGCATCCGAAACAAGGGCGTCGAGGACTGCAAGCGTGGCGTCGAAGTCACCCACCCGACCAATGGCGGGTGTGCCCTCTAGAGGATCGGCGCCAAAAGGCTCAGGTTCCCGGATTTTGAGAGTGGATGCGAGGGCGTCGGCCGTTCCTCCGGGGGCTACGTCAAAGTCGGTGTGTGTCACCAGGAGGTTTACCCCCATCGACACCAGGCGAAAGGCGCGCGCCTCGGCTGAGCGTCCCGCCAGAAGCTGGTTGGTCGGCTCGAATAGAAGCGGGTGATACGTCACCAGCAAATCGACGCGTTGTCGCTCCAGGGATTCGATGACCTCTTCGTTCACCTCGTGGCAGACGCCCACCTTCTCGACCGACGCATCGAGGTCGCCCAGCTGAAGTCCGACCGGATCCCATGAGGCTGCGTTCTCGGGTCGAGTGTGTTCGGCTACGGCTTTGGTGAGGTCGCGAACTCGTGTCACAGCCCGGATCGTAGAGGGCGACGTATCCTCCTCTGCAAAATGGACCTCTCCCCCGCACTCGACTGGCAACCACCCGACCACTGGCAGCGGCTGATCGTTATCGAGTCACACGCCGGCGGTGAGCCATTCAGGGTGGTGATTGAAGGACTGCCATCCATCCCCGGTGGGACCGTCATGGAAAGACGCCGCTTCGCCCAGGAGCACCTCGACGGGCTGAGGATGGCACTGATGTGGGAGCCCCGCGGACACGCCGACATGTATGGGGGTTGGATCGGCTCACCTGTCGCACCCGACAGCGATTTGTCTGTGTTGTTCCTTCACAACGAGGGATTTTCCACCATGTGCGGTCACGGCATCATTGCACTGACGAAGGTCGTGCTGGATACCGGAATCCTTCAGATCGAGCCGGATGAGACCACGATCCGAATCGACACCCCGGCAGGCCAGGTGACCGCCACGGCGGATGTCGAAGATGGGCGGGTGACCCGGGTGCGGTTTCGGAACGTGCCGTCCTTCGCTCTCGAAATCGACTCGACGATCGCTGTCGATGGAATCGGGGAGGTGACCTACGACCTCGGGTTCGGCGGAGCCTTCTACGCCTATGTGGACGCAAACTCGGTCGGTGTTGACCTTTCCGACACCGCTGGGCTCGTCGCTGCTGGACGGGCGATCAAGAATGCGATCGGCGCAAGTCGACGCATCGAGCATCCCCACGATCCCGAGCTCGCCTTCCTCTACGGGGTCGTATTCACAGGGGAGCCGGCCAACTCGGCCAACGACGGCCGGAACGTATGCGTCTTCGCCGACGGTGAAGTCGATCGCTCTCCGACCGGCACCGGTGTCAGTGGTCAACTTGCAATTCTCCACGCCCGTGGCGAGATCGAGATTGGCCAGAGGATCACCATTGAGAGCATCGTCGGCAGTGAGTTCACCGGCCGGATCGTCGAGACCACCACGCTCAAACAGTTCGAGGCCGTAGTACCCGAAGTCTCGGGCACCGCCCACATCGTGGGCAGGAGTGAGGTGTGGATCGACCCGGACGACCCCCTCAACCCCGGATTTCTGATCAGATAGATCAGCCGTCGGTCGACATGATCTGCCCGGTTGGCTAGTCCTCTTCGCCCTCGGTGAGCTCCTTGGACGCCTCGTAGCCGCCCTCGGCGTCCGGGATCTCGTCCGGCACCGCAACTGCCTCGAACCCCTCTGCGACGACTCCTTGCTCGTCGGCGTAAACGGTGCCACCCGACGCAGCGGTAACACCAGTCTCGAGGTCCTCAACGACCTCGAGACTCGAGACGACTACCGCTTCATCGTCCTGGGCCATGACGGTGCCCGAGAACGCGGCCACCCCTGCTTCTTCGTCGGTGATCATCTCGAGGTTCGCGGCGGTGTCGGCGTCAAGGGTGTGTTCTGCGAGTTTGGCGTAGCCCTCCATTGCAACTGCGAGCTCTTTTGCCCACTTCTGGTCGATGACCGCCATGAACGACGACGTGTTCGGCTCCAGTTCCGCTGCAGCCTCCATCAGCTCATCGTTGGTGAGGGCGTGCTTGGCGAGGGCGCCGGTACCGGCGCCGATCCCGGCGCCGACAAGGGCGCTCCCGATGATGGCCGGCGGGAATATGAGGCCGACCAGTCCACCGATCAGGGCGCCTTTACCAGCCCACTTCTTGGCAGATGGAAGATTCACCTGCTCGACCGAGGTCTCGCCGTCGGCGGCTCTCTTGATCACAGCCGCCTCGATGATCTCGATTGATCCGTCGCTGGCCATCTGCTTGAGCTGTTCGACCGCTTGGTCGGCTCCGTTCTCGCTCGGGAACGTGGCCATGACTATCTGTGTTGCTTCCATGCCTGTCGGCTCCTCATTCATTCGGGGGGGGCGAGCATAAACACGAACGTTGGTTGACCGCCAGACGAAGGCGGCACTTCAGTAGATCTGGTCGACGAACTTCTGCTCCTGGAAGGGTGACCTCACATACGGGATCTTCTCCATGACGGGCAGCTCCACTGGATCGGGTGTGACGTCGGTGTAGTCAACCTGGGAGAGAATGTGGCTGATGCAGTTGAGCCGCGCCCTTCTCTTGTAGTCGGATGGCACCACATACCAGGGAGCCTGCTTGATATCGGTGAACCGGAACGTCGTGTCTTTTGCCATCGAGTAGCGCACATATTGACGATGCTCCTCCAGGTCCATGTCTGAGAGTTTCCAACGCTTGAGAGGCTCCTTGTTCCGTGATTCGAACCGCTTCCGCTGTTCCTCGTAACTCACCGAGAACCAGTACTTGAGGACCGTGATCCCTGATCTCACGAGCATGCGCTCGAACTCTGGACACGACCGCAAGAACTCCTCATGCTCCTCTTCTGTGCAGAACCCCATCACCCACTCGACATTGGACCGGTTGTACCAACTTCGGTCGAAGAGAACGATCTCACCTGCAGCCGGCAGATGACTTACGTAGCGCTGAAAATACCACTGGGTCCTCTCACGCTCCGTCGGCTTGGGAAGAGCAGCCACCCGGACGATTCGGGCACTGGTGCGTTCGGTGATCCTCTTGATCACACCGCCCTTGCCAGCGGTCCCCCGCCCCTCGAAGATGATGGCAACCCGAAGACCCTGTTGGACCACCCAGTACTGGAGTTTGACCAGCTCCTGCTGGAGACGAGCCAGCTCATGTTCGTAGAACTTCTTCTTGAGACGGCCGTCGTCGCTGTAATTCTCTGGGCCGGCAGGCGTTGTGTAGCTGACGAGTTCGTCCGCGCCTTCGGGGACGATGGACGAGGCCCGCTGGTCTTGATTCATGTCTCCCTCGCTGATAAACCGACACACCTTAGAAACCATGAGTCACGTCTCCGATCGTATCGACATCCTCTGAGACTCGACTCGTTCAGATGATCTGGCTCAGACCACCGTCAACCACCATTACCTCTCCCGTGGTATAGGTGTTGGTGGCAAGAGCCAAAACGGCATGAGCAATGTCATCGGGTTTCGCAGAGCGACCAAGCGGTGCTGTCTTCGAAACCTGCTCGTGCATCTCATCCGATCCTGCCGTCCATGGAGTGCTGACAAGCCCGGGTGCCACGGCGTTCACTCGCACCGGGCCGCAGGCCTTCGCCAGCAACACCGTCAGTTGGTTGAGAGCGGCCTTGCTCATCGAGTAGGCAATCGAACTGCCGATGGGACGAACACCTGCGATCGAAGTAACCATCACGACGTTGCCGTCCGGGGACTTCCTCAGGTGGGGCATCGCTGTTCTGGTCAGCCACCAAGTCCCAAACACGTTGACTTCGAACGTCCGACGAAAGATCTCGTCGGTAAGGCCGTCCAGATCTTCATGGGCCACACGGGAGGTCCACCCGGCGTTGTTGACAAGAATGTCGAGTCTTCCGTATTCATCGATGGCCGCATCAACCAGGCCCTGGCCCTGCTTCTCGTCGCTGATGTCAGCCTGGACATATATCGCTTCGGACGGCAGTGCATCGGCCACCGCCTCACCGGCGGCTACCGATGTTGCCGAATTGACGACGACACGAGCACCGACCTCTGAAAACCGACGAGCGACCGCCTCACCAATTCCACTCGACGAACCCGTCACGATCGCCACTCTGCCTTCAAGCTCTGCCAATGAAGATCCCTCCTTGCTGGAGCGCCAATGATGACAGTTGAATACCAGACCTGGAGCGGTGCCTCTCGTTGCTCAGTGATGGAACATCGCCGGGATGGCTGACACCTGCTCCCAGTAGGCGCCAGTGCGACCCGACCGTCCCCGCCGCTGGTGACAGTGGTTGCTATTGGGCCGAGCTTTGTCGACGCCTCAGTCCCTCGTTTTTATCAGTGGTACCCGGCAGACCCGGAACGAGGAACGAACCGCGGGAGGTACCCCCTTGTTTGGTCTGGCGTTCGTCTATTCAATCGGGGGCGCTCGTGGTTGCGTATTCAACCGCGGCCCGGATGATGATCTTGACAACGTCGAGATCATCGTCGCTACGAGGCGCATAGACCATCAGCAGGCTGGGTACGGAACCGTCGAGCGCCAATGGGTGGTGCTCTCCCCAACCCTTGTCAACCACTTCGGCGACCTGGTGCTCGGGGAGCTTCATGTGCATGCTGCCGCCATGAGGCTGGGGGTGAATGTGGGCGAACTCGCGCCCGACGATCATCGCTTCCGGGCGACTAATCGAAACATCCGGCGCCACGGTGAGCGCACGAGCTCCCGGCAACGACGCCCGGCTCGGCTGCTCGACGACGTCTTTGAGCGAGAACGCCCAGTCCGCCATCCTCTCGAGCAGATCGTCGCTCGCCGCCTGGTCTAGCTGAATATGGGGAATGCCTGAGGTAATCGCGGGTTTGGCGCCGGGTCGGGGTGGAATTCTGAACTCTTCCCGGCTTGGCTCCTCGTTGGGTCGCGGTTCCGTCACGCTTGCACCCCATATCGGCCAGGGCATGTGTGGTGAGTCAGTGTCCTATCGACACCGTTCCCGTGGCTACGAGCTGCTGCCTGTGACGTCTTCAAGAGATCTTCATTCCGGGTGATCGAGGACATAACGCCTGATAACCTACAACTTGTCTGCGAATAGGCGACCGCCTGCAAGTTCGAGAGCGGAACGCCGTCGATTCCCAACGTCTACGCCGGCATCGCCGGAATGGACTTGATGAACGAGATCGGAATCGCTGCCACCGACCAACATGTCGGCCGGCTCTCGGACCTCCTCGTCGAAGGACTCGACCGCATCGGTGCCAGGATGGTCACCCCTCGCGGCCCGGACAAGCGAGGTCCGATGATCGCCGTGGCTACGACCGAGGAAGCGACCATGGTCGGGGTCCTGGATGAGGACGACATCCTCACGACAGCCAGAGACGGCAACATCCGGCTCTCGCTCCATGCCTACAACTCCGCGGAAGACATCGCGGCGATGGTCGATGGCCTAGAACGACACGCCGCCCTTCTGGCTCGATAGCGGCGCTTCAGCCGTCGGGCCGCGCTTGTACTGAAGCCCGGACCCACCCGGGGGAAAGACTCGTTTCGACCGACCCGACACCGGCTGACGATTCGAGTGGGATAGTCCGGATCGACATTCCCCGGTATCCACAATTAACACTATGCTCGTAGTGTTAATTGTGGAGGCATCGTCCCATGCTCCCAAAAAATAATCGGCGAAGCAAAGATCGGACCGTCAACGAGCGAACCGCGGATCCCTATAGGGACACCGATGTCATCGACGCCCGAGCATCTCGGGTCAACCAGGCGACCATCGGTTCGCTGGCAGTGGTGGCGTACCTCATCGACTGGTGGCCGCTCCTGGCGATCCTTGCCATCCAGCTGTTTGTCGGTCTGAGATTTGGTCGCCGCTATTGCCTTCCCTGTCTCGCCTACTTCGAGCTGATCCAGCCTCGCTTCGGGGAGGGGCCGATCGAGGATGCCCGTCCGCCTCGCTTCGCCAACATGGTCGGGTTGGCCGTTCTCGGCGCTGCCTCTGTCGCCCATGCCGTCGGTCTCGAAACTTTGGGTTGGTCTCTCGGGATTTTGGTCGCTGCTCTGGCGCTGCTGGCCGCCACCACCGGCTTCTGCGTTGGATGCAAGCTCTATGAGCTGGGCGCCCGCATGCGCGGCATCTACGGCCATCGGCTCGATCACGTAGATCTCACCGACCTGGGTGTGGAGAAAGCCGGCGAAATTGTCGTCATGTTCACCCACCCGCTGTGCACCGAGTGTCAGACTCTCGAGAGGCGTTTGGTGGCAGAGGGTCGGGATCTGGTCACGGTCGACGTTACGGAGAGACCCGATCTCGCCCGGAAGTACGGTATCGCGGTAGTTCCCACCGCAGTCGCCGTGGGGGCGGGGGTGGTGACGGCCCGAATTGCGGGTTGACCCAGGCTCGCCGGTCGCACAAGAGGAGTCGCACATGGGCATATCAGGAACATTGGGTGTTTGGGTCACTTTTTACGCTCCTTCGGGAAGTGACTCTTCCATTCTTGGTCCACCGGGGAGGTGCCTTCGATGGCCATGAGTGTTGAGGAAATGGTCAACGAGGCGCGCAAGCATGTGCCCGAAGTCTCGGCATCGGAGGCGAAAGAGGCCCTCGATCAAGGTGAGGTCGAAGTGATTCTCGATGTTCGAGAGCCGCAGGAGTGGGTGGCCGGCCATATTCCCGGTGCCGTGTATGTACCCCGCGGTCTGTTGGAATGGCATGCCGATCAGGCGTCGCCTATGTGCAAGCCGGAGCTGCAAGGCCGGACTGACGCTCGGATCGTGGTGCACTGCGCGGCGGGCGGTAGGTCGCTCCTTGCAGCGCAAACCCTGAAGAAGATGGGTTATACCAACGTTGTGTCAATGGACGGGGGTTTCTCCGACTGGGCCGCTCATGGCTTCCCGGTCGAACGCGGCTGACCCTCTCCCGGCAACCCCACCGGCGACCTCCCTACCGGAACCCGAAGCCAATTGTGGCAGTCGTAAAACCGGGGAGCGCAAACAAGACAGCCAAGCCGATCATGATCTTCCGGGCGATTCTGCTGGCAGTCGGCTCAGT
>Ga0114949_10002374_pt1 | contig 11768 bp, 8 predicted proteins | sample N074metaG_FD_83505 | JGI IMG/M metagenome (GOLD analysis project Ga0114949, IMG submission 83505) | Deep subsurface microbial communities from Kermadec Trench to uncover new lineages of life (NeLLi) - N074 metaG | ecosystem: Environmental > Aquatic > Marine > Ocean trench > Sediment | place... | reverse complement strand
CAAGGAGAGCGCACTGGACAAGCTCATTTCACAGGGTATGACGGAGCCTGAAGTAGCAACCATATGGGAGATTCCCGGAGACGAATTTTTTCTGCGGCACACTCCTCGCCTGATAGCCCACATCACCCGGATCATTCAAAATCATGACGTTGAAACCGGTCCGCTCGTGGAATTGCAGGATCTCAAAGGCCAGGTTTCCCACGAAGGTGCAACCGAGATTTTTCTCTACACCAGGGATCAGCCAAATCTATTCGCCGCAAGTGTCGTCGCGCTCGATCAATTGAACTTGTCGGTCTTCGACGCCGATATTCACACCTCAAGCAATGGCTTGTGCCTTAACACTTACGTTGTACTCGATGAGAAGGGATTACCCATTGCAAAGAATCCAGCAGCGCGCTCCCGCGTTCAAAAACAACTCACAAAGCTGCTTACCCAACCCGACAGCCTGCAAAGAGTCGTGCGTCGACTGCTACCGAGGCGGCTCAAACAACTTACCCGACGGACACAGGTCCGATTACACAACCCAACGGGCGCCAATCACACCGAATTGACGATTATCGCATCTGATCGTCCTGGACTCCTGGCTCGTATCGGTTTGCTGTTTTTCGAACTCGAGCTTACGGTACTGAGCGCGCGCATTGTCACCCTGGGAGAGCGGGTCGAAGACGTTTTTTACATTCTCGGGGCCGACGGCCATCCCATCGAAGACAAAGAACAAGCTTACACGCTGGAAAATACTGTACGGCAACGGTTGGATTCGCAAATCACTTCGAATAATTAGTACTCCAACACATGAATCCATACCTAGATCGATTGCAGTCATATCCCTTCGAGCGTTTAGCTACGTTGAAGGCAGGTATTACTCCCGACCCGGCATACAAACCCGTTGCACTGTCCATTGGCGAGCCCAAACACGTTCCGCCCGGGTTTGTTCTGGATGTGCTTACCGATCGAGCGCGCCTCGCAATCGATCTGTCCGCGTACCCTGCGACCAGGGGGATACTCGAACTGCGCGAAGCCATCGCTTTGTGGCTCCGGCAACGATTTAACGTCCGGGTAGACCCCGAAAGGCAGGTTCTGCCGGTAGCAGGTACCCGAGAGGCTCTGTTTTCATTCGGCCAGGCAGTCTTGAGCAACCGCCCTCATTCGCTGGTCGTCCTGCCCAACCCGTTTTATCAGATTTACGAAGGCGCTGCCCTGTTGCGGGGAGCCGAACCTTACTTTGTCGCGGCCACGCGGAATACGGATTACCAGAGTGACTTCCGCGCCGTTGGTAAAGATGTCTGGACACGTTGCGAGTTGTTGTATCTGTGTTCACCGGGCAATCCCACCGGCACAAACCTGGATAAAGCAACGCTTGGCTGGCTAATCGAACAAGCCCAGCGGTTCGATTTTGTCATTGCCGCTGACGAATGTTATTCGGAGATCTACATCGACGAAAATGAGCCTCCAGTCGGTCTGCTGCAGGCGGCGAGCGAGATAGGGAACACCAGTTTCAACCGCTGCGTCGTTTTTCACAGCCTGAGCAAACGTTCCAACCTGCCAGGACTGCGGTCGGGTTTTGTGGCGGGCGACGCAAACATTCTCGAGAGCTACTACCAATACCGCACCTACCAGGGTTGCGCGCTCCCCAATCACGTACAAGCTGCAAGTATCGCTGCCTGGTCCGACGAAACGCACGTCATCCAGAACCGGGCCGTCTACCGTGAAAAGCTTCTCGCGGTCGCACCCATCCTCGGCGAGATTTTTGATGTTCGCCTTCCGCAAGGTGGATTTTACTTCTGGTTACCTACCCCGGAGGACGACCAGTCATTCACGCAGCGCCTTTATGAGCAGCGCAACATCACCGTCTTACCTGGTTCTTACCTCGCGCGCACCGTCAACGGCGAAAACCCAGGCGAAAACCATGTTCGCGTCGCATGGGTCGCGCCATTGGTCGATTGTGTGACAGCCGCCCAAACTATCGTGGATTGGCTCAGAACCTAGCCTGGAGCATTCATGAAAAAGCGTAGCGAGGTCGCCAGTTTGCAAAGCAAACTCCCAGAGTGAAACGCCGTGTGGCGCGGACCGAAGTGCGCGCGTCCTGTCACAAAGGGACGGGCGCGTGCAGCAGCACGCGGCAACTCGCTTGCGAGTTGCTCCCGTGGGGAGCACGCACTGTGTTTTCGTTAGTATCGGCGCGCAGTAGCTTGTTCATGAACAATCCAGCCGGGGATGAAGGCTGTGTTCATCCCCGTTGCAAAGACGCGACCCGAGTCAATCGGTGGCGCTGGTATCAAAACATGCTTACTCATCGAGTAGGTGCCTGCGGTTTGAAACCATCGGTATTGCCTCCATACGAAGCGCGGATCAATTCAAAAAGGAAACATACCGCGACGAACCAAGTGGCACGTATGTCGTCAAGCTGGTAGCTTAGCCGCCCCATTTTTGGAGGATCTGCCGACATGAGCGAGGTGTTTGCGTTCGCAATTGGCACCACCGTCGAGAACAACGGTGGCGACATCATCGACTGCTTTTTTCCAGCACCGATCAAATCGCCGGACAGTTCCATGGCGAATTTGATCACCAAACACTTCAAATGGGGGGTCCAGGAGGTTTCTCAGGTAGCGCTCGAAGCATATGTCGATGCGACGGATAGTCGATCTTCGGTCATGGGAACGCTTCTCGCCCGCGCCCAATCGCCTCTGGTGAGCGTATGTCTCGAGGTAGATGAGCCGATCAGCAGTACCGCGGAAGCCTATCTCAAGCTTCACCTGCTTTCTCACCGACTCGCTTTGCCAAACACGCTGAACCTGGAGGGGATCTTTGCACATCTGCCCAACGTCGCCTGGACTACGGCGGGCGCCGTGGACGTCTCCGAACTCGAGGAACGACAGCTGGAGGCGAGGTTGAAAGGGGAACACCTGGAAGTGCTCTCGGTCGACAAGTTTCCCAAAATGACGAACTACGTCGTACCGAGTGGCGTACGCATCGCAGACGCGAGCCGGGTTCGGCTTGGCGCCTACATCGGGGACGGCACGACAGTGATGCACGAAGGGCTGATGAATTTCAATTCCGGCGCGCTTGGACCGAACATGGTCGAAGGTAGAATCTCTCAAGGGGTCGTGCTCGGTCAACATTCAGATCTCGGTGGCAGCTCGAGCACGATGGGGACGTTATCGGGTGGCGGTCAGATCAGTATAACAATCGGCCAACACTGTTTGATCGGGGCCAACGCGGGTACCGGTATTCCGCTGGGTGACCGATGCACTATCGAAGCGGGGTTGTACATCACGGCAGGAACGCCGGTGCGGGTCATCGATGAACGGGGAGTAGAAACAAAAACGGTCAAAGCGAGGGAACTTGCCGGGGGTTCGGATATGTTGTTCATCCGTCACGGGCAAACCGGCCAGATTCAGTGCCGCACGAATCGTAAGGCCATCGAACTCAACGAACAGTTGCACTCACACAATTGACCTTGCAGATGAATACCGCGAGGAAAGTGCTGGATCTGACTTGCGAACTCATCCGCCGGCCGAGCGTTACCCCCCTCGACAGCGGTTGTCAGGATCTCTTGACCGCAAGACTCGAGACCGCGGGGTTTTCAATCGAACGCCTGGACAAAAACGGCGTGAGTAACTTCTGGGCACGACACGGCACGGCAGCCGGACCCATCGTTATTTTTGCGGGACATACCGACGTTGTTCCCACGGGCCCCTTGGAAGAATGGACCTGCGCACCTTTTGAGCCGACGATTCGCGACGGCTTCCTCTACGGTCGCGGCAGCGCGGATATGAAAGGCAGCCTGGCCGCCATGGTTATCGCTGCGGAGCAATTTGTCGGCGCAAACCCTGAGCACGCTGGCGGTGTGGCTTTGTTGATCACCAGCGACGAAGAAGGCGAAGCGGTTCATGGCACGCGCGAGGTTGTCAACTACCTGCGCCGTCAGAACCTGCGGCCCGATTACTGCATCGTCGGTGAACCCTCATCGACAACACAACTGGGAGATACCATACGCAACGGTCGGCGTGGATCACTCAACGGGCGCCTGAGGGTCCTTGGCACCCAGGGCCATGTCGCCTACCCCACCCTTGCGGACAATCCGATCCATCGGTTCGCGCCGGCGCTTAACGCCCTCGTCGAAGAAATATTCGACCAAGGATGTGAGCACTACCCGCCTACTTCGTTACAGATATCGAACCTGGCCGCCGGCACCGGCGCCGCCAACGTGATACCGGGAAGTTTGTCCGTAGATTTCAACATCCGCTATGGCAGCAGCCAATCCAACTCTGGCCTGCGTCAACGAATCACGAAGCTACTGGCACGATTCGATATCAACGTCGAGATTACCTGGTCGCTTTCCGGGGAGCCTTTTCTCACCGAACCGGGAACGCTTACCGAGGCAGTTTCGGCAAGCATCGAAGAAATTGTCGGGGTGAAAACGGTGTTATCTACTTCCGGCGGAACCTCCGACGGCCGCTTTATTGCGCCCCTTGGCTGTGAGGTCGTAGAACTCGGCCCGTTGAACGCCACCATTCACAAGGTAGACGAGAGAGTGGCCGTCGCCGATCTGGAGCCGCTGTCCCGCATCTATCAACGAGTGCTCGAGCGCCTGCTGGGCGCTTGAACGGCGGCGGGAATCTTCAGATGCGTAACACAATCATTTTCGGAGGCTTGCTATTCCTTTTATTTGCCGTTGTTTTTGCGCCGGCAGGCCTCATGCGGACGGCATTCGATCAGATACCGGGAGCAACATTGACCGAACCAACGGGCACCTTGTGGGAAGGCAGCGGTCGAATCTTTATGAATGAACAAGGGCTTGGCACAATCGCGTGGGATTTCAGCCCCGCAAAGCTGTTTGCCGGATCACTGAGCTTTGATTTCACCATAACGGGACCCGAACATGATCTTGACGGTGAAATCACAATCTCGTCGTCCGCTATGGCGCTGCACGTCTCAGGTAAAATCACTGCGCCGATGGTCAACGATTGGCTCGCGCCCTATGACATCGCGATCTCCGGGACCGTGACGCTGGACGCAGTCAAGCTCGGCATCGTCGACGGGGCACTCGAGCAAGCGGCGGGATCGGTTCATTGGAGTGGCGGATTGGTACGTTATACGCTGTCCGGACGGACATCCAGCGCCACCCTGCCGCCACTGGTGGCCTTTCTCGAGGAAGATTTCGCGGGACCCAGTGCGACGGTGTTCACCCAGCCCGGACAAACCCCCCTCATCAGGGCACAACTACTGAAAAACGGTTATGCGAAAATAGGAATAACAAAACTCTTGACAAAATTGCTCAACAATCCTTGGCCAGGAAGTGACCCAGATCACGCCATAGTGCTAGAGGTTGAAGAACAAGTTCTTTAATATCAGTTGGTTAAACCCTAGCATGTAGGGACCAAGGGTGAGGGACCTGGAAGCCAGGTTTAGCCGATAGAATCTTAATCAGGTAGGAGTCTTACCAGGTAAGAGTCTTACGTCGTAAAGAATGCCGAAGAAATTGATTGGAAGGCAATTTCCTTATGGCCATGCAGTTGAACAGCATCGTTTCCCATGGCGCGTTTCCGGCGCGATGGCTGATTGTGGCCGGAATTGCCTGGACCCTGGCACAAACGGTGTTGTATGTAGCCTCTTCTCCCCAGGGCCAACTGTCCGGGCGTCCGGGAAATACCGAGCGCAGCCCTGCCCGTCAAACGAGTGTTGATCTCAATGCGATCCTGTCCCGCAACCTGTTTGGTGCGGCCGACGTGGTGCCGGGTGCACTGACCAGCACAACCACCGAAGTAACGCGCCTGCCTTTAGAACTGCAGGGTGTTTATGTCGCCGAGGTAATAGCGGAGGATTCGGCAGCGACGGTGGCGCAGAAAGGAAAGCCGGGCTTTACCTATCACATCGGTGACAAGATCCCCGGAAATGCCGTACTGGTGGCGGTTTTCCAGGACCACATCATTCTACGGCGTGCTGGTAGTCGTGAGAAACTGATGTTTCCCAGCATCGACAGCCAATTTCAGGTGGACCCTGTTCAAGGAGAAAATGTCCCACGCAATGTGCAGAGGCGCATCACCCGTCCCCGGGTACAAACACCTTACGGTGGACAAAGTGCTCGGGAATTTGTCGCCGCACACCAAGCCCGGATGGAGACTGATCCGCAACAGGCGTTGCGCGAGCTTGGCATCACGTCGGTTAGTGCCGGTTCTGCCTCTGGCTACCGACTGGGCGACCTTGCTCAGTCTCCCTACCTCAGTCAAACTGGTTTGCAGCCTGGGGACGTGATCCTATCGGTCAACGGCCGACCTGTCGGAGACATGCAAGCGGATCGGCTGGAAGTTGCAAACATACTGGCACAGGGGTCCGCGCGCCTCGAAGTGCAAAGAGGAACGCGGCGATTCTTCGTTACCGCGTCTTTGAAAAAATGAAAACAATAATACGCAAATTAGCTGTCTTTCTCCTCATCGGGATCACCTCAGGCCTGGCGGCCGTGGCTTGGGCCCAGGAGCAAACCTGGAAACTCAACGTCAAAAATGCCGATATTCACGAGTTCGTGAATCAGGTGGCCGAAATCACCGGCAAAACTTTTGTCATCGACCCGCGCCTGAAAGGCAATGTCACGGTGGTGTCGAGTACCAGCATGGACGTAGACGCCGTTTATGCCCTCTTCCTGTCGGTGTTGCGTGTGCACAACTTCACCGCTTCACCTTCTGGCGACGTCATTCGCATCCAACAAACTGCCACCGGGAAACAAACCCCTGGAGCCTCTGGCTTGCTGAGCACCATCGCACCCGAGGAACTGGTCACCCGGGTCATCGCAACTCAGAACGTCGCGTCTTCGGAACTGGTGAAGATCCTGCGCCCGTTGATTCCCCAATACGGGCTTATTGCGCCAATAGAGAATCCAAACGTGGTGATCATCAGTGATCATGCCGACAATATCCTTCGGCTGATGAAAATCATCGAGCAGATCGACATCGCGGACGAAGAAGACATCGTCGTCGTCCCGCTGAAGGAAGCCTGGGTGGGTACCATGGTCGCGTTGCTCGAGAAGGTGGCTCCCGACCAGATTGGCCGCAATTCGGTCGGTCCTCAACGCATTCGGATCATCGCCAACGAACGCAACAACTCGCTGGTGCTTCGTGGCAAGCCAAAGCCCATTGCCGAAATACTCAAGCTCATCGATAAGCTGGACCAGCCAGCCACCACCGTCGGAGCAACGCAAGTCATCCATCTCAAACATGCTGACGCCATCAAGGTGGCCGAGATACTCAACGGTCTCATCAGCAACCGGCCCGGCACCGACGAGACGGGGGGCGGTGAGACAAGCATTCAGGCAGACGAATCGTTGAATGCCATCATCATTCGAACCGACCCGGGTACGATGAACGAGATACTCGGTATCCTCGAGGAACTGGACGTGCGTCGTACTCAAGTGGTTATCGAGGCTGCCATCGTCGAGGTATCGCTTTCAGACACATCCTCCATCGGTGTGGAGATGGCAGGTGTAGATGGCAGTGGCAATACCGTGCCACTCTTCACCACGACGCTTGACGGAGTCATTGGCAGCCTCATCCGCAATCTCATCGGTGACGGTAGTGAAGATATCGATGTATTGACAGGGCTTGCCAGCCTATCGAGCCCGACATTGGCGGTTGCAAAGATCAATGCGGACGGCATTTCGTTTGGCGCCATCGTACGTGCTCTGGCTACCAATTCGAATGCCAACCTGCTTTCCGCGCCCTACATCCTGACGCTGGACAACCAGGAAGCCAAAATTGTGGTTGGCAACGAGGTGCCATTCCGAACGGGCAATTTTACCACCACCGGCAACAGCTCCAACAATCCATTCACGACCATCCAACGTAAGGACGTCGGGTTGCAACTCACCGTGACCCCCCACGTTCATGAAGGCAGCTCGATTCGCCTCGAGATTTACCAGGAAATTACCAGCGTTATCGACACGCCCATCGGCGACGATGGATTTTCCGACATCGTCACTTCCAAGCGCACGATCGAGACCGTGATCCTTGTCGAGGACCGGCAAACGATCGTGCTTGGCGGGCTCATCCAGGACGACTTCACCGATACCGACAAACGCGTTCCCCTGCTAGGCAACATTCCCCTGTTGGGCAGGTTGTTTCGATCATCAACCAAGTCCCGCACCAAACGGAACTTATTGATATTCTTGCGACCCACCATTATTCGCACTAAAGAAGATGCTGACGCCATCACGGATGAAAAATATCAGGATATCTGGGAAGTTGAGATCACCTCGAGGGATACGAGTCCGGATCAGCTTTTCAAAGGCAATCGTCCTTAGCGAACCCCTCTATCGGTTCGAGCAGGAGTGACCGATGGGGCGCACTAAGCAGTTCGGCTACTGGCTTTCCAGTCGCCTCATCAGAGCAATTATCCGGCCGCGAATCGCCGGGCCTGCACTCGAAAACCCATTGGAAGACGGCACGTTTGAGCTCGTCTACGCGTTGGAGAACCGATCCTTAAGCGATCTCATCGTGCTCGATATCATCGCCGCCAAAAATGGCTTACCCAGCCCTCTGGCCCCGCTGGCAGGTTCTGAAGGTGAGGAAGCACGCCGCTTCTTTTTCTTGAATCGAGCAAGCCACGGCTGGTTTCGACGCAACACCATGACCACCTATTCGGATCGTTTCATGCGTATTCTCGCGGGTTCCGAGTTATACCCGAACGCCGCACTGGTTCCCGTTGCCGTATTCTGGGGACGGGCACCCAGCAGGGAGCGCTCGATCTATCGTACTTTTTTGACAGAAAACTGGGCGGTTACCTCTCGCTTCAAGCGGTTGGTAAATCTGTTTCTAAGCCGCAAGGAAATTCTCGTATATCTTGGAACCGCCCTGCCGCTGGTTGAGCTTGTCGATCCTCGCTTGAGCGAAAACCGAATTCTCCGGCGCACCGCCCGGTTACTTCGGGTGCAATTCCGCAATCAGCGGGTAGCCACCATGGGTCCGGACTTCTCTCATCAGCGAACCATGATTTCGCAGATCACTCACAGTCGCGCGGTAAGAGAAGCGATAGCCGGAGAATTTGAAGCCGGAAACGGCAGCGAAGAAAAACTGGAAAAACACGCACGGCGCTCCGCCATGAGTATTTTCTCCCACATGTCTTACCCGACGATTCGAGTACTGGAGAAATTACTCACCTGGTTCTGGCACCGGATTTACAACGGAGTGAACGTCAATGGCTGGCACCGGATCAATCAAGTAGCAGCAACCCATACCCTGATTTACGTCCCGGCGCACCGAAGCCACGTGGACTACATGTTGCTTTCCTATCTGCTGTTTCAGCGGGGTCTGATGATTCCTCATATCGCCGCGGGGGATAATCTCAACCTACCCGTGCTTGGCAGCATTCTCAGGCGCGCCGGTGCCTTTTTCATGCGCCGCAGCTTTCGCGATGACCCGATATATGGCGCAGTGTTTTCCGAGTATCTCTATCAGATTTACCGACGTGGACACTGTGTGGAGTTTTTTCCAGAAGGGGGACGCACGCGAACCGGCAGGCTGCTACCTGCGCGGCTAGGGTTGCTGAAAATGACGTTGGAGCACCACGAGCGTGGTATGCCGAGACCGCTCGCCTTCGTGCCCGTCTACTTTGGCTATGAAAAACTCATCGAAGCGAGCAGCTACCTGGGTGAACTACAAGGAAAAGAGAAGCAAAGCGAGTCCATCGGTGACCTCATGCGCAGCTTGCGCCTGATCAGACAGAATTTTGGCAAGGTCGACGTCAACTTTGCAGAGCCACTTCGCCTGGACGAGTGGTTGGATTCCTCCAAGCCACCCTCTGAGCAGGCAGCGGAGTTGGGTGATGAAGTATTACGACGCATCAACAACAGCGCGGCGATCAATCCAATAAATCTGGTTGCCCTCATTACCTTGTGCACACCTCGCCTCGCAATGGACGAGCAGCTACTCATCGAGCAGGTTCAATGTTATATGGATCTGCTATCAGCAGACAGAGATCATCACGACTACTCGATGCCGACCATGTCGGCAACCGAAGTTGTTGCCTACGTCGAGCAGCTACGCATGTTGAAACGAGAGCATGAAGAATTCGGTGATATATTGAGTCACGATCCATACACCGCGGTGCTTATGACCTGGTACCGCAACAACGTTGCACACACCCTTGCACTGCCTTCCCTGATGGCCTGCCTCGTGATCAATCGACGGCGCCCGCTAAAACCTGAAACCATGTTCCGTTTGGTAAACACGGTATTTCCCTATATTGCGGCAGAATTGCATACTGTCGACGATCCCGATGCACCTGAACGCTGGGCCGGACATCTGATCGATGCGGGGCTCCTCGAGATTCATCCCGACCGCGGCTTTCTTGCCCCGCCCGTCAGCAGTCGGGCCCACTACCGGTTGTACATGCTTGCGAACCTGATTCGGCAAACGTTGGAACGGCACTACATTGTCATTGGGCTGCTTGCCCAGCCTAACCCACCGACTCGCGACGAGTTACAAACCCAGAGTCAGCAGGTCGCTCACAAGATGTCTCGTATCTACGGCTTGAACGCGCCAGAATTCTTCGACGCGAGGCTTTTCGATTCGTTTATCGACAAACTCATCGGCGACGGAGTCGTCTGTGAAGGCTTTGAAGACAAACTGCATTATCAGCCGATCGTCGATGAGGTGTTAAAAGCCGCAGAACAGGTTATCGACCCGGAATTCCGTTACGCCATCCTCAGAGAAAGCTAAACAGGCCATCTGGAAAGAAGTTGACCCGCTGTCACGGTGCGAATGACGTTTCATTGCTGCCCGGAGCGATAGACGTCGTAGCGGACTGAGCGTCCATTGATACACCAATCCGGGTTATCTATTTCCGGATCGTGCAGGCGTCGTTTGAGCACTACCCTCGACGTTGCCATCGATCTAGCTGCGTTGAGCCAGTCGCCTAATTCGTGCTCCAAACCAGGTACCAGCTGAGCCAGGTACTGAATTCGTTTGCCAGGCAGCGCCTTTTTACGCCTTTCAGGAAACATGGGATCAAGATAAACCACCTGAAACGACTCCCCGCTCTGTTCAAGCCAGCACCAGGCATCGGTGCGGTGGAGTGGCACATCACTGACGTCTGCCCGCTCGAACAGGTTGTGGAGCAAAGCCCAGGCGACGGGTGATCGTTCTAGACAGGTTACCTGGCAACCCAAACGGTGCAGGGTAAGCCCATCGATACCCCAACCCGCCATCACATCGAGCACCGTGCAGGGCGCGTGTCGAGACAGTCCACATGCCCTGGCGAGTTCAAGATCACGAGTCGCACGTTTATCTATCTCGGCCAACGAAATTGATACGCCCTTATCGTCGTCATCGTGACACAAGCGCAACACATCGCGCTCAAACACAAGATAGAAGCCAACAATGTGCTCAGGCCGCTCAAGACACGGCGTCATGTCGAAAAGCGCTTCGAATGGCGCAACACGGTCTTTGCAACCCGGAGGGTAATACAGCCGCAATGGTCAGGTTCCTGATCGGTGACCTTGAGTATCTACTAGTACATGGTGCCGTGCTTATTCGTTGACGTTTTGCCTGCGTAGTATGAGTACATGGTGAGTACATGGTGCCGTGCGTATTTGAGTACATGGTGCCGTGCGTATTCGTTGACGTTTTGGCTGCCAAAACGTCAACGAATACGCACGGCACCAGCTAGCTACCAGCTAGCTATTCAGGCGTAGAAATCGATATTGTTTCCATGCGCCATGGCGCTACCCATGGCAGTGTCGCTGTAGGTCAATACCGCATGTAATTCGCTCAGACGGT
>Ga0114949_10002373_pt1 | contig 11768 bp, 12 predicted proteins | sample N074metaG_FD_83505 | JGI IMG/M metagenome (GOLD analysis project Ga0114949, IMG submission 83505) | Deep subsurface microbial communities from Kermadec Trench to uncover new lineages of life (NeLLi) - N074 metaG | ecosystem: Environmental > Aquatic > Marine > Ocean trench > Sediment | place... | reverse complement strand
TTCGCCTACGGTGACGCGGTCGCGCGCCTCGGCGAGTTGGAGATCTTGCATCAACTCGGTACGGCACCGACCGAAACCTTCGCGGGCCTCAAGGCGCTGACCGTGCCGCATGCGGCGGCCGGCGGTGCGGGCGGCAGCTCGGCCATGGCGAGTTGGAAGTTCGTGACTTTGGTGGCCTGCATGATGGCGGGCACGGCCTCGTTGCCGCATATCCTGATGCGCTACTTCACCACGCCTTCGGTGAAGGCCGCTCGTCAGTCCGTGGCTTGGTCGCTACTGTTCATCTTCCTGCTGTACTTCACGGCGCCGGCATTGGCGACCTTCACCAAGCTGCAGGTTCTCGATCCCAACCTATCGACCGCAATCATCGGTCAGGCATTCGCGGACGTACAAGCGCTCGACTGGATCCAGAAATGGAGCAACGTCGGCATGCTTGTGATCTCCGATAGCAACGGGGATGGTATCCTGCAACTCAACGAGTTCTTCATGCGCGGCGATATCGTCGTCTTGGCGACGCCGGAAATCGCCGGCCTGCCCTACGTGATCTCCGGGCTGGTGGCGGCTGGTGGCATGGCCGCGGCCATGTCGACGGCGGACGGGCTGCTGCTCGCCATCGCCAACGCCCTGTCGCACGATCTTTACTACAAGATCATCGACCCCAAGGCGGACACCAAAAGGCGGCTGATCGTGGCCCGCGTTTTGCTACTGTTCATGGGTGCGGCGGGTGCGTTCATCGCCAGCTTGAAGCTGACCAGCATCCTGGGGGCCGTGGCCTGGGCGTTCGACTTCGCCTGCTCGGGTCTGTTCTTCCCGCTGGTGCTGGGCATCTGGTGGAAACGCGCCAATCGTGAGGGTGCGATCGCCGGTATGTTCTTCGGCTTCCTGGCCGGGACCCTGTACCTGGTCAACGTGAAATGGCTGGGCGGTGCGGAATGGTTCGGCATCGATCACTTGCGCTTTGGTATGATCGGCATGCCGGTGAGCCTGATCTCGATGGTCGTGGTCACGCTTATGACCAAGGAGCCTGATGCCGAAACTCAGGCCATGGTCGACGATATGCGGATTCCCAAGGGCGATACCGTGCTGTCCATGACGCACTAATCCCATGGGCTAAGGCAATTAGCCGGGGCGGAGCTTGTCTTCGCCCCGGCTTTCTTTTCCTCGATCCAACCGGCGGAAGGGACCAATGGAATTAACCGCAGCCTTTCCGATCTGGATTATCGTTATCGACTACATTCTCGGCATGATCATGTGGACGCTGATCGGCCGCACCGGCATGTCGATCTTTTTGCCGCAAGATTCCAAATTCTTCTTCATGCGCTTTTTCGTGCGCGTGACCGACCCATTATTGCGGCTGTTCCGCATCATCACGCCGAACTTTCTGATCCCGCCGGTGGTGCCGCTGTTCGTCGCCTGGTTTTTCTTTATGGTCCGTTTCTATATCATGCCCTGGCTGCTCGGCTACGATGTCATGGGCATGCTGTCGTTTCCGCTCGAAGGCGATATCGCGGACGCCATCTACCGGTTCGGAAAGTAAGCCGGGTCGCGACTTGGTATTGTCATCGTTTTGTCGTTGCCATGTAGCCGCTGGCTTGGGCGTCGGGGATTGCATCGGCCGAAAAGGTAAAGGTGCCTTTGTCCTTTACTTCGATCGCAGCCCGCATGAGCGCGCCTAGAGCCGCCCTGGCGAACGCACCTCCGACGGAGATCCTTTTGACGCCGGCCTCTTGCAGCTCTTCGACCGTGAACGTCGCCCCCTTGAGACCCATCACCACGTTCACGGGCTTTTCAACGGCTGCGCAGACAGTGCGGATGGCATCGAGACTGGGCAAGTTTGGCGCGTAGACAACGTCCGCACCTGCCTTCTCGAATGCTTGGAGGCGCTTGATGGTGTCATCGAGATCGGGGCGGCCATGGAGAAAGTTCTCCGCCCGTGCCGTCACATAGAACGGCAATGCGGTCGCGGCCTCGCTGGCTGCGGCAACCCGTTCCACCGCGTGTTCGAACTCGAATATCGGGTCCTCCGGGTCGCCGGTTGCGTCTTCTATGGAACCGCCAACCAAACCGGCAGCCGCCGCCAGCTCGATGGTCTCCGCACAGGTCTCGGGCGCGCCACCGAAGCCATCCTCAAGATCGGCCGATACGGGCAGGTGTGTCGCATCCACAATCGCCCGTGCATTTCCGAGAATTTCGTCGCGCGTCAGCCCCGCAATCGAATCGCGGCGCCCGATCGAGAATGCAAACCCCGCGCTCGTCGTCGCCAGCGCCTCGAATCCCAGGGCGGTCAGAATTCGTGCCGTGCCGGCATCCCATGGATTGGGGATGACAAAGACACCAGGCCGTTCGTGCAGGGCTTTGAACGACTTGTACTTTTCAGTCTGCATCCCACTCATGGCCCTGATCCAACTTGCAATTGAGGACTTCCGGGAGCCTAGATTGGATTGCTGCGCCGTTCAACTCCGCGGTATTCAATAACGCCGTCCCGGGTTGCCGGTGGGTTGCTGGATCAGCGCCTGCTGCACCCGTTTTGCGAGTTCGGACTTTCGGAACGGTTTGCTTAGCAAGTCGGCACCCTCGGGGAGGGGTCTCTGTTGGGGGAATACTTTTTCCGTATAGCCTGACATGAACAGGATCTTGATCCCGGGGTCGATCGATTTGGCCTTTTCCGCCAGATCGGGGCCGCTCATGCCCCCTGGCAGCACGACGTCCAAAAGCATCATATCGACCGGCGCCTCCGCCGCCAGGACCTTGATGCTCACCAAGGCGTCTTTGGCTACCAGGACACGGTAACCGAGGTTGGTCAGCATCGGTGAGGGCGCGTACGTCCGGGTCGTCTTCGACCAGCAGCACGGTTTCCCCATGTCCGAGAGGGGCCACCGCCACCTTTTCCGGTGCTGCCCGATGGGTCACTTCACCGCCACGCGGCAGGAAAATCTTTACCGTGGTTCCATGCCCCGGCTCGCTGTGGATGACGGCGCCACCGCCAGATTGCTTGGCAAAGCCGTACACCATGGAGAGTCCCAGGCCGCTGCCTTCACCCACTTCCTTGGTCGTGTAGAACGGCTCGAAGACGTGGTCCAGAACCTCGGGGGTCATGCCGATGCCAGTGTCGGAGACCGACAAGACCACATATTCACCAGGGCTCAGTTCCCATTGGCTCGCCATATGGCTTTTGTCCAAGGTCTCGTTGGCGGCCGCGATGATGAACTTGCCGCCATCCGGCATGGAATCGCGCGCATTGATCGCCAGATTCAGGAGTGCGTTTTCCACCTGGCCATGATCCGCCAGTGCATTCCACAGGCCCGAAGCCGAGCTGATTTCAACCTCGATGGTCTCGCCGAGGGAGCGGCGCAACAAATGACCCATGCCATGGGTTAGCTGCTCCAAGTCGATCTCTTCGGAATGTAGAGGCTGGCGGCGTGAGAAGGCCAAGAGCCGTTGAGTAAGTTCCGCACCACGATCTGCTGCACGGATGATAGCCTGGGCCGATTTGTCGCCGCCCCCAAGCTGTTCTTCCACAGTTTCCGCATTTCCGATTATGACGGCGAGCAGGTTGTTGAAGTCGTGCGCGACCCCGCCCGTGAGCTGACCGACCGCTTCCATCTTTTGCGCCTGGCGCAATCGTTCCTCCGCATGATGAATGTCGGTGACGTTTTGACTCGCTCCGATCTCCCGCACCACCCGTTCCGCTTCGTCGAAAACGGGCTCTGCTATTTCCCGAACATGATAGATTTCTCCACTTGCGGTGACGGTCCGATATTCGATTTCGATAGGCTTGCCGCTACGCAAGTCTTTCATTGCACGCCAATATTCGTCCAGATCGTCAGGATGAGTGAATGAATCATCTCTCTCGGAGGACGCTGCACGTGCAATAAATGCGTCCGGAGAAAGGCCGTGGAGGCGCGCATGCTCGTCGGAGCAAAACAGGCAGCGATCCTCCACGGCGTCCCACACGTAATAACCGATCCTGGCCAGTTTTGTGGTTTGCCAGAGTCGCTCTTCGCTCTCTCGCAGTCTCTTTTCGGCCTCCTTGCGCTCGGTGATATCGGTCGCCATGGAGCCTACGGCCGTTGGCTGTCCGTCGGAATCGAAGATCGGGAACTTGGTCAATAGGGTGGTCGGGGTTCGCCCATCCGGGAACCGGGGATGGTACTCGCGATGCATCACCTTGCCAGTGCGCAAGACCTCTCTGTCAAATTCGGCGATCTCTTCATTATATTTTCGTCGAAGACTTTGAGCTCCTGTGTCGTCTTGCCGATTAATTTATCCCGGTCAAGGTTCATAGATTTTTCGAAAGCGGAGTTGATGAGGAGGTAGCGTCAGTCGAGGTCCTTGAGGAAGATAGACGACGGATTGGTCTCAATCAGCGCCGAAAGATAGGCCTCATTCCTCCGCAGAGCTTCTTCCGCACGCATCTGTTCGGTAATGTCGATGCCAATCGTGCCGATGCTGACGGTTTTGCCGTCGCCGTCTTGGATTGGAAATTTGGTCAGCAGGAGGGTGGAAGAACCTAGTTTGACGGGAAATGCATCCTCACTCTGCAGTGCGGTACCCGAACTCAAAACTGCCTGATCGGCTGTTTTCAGTATGGCGGACGCTTCCGGCGAGTGGAGGTCGCTAAATTTATTCCCGATCACCTGATCGGCGGTCAAATCCATATAGCGCGTAAAGGCTGGACTTACGAAAGTGTAACGGCCTTCCAGATCCTTGATGGAAATCAAGACCGGCGAGTGATCTATCAAGGCCCGAATCAAGGCTTCGTTCTTGCGCAGCTCATCTTCCGCCTCCTTTCGCTCGGTTAGGTCGAAATGCCAGACCATTGTGCAGTCTTGATCGTCGAGTCTGATGGGGCGCGTGTTCATGGAAACCCACCAGATGGTGCCATCCTTGCGGCGCCGCTGGGTTTCGAAATCGACCAGATCTCCGCCGGCCTTTAATATCTTCCTCACGGCCGCCAGTTGATCGAGATCGACCCAACTGTCTTCGATTCCTGTTTTGAGAAAGCTTTCACGATCGGTTTACCCAAACATCCGAATTAACGCAGTGTTGACCAACAAGCGTTCGCCCGCCACACGGGACCCGTCTCTAATTCGCGTGGTGATCGCCACGCCAACCGGGCTATTCTCGAGAATCTCGCGGAGCTTCGCCTCCTCCCCACGAAGTCGATCGTTTGAGCGCCGAAATTGGTCGGTTCGCTGTGCGACGCGCTTTTCCAGCTCGTCGTGTGCGGTCGCCAACGCTTCCCGGGTCCGTTCGTATTCTGTGACGTCCGAACCGGAACCGCGATAGCCACGGAAATTTCCAGCCTCGTTGAAAATCGCTTTGCCGTTGATCGATAGGTGAACGACCCGGCCATAGGGATGCCGGCGGGTGTGTTGAAAATTGCGGAACGAACGGCGCGCTGCCATGTCCGCCAGATGTTTTTCCCATTCCACCGGATCGGCATCGGGAATTTGGATTTCTTCCCGGGTTTTGCCCAGGACGGCCTCTTGCGGCACGCCAGTAACTTCCGTGAAACGGCTGGAGAGGTAGGAGTACCGGCCGTCCGCATCCATCTCCCAGAACCAGTCGGACGATGCTTCGGCAAAGTCCTTCAACCTCTGCTGGTCTTCGTGCAGAATTTGATCGACGCGGCCCTGGATTGGCGCCAGGTCTTCGAGCGGTATAATGACCGCGCAGGGCTTGCCCCGGCGCTCGACAATGAACCTCTGCTTTCGCTACGATACTTCGTGGACGAGGTCGGCGAATCGTTCCCTTGCCTCTGTCGCGGCGATCGATTCCCTCAAAGGCCCCCTTCGTGCCCTAGGAATGCGAAACCGCGGGTTCGGGCGCGAAATGTACGGTATGTCGATTGACGCTCTGTCAACCAACGAACTCCTTGGTATAAGGGACGATAGCGAGTCTGAAACGAGATAGAGATCGATGGCCGAATATCAGTACGTCTACCAAATGGACCGGGTGTCCAAGACCTTCCCGGGCGGCAAACAAGTCCTCAAGGATATCCGCCTGAGCTTCCTGCCGGGCGCCAAAATCGGCGTGCTCGGTCTTAACGGCTCCGGCAAATCGACGCTGATGCGGATCATGGCCGGGCTCGACACCGAGATTGTGGGGGAGGCCCGGGCCGCGGACGGCATCAAGGTCGGTTACCTGCCCCAGGAGCCCGAACTCGACCCGGCGAAGGACGTGGCCGGCAATGTCTTCGAGGGGGTTGCGGAGATCAAGGCTTTGCTCGACCGTTTCGAAGAGGTCAGCGCCGGCTTCGCCGAGGAGGATGCCGATTTCGACGCGCTGATCGCCGAGCAGGCGGAGCTGCAGGAGCAGATCGAAGCGGTCGGCGGCTGGGACCTGGAGCGCACCGTGGAGATCGCCATGGACGCGCTGCGCTGCCCGCCTGGGGACGCGGACGTCACCACGCTGTCCGGCGGCGAGCGGCGCCGGGTGGCGCTCTGCCGGCTGCTGCTGCGGAAGCCGGATATGTTGCTGCTCGATGAGCCAACCAACCACCTGGACGCTGAATCCGTGGCCTGGCTGGAGCGATTTCTTGAGGAATACCCGGGCACCGTGGTCGCGGTAACCCACGACCGCTACTTTCTGGACAACGTGGCCGGCTGGATCCTCGAACTCGACCGCGGCGAGGGCATACCCTTCAAGGGCAACTATACCAGCTGGCTCGAGCAGAAACAGAAGCGCCTGGCGCAACAGGAGAGGTCCGAATCCGCGCGCCAGCGCACCCTGAAAAATGAACTCGAATGGGTGCGTCAGAGCCCGCGCGCGCGCCAGGCCAAGTCGAAAGCGCGCCTGCAGGCCTACGAGAGCATGCTTGCCGAGGCCGCCAACAAGGCGCCGGAGCCGGGCAAAATCACGGTCCCACCGGGCCCGCGCCTTGGCCAGCTGGTGATCGAAGCCGCGGAGCTGACCAAGGGCTATGGCGACCGGATGCTGATCGAGGGCCTCGACTTCAAAATTCCGCCGAACGCCATCGTCGGCATCATCGGCCCCAACGGCGCCGGCAAGACCACACTATTTCGCATCATCGTTGGCCAGGAGCAGCCCGACGCCGGCGCGATCAGGATCGGCGAGACTGTGAAACTCGGCTATGTCGATCAATCGCGCGACAGCCTGGCGCCCGACAAGACGGTCTGGGAGGAGATTTCGGACGGCCTGGACATGATCGAACTCGGCAAGCACACGACCCCGTCGCGTGCTTACGTCGGCGCCTTCAACTTCCGCGGCGGCGATCAGCAAAAGAAGGTCGGTCAGCTCTCCGGCGGCGAGCGCAACCGGGTGCACCTGGCAAAGATGCTCAAGGAGGGCGCCAATGTGCTGTTGCTCGACGAGCCGACCAACGACCTCGACGTGGACACCCTGCGCTCGCTCGAGGATGCGCTGCTGGAATTCGCCGGCTGCGTGCTGATTATCAGCCACGACCGCTGGTTCCTGGACCGGGTCGCGACCCATATCCTGGCCTTCGAGGGCGACAGCCGGGCGGTCTGGTTCGAGGGCAACTATCAGGACTACGAGGCCGACCGCCGGCGCCGTTTGGGCGCCAAGGCCGATCAGCCCCACCGCATTAAATACCGGCGGTTCTCGCAATAGGTGGAATTTCTAGTTGGCGACGGACTCGGAGGTCTGAGTATCGCCGTCGTTTTGGACTTGAGCGCGAAGACGGTCGATCAGGCTTTCGACCTGGCCACCGGAACTCTTGATCGCCGAGCCGTATTCCGATCGCAGGGTCAGTGCCATGCTGATGCCTTCGCCGATCACATCGATGATCTTGAAGTGGCCGTCCCGCTCCCGGACCCGCCAGTCGATCTCGATAGGCTCGCCCCGATCGGTAGAGATTCTCGATCGAATCAAGAAATGTCCCGGTTGATCGAGGGGCCGGACCCGGCTGACTTCGAACGTGGTATCGGCGTAGCCGGCGAACTTGGGAGCGAAGCGTTGGATCATGATCTCTTCGAATACGCTTAGAAACGCATCTTGCGTCTCCGGTTTGGCTCTGCGCCAATAGCGTCCGAGGACGAAGCGGCCGACAGCCGGGACGTCGAAATTCTCCCGGAACAGGATGCGAAAGCGCGCCTTGCGCTCGGGCAGCGGCAGGCTTTCGTCGGTCAGCTGCGCGATCGCGCGGCCGGTCATGGAGGTGAGGAACGTGCCGGGCTCGCTGGCGGCGCTGGCTGGCTGGCCAGTGCCGGCCAGCACAGGCAGAATCATAGCCCAGAAACAGACGGCGGCCAGCACCCGAAGCGCCGGGCCGGGCCACCGGTTTGCAGGTTCCGCCGGTCTAGTTGGGGTCGTCCGACTTATTTTCATCATCGTTTTCAATGTCGAATCTGTAGAGCCCCGGCGTCGGGGATTTTTCCGGGGCCAAGCCGTTGCGGATGTCGTTGGCGCGCGACTGGCGGTATAAGGATCGGACGCGGGCGTAGAAGTCAATCGAGTCGCGCTGCAGGTCTTCGATGACTTCGATATTGCGGGCGCGCGTGTCGATACCGTCGGCAATCGTTCGCGCCAACAACAAGTCTTCGACGTCTGCGGCATCGGCAGCATAGGAAATGGGATCGAGGTAATAATCGACCAGCATGCCGATGCCGTCACGCGGGCTGGAAGGGCCAAGGATCGGCAATACCAGGTAGAAACCTTCTCCCATGCCGTGGGCGCCCAGGGTCTGGCCGAAATCCTCGTTGTGATAGGGGTAGCCCATGTCGGCGGCCACATCGAACAGTCCAAGAACGCCGATCGTCGAGTTCACCAGGAAACGTACCAGGGTGGTCTCGGCCCGCTCCAATTCGCCTTGCAGCACGTCATTGACGAATATCAGCGGCGATCGCAAATTTCGCACGGTGTTGCGCACCGAATTTCGCACTTCGGCGGGCAGCAGGAAGCGATAGGTCGCGGCCACCGGCTGGAACACCATGGTATCCAGCATCAAATTGAAGGCGAAAGTGAAGCGGTTGAGCAGTTCCAGCGGGTCGTTCTCAGTATCGAGTTCCCCATATTCCAGATCGTCGCTCCCAGACCAGCCGTCGGAGGCCGGTTTCGGCTGGCTCGCACAGCCCGCGACCAACGTCAACGCCGCCAGGATAACGATCAAGCGCCGGTAGAAAGACCCATTCAAGATGCTGCTAAACAAGATAGGCAAGGCCTCCTGCCTCTAAAGCTGTAGGACCCATGGCGCGACCGCGACAGCGGGCGCCTGGATAATCCCGGTGACTCAATCGTCGAGTTCCCGACTCCACACCGAATTCGATCGATGCGTCGCAGGAACTTGACAAATTATACTTAACGGAACCTTACGACCGAGGCCGGTAAAGCTTCCGACGATCTTGACCGATTCGGACCCATTACCATCTGACCTACCATACCGGAAGAGGGAAAACTAGCGAGCTACGGGCTGGTTCGAACGGCAACTCGCCACACTGTGGCAATATTACAACAGATAGAGTGGTTATTTGATTCCATTGAATATTTCCGCTACGGCGTTCCAGGAAAGGGCCCGCGCCCCCAATTGACCGCGCGAGTCCCGATTGGGGAGGACACCGATGGATAAACCGGCGCCGCTGGAACTGAGCCAAGGCGTGGTTCGGCCCGAATGGCTGGACTACAACGGTCATATGAACGTGGCGTACTACGTCCTCGCCTTCGACCATGCCTGCGACAGCTTTCTCGACCACATCGGCATGACCGACGCCTATCGGGCACGCTCCGGCGGCACCACCTTCGCCGCCGAGATGCATATCACCTATCAGCGCGAAGTCATGGCCGGCGATCCCCTGCGGTTCACCGGCCATCTGCTGGGTTTCGACAAAAAGCGGATTCACTTCATCCTGCATATGTACCACGCCGAGCAGGGCTATCTGGCCGCGACCAGCGAATGGATGAGCCTGTACGTCGATCTGGCGACACGGCGGGTTGCGGCCATGCCCGAGGAAATCTCCAGCCGTCTGGCCGAAATTCACGCCATCCACAAGAAACTGCCCCGGCCCCCCGAGGCGGGCCGCATCATGGGCCTGGTCCGCAAGCAAGGATAACTCATCTCCGGATCAGCGGTAGCGCCCTGTGGGCGCTGGATTTTCGTTGCCTTGCTTGACCCGATGCCCGATCCTGAAGCTATGGGACGCTTGGGTGTCATGGTTGCTGGAATCGGTGTGGCGGGGCTCTTGGCTTCGCTGCTGCCGGCTGGGTCCGCCCTGGCTGCCTGTACCGATCCGCCGTCCCCCGGGGTCAACTGGCAGCGCTGTATCCTCGATGGTCTGGCCCTTGAGGGCGTCGATTTGAGCGGCGCGCGCCTGCGCGACGGGAGCTTCTTTCGGAGCGAGTTGAGCGGCAGCGACCTCTCCGGGACGAACGGGTTTCGGGCCAAATTCGTCAATACCAAGTTGCGCGAGACCAAGTTCGATGGCGCCAAGCTCTCGGAAGCCGATTTCACCAAGGCGGATTTGCGCGGCGCCTCGTTCAAAGATGCGGACCTGCGCCGGGCGCGGTTCTTCCGCGCCGACCTGCGCGGGGCCGACTTGACCGGTGCGCGCCTCAAGGGCGCCGATTTAACCCGCGCCGACCTCTCCGGCGCGATTTGGATCGACGGCACGCGCATCTGCGCCGAAGGTTCTCTCGGGCGCTGTAATTAACCGCTATCCTCGGCGGCCATGGCCTCGAGCCGAATGCCGCTCAGGCGGTACGGCAGCCAATCCTTATTGTGATCGAAACCCAGCCGCCGATAAAAGGCGCGTGCCGGATTCCAGTCGAGTACGGAGAGTTCGAGCCGCGGGCAGCCGCGCGCCAGGGCGAGCTTGGCCAAGCGGGCCACCAGCGCGCGCCCGAGCCCCAGGCTCCGGGCCTGCTCGTTGACATAGAGATCCTCAAGATAGAGGCCGCTCCGGCCCTCGAAGGTGGAGTAGTTGTGGAAGAACAGCGCGAAACCGACCGCCACGCCGCCCTGCTCGGCTAGCAGGCACTCGAAACGCGGCGGGTCGCCGAAACCGTCGCGCAGGATGTCGGCTTCCGAAGCGCGGACCTGGTCGAGCAAATCCTCGTAGGCCGCGAGTTCGCGAATCAAGCGCAGGATCGTCGCCGCATCCTCGCGCCCGGCCAGGCGGATCGCGGGAGCCTCATCGGCAGGATCGGTCATGGGCGTCAAGGTAGAGCAGATTCCGCCCCAGTGGAACGTGCCTCGCCCAGTGGAACGTGCCTCGCCCAGTGGAACGTGCCTCGGTAGCCATTTCATTTCGGCTGTGTTAGGAGGCGCCATTTCTCTAAACCCTTGATATCCCTTACCTGCAATCCTCACAGCAGCCACTTAGCAGCGATTTATGTGTAGCATATTGTGGAGCAAAAGGAATCCCCCTAATTCAGGCTGTCTGTGGACCTGGGCGATATGGGTTTGGCCACGGCTCTTAGAACCACCCTCTAGAACACCCTCAGGACTCGCTACATGGCCATCACAGACTGTATGGCAGGGAGGGCTGCACATGATCATCAAGCCCTCTGTAGGACTCTAGAATCGGTTTAAACAGGGCTACAGGATCCTGGCAAATTGATGTTGAAGGGGGTGGGCAAGGGCCAAGCATGTATGGGGATATGGGTTATACGAACCCCCTGTAAAATCCCCATACATGCTTGGCCCTTGTGAGGTGGTCCCAGAAAATCGGACAGGGAGTTAAGGTGAATTCCACCGGCTAACGGAGGAATACGAGATGACGAAACGGCGTCGATTTACGGCGGATTTCAAGGCGCGAGTGGCGCTGGATGCATTGCATGGCGGCAAGACG
>Ga0114949_10002372_pt1 | contig 11768 bp, 12 predicted proteins | sample N074metaG_FD_83505 | JGI IMG/M metagenome (GOLD analysis project Ga0114949, IMG submission 83505) | Deep subsurface microbial communities from Kermadec Trench to uncover new lineages of life (NeLLi) - N074 metaG | ecosystem: Environmental > Aquatic > Marine > Ocean trench > Sediment | place... | reverse complement strand
CACCTGAGTGTCTCATCTTCCCATGGTGTCTGATATTCCGCCGTGAAGGGCGAACCTTGCTCAATGCATCGGCGAAAATCTGATACCCCTCGCTGGCGTCTCAATATTCGAGCGTCGGAAAGACCGGTGGGATCTTCCAGGTCTCGACCTACAAAGCTCTCAGCCGTGACCCCAAAGTATTCTTCTGCAAGAGAATTGAACTCAAGACCTATGAACCGACCACTAGGATCGACCTCGACTAGATAAACGGGCGCTCCAATCGCGTGGATGGACGCCATGACTTCTGTGTGAGTTCTTGAGCTAATAGTTGTGCTTTTTAAGTGTGAAATAGGTTGAATTTGATCCTCCAGACACCGAATCAAAGATTGCGGTAAGCGTAGCAGTGAATTCAAAACTTGCACGTACCCGCTGCAGATGCGCTGTGACAGCCCAGAGAGGACGGGGGCGCGAGAATAGTTACGACTCGCGTGATCCTTCGGAGGAAATCCACGCGACTGCCTCGTCACGATCTCGAAAAACCCTGACATTGGGGTTCCGGTTTTCGCTGAGAGTGGTGATCATTCGCGAAAAGCCGTATTGGACATCTCGTGTGGCCAGCATTGCCGTTGGAAGCTGTAGTTTATCTGTATTGAGTCGCTCCCTCAGATGTACGATCTTTCGGATGCCAGCGCCCGTTAGCTGCGTGAAGTTCGCAAGGCTATAATCGTATAGCTCGTTGTGAGTGAATTCGTAGTCAGCTGCCGTCCAGAGATCGTTAAGTGTCTGGTACACGCTGCCGTCGTCAAAGGGGCCAATGAAGCGATATTCGACGTAGCCTTCGTGTTGTGTGACTGTTATCTGGCCCATACAACCGCTGCTAGCATTAAGCGTTCAGCCACTTGTATGCGACGTCATAGTTGTCGAATATCTCTACCGGTAACTCGAAGCCGAGGGCGTTCCTAGTCAACTCGTTGATGACCCGATTGAGGCTGGAGCTCACGACGATCGCGTCAAGCGTGACGCTGCCGGTGCAACGGAAGATAACTATTCCCAAGTCGTCCAGCGAGGACTCGATCAACGGGATTTATGATCGTATGAACGGCAGATTTATTGATGTCATGGACGGCGCGTTGATACAACCGGTCGCCTTCGCACAGGTAAAGTGCGAAATCTTCGAATTCGAGTAGTCGACCGACGTTCTCGACTATGGACCAGAGCAGATTATTCGACTGCAGCATATCAACCGCAAATCGATGAACAATCTCCAATTCATTCAGTTCACGTCCGCTGCCGCCCCGCCCAGTTTTCATACTGGTCGCCCCTTCCCTAGGGGTTTCATTCTGAACGTTTGCTGGTGGAATTCAACATTTTTCACAGGCACGGGGTTAGCTGAGGTAACCCTTTCCTCGAGCGTGTTCCCGGGGTTTAATCCCTGCTTCTGTTAGCCGAGTTCCAGTGTCGAATGGCTGATCTGCTCGACGTTTTCAACCGTTACCGACAAATCGCATCACGACGTTTCGGTATTGCGCTCGCACAATCGGGGCTGGTGATAACACGGACCGTAAAAAGCCATAGTCTGGACGCGTTGATGGTACGGCGGTTGGCGCGCACCAAACAAGCCAGGACTGAGTTTTTCTTCGTGCAGATCGGCGCGAACGATGGTTTCTCCCACGACCCCATCAACGCATTCATCTCCGCCAATCGGATTGCGGGCATCGTGGTAGAGCCGCTACCTGACGTTTTCGAAACGTTGTGTCAAACCTACAGAAAGCATCCACAAATCAAAAAGCTGAACGTCGCCATTCACGAAGAACTGGATCACGTTACGTTGTACCGGCCGGACCCGTCGATTGTCGACATGTCCGGCATCGCTTCATTCAACAAAGACAGGCACGAATTGACAAGCAAGAGAACGGGTATCCAAGCCAAAGATATCATCGCCGTCGAGGTGCCCGCGATTTCGCTGTCAAAACTGCTCGATCAGGAAAAAGTCGGCCATCTCGATTTACTGCAGATCGATACCGAAGGCTACGACATGCAGATTCTGGCCGGGCTCGACCTCACGGCGTGTCGACCGTCGATCATTCGGTTCGAACATGGCGTATACAGCGGCGTGCCGTTGCGCGACGAACTGCGCGAAGCGTTATTTCGACTGTTTGATCACGGTTATTCCATTGCGATGGAGCGCGTGGACGCGTTAGCGTGGCTGCAAGAAGACATCCAGAAACGCAAGACGGGGTCACGCAAGACGGGGTCAGAGTAAAGTGCCAGAGTAAATTGGTCCAATTTACTCTGGCACTTTACTCTGACCCCATCTGATTTACCCCATCTGATTTAACCCCATCTGATTTGAACCGATCCCGCCTGCTTGTTCAGGGATCATCGCATCGTGAATTGTGACGGAGCCAGGCGACGATTCGCCAGGTGTCTTGGTAACCTTCAGGCAGGTTGTCGGCGAACCCGACCATCCGGGTGTTCGGCACTCCCGTGGTGATAATCTGGAAGATTTCCTGATCCGTATCACCGTGTTTCCAGGTGCAATCGAACAGGAACAGCGCGTCACTGGTGGTCGGTGTCAGCTGGTGACAGTATCCGCTGCAGACACTTTTGAAGATGGCACCCCCGCGGGCGACGGCGGTCGGATCTTCTTTATATGGGTCGGCGGGGCTGCGCTCAGAAACGATCGACGATACCTGACATGCGGCAAGTATTGCCGTGCCAGCCAGGAGAACTGACCACCTCAAGTTTCGCACCTTCACTGTTTGTTCAGGCGGAAAACAAACAGGTAGGTGTTGTCCGGCATGGAGGAAAAGCCGCCGGTAAAATACTCGACACCATTGGAGCCGCCGGTTGCGATGGCCACATACGAGTCGCCCTCGTGCTCATAGACAATCGGCTGACCCCGGACGATGCTGCCCACTCGCTTCTCCCAGACTACTTCGCCCGTGGCCGCATCAAGTCCTAAGAACCTGCCATCCACGGTCCCCGTGAACAAAACCCCCCCTTGAGTCGAGACCACGCCCGAAAGCAGCCCATTGACCTCCTGATGCCGCCACTTGACCTTACCCGATGCCGCATCGATTGCGACGAGGTCCCCGTAACCTGTCCCTGCTTCGGCATCGACTGACTGAAACGAACCACCCAGGTAGGTGGATCCCTCAATGAAAATCGCCATGCCCTTTTCGATGATTTCGCATGATTCAATGCTGTTGACGTAGTACAGGCCCGTATTTGGACTGTAAGCCCCGGTATAAGCGGCATTCATCCCACCGGCATGACCGGGGCAGACTCGATCCGAATAGGTACCCGTGGGAATGGCTCCGGGTCTAACGACGGGTCTTCCGGTTTCATCGATGGTGGCCCAGTTCACTTCGGCAGCATAAGGTTCCGCCAGAATGTAGGCACCGCTGACCCGGTTGATCAGATAGTAATAACCGTTTCGGTCCGCATGACCGACCGCTTTGATCATCTCGCCGTTCACTTCGACGTCGAGCAGAATGATCTGCGTGTTGCCGTCGTAGTCCCAGATGTCATGAGGCGTGAACTGGAAATACCACTTCAGCTCGCCGGTTTTCGGATCTACCGCCAGCAGGGAGTCGGAGTAGAGGTTGTCCCCCTCCCGGTTATCGCCATTCCAGTCAGCGCCCGGATTCCCCGTGGTCCAGAAAATGGTTTCGGTCTCCGGGTCGTAAGTACCCGTGTTCCAGGTGGGTGAACCCCCAATCTTGTAACTTTCGCCCGCCCAGGTCTCGACCCCGTCTTCTCCGTCGGTGGGTATGGTGTAGTGGCGCCACAGGAGTTTGCCCGTGGCAAGATCATAAGCATCGAAGAATCCACGTACGCCGTATTCACCACCACCGAGCCCGATAAAAACCCGACCATTGGCGATCAGCGGTGCGCCTGTCACGCTGAAACCTCGTTGATACTTCGTGATCACCGTCTCCCACACGAGGGCGCCAGTGAGACGATTGAACGCCAACAGCTTGGCATCGAGCGTTCCCATGACCACAAGATCGCCGCCAATAGCCACGCCTCGATTGTTGGGGCCGCAACAAATTCTGAGATCCTCCGGGTTGTGATAGTCGTAGCGCCATATGACTTCGCCCGATCCGGCATCAACGGCGATGAGTCGGTTGTAGGAGGTCGTCACGTACATGATGCCGTCATACACGATCGGCGATGTTTCAAACGGCCCTACGGTACCGGCGGCCATACCCCAGGCGAACTCGAGGTTGCCGACGGTTTCCGGGGTAATGTCATCAATGGGGCTGTGTCTGTAGCCGCGATAATCACCGTAATAATGCAGCCAGCTGGTTTTTATGCTGCCCGATGCAATGAGCTTTTCCTGGGTGACAGGGCCCGCGCCCGCGCCTTTATTGTCCGTGGCCAACCAATGGGTAGGTGCCTGGCGCAATTCAAATTCTTCGCCGGGGTCTTGCGCTGATTCGGCAAATTCTGTGGCCAGCGTCATGGCGAGCGCCAGGAAGGCTAATCCTCGTAACTTCATTGTTGTTTTCGTCTCTATGGAAGATATACGACCGGCAGCTTAAAGGGCAGACGGGGGATAAGTCATCCCTGGGACGAGACGGGTCTTTCCCCGACGCCGGAACGGTGGTTAACGGGTTCTAAATACCACAACTAACTATTTAAATATCAAATAGTTACAAAACTAAACCAGAATATTACTTAACAATCAGGTCCCCATACTTTTACCGTCTCAACCACCGCTCAATGATTGGCATACACAGGATTTCTGTCGCGCGGGTCGATCCGGGTCGAATGCAGGGGCGATCCGTCTGGATTAGCCGCTTGTTCATGTGCACACCCGGTGGACCACATCGAGTGGTCGTTCCATCCGGTTACCCACGCCCATCGGTTCCCATGCACGCTGGTGGTTGGGATTCGGCCACGTTCACCCTCCTGGTCGCCTTGCGGCTCTACCCCCTGACCCGGACAAGCCAACCGACGTCTCGGCTCGTTCGTCGACACCGCGTGATCCCACGGTATTATGCAGCGTCCATCTCGAATCAAACGGTAGCTTCTCAATGACTCAGACCCCCGTGCTCGTCGGCGTTGCGCAATTAGAGCAACGCGTAACAGAACTGCACTCCGCCAAAGAACCGATCGAGCTCATGATTGAAGCCGTGCAGATGGCCGCTCTCGATGCCGAATGCCCGGCCTTGCTGCGTGGTGCCACGTCGGTACGAGTCATTCGGGGAATGTGGCCGTATGGCAATCCGGCAAGAGCCGTCGCTGACGCCGTTGGCGCCAATGGTGTCGAAACCGCCATCGCGCCGTTCGGTGGCAACTTTGTCCAGTCGGTGGTCAACCTCTCAGCCCTCGAGATACAACGCGGCGAACACGACATCATCATCATTACGGGTGCCGAGTGCGGCAATACGAGTGCGAAAGCACGACGAGCGGGTATTGAACTCACCTGGCAAGATCTACCAGGAGAGCCAGATCGACGGATCGGCGTTCAGAAACTGCTGCGCCACGAGGCCGAAAAAGCCGCTCACATCGGGCGTCCCATTCAGGTTTACCCCATGCTCGAGAATGCCCTCAGGCACCATCGTGGCGAGACCATCGAAGCGCATCTGGTGCGGATCTCCGAGTTATGGGCCGGTTTCAGTGCGGTCGCCGCAACCAATCCACACGCCTGGATCCGCGAAGCAAAAAGTGCCGAAGAGATTCGAACGCCATCAACCCTCAACCGACCCGTCTCAGTTCCTTATCCGAAGTTCATGAATTCGAACAGCAATGTAGACCAGGGTGCCGCACTCATCATGTGCTCTACGGAAAAAGCACGCTCACTGGGCATTGAAAAATCACGCTGGATCTATCCCTGGACGGGAACTGACGCTCACGATCACTACTACCTATCCAACCGAGACAACTTCTACAGCTCGCCCGCGATCCGCCTGGCCGCTGCCAGGTGCCTCGAGCTTGCAAACCTCAACGTCACCGATCTCGACCTGGTCGATCTTTACAGCTGCTTCCCAGTCGCCGTGCAGGTGTCGGCACAGGAGATTGGCCTGGACTTGAACCGGCCACTCACCGTAACCGGCGGACTCACGTTCGCAGGTGGGCCGATGAACAACTACGTGATGCACTCGATTGCCCGGATGGTAGAGCTTCTACGCGCATCACCTGAGGCGAAAGGGCTCATTACCGCCAATGGCGGGTTCATAACGAAACATGCTTTTGGCCTGTACAGTGCCACCGAGCCTGCGCAACCGTTCCAGCATGCCGATCTGCAAGACGAGCTGGAAGACATGCCGAAACGCGAAGCGGTCCTTGCGTACACGGGCCGCGCAGAAGTGGAATCCTACACCGTGATGTATGGCCCGGAGGGCCCAACCGTTGGCCATGTCAGCGCACTGTTACCCGATGGCCGCCGTGCCTGGGCGAACGTGCGCGACCCCGCAGTCATCGGGTCGATGACCCGCGAGGAGTTTTGCGGACGGCAGGTTGAGCTCGCCGACTACGAGGCGACTTTCTGAGGATCATGGAAGGCCCCGCTACCGTCCCTGCCGGGCTATTGAGACGCCTGGGCGCCATGGTGTACGACACCATATTAGTGATTGCTCTCATGGCATTTACGCTGATTCCCATCGTCGCCATCAGCAACGGCTATGTCTACGGCGCCCCGGTGCAGACCTTGTTGTTTCTGGAACTCTACGGTTTTTTTGCCTATTTCTGGTTCACCCGACGGCAGACGCTGGGGATGTTGGCCTGGCGCCTGACGATTCAAACCCACAACCACAAACCCATCACTTTGAACCAGGTCACGCTGAGGTGGGTTGGCGCGCTCGCCAGTTTCCTGTGTTTGGGACTTGGTTATATCTGGCTGCTTTTCGATAAACAAAGTCGCAGCTGGTCGGATTTGCTCTCATCCACCCGCGTTGTCTATCAGCCTAAGCGACCCGCCTGACACCCCAGCAGCCCACCGCCCAGCAAATTCCGATAGGCAATGCGACGGCGAGTACCGTCGGCAGGTCGTAGACCATGCTCATCGGAGCAAACAGGTCCTGCAGATATTTGAAGGCCAGCCCAACGAGGATACCCACACTCAACCGCACACCGATCCCTACTTCCCTCAAGGGGCCGAGCACAAACGTGAAAGCGAGCAGCGCAAGTCCCAACACCGAAAATGGCTGCAGTATCTTGCCCCAGAACGCTAACCGATAAGCACTTGGGTTCAGCCCCTCACGCACCATGTAGCCGATCTGATAGTAGAGATTGCTCAAGGAGAGCTTGCGGGGTTCAACCAACACCTGCAAACCCAGTAGACGGGGATCCACAAGCCCGTCCCAGCGAAGTTCATCGAAACGTTGAACCTCGGTCGTGGCTTCATTGATCCGGGTTTCCTGAACATCGAAAAGTCGCCAGTACGGGTCATCACCCTCGACGAACTCGGCACTTGCAGCCGTACGCAAAACCTCGAGTTGCATCTGCTCCCCAAACCAACTCTGCCGGACGCCGATGAGTTCGCCGTTTTCGCCAAACCCGTCGACCTTCATATACATTCGCCCTTCCCGATACCAATAACCGCCTCGGACCGAAATTACCTCGGAGCCCTGGCTGCTGCGCGCCTTATAGGCTGTGGCCTGCTCCTCTCCCCATGGAGCCAGATACTCTCCCACAATGGCGCCAAGGGTTAGAACCAACAATGCCGGCCAGACTACACCCAAAAATATCCGCCAAACCGAGACGCCCGCAGCACGCAAAACGACAATCTCGGAATTCGAGGCGAGGCTGCCTACGCCGATCAACGAGCCCAAAAAAACCACATACGGAAGCACTTCGTAAGCACGACGTGGCAGGGTGAGAAGCAGGTACCACAATGCATCCTTCAACACGTAACCGGCTTGTTCTTCCCGCACTTCATCGACCAGAGTGAACAAGCTGATGATTCCGATAAACGCAAGCAACGCGACAAGCGTCGCAAGCAGCACGGTACGTCCGATGTAACGATCAATCTGGTTGAACATCTAGACCTTCACCGGACGCGCAATTCGCCTGATCAGTACGATTGCCAGCAGGAGAAACAAAAAGTGTACGACCCAGAAAACCAGAACACCTGGAACCGCACCCTCCCGCACCGCGTTCTGACAAGCTACCAGAAACAAATAGTAAGCCATGAAAATGCCAAGCCCTGGAAGCAACTTGGCAAACCGCCCCTGGCGCGGCTTGACCCTCGAAAAACCCACGCCAATCATGCTGGCGATGATCGCAAACAGTGGCAACCCGATCCGCCAATGTAGTTCCGCTCGCGCCGCGATATCTGGTGTATTGAGTAGGGTCTCGGTCGTTTTCGATTCAACTTTTGCTCTCGACGCCGCCACCTCTTCGAAAGCCAACCTTTGAATGAGTTTCTTGAATTCCACCACCCGGTAGTTCAATTCACCTGCTTTTCCCTCGTACCGCTTGCCGTTCTCCAAGACGAGAAACCGGCTGCCGGTTTCGAGATCCACGTATTGGCTGCCCTTCTGTGCCCACACGGTAATCTCACCGCCATCGGCCCTTTTTTCCGCGATGAACACCCGATTCAGTTCGCGGCGATCCTCGCTCACCTGTTCGGAATAAGTCACCCGATTACCCTGTGAATAACTGTGGAACGTCCCAGGCGACACCGAAGTAAAATTCTGATTGACTCTCTGTTCCAGTACGAAGGCCGCGAGATTCGCATGGCTGTTGGGCGTTACCTCGAGCGAAAGCCAGGCAACCGTTCCGGCAACGACGAGGGTCGGGAGCGACAGCCACCTCAACAACCGTCCCGGACTCAATCCCCCACTCTGTAGAACCACCATCTCCTGGTCTGCAAACAGGCGTCCAAGGGTCAGCAACAGCGCGATGTAATAAGAAAAAGGCAATAGCAGCTGCAGGTATCCTGGCAGGCGCAACGCCATGAGGGAAAACAATACGTCAGCGGAATATTTGCCAAGCGCGGCATCCTGCAGGTATCCGATGAACCGGCCGCCCACTGCGACAACGAGCAATATGAGCATCACCATGGCAAATACTTGAATCAGTTCTTTATTTACGTAGCGCGCAGCCACCACCATATGCCAGGTCCTTGTTTTAAATTAGAATTGCGCGCCTGAAAAACACCGGCTGCGATTATGAAGTATTCAACGAAGACAGGCACCCTGGCGAAACTCCCTACCGGGGCACTCGTAGCCGGGCTGCAAACGGCGCGCCAGGTCGCCCGGGCACTGAAGCAGGGCGCACTGCTGGAAGCGGCCACTATCGACTTCACCGATAACGTCGGACAAACACTCATTGTTCGTTTCCCGAAGTCCTTATCGATCAAACGCATCGTCGTCGTTGGCGGGGCCGATGCAGAACAATCTGAAACCCAGTTTCGCAAAATGACCTCAGCGGCAGTGGCTACGCTCAAGTCCGTACCCACCCCCAACGCCATCTGGACATTGACGGCAACGAAAGTGCGGAATCGAGACTCGTACTGGAAGGCGGCAAGCGCTCTGTTTGAACTCTCAACGGCTATTTATGAGTTCAACGAACACAAGTCTCGTGACAAGGTCAACAACAAACTGACCTTGCGAATCCTCCACATGCATGCACCGGCGCGTTCAAGAGCGAGTGTGCAAAGGGCCGTCAAGTTTGCTCAAGCCCTCAAGTCGGGTCTGGATCTGGCACGCGATCTCGGCAATCAGCCCCCTAACGTCTGCAACCCCACCTATCTCCTCTCTGAGGCTCGAAAGCTCGGTCGGTTACCCAGGATAAGCGTCACAGCGCTCGATGAAAAGCGTATGCGGGAACTCGGCATGGGCGCGTTCCTGGCGGTTTCCCAGGCAAGCCGAACTCCGGGCAAGATGATTATCGTCAATTACAAAGGCGGCAAACCAAAAGATGCGCCATTCCTGCTGATAGGCAAAGGCATTACCTTCGATACCGGCGGCATCAGTCTGAAAACCCCGGCCGCGATGGACGAGATGAAGTTCGACATGTGCGGGGCTGCAACGGTGCTCGGCGCTACCCGCGCCGTGGCTGAAGCCAGGCTACCGATCAATCTCGTCACCATTCTTGCAGCCGCGGAAAACATGCCGGGTGGCAACGCAACCCGCCCCGGGGACATTGTTCGCACCTACTCCGGACAGACAGTGGAGATCCTCAACACCGACGCGGAAGGTCGACTCGTTCTTTGCGACGCGCTCTCTTATGCGGAACGTTTCAAACCTCGCGTCATCATCGACGTTGCCACGCTGACGGGCGCCTGTGTGGTCGCGCTTGGAAGTTTCGCTTCCGCCGTTTTCAGTAAAAACGACGGGTTGGCGAACGAACTCCTGGAGGCGGGGGAGTGGACGGGGGATCGAGCTTGGCGCCTACCGCTATGGGAAGAATACCAAGCAAGCCTGCACAGCAATTTTGCCGACGTGGCCAACGTCGCCGGACGCGACGGGAGTGCGATCAAGGCGGCCTGTTTTCTTTCCCGGTTCACCAAAAACCCGGCATGGGCGCATATGGACATCGCCGGTACTGCATACCATGGTGGCGCGAAAAAGGGCGCGACGGGACGGCCGGTGGCATTGTTGTTTCGCTACCTGGCGCAACAGGTATGACCCGAGTGGATTTTTACATCCTCCAGGACGTTGACCTCAGCGCGATGCAACGTTTCGCCTGCCGGTTGGCCTGCAAGGCTGTGGACTCAGGCAATCGGGTATACCTGCACACGACCACCGAACAGTGCGCCAAGGATTTCGATGATCTGTTATGGGCATACCCGGAACAGCGATTCATGCCCCACGCGCGAGCCGATGACGAAGCCGCGGCGGGCGCACCGATTGTCATCGGTTGGGACCAACCGGAGGGGCATGACGGTGTTCTCATCAACCTGAGCGATCACATTCCAACCTTCTTCGGGCGTTTCGATCGCGTGGCGGAAATCGTCGTGAGCGAAACGACAAGCCGCGGCCGGGAACGATATCAGTTCTACCGGGATCGTGGTTACCCGCTGTTCGATCACCATCTCGACGATTGGGAAGCGTCATGAGCAAGAAGAAGCACAAGGAAGCGCGCAAAACTCTGCTCGCGGATCTCGAAGCTATTCATACGCTCCTGAGCGAAACACCCATGAGCCCTAAGAAGAAAGCCCGAAGCGCAGCCGCTAAGCCCATAGTGCCCGAAGCTGCGCAAAACGACCTCCAGGTGCCATTGCTCGACGACATGATCGAGACCCCCTCTTCGAGTGAGGAGGAAAAATCCGCTTCACCGACGGTTCTCGGCGACGGTCTGTTCGAGGCATTACTGACCGAAGACTGGAGTACTTCCACCGCAAAAATCCTCGAGCAGGCGGTTGAATCCATAAAACAACAGCGCCTGGCCTGGACCCCCGCGCTCACAGACGAACTCGTTAATGCGCTCAAGGTTCGCATTGACGAAACGGTTCACGCCTGGCTGCATACGGTAATCGTCAGGCAGATGGAAGAACTGCAAAGCACTATACTCGAAGCGCTTTCACAGGAAATCGCGGGTACCATTAAACGCCTGTCTGACAACCAGAATTCCGAGGGAGCCGATGGAGAGTAGTTTCGACCCCCACGCTATCGAACAATCCTTGTATGAGGAGTGGGAGAAAGCGGACTATTTTGCGCCGCAGGGAAACGGTACCGGTTACTGCATTGTCATTCCTCCGCCGAACGTAACCGGCAGCCTGCACATGGGTCACGCCTTTCAGCACACGCTGATGGATACGCTCATTCGCTACCAGCGAATGAAAGGTTCGCGGACCCTGTGGCAGATGGGTACCGATCACGCCGGAATTT
>Ga0114949_10002371_pt1 | contig 11769 bp, 10 predicted proteins | sample N074metaG_FD_83505 | JGI IMG/M metagenome (GOLD analysis project Ga0114949, IMG submission 83505) | Deep subsurface microbial communities from Kermadec Trench to uncover new lineages of life (NeLLi) - N074 metaG | ecosystem: Environmental > Aquatic > Marine > Ocean trench > Sediment | place... | reverse complement strand
GCCGTCACATGCGAGAACAGGATCTCGACTGAGCCACAGCGGGCCGCCCAGGACACCTTGCGGTCGAACTGCCGTTCGGCTTCCTGGGCGATCTTCACCCGGCGTTCCCGACTTTGTCGCGAAACGCGTTGATCGTGGTTTGGCGAGCTGCGTCGACCTCCTGCTCGGAAGCGTCCTCTGGAAGAGGGGTCTCGCTCAGCCGCCCGGTCACAAGTATCTCATCGCTGTCTACGTCAACCTCGGGAGGACCCTCGAACCAGTCGGAGGGCAGCCGACCCGTCAGCCATTCGGAGATTTCCTGCATGGCGATCACGCTACCCGGTCGTTCGAGCCCATTCAACGCGGAAACCCGAAGGACACAACGGACGCGGGCGCCGTCGCCGAGTCGAGGCCCATGATGTGTTAGTGGTCTGGGGGAAAAGGGCACCCTGACTTGGTTCACAATCCCACCGTCCACCAACAGGTGTTGGCCCGGCTGGCGTCAGATGAGGACTACCCACCTTTGAAGTAGTCGACCTCGGCTGATCCATCGATGTATTTCGTCAGGACGGCAGGACCGTCCGCCCGGCCATTATCGGCAAACACACCGATATTGCCAGAGTCCGGATACTCGGCGATCTCGGGTTCGACCATGGTCGACATCATCAAGATGCGAGCATCCTGCTCTGATCGGTTGATCACCTGATGAGCGCCCGACGGTCCCCGACGGAACAGAATGGCGTCGCCCTTGCCAGCCTCCTGCTCGCCATCAGGTGTTCGAACATGGACGCTGCCTTCGAGGACAATGAGCATCTCTTCGTTGGCGTGATGGAGGTGGTAGGGAAAGCTGCGCTGTCCGGGGCCCAGGACGTAAATGCTTGCTCCGAGCATCTCACCATCGAGGCGTCGGCCGAGTCGGATGCGATGCCATTCGTACCCGGGATGATCCTGGGTGCCGTCCCAGTCCGTTGAGTAGATGTTCTCCATATGCGAACCCTACCGATGACCGAGCGGAGCCCACCTCTGCGCGACGCCGGCGAATTCGGCATTGCAATCGAGCGACTCGAAGAGTTGATAGAACTGGCACGGAAAAGGCCGAGGATGGTGGCGACTTCTGCCGATTGGAACACGCAAGCGTGTAGGTGGTGCCCGAGGCTTCCAAGCTTCCATGCCCTTTCGTTTCGCCCAGCGGGTCGAGAGGCTCTCTCGCTATTCGCCGGCCGTTTCGGCACCAGTCGTTCGGAGGAGCCTTTACCTTCCCCCGATCCGCCGGCGGCGGACCCCCGCGACCAAACCCATCTCCTGCTGATCGACCGTCACCGAATTGTCGACGAGCTGTTTCTCCAACTTGACTCCTCCACCCGGAGTCGTATCACGCGCCTAGTTGAGGAAATGGCGGCGGGCAAGATCGAGTTCTCCGGCTTGTTCGAGTAGCAGGGCGGAGTCCTGCATGAGAAGCAGCAGGTTCTCGACTATTGCCACCGCGTTATCGATCTCCCGGCGCTGTTCGTGATGGAACTGCTGCTCGGTGACCTTTCCGGCGACCACGAGCGAGACACCCTGGAAGTGTCAGAGACTCATTGTCCATGCGCGCAGCTGCCGGGCAAGGCTGGCAAGGTAGCTGAGTTTGGGAACTGCAATTCGATCTCAACTAGGGCATTCGGAAGCCAGATCGTCGTATTTACGCGATATGTTTGCGTTCATGGCTGTCGGTGTAGGAATTCGCAGCGAGGAGAGTCTTGCGTCATGAAGGTGGTTTGCGTTGGAGGGGGCCCCGCCAGCCTCTACCTGGCCATACTTCTCAAGAAGCATCAGCCGGACATCGATGTCAAAGTCTTCGAGCGCAATGAGCCTGGAGATGCCTTCGGATTTGGAGTCGTCTTCTCTGATGAGACCCTTGACCACTTCGAGGAGGCTGACGAGCCCTCCTATCGGGCTCTGACGGAGAGCTTCAGGCACTGGGGCGACATAGAGGTTCGTCACTTCTCTGGTAGGCGATTTGTGTCCGGTGGCCACGGGTTTGCCGCGGCCAGCCGACGACGGCTTCTCGAGATCCTCACCGATAGGGCAACCGAACTGGGTGCAGATCTTCACTACTCCACCGACGTGGTTGACCTTTCCTCACTCCCTGAGGCGGATCTGGTGGTAGGTGCCGACGGTGCCAACTCGATGGTGCGCCGATCCCTTGCTGACCACCTCCGGCCGTCGATCGGTCAACGCGTCAACAAATACGTGTGGTTTGGCACACCCAAGGTATTCGACAAGTTCCACTTCATCTTCGAAGACACGCCTGTCGGGATGGTCTGGGCTCATATTTACCCCTACTCCGAGGAAGGCAGCACCTTCATCGTGGAGATGGCGCCGAAGACCTGGCGGGGTCTGGGGTTCGACCGGACCGAGGACGACCTTTTCCCGCCGGGAGTCAGTGACGATTACGCCCTGAAACTATGCGAGGAGATATTTGCCGAGCATCTTGACGGTCATCCGCTGGTGGGCAACAACTCCAAGTGGCTCCAGTTCCCCACCATCAAATGCGAGAAGTGGCATCACGACAACGTTGTTCTACTGGGGGATGCCATCCACACTGCCCATTTCTCCATTGGCTCAGGAACCAAGCTGGCAATGGAAGACTCGATCGCCCTCGCGGGCTTGCTACTGGACGGCCGACCCCTGTCTGAAGCACTCGAGGCTTACGAAGAGGAGCGACGTCCCGTCGTCGACAGCTTGCAACGAGCTGCCCTGACCAGTTTGGAGTGGTTTGAAGGAGCCGACCGGTACCGGGATCTGGAACCGGAGCAGTTCGTCTTCAGTATGTTGACCCGAAGCCAGCGAGTCACATACGACAACCTCCGGCTTCGCGACCCGAGCTACATGGAGTCGGTCGATGCTTGGTACGCCGGATCGGACCACGGTTCACCGGTCGAAACGGATGCGTCGATACCTCCGATGTTCCACCCGTATCAGGTTCGCGACGTCGTTCTTCCCAACCGGATAGTTGTCTCTCCAATGGACCAATACTCCGCTGTCGACGGCATGCCTGGCGAGTGGCACCTCGTTCACCTGGGGAGTCGTGCCGTGGGAGGTGCCGGTCTCGTCATGACCGAGATGGTTTGCGTCTCACCCGAAGGACGAATTTCTCCCGCAGACATTGGCATCTGGAGCGACGAGCAGGCCGAGGAATGGGCGCGGATCACGGAATTCATCCACACCCATTCGGAGTCGAAGGTTGGTATCCAGGTCGGTCATTCCGGGAGAAAAGGCTCCACCAAACTGATGTGGGAGGGCGACACCGATCCCCTCGACGAGGGCAATTGGGAGATCATCGGCCCGTCTCCAATCAAGTACCGACCGGACGCCCAGGTGCCGCGGGAAATGACCAGGGAAGACATGGATCAGGTGCGGGATCAACATGTGGGGGCCGCTATTCGAGCCGACCGAGCCGGCTTCGATTGGCTCGAGCTTCACTTTGCCCACGGATATCTCCTGTCCAGCTTTCTGACTCCTCTGGCAAATCAGAGGTCAGATGAGTACGGGGGTTCGATGCAGGACCGAATGCGGTACCCACTGGAAGTGTTCGACGCTGTGCGTGAGGTCTGGCCTGACGGAAAACCCATCTCCGTTCGCATCTCGGCAACCGACTGGGTCGAAGGAGGGTTTGACGGTGACGACGCTGTTGTCCTCGCCGAGGCCCTGAAGAGCCATGGGTGTGACCTGATCGATGTATCGACCGGTCAGACATCTGTCGAAGCGCGTCCCGAGTACGGACGGCTCTACCAAACCCCTTTTAGTGACCGGATTCGAAACGAAGTGGGGATCGCCACGATGACCGTGGGTGCCGTGTCTTCCATTGACGACATCCACAACATCCTCGTCTCCGGGCGTGCCGACCTCTGTGTGATGGCCCGACCCCATCTTGTCGACCCTTACTGGACCATGAATGCTGCAATCGATCTCGGTTATGCCGATCACGACTACCCAAAACAATATCTGTCCGGTCTGGCATCACGGCGCAGGGAACAGGACCCGATAGCACCGGACGTTTTTCGCTAGGACGGTTGATCTGGTGTTGACACCGGAAGACGTGCGTCATCGATTCGAAGTCGCCGCCGACTTTCTGAGATACACGCCAGGAGCGCAGGACTTGGTTCGGGCGGCTCTCCCTCTCAGCCCGCTCGTCGTATCGACTCAGAGGTCATTGAGGAGGGTCGGTTCGGCAAGCGCCGGCACCCCGCTACCGGTCTTCCCCAGAAGCCAGGCCCCGACGCCGGATCAGAGTTGAGAACACGTCCGGGCTACTCGTAGTCGTAGAAGCCTTGTCCGCTTTTGCGACCATGGAGACCGGCTTCCACCATGCGGGTCAAGAGAGGGGGAGAGGCGTACATCGGCTCCTTGAACTCCTCGTAGAGAACGTCGGCCACATACTTTGTCGTGTCGAGACCCACAAAGTCGGCTAGCTCGAGTGGCCCCATCGGATGGTTGGCTCCGAGACGCATGGCTGTATCTATGTCCTCCTTGGTCGCCACCCCGGTTTCGTACATCCGGACCGCTCCCAGCATGAAAGGGATCAGGAGCATGTTGACCACGAAGCCGGCCCGGTCCTTGGCGCGGATCACAGTTTTTCCGACGCTCTCGGCGTATGCCTGAGCCCGGTCCTCCACGCCCGGATCTGACATGACCGTTGTCACCAGTTCGACCAGAGCCATGACCGGAACCGGATTGAAGAAGTGCAAGCCGACGACATGATCGGGGCGGCTGGTTGCCGAGGCGATTCTGGTGATGGGAATCGAAGATGTGTTGGAAGCGAAGATGGCGTCGGAGTCGGTGACGATCTCGTCGAGGTCGGTGAAGATCCGCTTCTTCAAATCCTCGTTCTCGGTGGCGGCTTCAATCACGAGTTGGCGATCGGCCTGTTCGGTCAGGTCCGTAGAAAGGGCGATCCGGCTGAGGATCTCACTTCGTCCGGCTTGATCGAGCTTCTCCCGCTCGATCGCTCTATCCAGGGATTTCTCAATTCGACTCATGGCCGCCTCGGCAGCCTCGGGGTTGATCTCATGAACGATGACGTCGCTACCGGCTCTGGCACACACCTCGGCGATTCCGGATCCCATGAGGCCCCCACCGATAACACCCACACGCTCGATCAACATGGCATTGGACTCCTCGTCGGTTTGACGGCCATGATGGTGTGGGTTTTGTGGGTGTGCCACTTGACAGCACTCGTGGTCCACGGCCCATTCGTGGTTACCCTCCCGCCTTCAGATGTCATACGACCACAGAGCAATCGAAGCCAAATGGCAAGACCGTTGGGCGACCGAGAAAGTCTTCCACGCCGCCGAGGACGGGTCGAAGCCCAAGTTCTACAACCTGTGCATGTATCCGTATCCCTCAGGGGTCCTCCACCAGGGACATGTGCGCAACTACACGTTTGGTGATCTGCTCACCCGCTACAAGATCATGCAGGGCTACAACGTCCTGTCGCCGATGGGCTGGGACAGTTTTGGGCTTCCGGCAGAGAACGCTGCCATTGACACCGGTATTCATCCCAAGCTGAACACCGAGAACCAGATCACAACGATGACTCGCCAGATCAAACAGCTCGGAGCCATGTATGACTGGGACCGCGAGCTCGCTTCGCATCACGTCGACTTCTACCGGTGGGATCAGTGGCTATTTCTCGAGCTCTACGAGCACGGTCTTGCGTACAAAGCGGAAGCTCTCGTCAACTGGTGTCCCAAGGACCAGACCGTGCTGGCCAACGAGCAAGTCATCGACGGTCTCTGTGAGCGGGACGGCACTCCAGTCGAGAAGAAGCAGCTCTCGCAATGGTTCTTCCGGATCACCGAATTCGCGGACAGGCTGCTCGATTCGTTGGACAATCTGACAGAGTGGCCAGACCGCGTGCGCACGATGCAGAGAAATTGGATCGGACGGTCGGAGGGTGTGACATTCACAATCGAGGTCGAACGTGGTGGTTCGTTCGATGTTTTGACGACGAGACCCGACACCACCTTCGGGATGACCTTCTGTGTCCTCGCTCCCGAGCATCCATTGGTGGAGTCGCTCATCACGGATTCCGAAACGGAGACCGAGGCCAGGGAGTACATCGTCGCCGCCGGGCGCGCCTCGGACATCGAGCGGATGGCCGAGGGGGGCAAGACCGGGGTATTCACAGGCTCCTTTGCCATCAACCCGGTCAACGGAGTCGGGGTGCCGATCTACATCGCCGACTATGTGCTGATGGGCTACGGAACCGGGGCGATCATGGCGGTTCCAGGTCAAGACCAGCGGGACTGGGAGTTCGCCACCAAGTATGGGATCGACATCATCCGCACGGTCCAGCCACCGGACGATTGGGACGGCGAGGCCTATGTCGGAGACGGGATCACCATCAACTCGGGCTTCCTCGATGGTTTGCCAATGGAGGAGGCCAAGAACCGGATCGTCGATTGGCTGAAGGAGGAGGAGATCGGCGAGGCGACGGTGCAATACCGCCTGCACGATTGGCTCATCTCGCGGCAGCGCTACTGGGGTTGTCCCATCCCGATGCTCAACTGTGACGAGTGCGGTCTGGTGCCGGTGCCTCGTGAGGATTTGCCTGTCTTGCTTCCCCATGTTGAGGACTACACCCCAAAGGGCAGGTCACCGCTGGCCGCGGTCGAGGACTTCGTCAACACCACCTGTCCCAACTGTGATGGGCCGGCGCAGCGCGAGACCGACACCATGGACACCTTTGTCGACTCGTCCTGGTACTTCCTTCGCTATACCGACGCCCACAACGACGACGCCATTTTCGACCCGTCCAAGCCCGCGTACTGGATGCCGATCGACCAGTACATCGGCGGCGTGGAGCATGCCGTCCTCCATCTTCTGTATGCGCGCTTCATCACAATGTTCCTCTTCGACATCGGTCTCAGCCCTGTCGAGGAGCCCTTTACCCGCCTGTTCACCCAGGGAATGATTACGCTCGACGGTGCCAAGATGTCGAAATCCGCGGGCAATGTGGTCGACCCTCTGGGGCTCTTCGACTCCCACGGCGCCGACGCTCTCCGTCTCTATCACCTGTTCATGGGGCCACCAACCGACGATGCGGCGTGGAACACCAACGGAGTGGAGGGAACGCGCCGGTTTCTGGAGCGAGTGTGGAAGCTGGGATCAGCGGAGGGCGTCTTCGTGGTCCGGGAAGAGACCGATACGGATAGGGAGATCCTGGCGGTGGCCCATCGCACGGTGCGCAAGGTCACCGAAGATATTGACAGATTCCGTTTCAACACCGCAATACCGGCTTTGATGATCCTCGCCAACGAGTTGGCTGACTATGCCTCGGATGAGCCGCTTCAGGAGACCTATGACGAGGCAGTCCGGCTCATGCTGCTGATGCTGTCGCCCATGGCGCCTCATGTCGCCCACGAGCTGTGGGAGATGCGGGGCAACAGCGAGATGCTGGCCCTTCAGGACTGGCCCACCTGGGATGAGCAACTGGTCCGCGAGGAGACGGTGACCATGATCGTCCAGGTGAACGGCAAGGTCCGGGATCGTGTTGAGGTGGCGACCGATATCACTGCCGAAGAAGCGGAGGAACATGCGTTGAGTCTGGAAAAGATTCGGGGCTGGATCGACGGTCACGAAGTGCGCAAAGTGGTCGTTCGCCAGCCAAACCTGGTCAACATCGTCATCGGGTGAACGCAGGGCGCGTCCTCACGGAAGCAGGTGTGGATACTGACGAGCTGAGGGTTCTCATCCACCCGATACAGCCTGAGCAAGTGTGGCTGAGATCTGCAACTCCGTTGATGATTAGGTTCTGGGGCTCCGGGATACAGGCGATGACCGTGCGTCGCTGGATCTTTGTCGACCCGGGGCTTCTCAATGGGGATAGGGCGAAACTCAGCCTCCTCATCATCCACGAATTGGTCCATGTCCGCCAATGGTCTGATCTCGGCGTTCTCGGCTTTCTCAGCAGCTATTTGGGGAGTTACCTGCGGGGGAGACGTAACGGTTTGAACCACCGGGACTCCTACAGGGCTATCGATCTCGAGGTGGAGGCACGTGAGATCCAGGCTCGCTTTCGGTAGCGCGAGATCTGTCGAGAGGGTTCCCTTGGGCGGTCGACTCGGCTAGGTAGTCGGGTATGTGGGTGGAGTGGGAAGGCGGTCGGTGAGCCGCGCCGTGGCGGTAGCTGCTGTCGTAGGGGCGGCGGTGTTGGTTGGCGGGTCGCTCGGCTCGCTCGACCGCCCGCAGGAAACTGCTGGCGGCACCGAGTCAAACGTCGAGACTGTCACGGCGAGCATCGACGTTCATGTCGCGGGGTGGGTGGTCTCACCGGGCGTAGTCCGGGTCGCGTCAGATTCGATTGTCGCTGACGCCATCGAGGCCGCAGGCGGTCTTCGCCCTGGAGCGCTGGTCGATCTGATCAACCTGGCCGCCCCGATCCGCTCGGGTGATCAGATCGTGGTTCCCGGCCCTGACGCCATGGCCGGGTCATCCGAAGGGGGACTCCTCGCTCTAAACAGGGCATCGGCGAACGATCTGGAGGGACTTCCTGGCGTGGGACCGGTCCTAGCCGAGCGGATCGTTGCCTACCGGGAGCAGAACGGTCCTTTCACCGAGGTAGAGGATCTGCTCCAGGTCGGTGGAATAGGTGAGGCGAAGCTGGCCTCGATTCGTGATCTGGTCCGTGTCCCTTGATACCTGATCATCCGGCCCTGCCGCCTCCAGTGTCTCGTCCTTGGATAGCGGTGGCGATCGCTACGTGGTTGGTCACGACGCTGATCGCACAAAACTCAACGCTCGAACCGCTCGATCCGGGACCCGTTTCGGGTGTTGCGGTGCTGGCCAGTGACCCGGTGGAGGGTCGATATGGGTACTGGGTGATGGCCCAGACGGAGGACGGCGCACTTCTCTTCGACATCGACCAGTCAGGTGGGTTGGGCCGAGGCGACACGGTCAGTTTCCAAGGGATGCGTCGCGGAGACCCTGGTCGACGGGGAGTCCACGAGTATCGAGCCCGGGTGAGCGTCACATCGATCACACTGGTGTCCGCATCTTCCTCGCCGCCGCTGCGTCTGGGTGACGCCCTGAGAAACCGGGTCATGTCCCGTCTGGAGCCGTTCGATGCGGGCCGCGGTCTTGTCGCCGGGTTCCTGATCGGCGACACCTCAAAGGTTGATGTGGCAGATATCGAGGCGATGCGTCGTGCCGGCCTGTCCCATTTCGTCGCGGTCAGCGGATCAAACGTGGCTCTCTTTCTAGGACTGCTTGTGTTTGCTGCCGGTCCTCTTGCTCTCGGACCGAAACGCCGCGCTCTGGTTGGGTTGATTGGTTTGCCCGTCTACGCGGCAGCGACTCGTTTCGAGCCCTCGGTCATGCGGGCTTCGGTAATGGCCGGCATTGCCCTGGGAGGACGTCTCATCGGTGTCGTTTTGGAAGCATGGCAACTGCTTTCGCTCGCCGTGATCGGTCTCCTGGTGCTGGATCCGCGGCTGACTGGTAGCGCCGGTTTTCAGCTCTCCGTGGCAGCGACCGCCGGAGTGCTGGTTGGGGCGCGATGGCCCCTGAATGGTGGCAGGGTGGTTCGAGCCCTAGCGATCACGGTCGGTGCTCAGATCGCGGTGGCTCCTCTCATCCTCGCCCATTTCGGCTCGGTTCCGATGATGTCGCCACTGGTCAACCTGGTTGCGGCTCCCATCGTCGCTTCCTCGACCTTGATTGGCGCTGTCGGTGTCGCAGGTCCGTCATTTCTGCTCCATATCGCCGCCTGGTTGGCCGATTTGGTTCTTCTGTTGGCGAGGGGAGCTGCGATATGGCCACAGCTCGAATCACTCCCTCTTCTAATGATCCTTCTGGTAGGGGTGGTCACGGTTCGTTTTCCGTGGAGCCGATCGCTGGTCGCCGTTGGCGGTGCGGTGGTCGTTGTGGTTCTGGTTTTGGGTAGAGGGTCTCCGGTACCTGACCCCGGGGTGATTGTCTTGGATGTCGGCCAGGGCGACGCCATCCTGATCCACGGAGGGGATGACAGTTACGCCCTTGTCGACGGCGGTCCAGATGCCCTGGTTCTCGCCGACCGGTTGCGCAAGTACGGAGTAGACCGACTTGACCTGGTGGTTCTGACACACGTCCATGCCGACCACGCCACCGGACTCACCGGGTTGGTAGGCAAGATCTCGTTGGGACAGGTTTGGATGCGGACCGAGCCGCACGTCACCGCAGCATTGGAAGGTTTGACATCTGCCCTACGTGACTATGGCGTGCCAGTCGTTGAACCGCAGGTGGGCGAGATATTTCGCCTGGGTTCTTTGAGCCTGGTGGTGGAGGGACCTCTGCGAAAGTATGCGTCACCCAACGACCAGTCGATTGTTGTCACGGTCCTCGGGTCGGACCGGACCATGCTTCTTGCGGGTGACATTGAAGCCTTTGCCCAGGGCGAACTGTCCCATCTCAGAGCTGATGTGCTCAAGGTCCCGCACCAGGGCGCGGCGACTTCGGACCCTGAATGGTTGGAGGAGGTCGGCGCCGACCTCGCCGTCATATCTGTGGGGACCAACCAGTTCGGCCACCCGGCGGAATGGGTGATAGAGGTCCTCGAAGAGTCCGGGGCCGAAGTGGTGAGAACGGACCAGGTGGGAGACGTTGTGGTTCCCCTCTCCTAATCTCGCTCCATGGGCGATGTGCTGACACTGGGCGACACAAAGCTCCCTCTCGGTGAGGTGACCTACGTGATGGGTGTCATCAATGTCTCTCCCGACTCGAAGAACACCCACACTGTTGCCTTCTCGATCGATGACGCTCTTCTCATGGCCCACCGCTACCGGATCTGGGGGGCGACACTCATCGATCTCGGAGGTCAATCATCACATTTTGACAATCCAACTATCGAGGCCGCAGACGAGGTTTCCAGAACAGTGCCGGTCATCGAGGCCATGGTTGCCGAAGGGCATCTTGTTGCTATCGACACTTGGAAACCCGAGGTCGCAGAGGCGGCCGTTGCGGCCGGAGCTGTGATCGTCAACGACACCGGTGGCCTCGCCGACCCGGCAATGAGGAAAGTGGTGGCCTCGACGGGGGCAGCCGTGGTCGCCGTTCACATTGAAGGTGCCAACCCACACGAGGTCGCAAATGTCGAGATCCGGAAGGACAAAGCTGAGCACATAGCCGAGCAATTTCGTCAGCTTCTCTCCGAGCTCGAGTCGGTTGGCATCGACAACGTGATTATCGACCCCGGGATCGCTCTCAGCTATCGGGGCGACTACGTGTCCTACACCCAGATGCAGCTAGCAGTGATTGCGGAGTCGGAGCACCTCCACTTGCTCGGCAAACCCGTTCTGATACCCATTCCCCGCAAAAGGGATGGCCACAGGGTTGCCGCCTACATTTCTCTCGCTCTGGAGCATCGCGCAGACATCATCAGGGTTCACGATGTCGCCATGGCGTGCGACCTCGCGCGGCTTTTTGGTCGTACCCAATGACTACGTTGAGACCGTGTCACTTCTGATCGTCGCAGGTCCCTCCAACGCCGGCCCCGGTGAGAGAGAGCAGATGCTGGCGGCAGCCACGGAGCACTTTGTCGGCAAAGGGCTCAGCCGTGATGACGTGGTGCGTATCGACGTGCCGGGTCGAGGTGCCGGCGAGCCCGGGGACGGTCCAGTGCGTTCCGAACTCGAGCCGATGATCCCTCTTCTTCAATCGGGGTCATTGTTCGGTGAAGCCCAGGGTTTGGAGCTGATGGAAGCCCAGAATCTGCAGAAGGCTGAAGTGGAGACACTTGCCGAGTTGCTCGAAGGTGCCGACCTCCAACTT
>Ga0114949_10002369_pt1 | contig 11771 bp, 9 predicted proteins | sample N074metaG_FD_83505 | JGI IMG/M metagenome (GOLD analysis project Ga0114949, IMG submission 83505) | Deep subsurface microbial communities from Kermadec Trench to uncover new lineages of life (NeLLi) - N074 metaG | ecosystem: Environmental > Aquatic > Marine > Ocean trench > Sediment | place... | reverse complement strand
TTGACCGATGCCGGGCAGCAGGCGCAGCGGTTTGTCGCGGACAACAAAAAACGCCGGGAGTGTGGCCTTGCCGAAAGACCGGTGGATAGCAAGCTTTTGGCGTCAATGGAACATGGGCTTCCCCCGTGCAGTGGCGTAGCTCTGGGCGTAGATCGATTATTAATGTTGTGCACCGGCAACTTGGATATTCGCCACGTGCTCGCTTTTGATTGGCAGCGCAGCTAGGCCAGCACGGCCGCACCATAGCCGTCGATAAACTCCTGTGGCATTCTGCGGGGTCGGCCCGAACTCAGGTCTATGCAGGCAAAGCGCATAGTGGCGCGCAACAGGGTTACCCCGTCTTCCACTCGGATAATTTGAAAATCCCGCTGCATGGTCAGTTTCTTGTCCCATTGGGTAATCCAGGTTCCCGCGACAATGTCCTGGCCTTCATGGGAGGCCCGCAAATAATTGTACCGGGCCTGGGTTATGGCCATGGCGCGGTTCAGGCGGCGGTAAGAATCCAGGTCCAGACCCAGGGCTACCGAATGTGCCCAGGCCACTTGCTCACACCATTTTACGTACACCGTATTATTGGTGTGATTGAGGCCGTCAATATCGGCGGCCAGTACGCGGGTTTGCAGGGTAAACGGCCGGGGGTGATCCCAGCTGTCCGGGTTAATGTTCACCGGGAGAATTAACGGGCGACAAGCTTGTTTTCCCCTTCTTCCAACGGTTTCTGGGCGATGTTGTTGAAGGCGTAAATCACCGCGATGACCGGGCAGAGTATATTGAAAAAGGCAAAGGGCGCGTAGCTGAATGTGGCGACACCCAGTGTGGCTGACATATAGGCACCGCAGGTGTTCCAGGGGATAAGAGCGGAGGTGAGGGTTGCGGAATCCTCCAGAGTGCGCGACAGGTTGAGGCGGGAGAGGCCGCGCCGCTGGTATTCATCCTTGAACATACGGCCGGGCAGGGCAACGGCGATAAACTGGTCTGCCGCTAGAATATTGGTGCCTATACAGGTCACTACCGTGGTAGTGATCAGGGAGCCGGTGCCGGTGACACGCTTGAGGGCCAGCTTCAACAGGAAGGTCAGGATTCCGGTGCGCTCCAGCACGCCGCCAAAACCCAGGGCCACCATAATTAACCAGACGGTATTGAGCATGCTGCTCATGCCGCCCTTGCTAAGCAGGGCATCGAGAAACTCATTGCCACTGTTGGAGGTATAGCCGTCAAACAAACTAATCCAGATACCCTTGAACATGATAAAGCCTGTGCCAAGGCCCGGGTTATCGCCGGCCAGTTTGACAACGGTCTCGGGCTGAAACAGCAGGGCCAGCACGGCGCCGGCCAATGCGGTGACAATAATGGCGGGGAAAGCGGGAAACTTCTTGTAGACCAGGCCCAGCATTAGCAGCAGTGGAAACAGCAGGTGCACGCCAATATTGAATTCTGCCAGCAGGCTGGATTTCAGAGTCTCGATCTCGGCGGGCGTGGTGCCGCCCGAGCCACCGATCAGCAGGAAAATAATCAGGGCGATAGCAAAGCTGGGAACCGTGGTCCACAACATGTGGCGTATATGATCAAACAAATCCACCGAGGTAGCGGCGGCGGCGAGATTGGTGGTGTCTGACATGGGCGAGAGCTTGTCGCCAAAGTAGGCGCCGGAAATGATAGCACCGGCGGTAATGGCCGGGGACAGGTCAAAGCTGCCGGCTATTCCCATCAGGCCAATACCCAGCGTGCCCGCCACAGTCCAGGAGCTGCCTATGCTAATGGCTATGATGGCGCAGATCATGGCGCTGGCGGCGTAAAAAATGCCCGGATTGAGAATTTGTACGCCGTAGTAAATCATGGCTGGCACCGTGCCTGCCAAAATCCAGGTGCCGATCAACATGCCCACTGCCAGTAAGATCAGGGTGGGGCCCAGGCCAATGGCAATGCCGGAGATGATACCCTCCTGGGCCTCCTTCCACGGCACGCCAACCTTGCGTCCTACCAGGGCTGCCACGCAGGTAGCCAGCACCAGGGCAATCTGGTTGGCGCCGTAACTTGAATCGGCACCAAACAGGTAGACCGAGCAGGCCAGCAGGGAGATCAGAAAAACAATGGGCGTCAGCGCCAGGGCGAGGGTCAAATCGGGGTTGTCATGTGTCGTAGAGCTCAAGGGCAGGGTTCTCTCACAGTTTACTTATGATTATTTACTGCAGTGCCCAAGAATGCCCTAAAAGCTGTCGCCGGTACAGTGCGAACTAGGGGGCCGGGCAAGCCCGTTTTCTGACAGCCCGCATTTCATCGGCTAAGATAGCACCTCACCCACCTCTTCTGGCTAGTAACGACAGGTAGGAAAATGCCACGGCCGACAATATCCCGGCGCACTAACACCCCGGTGCAACAATGACCGCAGATAGCAAGGCCCTTGCCCTGGGCCTGGCGTCGGTGTTGTTGTGGTCGACGGCGGCGACGGCATTTAAATTGGCGCTGCGAGAGATGGATGTAGTGCAGCTGTTGTTTTATGCCATCAGTTGCTCGGCCGTCGTGTTGAGCGCGATAGTTTGGCGCAGTGGAAAATGGCATTTACTGCGGCAATACCTCAAACAAAATTTTTCCTACTTTCTGTTTATGGGCTTGCTCAATCCGTTGATTTATTACCTGGTGCTGCTGCGGGCCTACGACCTGCTGCCGGCGCAACAGGCCCAGCCGATAAACTATACCTGGGCTATTACCATGGCTCTGCTGGCGGTGCCGCTACTGGGCCAGAAGCTATCGGGCAGAGATATTCTGGCCGCCTTGCTGGGCTACGCCGGAGTGGTTGTCATCGCCACCCAGGGGCGGGTGCTGGCCATGGAGTTTGCCAGCCTGGAAGGTGTGATGCTGGCATTGCTAAGCACGGTTATCTGGGCCTTGTACTGGATATTCAACACCCGCAGCCAGCGGGACCCCATAGTTTGCCTTTGCTTGAATTTCCTGTTGGCCGCGCCCTTTGCCCTGCTGCTGTGCCTGGTGATGTCCACCGTAGTGCTGTCCAGTTGGCAGGGCTTGAGTGCGGCACTCTATGTCGGATGCTTTGAGATGGGGATTACCTTTGCCCTGTGGACTATGGCGTTGCGACTGTCCAGTAGCGTGGCCCGGGTGGGCAATTTGATCTTTTTGTCGCCATTGATATCACTGGTTTTTATAGCAACAATTCTGGGCGAGGTCATCCATCCGGCAACATTGTTGGGTCTGGCTTTCATTATTCCCGGTGTGTTGCTACAGCAGGCACAACGGCCCGCCGAAAAAGTTCGGGCGTAGTTGGGTGGAGAACCGGAAGGGGAACCGGCCCAAACTGCTGCAACCGGAGCTGCCAGCGCTTTATTACCTGCATAATTTTCTCAGCCTGTGCGAAACAGTGCAGCGCCAGTATCTCGATATACTGGACGCGGAGGAACGGGCGTTCCTGCAGCGGTTTCACGGCCTGAGCCAAGCGGCGCAGTGTCTCTATGTGCGGTTGCTGTCCCGGCGCGGACCCCAATTCAGGCTGAGCAAGCTGGCCTACGTGGAGATAGGCGCGCTGCCAGCAGTGGTACGCGAACTGGAGAGGGCGGGCGCGGTAAGTGTAGCGGCCGGTCTTGAGGTGGAGAACCTTGGTCGGCTTTTTACCGTGGTGGAACTGGCCAAAGCCTATGGCGATGTTCTGCCCCGTGGGCGTGCTGCGGGCAAAGTGTCTTTGTTACAGGCCATTGATGAACTCGAGCTGACCCCGGAGCAGCATCTGCGCTTGCTCACCCGGGAGGGCGAGGAAACATTCATTGCGCCCACGGGGGTAGAGCTTGTCGAGCTGCTGCAACTACTTTTTTTTGGCAATCGCCATCAGGGTATGACCGACTTTGTCCTGCGCGACTTGGGCGTGGCGCAATATTACCCCTATGCCCTGGATCCCAAGCACCGCTTGTTCCCCTGCCGCGAAGCGCTGGATGAATACCTGGCGTGCTGTGGCGCGGAAGATGATTTTTACACTTACCTGGAACTGGATGACGATGAGGGCATGGCGCAGGTGGCCGCACTCATGCTGGTAACATCGATTGAATTTCCTGTGGCTCTGCTGCGCTGGCAGCGCGCCTGGAATAGGGTGGCCAAGGAGCTGGAGCGTCGCAGGCAATTCGACCTGGCCACTGCGCTCTTTGAACGCAGCGACCGGCATCCCGCCCGGGAGCGACGGGCCCGCATTCTGGCAGTACAGGGCGATTGGAGCGGGGTTGTTGCGCTGTGTGAAAGTATCTTGTCCTCACCCTGGTGCGAGGCGGAGCAAGAAGCTGCGGAAAAGCTATTGAGCCGGGCACGGCGCAAGCTGGGCGGGCCCACACAGCGCAGACAGACCGATTCTTTTCAGCAAATGAAGCTGACTCTGAAGCCGGGCGGCGAAGGCGTGGAGTTGGCGGCGGCGAACTTTTTAGCCGGTGACTGGCACTCGGTGTATTTTGTGGAAAACACCTTGATGAATACCCTGTTCGGGCTGGCATTCTGGGAACAGATTTTTGCTGATATTCCCGGGGTGTTTCACCACCCCTACCAGGGCAGCCCCCGCGATATGTATGAAGGTGATTTTCTGGCGAACCGACAGGAGGCCATAGCGCAGCGGCTTCTGGAACTGCGCCATGGCAATCTGCGCGAGGAGTTGATGGGCGCCTACCGGCGTTATTGCGGTTATCAATGTCACTGGGTAGATTGGCGACAGGTGGACGAGGCTATGGTGGATATCGCCCTGCAACAGATACCGCCGCAGCATTTGTTCGCCATCTGGGAACGGCAGCTGTTTGATCCGGCGGAAAACCGCAGTGGCTTTCCCGATTTGATTGCCTTTGGCAACCCCGCTGAGGGCTGCCCTGGGAAATATTGCATGATCGAGGTTAAGGGGCCGGGCGACTCACTGCAGAGCAACCAGAAACGCTGGCTGCGCTTTTTTGCTGAAAACGCCATACCAGCGCAAGTTGCCTGGGTGGAGTGGGCCGGTGCCTGAATTACAGGCCGTCGAGGCGACCTGCCAGCCCGATAGCGCTGTGGTAAGTATTCGTGAGTTGGCAGAATTCTGCTATCGCAGCGGCGACATAGATCATCGCTTTACCCCCTCGCCCACGGGCGTGCAAGGTACGGAGGGCCATCAGCGCGTCTTCAACAAGCGCCCGGCGTCTTATGCCAGCGAGTATCCCGTGGAGTATCGTCACGTTTGCGGCGGTGTTCACCTGCTGCTGCGGGGTCGAGCCGATGGCTATGATGCAAGCCGCACCCTGGTGGAGGAAATCAAAACCTGCAGGGTAAACCCCAGAACAATTCCCGAGTCGGTCAAGCAGCTGCATTTGGCCCAGGCCCGCCTGTACGCTGCCATAATCTGTGCGCAGCAGGGTCTGGAGCGGCTGGAAGTGAGGCTCACCTGGTTCAATATCGACAGCGAAGAGGAGTGGGTTTCACGCTACCACTACAGCGCCGCAGAACTGGACGAATTTCTCCAGAATTCGCTGCACCGGTTTACCACCTGGCTGGCGTTGCTGGACGGCTTGCGCAGTAGGCGCAACGAAAGCATCGCCAGGCTGCGCTTTCCCTACGCCGAATTTCGCGCGGGGCAGCGGGATATTGCCGAGTTGGTGTACAAATGCATAGCGCAGCGCGGCCAGTTGCTGCTGGAAGCGCCTACCGGTATCGGAAAAACCGCCGCGGTCCTGTTTCCTGCGCTCAAGGCCATGGCCGGTGACAAACATGACAAGCTGGTCTACCTCACAGCAAAATCTGTGGGCAGACGCGCGGCGGAACAAACCCTGGCACACTTCCGCAGCGCGGGCTTTGCCGGCAGCGCCATGAGTTTGACCGCCAGGGACAAAATTTGCCTGTCCCCGGGGAAAGCCTGCCACGGAGACGATTGCCCCTATGCCAGGGGTTATTATGACAAACTGCCAGCGGCGCGGGAGGCCGCCATTCGGTCGCCATCCCTGACCCGAGACGACATCGAAAAATTGGCTAAAACCTTTGAGTTGTGCCCCTATCAATTGGCCCAGGACCTCCTGCCCTGGGTAGACATCGTCATCGCTGATTTACACTATTTTTACAGTTTGACACCTTTGTTTTCGCAGTTGATGGAGTCTGGCCAGCAGCGCTGGACGGTGCTGGTGGACGAGGCCCATAACCTGCCCTCGCGGGCCCGCAAGATGTACAGCGCAAGCCTGTCCAGGGCCGCTCTGATGCGGGCAAAAAAACAGCTGGCGAAACAGGCGCAGGCGAGCATTGTCCACAGTCTGGCAAAGGTGAACAGGGCGATGCTGGCCCTGCAAAAACAGCCCTGGCGGGAGGACGACTTCCACAGCGCTGTCGAGCTGCCGGAGGGCTTGCAAGATGTGTTACAGCAGTTGGTTGCCAGCCTGGGAGAGGCGATGGCGGATGACGCTCTTCTGTTACAGCGATTTCCGGCGCTGAAAGACTTCTACTTCCAGGTGCTGCAGTTTTTGCGAGTGGCCGAAAACTGGGGTGGTGACTATCGCTTCGAGATGAGCCGTGCTGCGCCTGGCAACAGTGGGGCCTCCAAAACGATAGGGCAGAGTTTGCAGCTGGATCTGAACTGCCTGGACCCGGCGCGGCTGCTGGCACACAGGCAACAGCTGTTGTGTTCGTTGACCTTGTTCTCGGCCACCCTGTCCCCGATAGATTGGACCCGGGCGTCCCTGGGCCTGCGACATGACGCGGTGTGCAGGCGGCTGAGCTCGCCCTTCTCAACAGGGCAAATGCAGGTTTCGGTCGCGACCCATATCGATACACGGTTTCGGCAGCGAGCCGATTCACTGCCTGCTTTGGCGGCGCTGCTAAACCATTGGCTGGCGCTGGAGTCCGGCAACTGTATTGTCTATTTCCCCTCTTATCGCTACTTACAGGATTGCGTAGAGCAATTAAAAGCGCTGGGCTTGGGGAGTTGGGGCCGCTCGCTCTGGCAGCAGAGCCCAGATCAGGGCGAGCAGCAGCGGCACGAGTTGCTGGATTGGTTGGAGTGCCGCAGGGATGTACTGGCTTTTTGCATTCTGGGTGGTGTGTACGGTGAGGGCATAGACCTGCCCGGTGAGCGGCTCTGTGCGGTGGTGGTAGTGGGTGTGGGCCTGCCGCAGGTGAACCGGGACACCGAGCAATTGCGCAACTACTTTGAACTTTGCTATGGACAGGGCTTTCGCTATGCCTATTTGTATCCCGGCATGCAAAAGGTAGATCAGGCGCTGGGCCGGGTGGTGCGACGTGCTGATGACAGTGGGCGAGCCCTGTTAGTGGATACGCGCTACTCCCGTGTTGAATATCGGCAGTTGCTACCGCCCTGGTGGTCATATGCAGAGCTGGAAGGCTTCTGATTGCGGGCCTGGTCAAATTATTTAGCCTTGGCAGTCATTCGCACGCCGTCCCGGTGCCGTAAACTGGGCACACAGAGCACAACTGGGTTATGGTGGCTGTCCGCTGGCTGCACGCAGCCTGATTCAGCATCTGAATACGGGTCATAATTCCAGCAAAATCATAGCTGTGCTACAGTCACCGGCCGATAAAAACACACCATGCATGGGGTAACATCGATATGCGTTTAGCGATACCTAAAGAAACCCACCCGGGAGAGAACCGGGTGCCTATCATTCCCGATATAGCGAAAAAGCTGTGTCGCATGGGTGCCGAGGTAGTCATAGAAGCGGGTATGGGGGAGGGGTCGGGCTTCACCGACGCCCAGTACATAGACGCGGGCGCCACCGTCTCCACCGACCGCAGGGAATTGTTCGCTAGCGCGGATATGCTACTGCGCTTGCGCAAGCCCGAGATGGAAGAAATTGCCCTGATGAAATCCGGCTGTATCCATATCAGCTATCTCGATCCATTTAACGAGCATGAGCTGGTTGAGGCCCTGCGCAAGCAGGGGGTGACGGCTATCAGTATGGAAATGATCCCCCGCACAACGCGCAGCCAGAAAATGGATGCACTGAGCTCCCAGGCCAACCTTGCGGGCTATGTGATGGTGATGTTGGCCGCGGCGAAGCTGCCGCGGATTTTCCCCATGATGATGACCCCGGCGGGCACCCTGAAGCCAGCCAAGGTGTTTATTATCGGCGCGGGGGTAGCGGGGCTACAGGCCATTGCCACGGCGAAACGCCTGGGCGCCAAAGTTACCGCATTTGACACCCGCCCCGTTGTTGCCGAGCAGGTGAGGTCGCTGGGTGCCAGCTTCCTCGAAATTGACCTGGGGGACACAGGCGAGACTTCAGACGGTTACGCCAAAGAGCTCACGCCGGAGCAAATTCAGATACAGCGGGACGCGCAAAAGGCGTTTATCGCCGAGTCTGATGTACTGATTACCACGGCCCAGGTTTTTGGCCGCAAACCACCGGTTATTGTGACCCGGGATATGGTCGAGGGAATGGCCCCCGGTTCAGTGGTGGTGGACATGGCGGCTGAAACCGGCGGTAATGTGGAGGGCTCGGTGCCTAACGAGACCGTCGATATCAATGGCGTAACCGTTATTGGGCTGGGAAATTTGTCCAACGAGGTCGCTCGCGATGCCAGCCAGATGTATTCGTCCAACTTGTTCAGCCTGGTTGAAGACAGTTGGGACAATGAGAGCAATGCCTTCATTATCGATTTTGAGCACGACATCCTCCCCGGGTGCATCATCACCCACGGTGGTGAAGTGACCAATGAAACTATCAAAAAAATTCTGGCAGGAGATAGCTGATGGAAATTGTATTTCTGACATTTATTCTTATGTTGTCCATATTTCTGGGCTTCGAGTTAATTACCAAGGTGCCTTCCACCCTGCACACTCCCCTGATGTCTGGCGCCAATGCCATATCGGGTATCACCGTAGTGGGAGCGATTGGCTTGGCAGGTACTGGCCAGCAGGACCTGGCCAACTGGCTTGGGGCCGCCGCTGTCGCCCTCGCGACGATCAACGTCGTCGGTGGTTATCTGGTAACTGATCGCATGCTGGCCATGTTCAAGAAGAAAGGGAGTAGCCAGTAATGGAAACGGCATCTAATTTGGGGTTGGTCATTCAGTTCGCGTTTGTCGTATCCGGAGGCTTGTTTATCTACGGCCTGAAATTGCTGGGCTCTGCCGGCACGGCCAGGCGAGGCAATATGTTCTCTGCCATTGGCATGTTGGTAGCGGTAGCAGCGGCATTGCTGGACCAGGGCATCGTAGAGTACCAATGGATTTTATTGGGTTTTGTGGTCGGTGCCATCATCGGCGGTGCGGTTGCCCGTATGGTGCAAATGACATCCATGCCAGAGATGGTAGCGCTGTTTAACGGTTTTGGTGGACTGGCGAGTTTGTTGGTTGGCTGGGCCGCTATAACAATAGCAGACGATACCTTCACTTCGGTCACTATCGTATTGTCGATCCTGATCGGTGGCTTAACCTTTACCGGCTCCATGGTTGCCTATGGCAAGTTGAGTGAGAAGCTTGGCAGCGGCGCGTTGATGTTCAAGGGCCAACAGGTCGTCAACAGTTTGATTGTATTGGGTATTCTTGTTAGTTCGGTGATGTTTTGCATCGAGCCGGCCAACTCGCAATGGCTGTACCTGGTTATCGGCCTGTCCCTGTTGTTTGGTGTGATGGTGGTTGTTCCCATAGGCGGCGCGGATATGCCGGTAGTGATTTCCCTGTTGAACTCCTATTCGGGTTTGGCTGCCTGTGCCGCGGGTTTCGCCATCAATAACAACATCCTGATCGTGGCGGGCTCGCTGGTGGGGGCGTCCGGTATTATTCTTACCCAGATTATGTGTAAGGCCATGAATCGCTCATTGAGCAATGTGCTGTTCAGTGGTTTTGGCAGTGCCAGAGTCGATACCACCGAGGTGGAGGGCGAAATCAAGCCGATCTCCGCTGAAGATGCCTATTATATATTGGAAGCCGCCACCACTGTGGCGATTGTTCCCGGTTATGGCATGGCGGTGGCCCAGGCCCAGCACGTGGTTAAGGAGTTGTGCGAGCTACTGGAGAAAAATGGGGCCGAAGTGAACTTTGGTATTCACCCTGTGGCGGGGCGTATGCCCGGGCACATGAATGTATTGTTGGCCGAGGCGGATGTGCCCTATGACCAATTACTGGAAATGGATGACATCAACTCGCGTATGGAGAATGTGGATGTAGCCATTGTTATCGGCGCCAATGACGTGGTAAACCCCGCTGCCAGAGAGAACGAGGGCAGCCCGATTTACGGCATGCCGGTCATCAATGTGGACAAAGCCAGAACGGTATTTGTACTCAAGCGCTCCATGGCATCGGGCTTTGCGGGTATTGAGAACCCGCTGTTCTACAAGGACAACACCCGAATGCTGTTTGGCGATGCCAAGGAATCGATAGCCGGCCTGGTGCGGGAGTTCAGTTAGCTCAACAAAGCAGTTCAAGGTTTTACACTGAACGCCGGCAGCCTGTCGGCGTTTTTTGTGTTCCATGCGCAGGATCAATATAGTGGGGTTTTAGACAGGCTAGGCTGTTGCTATAGTTTGTGCGAAGAAAAGGGGAGTATGGAATGGTTGCCAGAGCAAAAACAAAGACAAAAGCCAGGGCGAAAACCAGGCAGGTTAAGAAGGCAGTGAAGCCGAAGCCCAGGGTCAGCGCAGAACAGCCTATTATGGCGGCGCTGCGGGCCGAACATAAACACATCGCCAGGGTGATGCAGGTGTTTGCCCAGCAGCTGGACGCTGTGGATGCGGGGGAACTGGTGGACACGCACATACTGTACGAGACCATGGACTATATGGTGGTCTGGCCCGATCGCTTCCACCACCCGCGGGAAGACCTGGTGTACAGCCGGGTTGCGGAAGTGGATGCCAGCGCTGCGGACAATGTCGACACGCTGCAACGGGAACACGACCTGATGGCGGTGAAGGGGCAAAAATTACTGGCGGATATTGAGCGCTGGCGGCAGGGCAGTATCACCGGTGATACGGTGGTAAAAGAGGGCCGGGACTACGTTGAAAAGATGTATGAGCACATGAATGTCGAGGAGAAGCTGGTTTTCCCCCAGATAGAATCGGCGCTCAGCCTGGCCGATTGGCGTGAAATAGCGGTTGATGACCAATTGAAAGCCGCCGGGGATCCTGTCTTTGGTGGCCGTGTGGACAGGGAATTTCGCAATCTTGCCCGCAAGCTGCGACGCGGGCTGCGTCACACTGTCGAAAAAGGCGCAATGGTAGAGTGGGTTGGTATTGAGGCGCTGATGGAGTCAGCGGAGGTTCTGTCCATGGGATATGAGGCCGCTAGAGATACCACAGGTGATCACTTGCGTACTGTGTGGAAGGAATCTACCGGCATTTTACGCCGGGCGCCCCTGACGGCTGTGTTCCGCTGTACCGCAAACAATACGCGGCTGACAGTAAGCTGGCTGGAGCATGTTTTTGGCATATCCAAAGATACCCTGGGCGATCTCGCCCGGGTTAATCAGCAGCGTCGGGATCGTGTTCGGCTGCTTGATCGGGTGTAGCTGGCCCATCCTGGCCTTTGGGGTCTCGAAACTGTAGCTCCGCCAGGCGGGCGTAGAGACTATTGCTACGCAACAGCGACTGGTGGGTACCGGTTGCCACCACCTTGCCGCCGTCCATGACTGCAATCTTATCGGCGTGAAGAATAGTAGACAGGCGGTGGGCGATGATTACCGTTGTGCGATTGTGCATCAAGTCCTCCAGTGCCGCCTGCACCTGGTGTTCGCTTTCGGTGTCCAGGGCACTGGTGGCTTCGTCCAACAGTAAAATTTTTGGGTCGTTCAATATAGCTCTGGCCAGCGCGATGCGCTGCCGCTG
>Ga0114949_10002365_pt1 | contig 11778 bp, 6 predicted proteins | sample N074metaG_FD_83505 | JGI IMG/M metagenome (GOLD analysis project Ga0114949, IMG submission 83505) | Deep subsurface microbial communities from Kermadec Trench to uncover new lineages of life (NeLLi) - N074 metaG | ecosystem: Environmental > Aquatic > Marine > Ocean trench > Sediment | place... | reverse complement strand
CGCTATCCAGCGCCGCGCAGGCACAGACGCCCGTGTCAGCGCCCGTCACCGACATCGCCTACTCGGTGCGCTTTGATCGTGAAACGGCAGAAGCCGGCACGCTCCATGTCGACATGCACTTCCAAACGTCGGGCAACGACGCCGTGTTGCTCTCGCTTCCAGCCTGGACCCCTGGCGCCTACCAGATTTCCAATTTCGCGCGCAACGTTTTGGACTTTACGGTGAGGGGCGAGAATCGAAACCTGCGGTGGGACAAGGCCGACTACGACACGTGGCGCATTCATCCTGACGGGATCCAATCGTTGACGGTCAGTTTCGACTATCGGGCCGACAGCTTAGACAACGCTATGGCGTGGGCGCAAAGTGACTTCGTCATGTTCAACGGGACGAACGTGTTCTTGTATCCGGAGGGGCACGACCTAGCGTTCGCTTCGACCATCACGTTCACGACCGAACCCGATTGGCTTGTTGCCTCCGGGTTTACCTCAAACGGACAGGGCGGCTTCACCGCCGCGGACTATCACGAACTCGTCGACATGCCGGTGTTCATCGGTAGCATCGACGTCGACTCTGCCGAAGTGGACGGCATTTGGAACCGGCTTGCCACCTACCCGGCCCAGGCAATGCAGGGGCCCGGGCGGGATTTGCTCTGGGAGCAGATCCATCAGATGATGCCGCCCATGCACGATGTTTTTGGTGAGACGCCCTGGGATACTTATACGACTCTGCTCATCTTCACTGAAGAAACTCCTGGAGGGTCGGCGCTCGAACACTCGAACTCCCACGTCGGCATCTACAACCCCGGTTTTATCGGAAACCCGTTGCTCGCATCGATTACGGCGCACGAAATCTTCCATGCCTGGAATGTGAAGCGGCTGCGCCCCGCTGAAATGGTTCCGTACGACTACAGCCGAACTCAAGAGACCACACTCCTCTGGATGAGCGAGGGAATCACAGACTACTACGCCGATATTGCGTTGGTGAGGGGGCAGATCATCCCGCCCCAAAGCTTCTATCAACTCACAGCAGCAAAGATCGACGAGGTCGAATCGACGCGGGCGGTCGCACTGGAGGATGCATCACTCAACACGTGGATTGATCCCGTCGACGGAACGGCATATGTCTACTACCCAAAGGGATCACTCGCCGGGCTCCTTCTCGACATCCTGATTCGCGATGCTTCCAACAACCTTGCGTCGCTCGACGACGTCATGCGCGCGTTATACGAGAGCACGTACCAGGCGGGCACCGGGTTCACGACGGCGCAGTTCTGGGAAGCGGTCGAGTTCGTTGCACTAGGCCTCGACGTGGAGAAGTTCCATGAACGCTATATCGATGGGCGCGATCCGTTTCCCTATCAGAGGACGTTCGCCCTGGCTGGCTGGCGCCTTTTAGTGGACTCTGCCACGGTGCCCGCGTTCGGAATGGGGATGACCTCGGATTCGGCGGGGGTCAAGATCGTCGAAGTGACTCCGGAATCGTTGGCGGATGACGCCGGAGTCGAAGAAGACGACTACCTATTGCAGATCGGTGGCATCGAAGTAAACGACCCATCGTTTGCCCAACAGTTTCAAGTGCGGTTTGGCAACGCGCCGAGCGGCACAGCGCTCGACATCACAGTCTTACGAAACCAGGAAACTCTGACGCTACCAGGGGTCTTGCGTTACGAAGAGATCGTGAGCTACCGGCTTCAGGAAGACCCGACTGCGAGCGCCAAAGCCAGACGGATTCGGCAAGGTATTCTTACCGGCCGGTAGCCCTTACTACCCCGTCGGCGCGCTCGCCTTGATCGTGAGCGGTGTGAGCGCCGCCGAAGCCTCAGCATTCAAATAGGCCTTGTGGTCGTGGAACAGCGCGCCCTTCGGCAACCACTCCCACATGGGCCCGAGATCATGCTTCACCCGATCGTAGAAGAACGAGGGCAAATCGGTGGTCTCGCCCTCGAAGTAGCGCCGGAACGGCAGATCTTCATCCAAGCGGCGGCGGACTTCTCGATAATACTTCAACCGGCCGAATCCCTCCGACGATACGGCGCGTACGACGTTCATCCACCGTGGAATCGCGGTCCGCACGGCGCGGAAGCGTCGCGCGATGGCACGCCACGAGAACGAATACTGCGTCAGGTCGATTACGTGATCGTAAAATTCCGGCCATGAGTAGTTGGCTGGTTTCACGTTCATGGCGTGATTGTTGTTCAGGAAATGGAATGGGAACGGAAGCACGCGGCCGTTCCGCTGGTATTCCAGATTGAGCGGGGCGGCCCGGCCAAACGCTGATAGCAAGGAATACCCCGGAAACGCACCTGGAGAAAGATCAATAAATCGCTTGGTCAGCTCGAACGGCTCGTCCCCAGCGTCGCTGTCCAATCCCAACACAAAATTGGCCTGGATGTACGGGATGTACTCCTGGATCAATTCGATGTGCTCCGAGACTTGATGGACCTTGTCTATTCCCTCACGTTTTCCTGTCTTGGACTTGTTACCCAAGTCGTACCAAGACTCGACCCCGGGAAGGATGGCCTTGAATCCGTTGCGCTGCAGTCGCTTCAAATGGTCTTCCCCGAGCAGGGCCAAGCTGCTCTCAGCAACGAAATCGATCGCCCCAGGGGACACGGCATCCTCGATCGCGTCCATGTAATCGTTGAAGCGAACCCCGAAGTTGGGATCGTGCCACCCAACTATTGGCCGCTTGAATTTCGTCTGCAGAAAACGCAAGTCGTTGCTCAGCACCTCGAAGTCCAACGGCTGGTACGGCACCACGGAATCGATGCAAAAGCTGCACGTATAGGGGCAGCCCAGGCTACCGATCATCGGCACGATCTTGATGAACGGTGCCTTTTGGAGCGTCTTCTCCGTGAACTTCCAACGCTCTTCCACCCCCGGCAACGTCTCCGGTTGCGCCGGGGCCGAGAGTTGAATACCCAGCGGTCGATGCTCGCCACAATCACTTAGGATGTCACGGATGATCTCCCGATTGGCAAATCCAACGACGTAGTCGAAGTAGTTCACCGAGTCCTCGGGATAGCAGCGTGCATGCGGCCCACCAAGCACCGTGACCGCCCCTCGGGTCCGGCACATCGCGCTTATGGCATACGACAACTGCGCTGCTTGCGTGAACGAGCTAATGAAGACGAGGTCCATGTTCTCAGGCAGCTCGTCTGCGATCGACTCCCGCCCAGTGTAACAAACGAACGTGACGTCGTGCCCGTCCTGTTCGCACCATGTGGCAACGATCTGCGGCATGATGCTCGCCGTGTTAGCGTGCATCACCCAACCGTAGAGCGACTTGTTTGGGCCTTTAGTTACGAGATCGACGACTCCAATTCGGAGTTGGCGCAGAGGGGCTCCTGGGTTGGAGAAAACTGCAGGCTAACAAAGATGTGGATTGTCCCATCAGACGCAAGGTCTATCACATTCCCAGAGCAGCCTGAAGTACATAGAGGCCCCTAGTTCCCACCGCCTCCGCGCTTCGCCAAGTTCTTGTAGTACTCCTCGACGAGCTTGCGGTATTCCTCCGGCACCTCACCGGAACCCGTCAGGAACACATCCTCTCGGATCCCGCCCACTTCTTTCCGCAACTTGAATTCGAACTCCTTGAGACCGGGGATGATGGCTTCCTTGAGTTCGGCCAGCGAGCGTGGTTCACCTATTTCACGGTGATTCTCCAGCGCCCGCATCCGCCTGAGGACGTCCCCTAAGTCGCTTACGTCAACGCCTGCCTCCATCAACCTTTCCCGGAGCGCTTCCAACTCTCGCCTGCGCACCTGCATTTCTTGGGCAAACTGGCGGGCATCATCCGGAGAGATCTGCCCGTCACCGCGAACCGGGTCTCCACCGGGAGTCCCGCCGCGCGTACCATCATTGGCCTGTCCCCCCTGTCCCCCCTGTCCCTCCTGTCCCAACCCGCGTTGCTGGGCAGCCTCCATGCGTTCATCCATGGATTCCAGGGCGTTTACGAGGTCACGGGCCTCGTCGAGTGCCCGCTCGAGTCGTTGATCTCGCGATTCTCCGATCGCGTCACGCGCTTGGCGTATCCGCGCCTCGAGTCCATCGAGATCGTTTTGGATCTGATTCTCGAAGTTTTTTGCGTACTCGTTCGACCGGGCCTGCAGGACTCCCCGCGAATACATGATCTTGTCGCCTAGGCGAGTGTCACGCATCTCTCGAGCGGCCTCGCGCAATTGCTGTGACGCGTCCGGTTGCTCACTGCTAGCATCACGAGACAACCGATCGATTTCGGCCTCGAGGCCGTTGACCTCCGACGCCATCTCTGTCTTCCGTGCAACGAGCTGTTGCAACCGTTCGCGATCACGGGCCGCCGGTTCGGCCGGCAGCTGGGACACGTTGTCGGCCATCTCACGCTGTTCTTGGGCTAACCGTTCGGCGCGACGCAACGCGTCATCGACTTCCTGGCGAAGGCCGGCCGACCGGTTCTCTTCGAGTAGTCGTCGGGCTTCCCGAAGTTGATCCAAGGCTGATTGACCCTGCGCGCCCCCGTTTTGATTGTTAGCAGCCGCACGGCGCATGGCCTCGGCAGCTTGCTGCAGTTCGCGCACCGTTTCGATGAGTTCGGGACGTTGCTGCTCTCGTGACAGGCGCTCGAGTTGCCTGGCCAACTCCTCCGTTTCATCGGCCAGACTCCGTTGCCCCTGACCACCCCCGCCGCCGGAATTCAGGTTTTGCGCGCGCGCGCGCATGCGCTCATTTTCTTGTTGTTGGCGCCTTGCGAGTTCACGAAGACGTTCCAATGTCTCATCGACCTGTTCGGCCACCTGCTGCCGTTCGCTACGCTCGACACTCTCATACTGATTCCGAAGCTTGTCGAGTTCGAGATCGAACAAATCCACAAGTTCCTCAGCAGTGGCGTTTTGCCCTCCACCACCGCCGCCACCCCCACCCTGGCTCACTTCACGTTCCCTATAGGCAGCTTCGGCACGCATCAGATGCTGCATGGCCCTTTGTTCAGGCGAGAGGGCGCCCTCGGCCCGCTGCTGCCCGAGCTGTTCCTCGGCTTCTTCCATCGCCAAAATGGCCCTGGGAAGCTCGTCGGCGACCGTGGTGAACGTCGAATCGAGCTCCACCACCCGACGCCCCTCGAGGCGTCGCACGAGCGTTTCGACCTCTTCCCGCAACCGCCCTTGAGAAAGGGCCAGCGTTGTCAGGTGTTCCTGAAGTTCGTCGGCCGTGTAGTCGAGCGAATCGCGGACCAGGTTGAACGTCCCCGCGACGATTTCTCGCTGCCGTCGCGACAACTCGCCGGGGCTCATCGTCGGCTCACCACCACCGCCACCACCCTGCTGCTCCGCTTGCCGATATCGCCAGTCAAACGGACGGATGTCGAGGAAATAGATATCCGTCGTGGTCATTTGTGGCTGGCCAACGCGGCGCGTATCGCGGGCGCGGGCATAATAGGCGACAACATCGCCGGGCTGAAGGTCGAACTCCTCGAGGTACAAGGTGTGCCCGGCGGTCAAATTCGACCGAGACCCGCCCGGTCCGAAGAGGCTTATGACCCGTCCTTCGCCCCCATTAACCGAAAAGAGGAATTCAACCATCTCGATGCCGTAGTCGTCTTCGGCAATGACCTCGGTAAACACCTCATCGATGCTCGTCACCTTCATGTCGCGCCCAGGGGTCTTGAACCGGATGGCCGGTTTTTGGTCGTCGAGCGCGTCGATGAAGTAATCAGGTGACCCGACGACGTCGGCGCCGTCGATACTCGTGAGAAGCACACGGTAGGAGGCATTACGGCGCACCACCAGTTGGCCCGTGAGCCGGCCGGCCTCTTGTACCAGGGGGATGGTATCCTGCTCATCGACGACGATCGCACCGGCCGCGACGGGAATCGTCGGCATGATCGACAAGAGCACCGAGGTGCCGTGAAGCGCCGCGATATCACCCGCGTCTTCGAACATCTGGGGCGAGAGGCCGGTGTACGCCGGGAATCGGTACTCGTGATCCATCCGGTCAACGTACGGGAGATCGGCTACCCTGACGTGGAAGGTCGACGAACGCACACCGCTCGCCTCCACCAGGAACTCCGCGTCGTTCTGGACCTTGAACATCAAGAAATCGAACGTGCCCGTCTCGGTATCCAGCGTCATCGGCCAACGCTGCCAATCTTGATCGTCGCCGTTTCGCACCGAGAGATACGCGGCGTCAGCATCGAAGTTCACCAGATCCGCCGTGATCTTGAGATCGGCCCCTCGGGGCATCGTCGTATCGCCGGGCGTCACCGCGATCGAGTATGGGGAACTGCCCGCGTCCGTTCCGAACGGTCGCAGCAGAAACGGTGCGCCATTACGAATGACCTTAGGGCTCATCAGAACCAGCACGGCGCTCGCCAGTGTGGCACCGGCCAACCAACCCGAGGATCGACGCAGCCTTCGCTGGTCGACTCGCTTCCCGTCGTCGACCTTGCTGCAGGCACGTACGGCGTGTTGGACCATGCGGTCCACCAACAGTGGCGAAAGGTTCACCCGCCCGTCGACGCCCGGCCCACCGAACTCCACTGCGGTGGTTACCTGTCCTTGCAGTGAGGGTTCGTGTTCTTCGAGATACAGGGCCACACGTTCGTCGGAGACCCGGCGGAAAAGCGGTTTGACGAGACCGAACCAGATCGACGCACCGATAGACCCGTACGCGAGGGTACGGAATGCAACGATGGCCCCTGAAGAAAACCGGAACTGTTCCAACCCAACTGAGGCCACCAGAAAGATGACTAAGCCAACCGTGAAGACAATGGCCACCCCGCGAAGCAGAATGCGCAGGCGCCACCGGGTGCGCACACGCCGAATGATATCGAGCACCGATTTGTAATCGGCTGGTCGCGGAGGCGGTTCATGAAACAGACCCAGCATCACTTCGCTCCTTCTTTCATGGCTATCTCACCACGTCCGCCGTGCGGTGGGCAAGAGCGGATTCCATAAGTAGCAAAGCCGCAGCGGCTATCAAGAGATACCACCAAAGTGCCTGCCGGCGTTCCTTCTGGCCAACGGTGAGGGACGCCGCGAGCGTTTCGGTACGTTCGCTGGCAGCATCGTCGGCCTGGAGAGCTAGAAGAACCTCATCTGGGGAGACCATGGCCAGATCAGCTTCCCGTGCGTCTGGATTGGCCGCCACCACCACGCCCGCATTGGTTCCCCCGGCCAGCCGTCGGGCTGTGTAGAAGCCCGCTTGATCCAACACCACCGGGATACTCCCACCCACCGCCACGGCAGCGCGGTCTCCTGCCGGCGATTCGATCACGATCTCGCCGGCTTCGTCGCCGGCCATTCTGGCCTCGTCGATATGGGCCACCTGGCCCACAGTGTACGACGCCGGTTCCTCACTGTAGGAGGCAAGATACCGCGCGACTTGGTGAATAAAGGGGAGAAACACGGGTTTGAGTGGCAGGTCGTTCCACAGATTGGCGACTCCACCAGTCCAGACCAGCACCTTGCCCCGGCCCAGACGGTGTTCGAACATCGCTGGGCCGCCATCGTCAAAACGCACCAGCATGCGGTGTGATTCTCCCGTGGGGTCGGGGGCCGGGGTGAACTCACGGTAACGGAGGAATCGGGCCACCGAAAAATCCCCGCTCCTCGGCGTCGCGAAAGGCTCGAACACCGGGTGCTCATAGCTCAGGATGCTGAGCGTGGCCCCGCGGTCGTCCAAACGGTCGACCACCATCCCAGGGGCACCACCGATGAGCGCGCGGCCCTCAGGCGGCCACGCGCCGGGACCCGTCCGTGGCCCCAACACCACGAGGAGACCGCCGCCGGCACGAATCCAGCCCTCGATGGCCTGCCCGTTCGATCCCTGTGGGGGAGGTGCGTCGGCCAGTATAAGCCCGTCCAACCCATCCAGGTCGTCGCCTCGAAAATCGGACGCGCGCTTGATCTGCACGTCGTATGGCGGGTCGTCACCTATCGCGAGGGCCTCCTGTATGTAGAGAACATCGTTGGCGCGCGCGGCTGGACTCGTGAGCACGAGGATACGAACCGGAACGATCGGCGCCACCACGAAATGGAACGCGTTGTCGGCGGCCACGTCGTCCGCCACGACCGTGACACGACCCAACGCAACCCGGTCTGGCACCATCTGGACCGTGAACGACACGACAGCCGCCCCAGAGGCCGGGACCGTTATCTCTTGGGTCTCGATCGTCTCTTCGTCCAGGGTAAGTGCAACAGGCAGGGTCACGGCTGCTCCACTCGGGTTTACCACACGGGACGAGATGCGAACTTGATCACGCGCCCCCGCACGGGAACGCTCGATCACAACGTCGGCGACGGCAACGTTTGTGGCACTGGAATCCCCGACATTGACCGCTCGGATCTGTGTGCCGCCGGGCATGCGTACGGCGTCCGTACCGTCCCAGGCACTGCGTTGAAAGTCGGTGATGAGCACCAACTCACGGATAGCCAGTTCCGAACTCGCGAGAAGGTCTCCGGCAAGCTGAACCGCCGGTCCCAATTGAGTTCTCCCGCCACCCGGCTCAACCCTGTCGATCGCCGCACCCCACGAAATTGGGTCTGCGGTAGCGGTCGTCACCACTTCGGCCTTGTCGGCAAACGCGACGAGCGTCGCGCGATCACCGGGCCCTAAACCGTCCATCACGGCGGCGGCAGCGTCCGTCGCACGCTCCCATCGATCGCCGTACGTCATGCTGTAGGAGCGATCGAGTAGGACGACCACTTCGCGCGATTGCCCGACCACCGCTAGGCCAAGCGTCGACGTATCGAGCAAGGGGCGGGCAAACGCCGCAACGATGAGTGCGATCGCGGTCACGCGCATCAAGAACAACAGCCAGTGCCGAATGCGCTGGCGCTTGGCCGCGCGGAATTGCACGCGCCGCAGGAACATCAGCGAAGGGAAGAGCACCGGTTGCTTCTTTTCTCTGTGCGTGAGGTGCACCAAGATCGGAATGGCAATGAGAGCGAATCCGGCCAAGAAGATGGGCGCCAGAAAGGACAAACTCATCTGACCCTACTCAGCTGCTCACGTCGCGAGAGATATTCGAACAACGCATGGTCCAACGGTTGCGACGTCTGGACAAAACAGTAGTCGATTTCGTTCTGCACCATACGTCGCTTCAGCGTGTCGAGGTGTGCTTCGAGATGCCCTCGGTACTCCTCGCGCAGCTTCTCCGGCACTACCGGCATGCGCTCGCCGCTTTCGATATCCTGAAACTGGGCGGCCTCTTCGAACGGGAACTCTACTTCCGCTGGGTCGAGGAGATGAAACACGATGACATCGTTGCCCTTGTGATGCAGACGGGAGAGTGCTCGGATGATCACGTCCGGATCTTCGTACAAGTCGGAGATCACCACGAGCAGACTCCGTCGCGTGAGCATCTGGGCGATCTTGTTGAGCGGCAGTTCAAACCCACCCTCACGTTCGCAAGGTTGGATCCGGTCGATCGTATGCAACACCACTTCCAGGTGCTTCGCTGACGGGGGAACGTACTCGATGATGTCGTCATCGAAGGTCACGATCCCGACACGATCGCGTTGCTTACGCGAGAAGTACGTGAGGCAGGCAGCCAGGTATTTGCCGTATTCTACTTTCGTGATTGGGCCGCTCCCATAGTGCATCGATCCACTCACATCGAACAGGACACTCAGATTCGCGTTGGTGTCGGCCTCGAATTCCTTGACGAACAAGCGGTCCGTTCGCCCAAAGACGCGCCAATCGATACGCCGAACGTCATCCCCCGGCGTATACGGCCGGTGTTCGGCAAAATCCACAGAAAACCCGAGGTACGGGGAGCGGTGGAGCCCCGAGATAAACCCGTCTACCACTGTACGCGCCAGCAAGTCCAGGCTGGAGATCCTGGAGAGAACCACCGGATCGAGGAAACGGGTGGGGCTACTCACATGCCCGAGGATGGCGGCGGTACGGCCTCGAGCAATTGGTCAACGATCTGGTCTGTCGTGATCCGTTCCGATTCGGCGTGGAAGTTCTTGAGAATCCTGTGGCGCAGTACTGGATGAGCCAGGGCTCGAATGTCCTCATAGGTCACGTGGTACCGCCCGTTCACCAAAGCCCTGGCCTTGGCACCCAGCACGAGATACTGTGCCGCCCGTACGCTAGCCCCGTATTGCACCCACTCTTTGATGAAATCCGGGGCGCCATCGGCGTTTGGCCGAGTCGTACGCACCATGGTGAGCGTATACCGCAGCACCGGTTCGGATACGGGGACGCGACGGACCAATTCCTGAAATTCGATAATATCCTGGCCCGTGACTGCGGGAACGAGTACCTCCTTCTGAATGGTTGTCGTACGACGCACGACTTCGAGTTCTTCATCCTCCGGTGAGTAGTCGATGATGATGTTGAACATGAATCGATCGAGCTGAGCCTCAGGCAAGGGATACGTGCCTTCGAGTTCGATCGGATTCTGAGTGGCAAACACGAAGAAGGGTTCTTCTAGCACGTACGTGCGTCCTTGGACCGTGACCCGGTGCTCCTGCATGGCCTCGAGCAACGCCGCCTGGGTCTTTGGCGGCGTTCGGTTGATTTCGTCCGCGAGCACGATATTAGCGAACACGGGACCGGGCATGAAGACCATTTTGCGCTGCCCTGTCTCGACGTCCTCTTGCACCAGATCCGTACCTGTGATGTCCGACGGCATGAGATCCGGCGTGAACTGGATGCGAGAGAATTTGAGATCCAACGCCTGCGCTACGGTATGCACCAAGAGAGTCTTGGCAAGCCCCGGCACACCGATGATGAGGCTGTTCCCACCAACGAAAAGGGATAACAAGACCTCATCGACGACCGACTCCTGCCCGACGATGATTTTATGCAGCTCGTCCAATATCTGGCGACGCCCGTTCTTGAGTTTGTCAGCCAGGGCAACGTCGTCAGCGGTCTCGAGCGCCAGGGGTTCCGTGGTCATTGGTCTCCAGAGTTAGTGCGTCATGGCGTACACGAAGTAGTTGATACCGAGTTTATACGCGTCGTTTGTAATCTCGATCGGGATCCAACCCACGTCCGACCATTCCCAAGCTTCGCCAATGTCGTTGTTGTAGTTGACGATGCCGAACATCCGGTTGTCAGGATCGTTGTCTTCGAACAACCCGTAGAATTCCGACGGAATCCCCCGCAGCGGATGGACGAATGAGTCGAGGCTCTCTATTTGGAAAAACGCATGAAAAATCGGATGTGTTGCATCCAGTCGGACGGGATATACCCCGGGGAGTAGCTGTCCGATTTTCTCTTCGAAGTTATACCAATCCGGTCCGGCAAAGTCATCAAAGATCAGGAACCCACCCTTGAGGACATAGTTTCTGAGATTCAGTTTCTCTTCTTCGTTGAGGGACCAGTACCCGGGTTCGGAGATGTACACGACGGGAAACTTGAAGATTTCCGGATCGTCGGCGTCGTAGATGTTCGAGCCCTCGTGATTGGGTTCGATCGTCGTCATTTCTCCCAACATGGTGGCCATGTGACGTTCGGCCCTGGGCCAATCATGCGCCCATTGCGGCTCGCCCCTTCCGCGCCCTCCCCACACCGAGAGCGGCGCATACCGGAGCCTGAGAAACGTGAAGGTCCCATCGTAGGGGACATTGAATTGTTGCACATCCTCGTTGAAACTCCCCCGGCGTCGTTGGGCCTCCAGCCCCGATGTCACTGTCGCAATCAGCGCGCAAACACCCAACAACGATCCGATCCGCCCGAGCCCACTCACCGCTCGGACTCCGGGCGGGGTTCCATGATGTCGAGCAACAAATCTTGAGCCTCCGCAAAGTTGGGGGCGGTTTGTAGTGCCGCCAATACCGTCTTCCTGGCG
>Ga0114949_10002362_pt1 | contig 11780 bp, 7 predicted proteins | sample N074metaG_FD_83505 | JGI IMG/M metagenome (GOLD analysis project Ga0114949, IMG submission 83505) | Deep subsurface microbial communities from Kermadec Trench to uncover new lineages of life (NeLLi) - N074 metaG | ecosystem: Environmental > Aquatic > Marine > Ocean trench > Sediment | place... | reverse complement strand
CCGGTTGAGAAGGCGAGGGAATGGAATGGCCTCGCGGGTGTGGTGGACCCCGCCCAGCCAGGTCACCACGCGCTCGATGCCCATGCCGAAGCCGGAGTGCGGTACCGAGCCGTAGCGCCGCCCGTCCAGATACCAGCGGAACGCCTCCTCCGGCAGGTCGTGCTCGCGGATGCGCTGCTGCAAGAGCTCGAGATCATGGATGCGTTGCGACCCGCCGATGATCTCGCCGTAACCCTCCGGCGCCAGCATGTCCATGCACAATGCCCTGTCGGGCCGCTCGGGGTCGGGCTCCATGTAGAACGCCTTGATGTTCGTCGGGTAGCGGTGCACCATCACCGGGCTCTGGAAGTGCTCGCCCAGGGCGGTCTCATCCGGCGCGCCGAAGTCGTCGCCGCGCTGGAAGTCGGTGCCGGCCTTCTCGAGCAGGTCGGCCGCCTCATCATAGGACACCCGGGGGAAGGGCGTCGTGATGGCGTCGAGCTTGGTGGTGTCGCGCTCCAGGACCTTGAGGTCCTCGGCGCAGCAGTCCAGGACCCGTTCCACCAGGTGCATCACCAGGTCCTCGGCCAGTACCATGATGTCGTCCAGGACAGCCCATGCCACCTCCGGCTCGATCATCCAGAACTCGATGAGGTGACGGCGGGTCTTGGACTTCTCGGCGCGGAACGTGGGGCCGAAGCAGTAGACCTTGCCGAATGCCTGGCAGGCGGGTTCCAGGTAGAGCTGGCCGGATTGCGACAGGTACGCCTTGTTGCCGAAATAGTCGGTCTCGAACAAGGTGGAGGTGCCCTCGCACGCCGCCGGCGTGAGGATGGGCGAGTCGATGAGAACGAAGTCCCGGGAGTGGAAGAACTCGCGGCAGGCGTGCTCCACCTGGCTACGGATGCGCAACAGGGCATGCGGCCGCTTGGAGCGCAGCCAGAGGTGGCGGTGGTCCAGCAGGAACTCGGTGCCGTGCTCCTTGGGGCCGATGGGGTAGTCGGTGGTGGCGTGCACGATCTCGAGGCCCTGGCAGGCCATCTCGTAGCCGCCGGGGGCGCGCTTGTCCTCGCGCACCGTGCCGGTGACCGTCAGCGCTGACTCCTGTCCAGCGGCCAGCACGGCCTCCCACAGCTCCGCAGCCACCTCATTCTTCACCAGCACCACCTGCAGGTAGCCGCTGCCGTCGCGCACCACCAGGAACTGGATCTTGCCGGACGAGCGCTTGTGGTAGATCCAGCCCCGAACGGTGGCCTGCTCGCCCTCACAGCTGGCGATGTCCTTGATGGCGACCACTGACACTCAGCTCTCCTCGCCCTTGGCTGCCTTGGCCGCTGCCACCAGCTTCTCCTGGATCTGGCCGGGCACCTCGTCGTAGTGCGAGAACGACATGGTGTACGAGCCGCGGTCCGAGGTGATGGACTTGAGCGTGGAGGCATACTCCAGCATCTCCGCCATGGGCACCTGGGCGCGGATGGCCTGCTGCTTGCCCACGGCGTCCATGCCCTGCACCCGCCCCCGCCGGCTGGACAGATCGCCCATCAGGTCTCCGGAGCATTCCTCGGGGGCGATGATCACCACCTCCATCAGCGGCTCCAGAAGCGTCGGCTGGGCATCGGCGACACATTCCTTGAAGGCGATGGAGCCGGCGATCTTGAACGCCATCTCCGAGGAGTCCACCGCATGCTCCTTGCCGTCCAGCAGGGTGACCCGGAAGTCCACCACCTGGTAGCCGGCCAGGACGCCGCGTGCGGCAGTCTCCTGGATGCCCTTGTCCACCGCCGGGCGGTAGCCCTGCGAGATGGAGCCGCCGAAGATCTTGTCCACGAACTCGTAGCCCTCGCCGTGGGGTAGCGGCTCGATCCTGATCTTGCACTCGGCGAACTGACCGCGTCCGCCGCTCTGCTTCTTGTGTCGCGCGGTCCTCTCGGCGGACCTGCGGATGGTCTCCTTGTAAGGAACCTTGGGAGCGTGCAGCACCGCCTCCACGCCGAACCGGCGCTGGATCTTGCTCACCGTCACCCGGACGTGCTCGGTGCCGGTTCCGGAGACCAGCTGGTCGCCGGTCTCGGCGTCGTGCTTGAAGCGGATCATGGGATCCTCTTCCACCAGCTTGTGCAGGGCCTGGGCGATCTTCTCCTCATCGCCCTTGGTCTTGGGCTCGATGGCGAAGGAGATGATGGGTTCCGGGAACCGGATGGCAGGGAACACCACCGGCCGGGACTTGTCGCCCAGGCTGTCGCCGGTATGTGTGATCTTCAGCTTGGCCACAGCACCGATGTCGCCGGCGTGCAGAGTGTCCACCGACACGTGCTCCTTGCCGCACAATACCAGCAGGCCGCCGAAGCGCTCATGGCCGCTGCGATTGAACACCTCCAGTGTGGCGTCCTTCTTCAGGGTGCCGGAGTAGACGCGGAACACCGAGAAGGTACCGAACTGGTCCGACAGGGTCTTGAACACCTGCAGGCCCACGGGGCCGTCGATGGCACACACGACCTCTTCGTCGGAATCGGGCTTGGTTCCCTTCATGGGCGGCATGTCGGCCGGCGACGGGGCCAGATGCACCAGTGCATGGAGCAGCGGCTGGATGCCCGTCATCCGGGTCGCCGCGGTGGGCAGTACGGGGAAAATCTGGCGCGCCTGCACCGCCACGCGCAGACCGGCCTGCAACTCCTCCTGTTCCAGGTCCCCGGCATCGAAGAACTTCTCCATGAGCGCCTCATCACTCTCGGCCACCATCTCCACCAGTGCGGCGCGCGCCTCCTTGGCGGCGTCCTCCAGCTCAGCGGGGATGGTCTCGGCCTTGCTGCTGTTCGAACCGGAGGCCGGCGTGGGATAGGCCTTCATGTCGAGCAGCGAGATGACGCCCTTGAAGTCGTCCTCCACCCCCATGGGGATGGCCACCGGCACCGCGGCGCGGGAGAACGATTCCTGGATGCCGGACAGCGTCTCCTGGAAGTCGGCACGCTCGCGATCGAGCATGTTCACCACGAAAATACCGGCCAGTCCTTCCTCTCCGGCCCAGCGCCAGACACGATCGGTCTGCACCTGGACGCCGTCCACACCGTGGATCACGGCGATGGCGGCATCGGTGGCGCGCACGCCGGCGCGGGCGTGGCCGATGAAGTTGGCGTAGCCGGGAGTATCCACCAGGTTCATCTTCACGCCGTCGTGCTCGAGATAAGCGAGGCCGGAGGACAGGCTGATCTTGCGCTCCTGCTCCTCCTCGTCGTAGTCGGTCACGGCGGTGCCGTCGTCGACGCTGCCCAGCCGGTTGACGGAACCGGCGCCGTAGAGCAGGGCGGAGACCAGGGTGGTCTTGCCCGTGTCGCCGTGGCCCAGGACCACCAGGTTGCGAAGTTGGGTGGATTCATAGACTTTCATCAAAACTCCTCAACCGGCCACGGACGGTGAAATGCCGCCGGATGGACTGCAAGAATCGCTGCAAGTCGCAAGGAAACGGGAGTATAGCACCGCTCCAGGAGGACGGGCAAGGTGACTGCCGAGCCGGGAATGCGGCGCGTGTCCGTCGTCCTGACCGCGATTCCTGCGGCTAGAGACCCTGGGATCGTAGCCAATCCGGGTTGTAGAGCCTGGAGAGATAGCGCAGGCCGGTGTCGGTGAGGACCGTGACGATGTTCCAGGGTCGACGGTCGGGTCTTTTCCCGGCCCTTTTTGCCCATTCGACCGCGCCGGCCACGACCATGCCGGCGCAGCCGCCAAGGAACATGCCTTCCTTCTCGACCAGGGTGCGGTTCATGGCGACGGACTCGGGGTCGTGGACGCGGAAAATCTCGTCGATGTCCTGTGGCTCGAAGAGAGGGGGGATCTTGCCGATGCCCACGCCCTCGATGATGCTGGAGCCCTCGGCACTTTCCTCGCCGTTCTGGATGTAATTGAGGTAGACGGAACCTCCCGGGTCGGTGACGACGATGCGGATCTTCGGGTTCTGCTCCTTCAGGTAACGGCCGGCGCCGACGATGGTGCCGGAGGTGCCCATGCCGGCCATCAGGACGTCCACCTGGCCGTTGCTCTGCCGCCAGATCTCGGGGCCGGTGGTCTCGTAGTGCGCCTGGACGTTGGCGGGGTTGCCGAACTGGTCGGCGAACAGGGCACCTGGGGTCTCCTCCGCCAGCTTCGCGGCGAGGTTTTGATAGTGCTCGGGGTCGCCCCAGGGTTTCTTGGGCACCAGGCGAACGTCGGCGCCGAAGGCGCGCAGGAAGTCCACCTTGTCCCGGCTCATGGTCTCGGGGATAAAGAGGATGCAGCGGTAGCCGCGCACGGCGCACACGATGGCCAGACCGATGCCGGTGTTGCCCGCGGTGCCCTCGACCACGATACCGCCGGGTTTCAGATCGCCGCGTCGTTCGGCCTCCTGGATGATGGTGAGCGCCGGCCGGTCCTTCACCGACAGGCCGGGGTTGAGGAACTCGCACTTGCCGAAGAGGTGTGCACCTGCCTGGCGGCTGGGCTCGTGCAGGTAGACCAGCGGCGTGTCTCCAATGCAGTCCAGGAGGCTGTGCTTGCCGAACGGGATCGATTCCATGAGCTTCCTCCGAGCGTTGTTGCTTCGGGGTCGGATCATATCCCGGTAGGTCGGTAGGATGGGGTGGCGTGGAGGGAGCCGGCAAGCTATGATCCGACGGCAGTTGTCTGGAGGGCCTCGGATGGCGCGACGACAGGCGGGAGGCCAGGCGCAGACGGGGCTGCCGTTCCCGCGGTTCCTGGGTCAGGGCCAGCCCGGCGGGGTGGTTTCCGGTCCGTCCGCTCTGGCGCTGCGCCGCGAGCAGCGCCAGGCGCTCATGGAGCGGCTGCAGAGCGACGGAGCGCGCATTGCCGCCCACTACGGGCTGACCTGCCGGGGCATCGTGGCGGAACGGCCCGGAGTCGTGGGGCACTACGGCATCTGCTACGAGGATGGTCTCATCAAGATCCGCTTGCAGCACGCCACCCGCGGGACCCCGCTGAAGTACTCCAGTCTGGTCAGCACCCTGTGCCACGAGCTGGCGCATCTGAAGTTCTTCGACCATCAGGAGGGTTTCCGACGCTTCTATGCCAGGCTCCTGGCCTGGGCCCGGGCGCAGGGGATCTACCGGCCGCGGGGCGTCGCCAGCGCTCCGGAGTGCAGCCTGACCCCGGCGGAGCGCCGGGAGATCCTGCATTCGTTTCGTGCTGCGCTGGACGGCTCCGCGCCGTCGCCCGCCGCGGAGCCGCCGGCCCGAGGCCAGTTGACGTTGTTCCCGGACGGCGCGTCGTAGGAGGCTGGTTGCCGGGCCTCAGGTGGTGCGCTATCCTTCCCGGACCCTGTCATGCATGAGGCGCCCATGAAGATCCTGGTGTGTATCAAACAGGTGCCCGACAAGGATTCCACGTTCCGCGTGGATGCCGGCGGCACCTGGGTGGAAACCGACAACCTGACCTTCCAGGTCAACGATTACGATCGCTATGCCCTGGAGGAGGCGCTGCGCCTGAAGGACGCCGGTGAGGCCGAGGTGGTGGTGTGCTCCATCGGGCCCGACCGTGCCTCTCAGGCCATCAAGACCGCCTTGGCCATGGGAGTCGATCGCGCGGTGCACGTCGTTGACCCGGCGGCGGAGAACAGCGATTCACTCGGGCTGGCCCGTATCCTCCATGCGGTGGCGGCAGAGGAGTCGTTCGATCTCATCCTTGCCGGGCTGCAGGCCGAGGACGACAACGTGGCCCAGGTGGGTCCCATGCTGGCGCGATTGCTGGACATGCCCTGCGCCACCGCCATCACCAGCCTGCAGGTTGCCGAGGACGGCAAGAGCATCCGCGTGGAGCGTGAGCTGGAGAACAATCGGCGTCAGGTGGTGGACCTGGATCTTCCCGCCCTGGTGACGGTGCAGACCGGGATCAACTCGCCGCGTTATGCATCGCTCAAGGGGATCATGGCGGCGAAGCGCAAGGAGACCCGCAAGCCGGCGCTGGCGGATCTGGGGCTGTCCGCCGAACAGGTGGCGCCGCGCAGGCGAGTCCTGGCGCTGGCGCCGCCTGCCAAGGGCGAGGGGGCCGAGATCCTGCAGGGCAGCACCGCCGACATGGTGACCGAGCTGGTGCAGCGCATCAAGGAAAAGACCGGAGTCATCTGAGCGACAGGGTCTGTACGCGGGCCCCGGAGTGGAGGTACGTCATGGCGGACAGGATCCTGGTGCTGGCCGAACACGAGTCGGGGGCGCTGCGCGAGCGCACCTGGGAGTTGCTTGGCCTGGCCCATCGGCTGGGCGAAGAGGCCGGCAAGGAAGTAGGGGCTGTGCTGCTGGGCTCCGGCGTACAGGATCTCGCCGAACAGCTGGCGGCGCGCGGCGGCTGCGAGGTGTTGCACGCCGATGACCCGGCGCTGGCGGAGTACACCCAGCAGGGCTATGGCCGGATGCTGGAGCAGGTGGTGGCGGAGGAGTCGCCGTGGATGGTCCTGGCCTCGCACAGCCCCACGGGCTGGGAGGTCCTGCCGGGCCTGGCCGCGGCCCTTGATGCTGTCATGGCCACCGAGATCATGGCGGTGACGCTGGAGTCGGGGACGCCCCGGTTCACCGCACGCGTATTCAACGGCAAGTTCGAGGTGCTGTGGACGTTGGGCGAGCAGCCGCCGTTCCTGGCCACGGTGCAGAGGGGCGCGCATGGGGCGGTGGAGAACGCGGCGGCCGGCTCGGTTCGCGCCGTCTCCTGCTCGCTGGATGAGGCGCCCCTGCGCACCCGATATGTGGAGACCCGGACGGGGGAGAGCGGCGCGGTGGACCTGACCCAGGCCACGGTGATCGTCTCCGGGGGCCGCAGCCTGGGCGGCCCGGAGAAGTTCGACATCATCCGTGAGCTGGCGGAGACCCTGGGCGGGCAGGTGGGCGCGTCGCGGCCTGTCACGGATGCCGGCTGGTTGCCGCCGGAGCATCAGGTGGGATCCAGCGGCGTCACGGTGGCACCCAAGCTCTACATCGCCGCCGGCATCTCCGGCGCCATCCAGCATATCGCCGGGATGAAGGGCGCGGGCTACATCGTCGCCATCAACAAAGATGCCGAGGCGCCCATCTTCCAGGTGGCGGATGTCGGCATCGTGGGCGATCTGTTCGAGGTGATCCCGGCTCTCACCAAGGCGGTGCAGCAGGCGAAGGGCTAGAGCTCCAGGAGGGGATACGTGTGTCGCCGTGGCCGGATGGTTGTTCTCGCCGCGCTCGGGCTCGCTTCGTGGCAGCCCGCCTGGAGCGCGGCAGCTCCCGTGGTGTTCGAGGATGTCTCCGCAGCCGTGGGCATCCGCTTTGTCCATGAGAACGGCGGGAGCGGCGAGAAGTACATGGTGGAGACCATGGGATCGGGCGCTTGCTTTCTGGACTACGACGACGACGGAGATCCGGACCTCTACCTGGTCCAGGGTGCTGCGCTGGCGGGTTTTCAGGGTGCCACGAAGCTGACGAATGTGCTGTATCGCAACGAGGGATTGAGCGCAGACGGCACGGTTCGCTTCCGGGACGTCACCCTACAGGCCGGCGTGGGCGACACGGGCTGGGGCATGGGATGTGCCGCTGCCGACATTGACGGTGATGCTGACATCGATCTTCTGGTCACGAACTTCGGGCCGGACAAGCTCTATCGCAACAACGGCGACGGCACCTTCACGGACATCACGCAGGCCGCGGGCGTGGGGGATTCCCGCTGGTCGGCATCGGCAGCCTTCGCTGATGCCGACGCCGACGGCGACCTGGACCTCTATGTGACCCACTACGTGGATCACACCATCGAGGCGAACCGACCGTGCAGCACGCTGCTCGGGCAGCGCTCCTACTGTCCCCCGGGCGCCTACTCGCCGGTGCCGGACTCTTTCTACCGCAACCGGGGAGACGGGACTTTTGTTGAGGAGCCCGCCGCGGCCCGGCCGAGCAGACCGGGAAACGGACTCGGAGTCATCTGGTCGGACCTCAACCAGGATCAGCGGCCGGACATCTACGTCGCCAACGATTCCTCCCCGAACTTCCTGTTCGTGAACCAGGGCGGCATGTTTCGCGAGGACGCCCTCGTCGCCGGCGTGGCGGTCAATGACGACGGACGCTGGGAGGCGGGTATGGGAGTGGAGGCGGCCGACCTGAACGGCGATGGCCTCATGGATCTCTTTGTGACCCACCTGGCGATGGAGACCAACACACTCTATCTCAACCTCGGCAACGGCCAGTTCGCCGATGCCAGCCTGCCGTCCGGACTCGGACCCCTGAGCTACCGCCTGGTTGGCTTCGGAACTGCCGCGCTGGACTTCGATCTCGACGGCGATCTCGATCTGCTGGTGGTGAACGGTCACGTGGAGGACACCGCGGAGGAGTCCTTCGATAACATCACCTATGCGCAACGGCCGCAGCTCCTGGAAAACACCGGCAAGGGTCGCTTCCGTGATGTGGGCTCGGCCCACGGAGCGATCTTCTCCGAACGGCTGGTGGGTCGCGGCCTGGCGCTGGCCGACGTGGATGGCGATGGCGATCTGGATGCCGTGATTACGACCTCAGGAGGCAGAGCGCGACTGTTGCTCGCCTCGGGAGCCGTGGGGTCCTGGATCGAGCTGGACCTGCGCCAGAAAGGCCCCAACCCCTTCGCCATCGGCGCCTGGGTGACGATCCGCTCCGGATCCCGCACGCAGGTGCGTGAGGTCCGCACCAGTTCGTCGTACCTCTCCCAGCACGATCGAATCCTTCACGCGGGACTGGCCGGAGCCCGGCAGGCTCTCGTCGAAGTCCAATGGCCGGGCGGCCCGCGGGAACGGTTCGGGCCGCTTCGCGCCGGCCGCCTCCACCGGCTCCTGCGGGGAACCGGGCTTTCTGCCAGCAGCATCGAGGGGGAGCTGAAGGCGGGTGGAAACCAGGGTGAGGGCTGAGATGAACCAGCGCACCCTGAGGGTCGCGCTCGTCGTGCTCGCCACCCTGGCTGTATCTCCGGCCCCGGCCACCGAGGCGGGGATCGAGCCGCTGTTTGGGGATGCAGCCCGTCTCTATGGGCGGAACGAGACGGATCGGGCTGTGGCGCTCCTGGTGTCGGCGCTGGACCGTTTTCCCGATTCAGGACGGCTCCATTACCTCCTCGGGTTGGTCTACTGGGACTCCCTGCCCACGCGACGCGAGAAGGCGGTGGGGCAACTGGCCATGGCGCTACGTCTGCATGCCGATGTCCCCGACGTGGCATCCACGGTGGCGGATTTCCTGATCCGTGCGGGGAAGGGCGAACAGGCTCGCATCCTGTTGCATGACCGGATCGGATCGCATCCGAAGGATGCTGATGCGCTGCGGACACTCGGTGAGCTTCTCTTCAACGATGGGGATCGGAACGAAGGGACGGCACTCCTCTTGCGAGCGGTGCAGGCCGCGCCGGAGGATTTCCTCGGTTGGTTGGCCCTGGGCCGGGCGCATGCTCGCGCAGGCGAGATGAAGAGAGCTATCGAACCGCTGGAGCGGGCACGGGATCTCGCGCCGGATGCTGTCGCCGTCCGCTACAACCTCGGACAGGCATACCGATCCGTGGGTAGGATCGACGCGGCTCGAGTCGAGCTGGAGCGGTATCAGCAGCTGGAGACACGTCTGGTTGCGCGACGGCGTGACGACAGCCTGAGCCGCGTCATCGAGGTGCAGGAGGAACGCCTGCGAAGAGACCCGGACGCGCCGGCATCCACCTACTTCGATCTGGTGGCCCTCTACCAGAAAGCCGAATCAGCAGAGTCCGGCCGCCGGTTCCTGGCCACTGTGGCCGAGACGGTCCCTCTCGCCGCCTCGCGAACGGGCCAGGCGATCCTGGAGCATGCCGTGGGACTCGAGGATCGAGCGCTGCATTTTCTTTCCGAGGCTCTCCGCCTGGACCCTGTCCACGTGGCGGCGCTGGAGCTCCTGCTGGAGATCGATCCGGCGGGGGACACAGGCGCCCGGGCGGCAGCGCTGCTCGATGCCGCCGCGAAGCACCCCCAGGCACCGGCGCAGCTCCTGGCCTGGAGGGGCCTCCTGGAGCTGCGGCGCGGCAGGCTGGAGCAGGCAGAGCGGCATCTGCTCGAGGCCCTGCGGGCCACACCGGGGGACCCCCATGTGATGCTGAACCTCGGCACGCTCTACGGCAGCACGGGAAAGCTCGACAAGGCACGGGCACTCTTCCAGCAGCTTGCTGCACAGAACCCGTCCGATGGCCAGGCCTGGTTCAATCTCGCGTTGACCGAGACTCGGCTGGAACTTCCGGAGCAGGCGGTGCAGCACTTGCAGAGGGCTCTGGGCGCCGGACTGCTGCGCCCGGTGGTGTTCAACCTGCTGGCGGATCTCTTGCACCGTCGAGGTGAGACGGAAGCCGCTCGTGAGCTCCTGCGGCGGTCCCTGGTCGTGGCAGAGGATCAGCCGGAGGTGCGGCAACGTCTCCGGGAGCTGGATTCGGAACGGAGTCCCTGAGAGAGGCGAGTCATGGCCCGCCGCGAGGCCCGCGAAACGGCCGAGGTTCGGCGAGGAGCGAGGTGGGCGCCCGGCCCGCAAAGGTGTCCCGCTTGCCCGATCCGCTCCGCTGGGAGGTGGCCTGGGCCGAGAATGACGGTATACTTACCGATACGCGCATCTCTCGGCGGCGGGAGACCTTCACCGGTGAAACTGATCCAGCGCTTCTGCATCGTGGCCTTTTGCCTGCTCCCTCTGACGGTGCCAGCCGTCGGGTCGCGGGTGTTCGTCGACGTGACCGCTGCGAGCGGGATCCTGCCGTCCGCCATGGCCATGGGGATGGGAGGAGGTCTGGCGGCGGCTGATTTCGACGACGACGGCGACATCGACCTGTTCGTCCCCAACGCCGCCGGTGTTCCGGATCAGCTCTACCGCAATCTCGGCAACGGGCAGTTCGAGGAGATCGCCGCGGCGGCGGGGCTGGCCTCCCTCGCTCGGAGCCGTAGCGCGCTGTGGTTCGACTACGACGGGGACCACCGGCTCGATCTCGTGGTCGCGGGCGACTGCCATAATCTGACGCTAGCTTGCACCGCGGTGTCGACTCTGAAGCTGTACCGGCAAGTCGCCGATGCGCAGTTCGAGGACGTCACCCTGGCCGCGGGGCTCGTCGACGACCGGGTCACGGACACCATGATGCACCGCGGCGGCTTTTCGGCCGCAGACATCAACAAGGACGGCTACCTGGATCTCGTGACCAGCCTGTGGTTGGGAGAAGCCGGAGTGCTCCTGAACAACGGAAACGGCACGTTCACGAACATCAGTGTGGTGTCCGGCATCGGGGGCAACTCCCTGGGACACTGGCAGCCGGTGATGTACGACTTCGATGGGGATGGCTGGCTCGACATCTACTACGCCATCGACTACGACGCGAACCGCCTCTGGATCAACCAGGGCGACAACACGTTCGTGGACCAAGCGGCATCGGCCGGCCTCGACCACGCGTGGAACGACATGGGCATTGCGTTGGGAGACTACGACAACGATGGTGACCCCGATATCTACGTGACGAACATCTCGACCTTCACTGTGCTGTACCACAACAATTCCTCCGCCGGCGTCCCGTCATTTCTCGAGCGGGCGCAAGCGGCGGGCGTGAACGATGTGTGGTGGGGATGGGGAACCACCTTCCTGGACGCTGACAACGACGGCTGGCTCGACCTCGTTGCCACGAACGGTTTCACTCCGCCACCGTACGATACCGACCCGTCCAAGTTCTTTCGGAACCTCGGGGGTAGTTTCCCGAACTTCCAGGACGAGTCCGATTCCATCGGCTTCAACGATGACCTCTGGGGGAGCTCGCTCGTCGCCATCGACTACAATCGGGATGGCCACCTGGATCTGGTGCAGAGT